>Ga0299914_10001487_pt1 | contig 15518 bp, 15 predicted proteins | sample RVTome_10_FD_201361 | JGI IMG/M metagenome (GOLD analysis project Ga0299914, IMG submission 201361) | Soil microbial communities from uranium-contaminated site in the Upper Colorado River Basin, Wyoming, United States - RVT153D57 (version 2) ...
CTCTGGACTCCACCGGCATTCTGTCATAGCCCTTCGGCTCCCCCGGCGCTCTCCCGACCGCCGGCGGTGTCCCGCGCGAACTCCTCGTCAGATCGCGCGACGCCGGGGACTGTCCGTTCTGCCACTCCTCCTCACCCAAGCCGCGCGGATCATCCGAACACCGCGGCCAACCCCCACCTCCAGCGAGTAGCGGCGCAACGGGGCCCCATCAAATGTGACCAGCGACGGCGAATGGCGTCCCGAACGAGCAGCCCTTCGCGCGGGGTTGACCACGACGGAGTGACGGAGCCGGCGCAACCGCTTCTCCAACCGCAAGTGCCGAAGCATCAGCCATGCCAGCCTCTACGACACATCCGCCACACCCGGCGCGCTCCCCGCCGAGCGTCCGTCTCTACAACGACCTCATCACCTGAGACGAGGAGGCCTCTCCTTGACACCATCCTGCGTATAACGCCAGTTACCCGTCACCTCGGGGGTTGGAAGGGTTGGGCTCTTCTGTCCGCGTCCCGTACGAATCAGTCCACGAGCCGGTCGAGGAACCAGCGAGGTCCGAGAACGTCGGCGTCGATCGCTCGAAGGCGTTCGGCGAGCTTTCGGTGAGCGGTGACCACGACCACGCTGTGGTGGGGACTCGGCGACGGAGACGATGGCGTCGTCCCCCTCGCCGGGGGCATGAACAACCTCGACGCCGTCTGCGTCGCTCTCGGCGGCGCCCTCTCGGGCCTGTCCCTCGAACACGAGGACCATGTGCGGCTCCAACCACCCCTGACGCACGGTCGCCCGCACTTGTTCGGCGAAGCGTAGTGCAGCACCGGGCCGGTCCCGCCAGGTGGTGCGCCACGGGATGCCGGAGAGCACCAGGGTCGTCGGTGCGCCTTCGATGGCGCCGTGGGCCGCGGCCAGTCGGAACGGAACACCGCGCCAGATCTTCGCGTTCAGCACAGTCCCTGGCGCCGGCGACCCGTCCACGATGAGGCTCGGCCGCCCGTCGAGCAGGTGATACGGAACAAACGTCACCCCACGTTCCTCCTAGGTGAGCGTGTCCGTTGCGAGGAGGCAACGCTCCGCCCGCCATCGGCACTTCGGCGGACGAATTCTCCGACGTAGGCCGCGAGGTGCTGGCCGGTGAGGGTGGAGCGGGTGGCGACGAGGTCGGCGGGTGTGCCTTCGAAGATGATGCGGCCGCCGTCGTGGCCAGCGCCGGGGCCGAGGTCGATGATCCAGTCGGCGTGGGCCATGACCGCTTGGTGGTGCTCGATGACGATGACGGATTTGTCGGTGTCGACCAGCCGGTCGAGCAGGTCGAGGAGCTGTTCGACGTCCGCGAGGTGGAGACCGGTGGTCGGCTCGTCGAGGACGTAGGTGCCGCCCTTCTCCGCCATGTGGGTGGCGAGCTTGAGGCGCTGCCGCTCGCCACCGGACAGCGTGGTGAGCGGTTGGCCGATGCTGAGGTAGCCGAGCCCGACGTCGGCGAGCCGCTCGAGGATGGCGTGCGCGGCCGGCGTGCGCGCCTCGCCGGCGCCGAAGAACTCCTTGGCCTCGCTTACCGACATGGCGAGCACCTGGCTGATGTCGCGGCCGCCGAGGTGGTACTCCAGTACCGAGGCGTCGAACCGCTTCCCCTCACACTCCTCGCATGGTGTCGCGACGCTGGCCATCACGGCCAGGTCGGTGTAGATCACACCAGCGCCGTTGCAGCTGGGGCACGCGCCCTCGGAGTTGGCGCTGAACAGCGCCGGCTTCACGCCGTTCGACTTGGCGAACGCCTTGCGGATCGGGTCGAGCAGCCCGGTGTAGGTCGCCGGGTAGCTCCGGCGCGAGCCGCGGATCGCGCCCTGGTCGATCGACACGACACCCGCGCCGGCGGGGAGCGACCCGTTCACGAGCGAGCTCTTGCCGGAGCCGGCGACGCCGGTGACGACCACCAGCACCCCGAGGGGGATGTCGACGTCGACGTCGCGCAGGTTGTGCAACGACGCGCCGCGGATCGGAAGCTGGCCGGTGGGAGCACGCACCGTCTCCTTGAGTGTGGCCCGGTCGTCGAGATGGCGGCCCGTGATGGTGTTGCTGGCCCGCAATCCCGCGACAGTGCCTTCGAAGCAGACGGTGCCGCCCGCGCGACCCGCGCCGGGGCCGAGGTCGACGACGTGGTCGGCGATGGCGATCGTTTCCGGCTCGTGCTCCACGACGAGCACCGTGTTGCCCTTGTCGCGCAGCTGTACCAGCAGGTCGTTCATCTGCTGGACGTCGTGGGGGTGCAGGCCGATGGTGGGCTCGTCGAACACATAGGTGACGTCGGTGAGCGAGGAGCCGAGGTGACGGATCATCTTGGTGCGTTGTGCCTCGCCGCCCGACAGCGTGCCCGAGGGCCGGTCGAGGCTCAGGTAGCCGAGCCCGATCGCCACGAACGAGTCGAGGGTCTCCTGGAGCGCCTCGAGCAGCGGTGCTACCGATGGCTCGTCGAGGCCGCGCACCCATTCGGCGAGATCGCGGATCTCCATGGCGCAGGCGTCGGCGATGTTGATCCCTCCGATCTTCGACGACCGGGCCGCCTCGGCGAGTCGGGTGCCGCCGCAGTCGGGGCAGGCGGTGAAGGTGATTGCCCGCTCCACGAAGGCGCGGACGTGGGGCTGCAGCGCGTCGACGTCCTTGGAAAGCATCGACCTTTGGATTGTCGGGATCAGACCCGCATAGGTCAGGTTGATGCCGTCGACCTTGATCTTGGTCGGCTGCCTGTGGAGCAGGTCGTCGAGCTCCTTCTTGGTGTACTTGCGGATCGGCTTGTCGGGGTCGAAGTAGCCGCAGCCTCGGAAGATGCGCCCGTACCAGCCGTCCATGCTGTAGCCGGGGATCGTGAGCGCACCGTCGTTGAGCGATTTGGACTCGTCGTACAGCGCAGACAGGTCGAAGTCGCTGACCGAGCCCCGGCCCTCGCAGCGCGGACACATGCCGCCCGTGCGGGTGAAGGTTTGCCGCACGGTCTTGCCCTCACCGCGTTCGACCGTGATCGCACCAGACGCTCGCACCGACGCGACGTTGAACGAGAACGCCTGCGGCGAACCGATGTGCGGTTGGCCGAGTCGACTGAACAGGATGCGCAGCATCGCGTTGGCATCGGTGGCGGTGCCGACCGTGGAGCGGGGGTCGGCACCCATCCGCTCCTGGTCAACCAGGATCGCCGTCGTCAGTCCTTCGAGCACGTCGACCTCGGGCCGCGCCAACGTCGGCATGAAACCCTGCACGAACGCGCTGTAGGTCTCGTTGATCAACCGTTGCGACTCCGCAGCGATCGTTCCGAACACCAACGAGCTCTTGCCCGAACCGGACACACCGGTGAACACCGTCAGCCGGCGCTTCGGGAGCTCGACGCTAAGGTCCTTGAGGTTGTTCACCCGCGCCCCGTGCACCCGGATCAGATCATGGCGGTCAGCAACGTGCAGCCCAGGCGACTGCGTCGCCTTGTTCGTGTCGGTTCTCGGGGCCTTGCTCATCGTGTCTCCACCTGTAGGCGGGGCCGGCTTCGCGGCCTCCGTTGGATCTTAGATTGATAGTATCACTCTCAATTCGAGAGTAGTAGTATCGGCGGCGTGAGTGGGACCGTCAAGGGGCGCCGCGTCCGCGTGGACAACCGTCGTGGCCAGGCTCGGACCCGGCTGGCCCGACGGGCGGTCGTCGACGCGGCCCGGGCTCTCTTCGTTGACCGCGGCTACGGGGCAACGACGATCGAAGCCGTCAGCGACCGTTCGGACGTCCCGCCGGCCACGGTGTACCGGCTGTTCTCCTCCAAGCTCGGAATCTTGAAGGCGCTCCTCGACGTGTCGATCGCCGGTGACGACCAGGCAATCCCGCTGCTGGATCGCCCGGAGATCGCGGCATTGTTCTCAGAGCCAGATCCCGAAAAGCTCGTCGCAGGCTTCGCGCGCATCAACGTCGCGATCAACGAGCGGAGCGGGCAGATCTATCAGATCCTGGCCAGCGCCGCCTGCTCGGAGCCGGAGGCCGCCAACTTGCTCGGCCAGTACATGCAGCAACGCCAACAAGGTCAGGGACAGATCGCCCGCGCCCTCGCTCGAGCGGGTGTTTTGCGCGCGGACCTGCGAGAGCGTGACGCCGCCGACATCATCCACGTCTTCATGTCACCGGAGGTCTATCGCCTTTGCGTCACTGACCGAGGATGGAGTCGGGCGCGCTATGAGAAATGGTTGAAGAACACGCTCGTCCAGCAGCTGCTTCCTACGTCGACCAGTTGATGAGCGCCGCTACCTCGGCTACGGCGAGCTCCGCGTCGGCTCCGACCTGGCATCGCTGCGCACGCGGCTCGCCCCGATGAACGCCTTCGGCGATCGCGGCCTCCAGGCCGTGGTGGTCAGCGCCCATTAGCCACGCGCCAGACAGGCCGTGGGGCCTGCCTCCAGCACCAGGGGGTAGGAACCGACCGACAATCGCCGGCCATCGGCATTCGCGCCTGGGCGAAATGTGTGCCGGACGGTTCCGTGTCCTCTGTACGGTGGAGCCTTCGGTGTCCAAACGACTTGCTGCGGCGGAGCAGTTCGTCGGGCGGGCCGACGAGCTGCGACAACTCGCCGCAGCGTTCACGACGTCGGCCGATGGGCGGGGCATGCTGATGATGGTCTCGGGCGAGCCCGGGATCGGTCACCATCACCCTGGCGCAGACCGCAGAGCTACCGGCGGGCTCGGCACCGCGACCGCCCTGCAGCCGGAGGGGCGGATGATGACGGGGGAGCAGCCGACACCGCTGCGGTGACGTCCGGAGGGTGACCCGGCTGGTCGGGTCCGGCTCGCACAGTGCACCGGGCCCGACTGGTGTGGTCCGACGCGAGGTCGGCCAGCGCCAGTAGGCATGATCCTGCGGATCACGTAACGGTTGTGGCGCCCGGGTGCGTGGCGCGGTCCGACCTCCGGTAGGCTGCCCGCCCGCATGCGGGCCGTTCAGATCGTCGACCTGACTGGGCCGGAGAGCGCACTCCGCGTTGTGGACCTGCCTGAGCCCGAGCCGTCGCACCCTCTGACCCCGGGCAGCGGCGTGCTCGTCGAGGTGCACGCGGCCGGCGTGTCGTTTCCCGAGCTGCTTCAGACGCGGGGTCTGTACCAGGTCAAGCCGGACCTGCCGTTCGTGCCCGGCAGCGAGGTGGCCGGCGTCGTGACGAGCGCTCCGGAGCGCGCCCCGGTGCGGCCCGGCGACCGCGTGGCTGCGTTCTCGTTCCTCGGCGGCTGGGCGGAGACGGTCGTCGCCCCTGACTCCATGGTGTTCAAGCTCCCCACTCAGCTGGATTTCGCCCAGGGCGCCGCGTTGATCCTCAACTACCACACCGCGTACTTCAGCCTGAAGCTTCGGGGCCGGCTGGCCGAGGGCGAGACCGTGCTCATCCACGGCGCTGCCGGTGGCGTCGGCACGGCCGCGATCCAGGTCGCGAGGGGCTTCGGCGCACGGACGATCGGCGTCGTGTCCTCCGACGAGAAGGCCGAGGTTGCGCGGGCCGCCGGCGCCGACGAGGTCATCCGTTCCGACGGCCCCTGGAAGGACGAGGCGAAGGCGCTCTCCAACGGCGGCGTTGACGTCGTGCTCGACCCGGTGGGCGGCGACCGCTTCACCGACAGCATCCGTTCGCTGCGCGAGGGCGGGCGCGTCCTGGTCGTCGGCTTCACCGGCGGTGCGATCCCCGAGGTGAGGGTGAACCGGCTGCTGCTGAACAACACCGAGGTGGTGGGTGCGGGCTGGGGCGCGTTCGTCATGGGCAAGCCCGACGTCTGGCGCGAGATCGGCGCCGCTGTGAGCGGCCTCGTCGACGTGGGCCAGGTCCGCCCGATCGTTGGAGCGCACTTTCCGCTGGAACAGGCCGGCAAGGCCCTCGGGCTCCTCGACGAGCGTGCGGCCCTCGGCAAGGTCGTTCTCGACGTCCGTTGACGTCCGCTGGTGGTCGTCAGGCCGGGGCTCGCCGCGCCGCTGCTTCAACCCCTTCGAGCACGCGGAGGGCGTTGGCGCCGAGGATCCCCTCCACCTCCCTGTCGTCGAAGCCGCCGTCGACCAGCGCCGCCGTCAGCTTCGGCAGGTCGGTCTCGCCATCGAACCCGGCCATGACGCCGGGGACACCGTTCATGTCGGTGCCGACGGCGAGGTGCTCAGGACCTATCGCCTCGGCGATGTGTCGGGCATGCGCCACCAAGTCGCTGATGGTGTGGACACCGAAACGACGAGCTCGGTAGGGCCAGAGTCCGACCACACCGCCGGTCGACGCGATCGCCCGCAGCTCGTCGTCCGCCAGGTAGCGGGCGAAGTCCTGCAGCGCGCGGGCGCCGGTGTGCGACGACACCACGGGAGCTGTCGCCACGTCGACGACGCCCAGCAGGGTGGCCCGGTCGGCATGGGCGACGTCCACCAACACGCCGAGCTCGTTCATGCGTTCGACGACGCGCGCGCCGATCGAGCTGAGGCCCGGCGAGGCGTGGCGTCGAACGGGCAACGGCCCGGCGTACCGCTGCCACGGCAGGCACGTCGTGCCCAGCGCGTTGTCACCCAGATGCACCAGCACGATCACGCGGACGCCACGGTCGTGCCACGCATCGATGCGGTCGACGTCACGGCCCACCGCATCGCCACCTTCGACACCGAGCACCACCGCAGGCACGCCCTGCGCACGAGCCTGCGCCAAACCCTCGACCGAGTGGGCGACGACGGCCCCGCCGTCAACGGCTTGCCGCTCGATTCGGGCCAGCTGTGCCTCGACCGCATCCCATGGGCTCCGGCCGACATGCCAACGTGTGACGATCGGATCGCCCACGGCCTTGGCGACCACAGCATCGACCCCCGCCCTCCGCAGCACGTCGAAACCGACCTCGGCCGGGGCACGAATCGTGACGCCGCGCCACACGGTGCGGAACGGTTGCGGTACGAATCCGGGGCCGTGGGTGTGCAGATCGAGCACGAAGGACCCGCGATGGAGTCGTTCCGCGTCGACGGCCACCGGCGTCACGGCGGTCATGCCTCGAAAACGACGGTGCGTTCGCTGATCGTGGCGGCGGAGGCGTCGCCGCTGTCGGGTAGCTCAGCGCGCTCGGCGTGACGCAGCAGGTGCCAGATCGCATTGCCGAAGAGGTCGAGCTCGGTCGACGCGTAGTGCTCGCCTCCGAGGCTGCGAATCCGCTCGGTCTGCCGGGACAGCGCGCGCGCGTCCTGGCGAAGGATCTGCTTGCCCCGCTGCAACACGACGGGCCGCACGAGCGCAGCCGGCAGGCGGCTCTGGAACCGCACGACGAACCAGGCACGGGTCCGGAACGGGGACATCGGAAGGTGGACGATCGTGTTGACGATTCGGAACCAGCCTTCGACCGCGTACTCGATCTGCGCGATGGACGGCAGGACGAAGCGGTCCCAATGGTCGAAAGTGCGGCCTGCGTCCTCCCGTAAACGGATCGGTCCCATGCCGACCGGCTCGCCGAGGTATTGCACCTCGACACCGTCGGCCACCGGGCGGCGCACTGCGGTGATGGGGCGGGGGCTGCCGCCGCGGAAGATCCCCCGATGAAGGAAGGCGGTGTGCGGAACGTCGAGCGCATTCTCCAGCGAGGCATGCATGGTGCACTCGAGGTCACACCGAAGGATCACCTCCCCGGAGCCGGGCCCTTCGAGCGCAGGGAGGCCGAATGGACTCCGAATCGGTTCGGCATCCGGTTCTCCCCAGGCCCACACGATGCCGTCCTGCTCGACCGCGGCGTGGGACGAGACCCGCCGGTTGTCGGCCGGCGGCGTGCGGCGGTCGGAGACCCCGGGGACTCGCACGCATTGCCCGCCGCCGTCGTACGTCCAGCCGTGATAACCGCACTCGAGCACGCCGTCGTTGGTGATCCGCCCGAGCGAGAGCGGGTAGTTGCGATGGGCACAGCGGTCGAGGAGGACCGCCGGCGCGCCCCCCGCCTCACGGAACACCGCGAGCGGTGTGTCCATGAGCGTCACGGCCAGCGGTCGACGGCCCAGCTCCGCCGATCGGGCCACGGGGTACCACCAACGGCGCGGGAAGGCCACGAACGACGACCCGATCTCCACGCATCCATGATGCCGGTCCGCCAGAGCTGGCGTCAGGGCGAGCCCACGTCCCGATTGCGGACCTAGGGCGCTTGTCCGACCTCGACGGCGGCGCGATCCCACGCCCTCTGTCTGGGAGCCCGCCTGGTGACGGCGTGGATCACGCCCGTGTTCGGTTGGTTTGCGCTCCCCAACCTCGAACGATAGGGCGAGATCTGACGAGGGTCAGTCGGCTGCGGCAGTCCGGCGAGCGACCGACACGCTGTACGCGCCGGTGCGAGCGTGGAGGATCGGGTCGTCGCTGAGGAGGATCCCATCGGTCACGCGCGTGGGGTCGAACACGAGCACGTCCCCACCGCGTTCCCGATCCGACGCCAGACCCGTCACCTCCAGACGCGCGAGCTCGACGACTTCACGATCGTCGGGCCACTCTTCTGTGGGGTCGTCGACCGCATCGTCTCCAGCGGCCAGTTGGAGCCGCACGTCGAACACGGCCGGACCCTGCGCGAGGCGCTCGGCCAGCTCGTCGCGCAGGAAGTCGGGAGGGCGCACCGCTGCCTCTTCATCGGAGAGGCTCTCCTCGCCCTCGTCGGGGACGAGGCGGTATCGACCGTACCTGACCGCGCCGTCGGCGTTGACGAAACCGAACGCGTGCAGGCTGTTGTAGGTGAGGGTCGCATAGCTCGTCGGAATCGGATGCGTGATGGCCGCGTTGACCGCCGCCATCGCCTCAGGATGCTCGGCGAGGTACCCACCCACCCGCTCCAAGTCGGGTTGCCCGGTCTCCGGATCGACCCGGCGTGCGTCATTGAAGGCCAACAGGTCCTCTGCGGTCCGAGCGAAGAACCCCGGCAGCGACAGCGCGACGATGTCGGTCGTCGTCGAGTCGGGCAGATAGAACTTCACCGCCATGCCCCGAGCGTCCCGGGCTCCGTCAGGCGCAGTCGGATCACCGCTGCCGTTCGAGAACCGGACATGCGCACGAACCTCGCCGCCGGTCAGGTGTGCGGCACGGCTGAGCTGAGCAGCCGCGGACGTCGGGACGAGGCGGGCCGCACAGAGCACACCCTTGGCGTGGGCGGCGCGATAGCCAGGATGGACGCCGTAGACCTGATTGAGCGAGTCCACCAAGCGTTCCGACAGGTCGTCGAGCGCCATGGCCGGGAGCTTACGAGACCGTGCTACCGGTTCACTCCAGCCGCGATGTGGGTACGTCGCGGCATGCAACCGTGCTCACGCCGTCAGAAGCGGTACGACAGACGAGCAGAGCGAGCACGGGAGATCGGCGGAGGCAACGCGTCCGCGCCAGCCATACACCAGCACGGTGCTAGAGCTGCTCGAGTGCCTGCTCCATCGGCGTGTCGCCGGCGACCAGTTCCAGGGTTTGACCGATGCCCCGCGCGTTGCCGAGCAGGCCGACGATCACGGCGGCCACGTCGTCGCGGCTGATCTGGCCTCGGGGCACCGAGGATGCCAGCCGCACCCGCCCCGTCCCCGCCGCATTGGTCAACGCCCCCGGGCGCAGCACGGTCCAGTCGAGGTCGCGGCGGCGCAGGTCCTCCTCGGCCTCGGTCTTGGCGCGCAGGTAGGCGGCGAACGTCTCGTCGGTTCCCGGCCGGGGCGGTGCGCCGGCGCCCATGGATGAGATCTGCACGAAGCGACGGACACCGGCCCGCTCGGCAGCGTCGGCCATCAACACCGAGGCGTCGCGGTCGACGGTCTGCTTGCGGGGGATACCGCTGGCGGGACCGGCGCCGGCGGCGAACACCACCGCGTCGGCCCCCTCGAGATGAGCGGCCACCGCGTCGAGGTCGGTGGCCTCCAGGTCACAGAGCCGGGCCTCGGCGCCTGCGGCCTGCACGTCGCCCACGTGATCGGCGTTCCGCACGATGCCCACGGCGGTGTCGCCCGCCGAGACCAGCAACCGCTCGAGACGAAGCGCCACCTGACCATGACCACCAGCGACGATGACGCGCACGACCGGGAGAGTACCGGCGTCCTCCCCGTGGCCGCTTCCTGCCCGTCACGGCGATCCACCTACGGTGCGCCTGCGAGGCCCCCGCGTCTGGTGGCCAGGATCACGGTAGAGGCGTGTTGATGGTCGTGGCGCGGATCGCAGATCTGTGCGGCGGCACTAGCCCGCCGGATTGGTGCCCGGGGCCATCACTGGCGTCCCCAGAACATGTCCTGGGGACGTTCGGCGGTGGCCCGACGCGTTGGCCAGTCGAAGCGATCGGGCTGCTCGGCACGACCCGACAGGGTGACGACCCAAGCCGCCAGCGCCGTCGTGAGCGGTACCGAGGCCACTAGACCGATCGATCCGACCAGGGTCTGGACGATCTCGACGGCGAGGGTCTCGGTGGTGAGGACATCCCCCATGGCCAGGCCCGACTGGGTGAACAGCAGCAGCGTCGGCAGCGCCGCCGCCGTGTACGCGAGCACGAGGGTGTTGACGGTGGATGCGATGTGGTCCCGACCGATGCGGATCCCGGCCGAGTAGAGCCCGCGGGCCCCGACCTGGGGGTCGCTGTGGTGAAGCTCCCAGACGGCGGACACCTGGGTGATGGTCACGTCGTCGAGGACGCCGAGCGCGCCGATGATCGTGGCGGCGAGCAGCAGTCCCCGGAAGTCGAGCTCGGGGGCGAACGTCAACAGGTTGAGGGATTCGTCGCTGGCCAGGCCGCTGAGGTGGGTGGCGGCCCCGAAGCCGACACCGAGTGCGGCGGTCAGCAGCAGGCTCGCGATCGTGCCCACGACGGCCACGGTGGTGCGGTCGCTGACGCCGTGGGCGAGGTAGATGGTGCTGACGGCGATGACGATGCCGCCGGTGAGGGCGACCCCGAGCGGCGAGGCGCCTCGCAGCAGCGCCGGGAACACGAAGATGAGCAAGACGCCCACGGTGATGCCGATGCCTACCAGCGCCAGCAGCCCTCGGAGCCGCCCGAGCGCCACCACCGCCGCCCCGAACACCACGGCGAGGATCACGAGTGGCAGCCGGCGCTGAACGTCGGCGAACGAGTAGCGGGCGGCGGCGTCAACGTCAGGACCGGCGTCGTTGAGCACGATGTCATCACCGACCCCGAGCTTGGCCACCTGGGTCTGGGACGCAACGTCGGTCTCCAAGGTGGCGAACGTCCCCTCGTCCGGCCCGTTGGATATGCGGGCGCTGACGCTGTTGCACTCTGCCTCAGGGTCGAAACTGCACGGCCCGATCTCGGCTGCGGTGACTGTGGCGTTGACCCGGTCGCCATAGCCGAGGACCTCCCGGTCAACGACCGGATCGTCCCGGGGCCACCACACCGCGAGTCCCACCAGCGCCGCCAGCACCAGGACGGCCACGGCAGCCGCGAGCAGGCGACGAGCCGTGTGTGCATCTAGCTCCCGGCGCGGCAAGTCGTCCGAGTCGTAGTGATGATGCCGATGTGCCACCGGCGGAGTCTCGACCCTCAGACCCCAGCCGCGCCAGGACCTGGCTTCTCCGTGAGACGGGTACACAGCCCACAAGCGACAGCAGCGCCCGGCCTGAACGGCGCTCGAGGGGCAGGCGATCGGGAGCCTTGTGCTGTCAGCCAGCGTCTTGCTCGCGCGCCCGGATCGCCTCGAGCGACTCTTGGAAGTGCCAGTGGTGGCCTTCGAGATCGTCGGCCTCGTAGCGCCGGTATCCGTAGAAGGCGTCCTCGATCGGCATCGTGATCGTGGCGCCCTCGGCGACGGCGTGTTCGTAGTGGGAGTTCCTCACTCGCAGCAACGAGTTCGGACCTTCTCACCCGGGCAGCCGCCAACCGCCGAGGTCACCCGCCCCATGGTTGGCGTGAAACGTGGTCCCAGGCGGCGGCGGCCGGTTCTACACCCTCCTCGATCGCGATGACACACTGGTCTCGCCGCCGGCACCATGCGTTGCTGGTCCCTAGGCTTGGCCGAACTGTCCGTACAGACGGCGGGCGTAGAACGCCACCCATGGTTCATCGGTGACCTCGGCAACGTGGTCCCGGTCGAGTTGCACGAGGGCATGGACCAGGTGGCTGCGGACGGGGCGGGCTCCGAGCAGCTCGGGGAGCTCCGAGAGGTCTAGGAGCCAGTCCGCGTACCACGATGCCCAGTCCTCGTCTACGCCATCGGTGATCCGGAAGACGCGGTGGTGCGTCTCTGCGGCCTCTTGCAGCAGTGTCTCGACGCGATCCGTGTCGCTCGGTTGTGCCACGGTCATCACCTCCGGCGCCCTGTTGACCTTGTGATCCTGCCGTACGGACGAAGACCGTATGCGGGATGCACGAGGCTGGCTCCCAATGCCGGGCGGCCGCGGGCCGCGGGGCCCGACGCCGACGCTGTCGACACCTCCGTGAGCTAGAGGGTCATCGTGAGACGAAGATTCAGAGGGCGCGGGCCGTCCTGCAACCAGCGGCCGCCGGGTCCTCACCCCTGGTTGCCTCGTGAGCCGACCCACTGCACCAGCTCGAGGGTGATCCCCTCGGGACCCTCGAAGAATCGAAGCCGCCGGCTGATGTAGTCCATCTCGTCGCTGAGCATCTTCACCCCGTTGGCCACCAGGTGGGTGGTGACCGCACCGATGTCGTCGACGCGGAACGCAAGGTGGTTGTAGCCCCGTCGCCGGTGATTCGTCGGGTGCTCACCAGGATCACCCGGCGGCGTTGGATCGAACTCGAGCAACTGGATCTCGAAGCGAGGCTCGCATCCTTCGAGTGCGAGCGTGATGTGCTGAGCCTTCATGTCAGGCATGCCCATGTATTGCGCGGGGAGTCCACCATCGATCGTCGCGACGTGTTGCTTCCGGAAGCCGAGCAGCTCGAAGAACTCGATCGCCGTCGCAGCGTTCGACACGGCGACGGTCACATGATCCGGGTTGCGGAGCACTGGCGTCCTCCCCTCCGTCGTGGGCCGCCGGACAGTCAGGCTGACACCACTCCTAACCTATTCGCCGTGCCTATCGGACGCAGCGGTGGGGCGAGCGAGAGCCATACCGACTCGGCAACGCAGTCCTCGCCATGGCCCGACGTCTGGCGGGCTCCCGACTCCCCCGAACGCCGGATCGATGGCACTAGCGCTCGAGGGGTTCCCGTCGCCACCTGGGTACAGAACGCGCGTCTGGCGTCATCTCGGTGATGCCGGGTCGCCCGAGATGGTCCGACGAGTAGTCGGTGACCAGCGCCGACGGCGCCGCACCGCGCCACGGCCCTTGTCGCCAGGGCGGCATCTACAGTACGGACACCGAGTCCGGAGGGGATTGTCGTGCGTCTTCGCGTGCAGGTGTTCGGTGCATTGTCGGCGGCCCTGGTGGGGGCGGTGACACTGGGCGCCCCGGGCGGGGTGGCGCCGGCCGCGCAGGGCGCCCCCAGCGGGAGGTTCACGGCCGGCGCCGCCGGCGCCGGCGACGCCTACTTCCCGTTCGCCGGCAACGGTGGCTACGACGTCCGCCACTACGACCTCGACCTCACCTACACACCGCCGGCTCCCGCCCCGGCGCCGATCGTCGGCCAGCTGAGCGGTGTCGCGACCATCGACTTCGTGGCCACGCAGGACCTGGACCGGTTCAATCTCGACCTGCGCGACATGAGCGTGCGAGCAATCACGGTCAACGGGAAGCGTGCCCGCGAGGTGACGCCACCCGCTCCCGGCGCCGAGGTCGACGGCGCGGCGTACTGGCAGGTCCAGGACGACGCCGCCCGCGTGTGGGAGCTGACGATCCAGCCACGACCCAAGATCAAGAAGGGACAGACGGCGCGGGTCGTGGTCGCCTATGGCGGCGAGACGACGCAGCCGGAGGACATCGAAGGAGCGCTCTACGGCTGGGTGACCATGCGAGACGGCGCCATGGTGGTGGGCGAGCCCGAGGGCTCGATGACCTGGTACCCGGTCAGCGACCACCAGACCGACAAGGCGACCTACAGCTTCGAGATCACCGTGCCCGAGGGCAAGGTCGCAGTCGCCAACGGGCTGCCCGCGCGCGACGCGATCACCCAGAACGGCTGGACCACCTGGTACTGGGACGCGCCGGACGCACAGGCCAGCTACCTGACCACCGCCTCGGTCGGCGACTACGAGTTGCGTCACTCCGCGACGCCGGACGGGCTGCCGATCATCGACGCCGTCGACGACAACCTCACGCCCGCCAACGCCGCCGCCTCCGAGGCCAGCCTCGCCCTGCAACCGGACATGATCGCCTTCCTCGAGGGGGCCTTCGTGCCGTACCCGTTCAACTCCTACGGCTCGATCGTCGACGATGACACCGTCGGGTACGCACTCGAAACCCAGACCCGGCCCGTGTACTCCCGCGTCGCCCGAGAGTCCACCGTCGTCCACGAGCTCGCCCACCAATGGTTCGGGAACGCCGTGAGCCCGGGGCGATGGCAGGACATCTGGCTCAACGAGGGCTGGGCTTCGTACGTCGAGTGGCTGTGGAGCGAGCACTCAGGCGGCGATTCCGCCCAGGCGTTCTTCGACGGGGTCATGGAGATCCCCGCCGACGACTCGTTCTGGGATCTGGCGATCGCGGATCCGGGCCCGCTCGGACTCTTCCACGATGCGATCTACGACCGCGGCGCGGCGACGTTGCATGCCCTGCGGGTCAAGATCGGCGACGATGCCTTCTATGCGGCCTCCCGGGAGTGGCTGACGCGCTACGACGACTCCACCGGCACCACTGAGGACTTCCAGGCGGTCTGCGAGGAGGCTTCCGGTCAGGACCTCGACGCGTTCTTCGACGTGTGGGTGCGGACGCCCAGCAAGCCGACGACCTGGTGACGTCGCGGCTGGGCGGGCGCAGTCGGCGCCGCGCCAGTTCGCGCGCTTCGGACGTGAAGGTCTGACGTCGCCAAGGCGGCAGATCGTCGGCATCGCATGCCACGCAGCCACCGGGCGGGCCGGGAGATGACCCACGGCTGATGGTGGAGCTCGCGGTGACGCCCGACCGGCGCTGGACCGCGACCACCGCGGAGCTCCTGGCGGCCACCGCTGCCGCCCGGTTCTCGGCGCTCGGCGCGTTCGCGGACCGGGCCGGCCCCGATGTGCGACAGCTCTACGACGCCGCGCTGGTCCGCTGTCACGAGGTGCTCGCCCTCGTGGTCAGCGACGACGAGGAAGAGACCGTCCGGTCCGCGCAGGCGCTCGCGGACGCCGCCGCGGTCATGGGCGCCGAGTGGGTGCTGACGGTGTTCCGCAGCCCCCTGACCGCGAAGACGGCGCCCATCGTCCAGCGGTCCGCCGCCGTCATCGCTGATGCGGGCGCCGCCATGGCGGTGGAGTTCAGCCCGCTCGGCCCGATCTCGTCCAGACACTTTGACCTCAGCGACCCGGACCCGGATCGCTACCGAACGGTCTGGGCTAACGCCTGGGGGACCGTGACAGACTTTTGGCGATGCGGTACCTGTTCGAGGACTGCGAGCTCGACACCGACGTGTTCGAGCTGCGCCGGGCGGGCGAGCCGGTGAAGGTCGAGCCGCAGGTGTTCGACGTGCTCCTC
>Ga0299914_10001488_pt1 | contig 15499 bp, 12 predicted proteins | sample RVTome_10_FD_201361 | JGI IMG/M metagenome (GOLD analysis project Ga0299914, IMG submission 201361) | Soil microbial communities from uranium-contaminated site in the Upper Colorado River Basin, Wyoming, United States - RVT153D57 (version 2) ...
CCAGTACTGGGCACGCTCGGAGTCAACGTGGATCAGGCTCGGGTCTTCCTTCGGGTGGTACTTGCCGATCTCCTCGATGGCCCGACCGTCGCGCTTGGTGCGCGAGTCGGCGACGATGATGCGGTACTGCGGGGTGCGGATCTTGCCCATCCGCTTCAGCTTGATTTTGACAGCCACGGGTGTGGAGTCTCCTGTAGGTGAGTTCTGGGTGAGCCGCCAGCACCGGGTGGGGGCCAGCACGAGCGCCTCGGGTGGACACGGCATCCGCGGGTGAGAGGGCCACGCGTGCGCCGGTACAGCAGGTCATTGTGCCAGAGCGGCGCTGCTGAACCCAACTCAGCCGCAGCGCCGCTCTCGCCGTTGTGGGTCATCTGATCGCGAGTTTGTCACCTGATCGCTGGCCTATTGATGATCAGGTGAGGGAATGAGACGTTGACTAGGAGTGATACGCGACATACATCACCTGATCGCGTCGCGCGATGCGGACCCGAAACGATCAGGTGAGCTCTAGGCTACGTGACCTGCGCCTAAGCGGGAACTTGGTCATCTGATCGCCCAGCCGGCCGACACTCGGAGTCAGCGGATCACGCGACCGCGCAGGATGATTCGCACCGGATCGAGCAGCGTCTCCGGTTCGGCCGTCGGGTCGGCTGCGTAAACGCACAGGTCCGCTGGGACGCCCTCGACCAGAGCGCCGGAACCACCCTGCAGGTACGCCCGGGCCCGCCAGGACGCGGCTGCGACCGCGTCCTCAGCCGGAAGGCCAGCCGTGACGAGTTCGAGAACCTCGCGTGCAAGGAGTCCATGCGGCAACTGCCCACCGGCATCCGTCCCGGTGAAGATGGGGACGCCCGCCTCGTACGCGGTCCGGACGTTCTCGTACCGGCGTTCGTGGAGCCGGCGCATGTGCTCGGCGTACCGAGGGAACTTGGCCTCCCCCTGAGCGGCGAACTTCGGGAACTGGTCGATGTTGACCAGGGTCGGCACCATCGACACGCCACGCTCGGCCATGACCGCCATTAGGTCGTCGGAAAGGCCGGTGCCGTGTTCGATGCCGTCGATGCCGGCCGCGATCAGGTCAGCAAGTGCGTCCTCGCCGAAAACATGTGCGGTGACCCGGGCGCCGAGCTCATGGGCGCGCTGTATCGCCGCCTCGAGAGCGCCGCGGGGCCAGCACGGACCCAGATCGCCTAGTTCGCGATCGATCCAGTCGCCGATGAGCTTGACCCAGCCGTCTCCGCGTCGAGCCTCCTGCTCTACGTAGGCCACGAGCCCGTCCGGTTCGATCTCCCAGCCGAAATTCCGCAGGTATCGCTTGGTGCGCGCGATGTGCCGGCCCGCTCGAATGATCCGGGGCAGGTCGTCGCGTTCATCGATCCACCGGGTGTCAGCCGGCGACCCGGCATCGCGGATCAGCAGGACGCCCGTGTCGCGGTCGGCTAGCGCCTGCTGCTCGGCCTCGTCAGCCGACACTTCTCCCGCCGCCGCCAATCCGACGTGGCAATGCAGGTCGACCAGCCCGGGAAGAACCCAACCGGTCGCGACCGTTTCAGCGTGAGCGACGGGCTCGAACGCGACGTGGCCGTCCCTGATCCAAAGGTCGCGATGCTCCCTCTCGGGCAGCAGGACGCCTCGAATATGCAGTGCTGTCGGCTCAGCCACGGTGCCGACCTTAATCGGTCACCGATGCCGATCGCTGACAGCTACGTACCGGCAGGCGTGAGCCCCAAGCGGACCCCGCGCCGCCCGATGCTCACGCTGCTTCGGTCTCTGTCCGGCCGATGCCCCACTCCCGAAGTCGATCGCGGGTGCGCCTGGCCATGGCGCGGATCTCGGCCGGCTCGATCTGGGCTTGGAGGGCCACATCGATGAGCCGAGCAAGCTCGTAGTCCGGCTCGCAGCGGAGTGCCCTCTCGATTGCGATGTTCGCGAGGGCGCCATTGCCGAGCTGGTACGCGACGCAGGCCAGCGCCGAGCAGATGGGAGCGGCGTTCTCGTCCAAAGCGCACCGGGCGAGCGCGCTGAGGAAGACGACCAGCTCCTGCGCATGACCGTCCAAACCCCAGGTGAGCAGCTCGTCCCGGGCCAGCTTGTCTTCCAGCCCGACCAGGATTCGGACCGCATCGTCGTCCGGCAGCCCGTGATCGCCGTCCAGGAACCGCTCGTAGGCGGTACGCGCGAGTGCAAGTGTGCTCAGCAGCGCATGGTCGGCACCGCGAGCCGCGACTTCATCGAAGAACGACTCGCCGATCCGCTGGTACGACGCTTTGAGCGCGGCCTCTCGGTCGGCGACCGGGCTACGGATGGTCGCCTCGAGCTCGTCCCGCGAGTCCAACACAGCGTGTCCCTCGAGGGCGGCCCGAGCCTCGAGGGCGAGAATTTCGCTACTGGGCGTGCCCTTAACCGGCGTTCCATCCCGCGGGCAGCAATGGTCTGTGCACACGTACGAGTACCACCTGCCACCGCGGACGAGCAGGAGTTCGAGCCACCCGATGCCACGTGGCTTGAGTGCCCCGGTAAGGGCTTCCATCAGCGCGCGCCGCGGCAGATCGCCGGCCACGTCCGGGGCCTCGGTGTAACAGACGGCGACGATCGTCGCGGCGCCGTCACGCTCGGCGCGGTGTGCCAAGTCTTCGGCGACGACCTGGTCGTGTTCTGGATCCGGCAAGTCCATCCGCATGGTGAGACCGATGCGGCGCCGCGGCCCGTGCAGGCACATGACCGCAAAGCTCTCCGCGGGGTGAAATCCGATCACGACCGGCAAAGCCGTCACGATGTCGGACGGTGAACTCAGCTTGATGACCGTCCGGTCTTCGTTGGTTGTCATGGCCGACGACTCAACCGCTTGTGTTCGTCCCGGGCTAGACCCTTCTCGCAATCTGTGGATAACGCATGACGCCAGACCCTAGGTGTGGACAGCCAGCCGACGGGTGCCGGCAATAGATCATGAAGCCGAGCCTGCGGCGTGCCCGTGCATTCGAAACAGGGCCGCCCACCAGAGTCGTCGCTTACCTACAGGCACGCGTGCATGTAGGTAAGGCGGGCCGCCTGCCGAACGTGATCGACCGGAGGCTTAGCGGTTCTTGAAGAAGTCCGCCACGTCGTCGGGTAGCTGGAAGTCCGCGGTGTCGCCGTTCGATGTGCCGCCCCCGAAGGCTCCCGGCAGTTGGCCGGGCTCCGGCTCGGCATTCCGGCGCTGCTCGGCTTCGGCCAGCTGTGCGGCGCGCTTGGCGGGGTTCCCCGAGCGGGCCCCACGGCGCTTTTGCTTCTTCGGCTGCTTTCCCTTGCTCTTCTTGCCGCCGCCGAGGCCGGGGATACCTCCGGCCATGCCGGGAATGCCGGGCATCCCGCCCAGACCGCCGAGCTTTCCCCGGGCGGCCTGGCTCATCATGTCGCGGGCGGCGAAGAACCGCTCGACGAGCTGGTTGACCTCGCTGACCTGCACGCCCGAGCCACGCGCAATCCGCAGCCGGCGGGAGCCATTGATGATCTTCGGGTTGTCACGCTCGGCCGGCGTCATCGAGCGGATGATCGCCTGGATACGGTCGAGCTGGCGATCGTCGAACTCCTCGAGCGCCTCACGCATCTGGCCGGCCCCAGGAAGCATGTTGATGATGCTCTTGAACGAGCCCATCTTCTTGATCGCCTGCATCTGATCAAGGAAGTCGTCGAGCGTGAACTCCTTGCCCGTGGCCAGCTTGCGGGCCATCTCGGCGGCCTGGTCGGCCTCGAAGGCCTTCTCGGCCTGCTCGATGAGCGTCAGCATGTCGCCGAGGTCGAGAATTCGCGAGGCCATCCGCTCTGGGTGGAACACGTCGAAGTCGGTGAGCTTCTCCCCCGCCGAGGCGAACATCACCTGGCGACCGGTCACCGAGGCCACCGACAGCGCGGCGCCACCGCGGGCGTCACCGTCCAGCTTGGTCAGCACGACGCCGTCGAAGCCGACGCCGTCAAGGAACGCGAGGGCGGTGTTGACGGCGTCCTGGCCGATCATCGCGTCGACCACGAACAGCGTCTCGTCCGGCTGGACGGCGTCGCGGATGTCGCGCGCCTGCGCCATCATCTCCTCGTCGATGCCCAGCCGGCCGGCGGTGTCGACGACCACCACATCGTGCAGCCGCTGCTCGGCATGCGCGATGCTGCTGCGGGCGACCTCGACCGGGTCACCGACGCCGTTGCCAGGCTCGGGCGCCCAGACGGCCGCACCGGCCTGCTCGCCGACCACCTGCAACTGATTGACGGCGTTCGGACGCTGCAGGTCGGCGGCCACGAGGAGCGGCGAGTTGCCGTTGTTCTTCAACCAGAGCGCCAGCTTGCCCGCGAGCGTCGTCTTACCGGACCCTTGAAGGCCGGCCAGCATGATCACCGTCGGCGGCTGCTTGGCGAAGCGCAGCCGGCGCGTATCGCCGCCCAGGATCCTGATCAGCTCGTCGTTGACGATCTTGATGACCTGCTGCGCGGGGTTGAGCGCCTGCGATACTTCGGCGCTGCGCGCCCGCTCCTTAACGGCGGCGATGAAGTCCTTGACGACCGGCAACGCGACATCGGCCTCGAGCAGCGCGACCCTGATCTCGCGCGCGGTGGCGTCGATGTCGGCTTCGGATAGCCGGCCCTTGCCGCGCAGCGTCTTGAAGGTCGCGGTGAGTCGGTCGGAGAGCGTAGCGAACACGGCGAACTCAAGTCCTTGTGGTCGGGAGGTGCGGGTCGAACTCCAAGGTTAACCGCCAGCACCGCCCACCTCCGCATGGCCACCAACCTCGCTGATCATGCAAGTCTGGGGCGACACGCCGTAATGACCGATTTGCGGCGCCGATTCGAACTCCGACAAATCGGCGTGTCGCGCCAGACTTGCATGATCAGCGAGGTTGGGGCGCGGCCGGAGTGCTGAGCGCGCCGCGCTTCGCGGTCGGTCAGGAGAAAAGGTGGCGGGCGATGATCTCGCGCTGGATCTCCGACGCGCCCTCGTAGATCCGCGGTGCCCGTACCTCGCGGTAGAGGTGCTCCAACACGTGACCGCGCTCGAGCGCCCGGGCGCCGCACACCTGGATCGCCACGTCGACGGCCACCTGCGCCGCCTCGGTGGCGTACAGCTTGGCCATCGCCGACAGGTGGGATATCTCCGCAGCGCCGGAGTCGGATGCCGACGCGGCACTGTGCACCAGCAGCCGCGCCGCCTGGAGCCGCGTCGCGACGTCGGCCAACTGATGCGAGACACCCTGGAACTCGCGCAACGCCCGCCCGAAAGCCCGCCGCTCCCCCGCGTACGACACCGCCGCGTCGAGGGCCGCCTGCGCCATCCCGACGGCGAACGCGCCGACGCTCGGCCGGAACAGGTCGAACGTGCGCATCGCGACGTCCCAGCCGCCGTCCACCTCGCCGAGTAGGTGGGACGCCGGGACGGGGACGTCGTCGAACCGCAGCCGGCCGATGGGATGCGGCGACAGCAGGCTCAGCGGCTCGCCCGTCAGCCCCGGCGAATCCCGCGGGACGGCGAACGCCGTGATGCCCTTCGCCCTCGGCCCGCCATCGGTACGCGCGAAGACCGAGTAGACATCGGCGTCGGGTGCATGAGAGATGAACACCTTCTCGCCGGTCAGCCGGTACATCTCGCCGTCGCGTACAGCGGCCAGTTCGAGCGAAGCGGCGTCCGACCCGGCCTCCGGCTCGGTGAGCGCGAGCCCGGCCACCGCGTTTCCGGCAGCCAGCCGCGGCAACCACGCCGCCACCACCTCCTGCCGGCCGGCCCGCAGAATCGGGTACGCCCCGAGACCCTGCACCGCCAGCGCCGTCTCGGCTTCGGTGCAGTGACGGGCCAGGCCCTCACGCAACAGGCACAGATCGAGAGCTCGGATGTGGCCGCCGCTCTCGACCGGCCCGAACAGCAGGCCGAGCAATCCGTGCCCGGCGAGGGCCGCCATCAGCGGCCGGTTGATCCGCCCGGGCTCGCCAGTCGCGGCGATCGGCACCAACGCCTGGCCGGCCTTCTCGGCCCGAGCCAACAGGCTCCGTTGCTCCTCGGTCAGGTGCGCGTACCGGACGTCCGTCATTCCGACCACTCCGGGACGACAGCGATGCCGACCAGTTCCACCACGGCGTCCTCGTCGAACAACTCCGCCACCCCGAGCAGGGCGGTCGCCACGTAGTGCTTGCCGAAATGCCGCCGGTACACGGCCCCGAGCTCAACCAACGCCGAACGGTACGCCGGTACTTCGGTCACGTAGATCGTCAGCGACACCAGGTGCTCCGGGCGTCCACCCGCCGCCGCCAACGCCGTCACGACGTTTCCCGCCGCCACGTCGAACTGCTCGACCATGGACGTGCCGACGATCATCCCGTCCGGCCCGAGTGCGGTCTGGCCACCGAGGAACACCGTGCGGCCCAGGGCGGCCACCACGGCATGCGCGTACCCCCTCGGCGGGGCCAGCGACGGCACTGTCACGATCCGGTGCTCGGTCATCGGCCCGCCCACCGCGGCTTGCGCCCTTCAGACCAGGCGGCATAGAACTCCGCGTGGTCCTCGCTCTTCATCAGCAGCGCCTGCGTCATCGCCTCGAGCTCGATCGCGCTGCCGAGGTCCATGTCGAGCTCGCGGGTCAGCAGGACCTTCGTCGTCGAGTAAGCCCACGCAGGGCCGTCGGCCAGCCGCCGGGCCAGCCGGTCGACCGTCTGGCCAAGGGCCTCGTCGTCCACGACATCGGTCGCCAACCCGATCGCCAGTGCCCGGTCGGCATCGATCTTGTCACCCAGCATGAGCAACTCGGTGGCCCGGCCGAGGCCGACGAGCCGCGGCAGCAGGTACGCCGAGCCCATGTCCGCCCCTGCCAGGCCGACCTTGGTGAACAGGAACGCGAACGTCGCCGATCGCGCCAACACCCGAAAGTCGCTGGCCAGCGCCAGCACCGATCCCGCACCCGCCGCCACACCGTTCACCCCGGCGATCACCGGCAGGGGGCATTCGCGCAGCGCCTTGGTGACCGCACCGGTCATCCGGGTGAACTCCAGCAGCCCGGCGGCATCCATCCGTTGTAGCTCGCCGATGATCTCCTCCACGTCGCCGCCGGAGCAGAACCCGCGCCCCTCCCCAGTCAGCACCACCACCCGGACGTCACCCCGGTGTGGCAGTTCGGCCAGCAGGTCGCGCAGGTCGGCGTAGACGTCGAAGGTCAGTGCGTTGAGCTTGTCCGGCCGGGAGAACCGGACACTGGCCACCCCGTCGAGGACCTCGAAGTCGAAGTGCCGCCACCGGCCGGTGAACCCCGGGGACGCCCGGAACGGGCTCATGTTCGGCCCCCCGCGATTGCACAGCGAGTCGTCTCGGCGGGTGCGTTCATGCGCCTACTCCTTGCTGCTCGATCACCCGCAACGCGCGGCGGTCGAGCTTTCCGTTCGCGGTCTTGGGCAGCCCGCTGACGAATCGGACGTCGCGTGGCACCTTGTAGGGCGCCAGCTCCGCCCGCACATACTCCCGCAGCACGGCCTCCAGCTCAGCCGATCCGTCCCCATGTGGCACGACATAGGCACGCGGGCGCACCAGACCCGCCTCGTCCAGGTGGCCGACCACCGCGCACTCGACCACGGCCGGGTGACCGATCAGGCAGTGCTCGATCTCACTCGGCGCTACCCAGACGCCGCCGACCTTCAGCATGTCGTCGGCACGTCCGCGGTATGAGAAGAAACCGTCCGGATCACGGACGAACAGGTCCTCCGTGCGCAGGGTGTCGCCGTGGAAGGTCCGCGCGGTCTTCGCCGGAGCGCCGTAGTACTCCAGTGCCACCGTCGGGCCGGTGACCTCCAGCGTGCCGATCTCGCCATCGGGCACCTGCTCGCCGGCGTCGTCCACCACCCGCGCCGAATACCCCGGGACAACCTCGCCTACCGTGCCCGGCCGGCCACGGCCGGGCCGGTTCGAGATGTAGATGTGGTACGCCTCGGACGAGCCGATGCCGTCGACGACCTCCACTCCGAACGTCTCCACCCACTTGCGGTGGAGTCCAGCGGGCAGCGCCTCGCCCGCGGACGTGCACAGCCGCAGGCAGCTCAGATCCTGCTCGGCGGCCGCCGGGTGCGCCACCATCGCGCTCATCATGGTCGGCACATTGACCAGGATGGTCGGGCGGTGCCGGGCGATCAGCTCGAAGATCCGGTCGACCGTGGTCCGCTCGGCAAACGCTATGCCCGCACCGCCGACCCCGAACGGGTACAGCGCGGTGAGGTCACGCGCGTATCCGAAGAACAGCTTGGGCACCGGCAGCACCAAGTCGTCCGGGCCGATGTCGAGCACGCCGCGCGCGTATGACTCGAAGCTCAGCACCGGGCTGCGGGTCGGGTGGACGCATGCCTTCGGCTCGCCGGTGCTGCCGGTGGTGAACTTCCAAATGGTCACGTCGTCGCGGGTCGTCGGTGCGGCGACCAGGTCGTCCGGCGCGGACGGCATCAACTCGTCGAACGAACGCTCGCCGGGACGCAGTTCGTCCGCCGGCACGCCGACCACGAGCAGGGTCGCGTGGTGGCCCTCCGCCGCCCGGCGGATCAGGTCCAGCGTCACCAGGTCGACCACCACGACCCGCGCCTGGGTGTAGCGGAGGAAGTACGCGTAGTCCTTCGGCTGCAAGTAGGTGTAGACCTCGGCGGTGATCGCACCGATCTTCTGCGCGCCGTACCAGATCGCGACGAACTCCACACCGTCGTTGAGCGCCAGGAGGACGCGCTCGCCCTGCCGCAGACCGAGCTCGCGCAGCACGTTGCCCGCGCGGTTCACCAGGCCGGCCAGCTCGGCGTACGTCGTCGTTCGGTCTCCGACGATCAGCGCCGTCCGGTCGCCGCGTCCCTCCTCGAGATTGCGGTCGACGAACCAGGTCGCGACGTTCAGCTCGCTCGGCAGGTCGTCATAGGTCAGCACCGATCTCACCCCTCCCACTTTGCGACGTCGCGGACCAGCTCGACGAGCATGTCGGTGAGAATCTCGAGCGTCGCCACGCCTTCCTCAGTGGTCGACTCGGCCGGTGCCCCGCAGTAGGCCTCCGGCATACCCATGGCGACGAAGTCAGTACGCCCTTCGGCGATCGCCGCCGCCATGTTCACCGGCACGTGCGGCAAGGCGCGCATCCACTCCGTGTCAACGAGGTCGGAACGCTCAGCGAGGACCATAGACGTCTCGTAGCTTCCACCGTGGCTCTCCCCCGCCTGGAACTCGGCCGTCAGCCGCTGGGCGTTGCGCCGGCGGAGCACGTCCAGCAGCGCCACGGGAGCGCCCTCCTCGCGAAGCTCCTCGACGGCGCGACGCAGGGCGGCGACATGCTCGGGCTCGAAGTGGTTGTTCACGATGACGACCCGGCCGAGGCCCTGGGCCGCCAGCGACCGGCAGATGTCCGTGACCAGCGCGTGAAGCGTCGCTTCTGCAACGGTCACCGCGCCGGCGAATGCGGCGCCGTACCGGGTGACGCCGTACGGCAGGGCCGGCAGGATCAGTGTCCTGACCCCGTAGCTTCCAGCGAGCCGGCCGGCCGCGCGCTCGCATACACCGGCCGAGATGATCGAATCGGTCGACAGCGGTAGGTGCGGACCGTGTGGTTCGGTGGCCCCGACCGGCAGCAGCAGGACGGTGGGACGGTCTTCCACGCGCAGCTCGTGCACCGCCGGCGAGGTCAGCTCGGCGAAGTACAGCGGGCCACTCACTGGTCTACCTCCTCGACCGGGCCGATCGCGCTGAGGTCCAGCAGGCACAGGTCGGCCCGGCCGGTCACCACTGCCGTGTTCACCTCGTCGAGTGTGGTCAGGTACCCCCCGACGAGGGTGGGGACGCGCGCCTCGTTGCGGACCCGGTCCGACAGAGTGGTCAGGTAACCCCGCCGGTACTCGGGAACGCCGCCGGCGATCGTCTGGCCGGCCTCGACGTGGATCAGCTGCGCACCGGCCGCCGCCACCGCACGGGCCAGTTCGATGCCTTCGTCAGCGGCCACCCCGCCACGTGCCCAGTCCGTGATCGACAGCCGGACGGCCAGCAGCCGCTCGGCGGGCCACGCGTCGCGGACGGCGGCGAGCACCTCCAGCGGGAATCGCAGCCGGCTCTCCTCTGATCCGCCGTAATCGTCCTCGCGCCGGTTGGCCAGCGGTGAGAGGAAACCGGCCAGCAGATAACCGTGGGCGGCATCGAGCTCGAGCGCGTCGAAGCCGGCCGCCGCGGCCCGGGTCGCCGCGCCGGCGAAGGCGGCCCGCACGCGTTCCATGTCGTCGGCGTCCATCGACGTCGGCGTCCGCGCGGACGGTCCGTAGGGCAGCGCGGATGCGGCGATCAGCGGCCAGCCGCCGGCTCGCAGCGGCACGTCCACCCCCCGGTCGCGGGGCTCGGTGGCGCCGCGCCGGCCGGCATGTCCGAGCCGGACCATGGCGAGGGCTCCGGCTTCGTGCGCGCCGTCGACGGCGGATCGCCATTCCGCGACCTGGGCGTCGTCCAGGACCGGATCGTGCGGCGAGATCCGGCCGTCGGGGACGACCGCGACCAGGCCCGTGGTCACCAGCCCGGCTCCGGCCAGGGCGGCGTCCGCCATCGCCGTCCTCCGGGATTCGAGCACGACGCGGTTGCGCACCGTCGTCCCGCCGATCTCCAGCGGCGCGAACAGTGGCGGCGGGGCGAACCGTGCGTCTCCCGAACCGCCGGACGACCGCGCGAACCAGGCTTCGAGCGCCCGCACGAACTCCGGATCGCGCACGGCCAGCCCGGCATGGCTGATCCGTCCGCTGCGAGTCAGCAGGTTGGCTGCGAACTGCCGCGGCGCCATGTGCGTCGAATGCACGACTCGCGAGAAGAAGGCCGCACTTTCATCCGCCGCCCGCTGCACCCGCTCGACTCCTGGTTGGCGCTCGAGTTCGTAGTCGACCAGCGCCGTGCGCACGTCGGTATGCCGGATGCACGCGGCGGCCAGCGCGATCGCGTCTTCCATGGCCAGCTTCGTACCAGACCCGATGGAAAAATGCGCGGTGTGCGCGGCGTCGCCGAGCAGCACGACGTTGCCGTGGTGCCAGGTGCGGTTGCTCACCCGCTGGAAGTCCAACCAGATCGACTTGTTGGACATCAGCCGATGATCGCCTAGGTCGTCGGCGAACAGACGCTGGCAGAACTCCAGGCTCTCCTGCTCGCTCATCCGGTCCAGTCCGGCGCGCCGCCACACCGGCTCGGCGCACTCGACGATGAACGTGCTGGTGCTCTCGTCGAACGGGTAGCTGTGCACCTGGAACAGCCCGTGCTCGGTGTCGGTGAAGATGAACCGGAACGCATCGAGCACCAGGTCGGTGCCGAACCAGACGTACTTGCAGCCCTGCGGCTCGACCGTGCTGCCGAACTTGTCTGCGTAGTGGCGCCTGAACAGGCTGTTGACCCCGTCCGCAGCGACTATGAGGTCGCCGGAGATGGACTCGGGGTCGTCGATCTCGACGCCGAACTCGAGCTTGACGCCAAATTCCTGGCACCGGCGCTGCAGGATCGCCAGCAGCCGGCGGCGCGCGATGCCGGAGAAGGTGTGCCCGCGCGAGCGCAGCAGCCGGCCCCGGTACCGGACGTCGACGGTATCCCACCGGGCGAAGGTGTCGGTGATCTCGACATAGGTCGGCGGATCCGCATCGCGCAGCGCTCCGAGTGTCTCGCCGGAGAAGACCACACCCCAGCCGAACGTCGCGTCCGGTGCGTTGCGTTCGACGATCTCGATCTCGTGCGCCGGGTCCGCCTTCTTCAGCAGGATGCCCAGGTAGAGCCCGGCGGGACCGGCGCCGACGATCGAGACCTTCACACGATCACCTCGGCCAGCCGGTCGACGTCGTCGAGGTCCGCGACGGTAGGCAGCAGGACGAGTTCGTCGCAGCCTTCTGCCGCGTACCCGCGGATCAGGTCCTTGACGGCCCGCGCCGTGGTGAGGTTGGCCGCCGCGATCCGCTCGGCGAATCCCCCGGTGAACGCGTAGTAGTCACGCAGGTAGGCCGCGCCGCGGTCGGCGTCGCCGAGGGTGAAGTACGCCTGACCCCAGAGTGCTGGTCGACCATGCCTGCCGAGATCACTCCACGCCGCGCGGGCCCGGACGGCCGCCGCCGCGAACGCCCGGGGCGGCCCGCCCCCATGCGCGTAGCCGTCGGCGTACCGGGCCATCCGGGCGAAAGCCGGCCCGCTCGCCCCGCCCACCAGCAGTTCGACCCCGTCACATGCTGCGTACACCTGCTCGCCCCGGCCGCCACGCAGGTAGGCCAGTTGCTCGGACAGCCGCGCCCCGCGCGCCGAGTGTTCCACGCCCGCCGCCTCGTAGTCGTCGGGTCTGGCCCCGACGCCTAGACCCAGGGTCAGGCGAGAAGCGCCACCGGCGAGCGTCGCGACCGATGCCGCCTGCTTGGCCAGCAGCGCAGGCGATCGCAGCGGTCCGATCGCGATCATCGTCGCGAGCCGGACCCGCTCGGAGACCGCCGCGGCGGCCGACAACGCAGTGAACGGCTCGACGGCGTCGTAGACGAGCCGGTCGAGCACGGCGACGGACGAGAACGGCCCGGCGTCCGCACGCCGCGCCCACTCGAGCAGGAGGTCGCGATCGACGCCGGGAATCGTGTTCGGCAGTCCGATACCGATCCGCACCGCTCTTCCTCCCGTCGACTACGACTTACATGTGACCTAGGTCATGTGTAATACGATCGGCGGCATGGCACAAGTCTCCGTGGGTGTCCGAGGGCAACCGCAGGAACTGGTGCTGACCCTCTTCGGCGCCTACGTCCAGCCGCGGAGCCGCGCAGTGTGGTCCGGCGGGCTGGTCACGCTGCTCGGCGAGTTCGGAATCACCCCGGGTGCGGCCAGGGTCGCGCTGACCCGGCTCGCCGCTCGCGGCATGCTCGGCAGGGCCAAGGCCGGCCGGCTCGTCCACTACTCGATCACGCCCCGAACGGCCGGCATCCTCGCCGAGGGCGACGCCCGGATCTTCTCCCTCGGCCAGGCGCGCGACGACGGCGATGTCTGGACGGTGCTGTGGCACACGATCCCAGAAGACCGGCGGCTGGATCGGGCTCGGGTGACCCGCCGCCTGAGATTTCTAGGCTTCGGTGCCATCCAGGACGGGGCGTGGATAGCTCCGCGCGACCATGAGAAAGAACTGGCGGGCTTGCTCGCAGAGTTGCGGCTGCTCGACTACGCGTCCGTCTTCGTCGGACGTCCGTCCGCCGCGCTCGACCCGCACCGGCTCGTCGCCCGCGCCTGGGACCTCGACGGGCTCGCCGCCCGGTACGGCGAGTTCGTCAGGCAGTTCGGCGAGTTCGACGATCCGGCGGCCCGCCGCCGCCTTTCCGACCGGCAGGCGCTACAGGTCCACACCCAGCTGGTCCACACGTTCCGGCAGTTCCCGAGCCTGGATCCGGAGCTACCCACCGATCTCGTCCCGCCGCCGCCGAGCCGGACAGGCGCCATCGCGCTGTTCCATGACCTCTACGCTGCGCTGGCGCCGTCCGCCCAGCGATACTTCGAACAGGTGACATCGCCATGAACGAACACCACCCAGCCCTGACGTACGGCTCGTACCTGGCCCTGGACGAAGTCCTGTCGGCCCAGCGTCCGCGCTCGGACGAGCACGACGAGATGCTGTTCATCGTCATCCATCAGGTGTACGAGCTGTGGTTCAAGCAGTTGCTCCACGAGTTCGGCCACCTGCAGCAGCGGCTCGAGGACGGCGACACCACTCACGTGTTGCACACGCTCAAGCGGATCCTGACGATCCTGAAGGTGGTCGTAGCGCAGATCGACGTCCTGGAGACCATGACGCCCCGGCAGTTCACCAGCTTCCGCGGCCGGCTGGAGGCGGCCAGCGGGTTCCAGTCGGCGCAGTTCCGGGAGCTGGAGGCGGTCCTCGGCCGGCGCGACCAGCGGGTGTTCAAGCACTACCCGGAAGGCAGCGCTGCCCGCGAGCAGATATCGGCGGCCATGTCTCGGTCGTCGGTGTTCGACTCCTTCTTGCGCTACTTGGACCGCCAGGGTTACCGACTGCCCGCAGGCGCGCTCGAACGGGACGTCAGTGCGCCGGTCGAGGCCTCGGCAGACGTCCAGAAGGTGCTGCTGGACGTCTATCGCGACGACGGTGAGCCGGCGCAGGTCGCCGAGCGCCTCGTGGACGTGGACGAGGGGCTGCAGGAGTGGCGGTATCGGCACGTCAAGATGGTCGAGCGCACGATCGGAAGCAAGCCGGGAACCGGCGGCTCGGCCGGCGCCCGCTACCTGCGCACGACGTTGAGCAATCCGGCGTTCCCCGACCTGTGGGAGATCCGGAGCGAGATGTGATCACCCTTGCCGACCTGACCGGGCCGCAGAACGCGCTCGCACCGCATTACTCGCGGTTTCGTGTCGCCGAGCGGCTGCTGCTCACCGGGCACTCCCATCAGGCGTGGCCGGACGTGGCACTCGAGGGCCAGCTTGAGGCCTTCACCGACGCTGCCGAGGCGGTGGACGACAAGTGGGACCGCGCTTTCGCGAAAGCCGACGAGGTCCGCGCGGGATACCGGCGGCTCCTTGGCGATCCCGACGGCGACATCGCGCTGGGTTCGAACACCCATGACCTGGTGATTCGGTTCCTGTCGGCGCTGGACGTACAACGTCGGCAGCGGTTGGTCACCACCGATGGGGAGTTTCACACCCTGCGCCGCCAGCTCGGTCGGTTCGCCGAGGAAGGCATCGACGTGGTGCGGGTGCCGGCCGCGCCGGTCGAGACGCTCGCGGAGCGCCTGGCGGACGCGATCGACGAACGTACGGCGGCAGTGCTCGTCTCGTCGGTGTTGTTCGAGACGTCGCGCATCGTGCCGGATCTGGACAGGCTGGCCGTGGCGTGTGCTCGGGCCGGCGTGGAGTTGCTCGTCGACGCTTACCACCACCTTGGTGTGCTGCCGATGCCGATCCACGACGTTGGCCTCGGCTCGGCCTGGATCGTCGGCGGTGGGTACAAGTACCTGCAGCTCGGTGAGGGCAACTGCTTCCTGCGGCTGCCGCCGCATGCGCAGTCGACGCGCCCGGTGATCACCGGCTGGTATGCCGAGTTCGGCGCGCTCGCGGACGCCGAGCGTCCTGATCGAGTGCCGTACGCGGCCGGTGGCGCCCGGTTCGCCGGATCGACATACGACCCGACCAGCCACTACCGGGCCGCCAGGGTGTTCGCGTTCTTCGACGAGCACCGCCTTACCCCCGAAATGCTGCGGGACGTCTATCGCCACCAGCGCGGCGTGCTCGTCAGCGCCTTCGACGCGCTCGACGCACCAGAGGAGTTGATCAGCCGCGACCGCGACACGCCCGCGGAGGGTTTCGGCGGGTTTCTCGCGCTGTCGTCCCCACTCGCGGGACGCCTGAAATCCGCCCTGCTCGATCGGGGGGTGCTCGCTGACAGCCGCGGGACGTACCTGCGTCTGGGTCCGGCCCCTTACCTGACCGACGCCCAGATCGAATCCGCCGTCAGGATTCTTGGCGAGCTTCTCCCCCACGTCCAGCGCACCACGCATA
>Ga0299914_10001490_pt1 | contig 15496 bp, 16 predicted proteins | sample RVTome_10_FD_201361 | JGI IMG/M metagenome (GOLD analysis project Ga0299914, IMG submission 201361) | Soil microbial communities from uranium-contaminated site in the Upper Colorado River Basin, Wyoming, United States - RVT153D57 (version 2) ...
GGCCGGCCCAGCCTCGCCGTGAGGAGCTTGGCCATCTGCTCGACGTCGGTCGCGGCGCGCGGATCGGACGAGCCCGCGGCGGCCAGCACGACGGCATGATCTCCCACACCCGCTTCGGCCAGCCGGTCGGCGAGCACCTCGGCCAGCACGGGATCGGGGCCGAGTGGTCTCGTCGCCCGAACGCCGGGCCGGTTGGCGCCGGCGATCGCGTCGGGCACGTCGACGTGGACGTGGTACCCGGCAGACAGCAGCACCGGCACGACCACCGCCTCGTCCAGGCCGGCCAGGACGGACCGCAAGCCCGGTTGCTGGACGTCCTCGTCGACGTATGCCTCGGCGACATCGATATCCGGGCGGCGGTCGGCCACGGCCGTGCGGAGCAGGTCGATCACGGTACGACCGGCTGGATCCCGGGTCCCGTGGGCAGCCGCGACGAGTACCGGCGAATCAGACATACCTGCCAGCCTACGCATCAGCGGTCGGCGAGCCGCCGCGCGAACCGTAATCCGGACCACGATGGCGGTATCCTTGCGATGGCGGACGAGCCGGCCGGGCGGCCGCGTCGGGGCGTTCTGCGTCCCGCCGAGGAAAGTCCGGACTCCACAGGGCAGGGTGGTGGCTAACGGCCACCCGGGGTGACCCGCGGGAAAGTGCCACAGAGAGCAGACCGCCGGTGTGCTTCGGCAGACCGGTAAGGGTGAAACGGCGGTGTAAGAGACCACCAGCGCCCGAGGTGACTCGGGCGGCTCGGCAAACCCCACCCGGAGCAAGGTCAGACAGGGAGCGTTCGAGGGCGGCCCGCCCGAGCTCCCGGGTAGACCGCTGGAGGCCGTCGGCAACGACGGTCCTAGATAGATGGTCGCCGGCCCTTCGGGGCGCACAGAATCCGGCTTACAGGCCGGCTCGTCCAGCCAGCTCAGCCGGCCGGCGTGTAGGTGAGGTTGAGCACGCCGGTGGAGAAGGTGGCGCTGTCGGTAAGGGTCAACTTGTGCGTCGGCGTGTTCTCGAACAGCCGTTGACCATGGCCTACGGCGATCGGGTGGACGAGAAGGCGAAGTTCGTCGAGCAATCCGTTGGCGAGGAGCCAACGCACCGTCGTCGCGCTGCCCGACATGCCGATGTCGCCGTCGATGCTCTCCTTGAACCGGCGAATCGCGTCGACATCCCCTGGCAGCACCATCGTGTTGGTCCAGGCCGGGTTGACCAGTGAGTTCGAGATCACGTACTTCGGCATGTTGTTGAAGTGGGTTGCGACCGGCTCATCTGTGCTGTCGGGCCAGTACGCGGCCCACTCGTCGTAGAGCTTGCGTCCCATGAGCAGCGCCTTGTTCTTGTCCAGGCCGGCGCTCACGGCCGCGCCCATCTCGTCGTTGAAGTACGGGAAGTGCCACTGGTCGGGTGCTTCGACCACTCCGTCGAGCGAGATGAAGAAGTTCGAGATGATCTTGCCCATGGTGCTGTTGTTCTCCTTCTGATTGCGGCTGTACGACACGCTGCGGCACCAGTTTCGTGCCAGTACGCGCAAGACTACGAACGCGATCAGGAGCTGGTCTTGTACAGAAGCGACAGCGGTTCAGCCGAATCCCCTCGCCGCAGCTGGGTCGCCGTGCGGCCGATGAAACGCGTGAGTGACCTGGCGAGGTGCGGCTGGTCATAGTAGCCGAGCCGATTCACCACATCGAGAGCCGCGATCCCCTCACCCAGCTGGATCGCGGCCTGCCGGGCGCGTTCGATCTGCCGGATCGCACCCTGGGTGAGGCCGGTCGCCGCGGCGACGCGCCGCTGCACTGAGCGCGCACCGACCCTCGGTGTCTGGCCCTGGACGGCCTCACCCACCAGCGGATCGCGGACGAGCAACCCCTTGCGAACGAGCCGTCCGACGAACTCCTCGGCGTTGTCGAAGGTCGGCAGGGACCACTCGTCGCCATGGAGCACGAACTCGCTCGGGGTCACGTGGGGGCTCTCCACGGCGGTGTCGACGAGCCGCGACAGCGGTAGATGCGGCATCGACGTGCCGAGTGCGAAGCTGATACCGAATGACTCCGACTCGTCGGGCACGCCGGCCACGCTCGCGACCGTCTCCGGGCCACGGGCCGCGACGTGGACGCGGCCATGGTGACTCCACACGACGAGTTCCCAATGCGACGTGGCCACGGACATCATGCGCTCGACACCGGAGGTCCTGCTGCGCCAGACCCGGGCGACATACGGCGAATCCGACGGCCGGTCCTCGGTCTCCAGCGCCATCCCGCCTCCTCGTCATAGCTCGACTCAGTCTGACACGGCGGCCGCGCTCGTCCGGTGCCGACCGGCGCGGGTAGCTTGGACGCCGTGACCGACCAGACAGATCCGTACGTGGTGCACTGGGCCGAGAAGGTCGCCGGCCTGGTGGAGATGGCCCAGGACGACCGGCCGTGGTACGACGAGCTCGCCGGCTGGCTGCTACGACCTGCCGACCGGGTCGCGGTCGACATCGGCTGCGGTGGTGGCGGCATGACGCTCGCGCTCGCATCCGCCATGGATGTCGGCGGGCAGGTCGTTGCCGTCGATGCGGAGCGGGAACTCCTGACTGCGGTGCGCGATCAGGCGACGGCCGGCGGCACTGACCGGCTGGCCGAGGTGACGATCGTCCTGGAGGACCTGGGCGACGGTGTCGAATCCGTGCGCGAGGCGATGGCGGCCCCGGCCGACCTGGTCTGGGCGTCCGCCGCCGTGCATCACGTGGGTGACCAGCAGATGGCGATCAACGCACTGGCGAGCCTGCTGGCGCCGGCCGGGCGGCTCGCGCTTGCAGAGGACGGCCTGCCGGCGCGGCACCTGCCGTGGGATCTCGGCGTCGGCGCACCCGGCCTGGAACAGCGGCTGGACGCGGCAAACGACCGGTGGTTCGCCCGCATGCGCGACGAGCTGCCCGGCTCCGTCCCGATGCCGTACGGCTGGACGGACGCGCTGCGCCGAGCCGGCCTCACTGGGGTCTCCACCCGCACATTCCTGCATGAACGCCCGAGCCCACTCGAGACGCGCGACGTCGAGCGGGTCATCGATCGGTTCACTCGCTGGGTCGACCGGATACGCCCGACCGGCTTCCTCGCACCAGCCGATCTCGAGGCCTGGGATCGGCTGCTGGATCCCGCTGATCCGGCGTGGCTCGCACACCGCTCGGATCTGTTCTCGCTGGCTGCGCGCAGCGTCCACGTCGGCGAGCGAATGGACTGAGCCCCGTCGACAGACCGGCCTCAGCTCGGCTTCGGACGTTCTCCGGCCACCGCGGCGGCGACGCCGAGCGTGATGTAGGCGCCGCCTGTCACCAGCCGCCCCCGCCGGAGCAGGTGGGCCCGCCGGCGCAACCAGGCGCTCGCGCTGCCGGTGAGCAGTGCGTAGCAGGTGTCGCTGGCCGCCGCGATGACGACCAGCAGGATGCCCAGGATCACCAGCTGCAATGCCGCCGGCCCGCGTGCCGGGTCGACGAACTGCGGCAGGAAGGCCAGGAAGAACAGCGCCGCCTTCGGGTTCAGCACCGCAACGATCCAGCCCTCCCGGAACACCCGCGAGAGCGGCTGCGTGGCGATCTCCGGCCCCGATGCGGCATCCGGGCGGCTCCGCAGAGCCTTCACGCCGAGGTAGATCAGGTATGCCGCACCGGCGTACTTCACCACGCTGAACGCGGCAGCCGACGAGGCCAGCAGGGCGGACAACCCGACGGTAGCCGCCACCACGTGGACGAGAGTGCCTGACGCGACCGAGGCCGCCGACACGACGCCGGCCCGGCGCCCCTGGCTCACGCTGCGCGTGACGATGTAGAAGACCGCCGGCCCGGGGACGACGGCGAAAACCACGGCGGCGGCTGCGAAGACCGCGACGGTGTTGAGCGTGGGCATCACGTGACCTCCTCGAACTCCACGGTGCCGATGCCGGCGAACTCGCAGAGCCGCTCGGCCTCGGCCGCGACGGCATCGGTCTCGCCAGGGGTCAGGGGCCGGAACGGCGTGACGCTCAACCGCTCGCCCTCGACCGCCCACGTTCCCCGCGCGAATCCGTCCAGCAGGAACACGGGAACGCCCGCCGACGCGTCGCGGGCGACCCGTTTGCGGTCGCCCTCGTCGATGATTCTCGTCCGGTCCTTGTGACCGAGCAACGCGTTATCGAACGCGGGCATGAACCGTACCGGGGCCGGGACGTCAGGATCGGCGATCGGCGCGTGCGGCAGATCGAGCAACTCGCGGCCGCTCTCGTCACGCGACACCCGCAGGGCGGGTCGCATCCTGTCGGCCACCTCACCCAGCCTGGTCAGACCAGACCAGGCCTGAATGTCCATCACCGTGGCGGGACCGTACCCGGCGAGATATCGGCTGATCATCGCTTCCGGATCGGGATCGCGCATGGGGCGGCTGGCCCATGCCTCGGCCCGGCTCACGCTAATCGGCCCCACGCTCCGCCACGAGCCCCAAGCGGCATTGGCCGGCCCGTGAACGAGCGGTTCGAGCAACTCGACGGTGCCGGCGAGCCGACCCGGATGCCGGCCGGGGAAACGCTGCGCGAGCAACCTGCCCAACTCGCGCCGGGAGAGCGTGCGGTCGCTGAGGATCTCACGGCCGACTTCGGCTACCTTGCCGATGTCGAGCCCGTCGATCTCACGGGCGTAGTACGCGTGGCGGGTCAGCCTGGCGATGACCGGTTGCACGGTCGGCCGCAGCCAGCAGAAGTCGTCGGCCAGCACAAGGTGCACCGTGGCCCGGATCGCCGTGCCTCGCACGACACGCCGCTGCTCCAACAGGCCGGCAAGGTCGTCGGTGCGGAAGCCGGCAACTCGAGCCCACAGACCGACGTAGGGCCAGTTCGGCTCCTGCCCCTGGACCGCGACGAGCCGCTCCAGCACCGGGGGAACCGGCAGGTCTGTCCGCTGAAGCAGGAACTGCCGCTGCAGAAGCGTGCGGTTGAGCGTTCGTAGCGACAGCACCCTCGCACCGTAGTCGGCGGGGCTGACAAATCCGCCGGGCCGCGAAAACAGGGCCATTAGTCCCTGCCCCGGACACGATCGATCAGGTGATGCTGGGTCAATGCATCGAGATGGGGCCGGCCTGGAGATGCTCTCCCGCGAGGAGAGCCTCACTCTGCTCGCCTCCGTTCCTGTGGGCCGGGTCGTCTACACCGATCGAGCATTGCCCGCGATCCTCCCGGTGAACTTCGCGCTGGACAGCGACCAGACCGTGGTGTTCCGCACGGGAGCCGGGTCCAAGCTCGCAGCCGCCACCCGCGAAGCCGTCGTCGCGTTCGAAGCCGACTCGTTCGACACGGCCGCCCAGTCGGGATGGTCCGTCGTCGCGGTCGGGCGGTCTCGGGTGGTCGAGGACACCGACGAGATCGAGCGGCTCAGCAAGCTGAACATCGGCACCTGGGTGAAGACCGATCCAGAGCACTTCATCAAGATCGAGTTGTATCAGGTCAGCGGCCGGCGATTGCGGCCCGACGATCAGCTGGAGTAGACCACGGGGACGCGCCATTCCAGCACCGTGCCGCCGGTCTCCCCCGCGCGAACTTCGAAGTCGCCACCATGACGAGCCGCCCGTTCGTCCATGTTGGCCAGTCCGCTACGGCGGCCGGATTCGGGTACGCCGACGCCGTCGTCGCGGATCCGCAGCAGCAGGCTGTCCTCGCGCACGTCCACCAGCACGTCGACGTGGCTTGACTTCGCGTGCCGCACCACGTTGGAAAGGCCCTCCCTCAGTACGGCCAGCAGGTCGTCGCTGAGCTCGTCCGGGACGTCCGTGTCGAGCAGGCCCTCCATCCGCACCCCCGGCGTGAATCCCAGCTGCTGGGTGACCGCGTCGACGATGCCGAGGATCCGCGCCCGCAGTCCCACGGCGGTGGCCGCGTGCTCGGTGGACTGGAGTGCGAAGATCGTCGAACGGATCTGCCGGATGGTCTCGTCCAGATCGTCGACAGCCGAGTGGACGCGGGTGGCGGCCTCGGGGCGGTCGATGAGCCGGACCGCCCCGGTGAGCGTCATGGCTGTGGCGAACAACCGCTGGATCACCACGTCGTGGAGGTCGCGGGCGATCCGGGCCCGTTCGTCGATCAAGCCGTACCGCTCCGACTCGCGCCGCGCGTCCGCGAGCTCGAGCACGATGGCGGCCTGGCCCGCGAAGGACCTGAGCAAACGCATCACAGTCGACGGAAAGGGCGATTGCCCCCGCCTTTTCGCCACCACGAGCACACCGCGCACGCTGCCCCGCTCACCCAGCGGCACGAGCAACCTCGGACCATCCGGAAGCCGCACCACGAGGGGCGCTTCTTCGGGGTCGCCGGTGAACTCGGTGATGGCACGAGGCTCGCCGGTGGCGAACACCCCCCCGATCAAGGTCTCCCCCACCGGGAACTCCAGGCCGGCCAGCTCGTCGTAACCCTCTCCGGCGACCGCGGTGACCACCATGGCGTCCAGGCCGCTCGACGGCACGGCCACAGCGGCCACCTTGGACCCCGACATCTGCTGCGCCTGTGCCGCGACGAAGGCCAGCGCCTCCCGCGGCTCGGAGCCGGACAGCAGGATCCGGGTCAGTTCGGCCGACGCTTCGAGCCATGTCTCACGCTGGCGGGTCTCCTCGTACAGCCGGGCGTTCTCGATCGCGACGCCCGCCGCCGTCGCGAGCGCGGTGACGATCGTCTCGTCCTGCTCGTCGAAGTCGCGGCCGTCGCTCTTCTCGGTCAGATAGAGGTTGCCGAACACCTCGTCGCGAATCCGAATGGGGACACCGAGAAAGCTGCGCATCGGTGGGTGACCCTGCGGGAAACCGAACGACTCGGGATGGTCGTGAATGTCAGACAGCCGAAGGGGATTGGGGTCCTTGATCAGCAATCCCAGGATTCCCCGGCCGTGCGGCCACTCCTCGATTGCCGCGATCTCTTCTTCGGTGATGCCCACAGGTACGAACTGCGCCAGTTGCCCGTCTTCTCCTACCACGCCGAGCGCGCCGTACCGGGCATCGACGAGCGTCGTGGCGGCTTCGACGATGCGCCGCAGGACGGTCTCGATCTCGAGTTCGCGGCCAATCGACACCACTGCGTCGAGGAGCGCATGCACGCCGTCACGCGCCGTGCGAACGGCGTCCAGCCGGCCCTGCAGTTCCGCGAGCAGATCATCGAGCGGAAGCTGCGGAAGCAGGCTCCGCTCTTCGTGGTCCATTGCAGCTCCCGAGGCGGCGATCGTGGGCGAGACCATCATGTCAGACGCTTTCGGCGCACTCCGCTCGTCCCGACACCCCGCCCTCGCAGTGACGAATGACCCTATTCCGTCGTCTATCGCACCTGGTCGACTAATGGTGACGAGCCAGAGTTGTCGGGAGGTCGAGGTGCTAGCACACGAGATCATGACCAGCCCACCGATCACGGCCGCGGCCGATCTGTCGATCAAGGACGCCATCCGGCTGCTCGACCGGCATGAGATCACCGCCCTGCCCGTCGTCGACGAGCAGGAGCGGCTGGTCGGCATCGTGAGCGAAGCCGACCTGATACGAGACGAACTGGTCAGAGACCCGCGAGCACACGCGCGAGCGGGCGATGACGAGGCCGAGCCATCGCCGAAGACCGTCGCCGACGTCATGACCACCGGCGTGCTCGCCGTGCACGAGAGCACCGACGCCGCGGACATGGCCCGCCTGATGCTCGACACCGGCGTCAAGAGCATCCCCGTCGTGCACGGGCAGCGGGTCGTGGGAATCGTGAGCCGCCGGGACCTCATCCGTGTTCTCGCGGTGACCGACGATCGGATCAGGGACGAGATCCATGAACTCTTCGCCGAAGCCGGCTTGGAGGGATGGACCGCCACCGTCACCGACGGCCACGTCGAGTTGTCCGGCCACGGCTCGGGCCGCGACGCGAGGGTCGCGGCCATCCTGGCGCGCACCGTCGGCGGGGTGAGCCGCGTGCACGGCCCGCGCGACGCCCGGCGAGAACCGCTCCCAAGCGATTGAGCAGGGCGAGCTTCGGTGATGATGGAGCCGTGACGTCCAGCTCCACCACCCACCGCCTCTACTCCGACCTGGCCCCTTGGTGGCCGTTGATCTCACCTCCGGACGAGTACGCGGAAGAAGCGGCGTTCGCGGCCGGCCTTCTCGGGTCCGGCGAGCCGCCCGTTCGCGAGGTCCTCGAGCTCGGCAGTGGCGGCGGGCACAACGCCCGGTACCTCAAGGATCGATTCACCATGACCCTGGTGGACCGCTCGGCCCAGATGCTCGAGGTATCGCGACGGCTCAACCCGCAGTGCGAGCACATCCGCGGCGACATGCGAACGCTCCGGCTCGATCGCACCTTCGATGCCGTCTTCGTCCACGACGCCATCGACTACATGCTCACCAGGAAGGACCTGGTCCTGGCCGTCGAGACCGCGTTCGTCCACTGCCGTCCAGGCGCGGTCGCGGTGTTCGTGCCCGACTCCACGGCCGAGACGTTCGAGCCGACCAGTGGCCTCGGTGGCAGCGACGACGGCACCGGCCTGCGCGGGGTGCGCTACCTGGAGTGGACCTGGGATCCGGACCCTGCGGACACCTCGGTCGACACGGTCTACGTCTTCGCCCTTCGTGATGCGGACGGGTCGGTCGAGGTGGTGCACGAGAGGCACCGAACCGGGCTGTACGCGCGTGCGGAGTGGCTCCGGGTGCTTTCCGACGCGGGCTTCGAGGCGACCGTCGTCACAGAACACACCACCGAGGAAAGGATGCCCCGCGACGTCTTCGTCGGCCGGCGACAGGCGGCCTCTTGACCATTTCCGGCGGGACCATCGGCACTACTTATGCGAGCCGGGCACGGCAATGCTCGTGGCATGACTGGAGAACCGAGGCTCGTCTGGCTCAAGGACCTCAACCGCGCCGACGTCGGCATCGTCGGTGCGAAGAATGCATCACTCGGAGAGCTCGCGGCGACAATGGGTGCGGCCGGCATTCAGGTTCCGAACGGCTTCGCCACCACCGCCCACGCCTACTGGGAGTACCTGGCGGCCAACGACCTTCGGGAAGCGATCGCGGCCGAGATCTCCCGGTTGCGGGCCGGCGCGCCGTTGCACGAGGTCGGCGAGGCCATCCGGTCGCGGTTCGTGACGGCCGAGATGCCACCGGAACTGGCCGCGGCCATCACTGACGGCTACCGCGAGCTGAGCTCCGCCGCGCTGACCGAGAACGTCGACGTGGCCGTTCGCAGCAGCGTGACCGCCAAGGACGTGCCCGAAGTCAGCCTGGCCCGGCAGCAGGAGAGCTTCCTCAACGTCTCGGGACCGGACCAGCTCGTCACCGCCGTCGAACGGTGCTTCGCCTCATTGTTCACCGACCGGGCGATCAACTACCGCGAGGAGTTGGGCTTCGGCCACCTCGAGATCGCCCTGTCCGCCGGCGTGCAGCGGATGGTCCGCGCTGACCTCGCCGGCGCTGGTGTGATGTTCTCCACCGACACCGAGACCGGCTTTCCCGGGACGATCGTCATCAACGCCGCGTGGGGGCTCGCCGAGACGGTGGTGTCCGGCCAGATCGACCCGGACCAGTATTCGGTGTTCAAACCGCTGCTGCCGGACCACCGCCGCGCGCCGATCATCTCCAAGTCCCGCGGTCGCAAGGAGCACAAGGCGATCTACGCCGCCGGCGGCGGGACCCGGATCGTCGAGACTACGGACAACGAACGCGCCTCCTGCGTGCTCACCGACCGCGAGATCCTCACACTGGCCCGATGGGCCGTCGCCGTCGAGGAGCATTACGGCGTCCCCGTGGACATGGAGTGGGCCAAGGACGGGCATTCCGGCGAGCTATTCATGGTCGAGGCCAGACCCGCAGCCCTCCAATCGCGCGACACCGCCGGCCGACTGCATGCCTACCGGCTCACCGGTGCCGGCGAGCGACTCGTCAGCGGCGTGGCGATCGGTGATTCGGTAGCTGCCGGCAAGGTGTGCGTCCTGGACAGTCCGAACGACACGGACCGGTTCACCGACGGAGCCGTCCTGGTCACGGAGGTCACCGACCCGGACTGGGAGCCCATCATGAAGCGGGCGGCCGCCATCGTCACCGAACGCGGCGGCCGGACGTCCCATGCCGCGATCGTCGGCCGCGAACTCGGCGTGACCGTGATCGTGGGGACCGAAACCGCGACGGCGACCCTCAGTCACGGCGACTCCGTGACGGTGTCCTGCGCCGAGGGCGACGTCGGCTACGTCTACCGGGGACTGCTCGAATACGACGAGCACGAAATCGACCTGGCCGAGCTGCCGCGCACGCGCACCGAGGTGATGCTCAATCTTGCCGACCCCGCGGCCGCCCTGCGCTGGTGGCGCCTACCGGCTGACGGAGTCGGGCTGGCCCGGCTGGAATTCATCGTCAACAAGTACGTCAAGGTGCATCCGATGGCGTTGCTGCGCATCGACGAGCTCGCTCCGGTCGCACGCGACCAGGTCGAGGAACTGACCCAGGGGTACGACGATCCGGCGGAGTACTTCGTCGAGCAACTCGCGTTCGGCGTCGCGAAGATCGCTGCCAGCCGGTGGCCCGCTCCCGTCTTCGTCCGCACCAGCGACTTCAAGACGAACGAGTACGCACGACTCATCGGAGGCGCCCGGTTCGAGCCGGCCGAGGACAACCCGATGCTGGGCTGGCGCGGTGCGTGCCGCTACGACAGCGAAGGTTACCGGGACGCCTTCGCGCTCGAGTGCCGCGCGCTGCGGCGGGTCCGGGAGCAAATGGGGCTCACCAACGTCGTGACGATGATCCCGTTCTGCCGCACGACCGACGAGGCCGACCGGGTGCTGGGTCTCATGCGCGCGGAAGGTCTGGAGCGCGGGAAGGAGGGGCTGGAGATCTACCTGATGGCCGAGGTCCCGTCCAACATCCTGCTGGCCGGGCAATTCGCCGAGCGCTTCGACGGGTTTTCGATCGGGAGCAACGACCTGACCCAACTCCTGCTCGGCGTCGACCGCGACTCCGCGGCCCTCGCCGGGCTGTTCGACGAAACGAACCCTGCGGTGGCTCAGAGCATCCGGCACCTCATCACGACGGCCCACGCGATGGGCCGGAAGGTCGGACTGTGCGGTCAGCGACCAAGCGACGACCCGGAATACGCCCGGTTCCTCGTCCGGGCCGGCATCGACTCCATCTCGGTGACACCGGACAGCTTCCCGGCGGTCACGCAGCACGTCGCCGCCGCCGAACGGGAGATCGCCGCTGAGGATTCCCTCGACTGGGAGGACTGATCTAGGCGGCCTTGACCGGGCTCGTGTTCTCCTCGAGGAACTCCTTGAACGAGGCCAGCGCCCTCGGTCCGTGAACCGTCCCTGGCCCACCGGTCATCAGCACTGCGACGCCGATCGCTTCGGCAGCCTCCTCCACGGTGGCACCGTGGCGGGCCGCGCCGCGGGCGTGCGAGGCGATGCACCCGTCGCATCCCTGGCTTACCGCGATCGCCAGCGCGATCAGTTCCTTGGTCTTCGTTGCGAGGGCTCCGTCGGTCAACGCCGCATCATGTAGCTTGGCGAAGCCTTCGTACACCTCGGGAATCGCCCGGCGCAGGTCTCGTGCCGGCGCCCGCAACTCACGCTGTACGTCCTTGCCATAGCCCATGTCGCGCTCCCTGTTCGTGTCCTACGGCAAGTGTCTTGGCTGCGCGTCGCGGTGTAACGAGCCAGAGGTCCCGGGCAGACGGGCCATTGTGCCCCTATGCCCTTCTGAGCTGCGGTTCTAGGCTGAAACATGGCCAGACTGGACCCACGCACCGGGATGACGATCCTCGACGAGACCACCTGCTGGGAACTGCTGTCCACAGCGGATGTCTGTCGGCTGGCCGTCGTCGTCGGCGATGACCTCGAGATCTTCCCGATCAACGCCGTCGTCGACGGCCGGACCCTTGTCTTCTCCACCGGCGAAGGAACGAAGCTGGCCGCCGTCGCCATCGCCCGCAGCGTCGCCGTCGAAGCCGACGGCTACGACTCGGCGACCCAGGAGGCGTGGAGCGTCGTGGTCAAGGGTGCGGCCGATCGGCTCGAGCACTTCCACGACATCGAGCAGGCCGAGTCGCTCGCGCTGCGCTCCTGGAGCGATCACCCGAAGCAATGGTTCGTCCGTGTGACACCGCGGAACGTCTCGGGTCGCCGGTTCGCCGTCGCGCCCCGCTAACGGGCCGCTCAGGCCGCGTTCTCGATCGCGGCGACAAGCGCCTCCACGCTCAGCGCCGCAAGCACCTCACCGTCGACGTAGACGGTCGGTGTTCCTTGCACGCCCCGGTCAGCGGCGGCGCCGGTGTTCTCACCCGCCCAGTCGATGTAGGTGCCGTCCGCGACGCACTGCTCGAAGGTCTCGCCGTCCAGTCCTGCGCTGACACCCAGCTGGACTATCTGCTCGTCGGAGAGCCCTGCGGTCCCTTCCGCCGGCTGGTTGGTCATCATGACGGCCACGAACTCGTCGCTTCTGCCCTCGTCCGCGGCGCAACCAGCGGCCGACACAGCCCGGGTGGAGAACTCCGTCGTCGTCGCCCGATCGAGGATCGCGATCGGCCGGTAGACCAGCTCGATGGCATCGTCGGCCAGGTACTCGTCCAGCAGTGGGCGGGCCGCCTGGTCGAACTGCCGGCAGGCCGGACACAAGAAGTCCATGTACACCTCGACGGTGACCGGCCCGGTGCCCACCGGCAGGCCGGCGCCGTCCTCGGTCACGCTCGCCGGCACCGCGACAGCCGCCGGCTTGTCGGCCTCCCATAGGGCGACCCCGATCAAACCCGCGCCGACGACCCCGGCCAATGCGATCACCGAGAGCCATCTATTGCGCCTTCGGCGCTGTTCCTGGGCGCGGCGTTCGTTGGCCCGCTGAGCGGCCGCCTTCTGCTTCGCGGCGTTGTTCACCTGAATCCATCCTCTCGAGCCAGCCGTGCGTCGGCCGACAGTCGGGTGCGCGGCCGGAACACCAGGAACAGGGCGATCGCAAGCAGCGCCGCGCTTCTCGCGACGTGCGTGCCGTAGTCGGGTGATTCAGTGGCACCGAGCTGTCCACCGCCGCCGAAGCAGCCGCAGTCGATGCGCAGGCCACGCGCCCACGCCGATACCACGCCGGCCACGAAGCAGCTGAGCAGGACCGCCGATGCGCCGGCTGCGACCCTCGTGGCCAAGCCGACCAGCAGAAGCAGCCCAACGGCAATCTCGATCATCGGTAGTGCGGCACCGACGACCTCGGCCGCCTGACTGGGCAGAAGCTGGTAGGCCTTCACTGCCCGGATCGAAGCGGCCGGGTCGCCGATCTTGGCCAAACCGGCGTACAGAAGCACCCCGCCTAACAGCAGGCGGCCCGCCGTGCCTGCGTACGCGATCAGCGTCGCCCGGCGTGGCGCGGTGTCCACTGTGGTCACGTCAGCCCTCACCTTCCGCCGCCGGCCCTGACGGGCGAGCTCAAACGATGCCGGGAGCAACGCGGCGACGACCACGGCCGGAAGTCCCACCGTGCCAGGACCAACGGCCACTTGCATTGTTTATTACAGCGAGTCCTGTGAAAATGGCGGTATGGAAGCCCGCGAGCTCATCCGGCCCGATCCCGCCGGGCCCGCCATGGGCGAGAGCAGATCGCGAGTCCTGGCCGCTGTACAAGACGCCGGCGAGCCGGTGGGAGTCAGTCGGATCGCTGCCCGCCTGCACCTGCACGCCAATACCGTCCGGTTCCACCTCGACGCTCTCGTTCGGACCGGCCTGGTGGAGCGGGTGGTCGAGGAGCGGCGCCGGCCCGGACGCCCGCGCAGTCTCTACACCGTGCGCGCCGAGAGCAATGCCATCGGTCAGCGCAGCTACCGGCTTCTCGCCGAGATTCTGGCCGGCTTCGTCGCCGCCAACGTCGATCAGCCGGCCCGAGCCGCCGTCGAGGCGGGGCAGGCTTGGGGTCGTTTCCTCGCCGAGCCCCCGCCGCCTTTCCGCCGCGTGGACGAGGACGGCGCCGTCGAGCAGCTGACCCGGACGCTGAGCGTGATCGGCTTCGCGCCGGAGACGCGAGCCGGCCCTACGCGGCAGATCAGGCTGCATCATTGCCCGTTTCGTGAGGTGGCAGTGGACCATCGCGATGTTGTATGCGCCATCCACCTCGGGCTGATGCAAGGACTGCTCGCCGAACTCGACGCGCCCGTCGACGCCGAACGCCTCGAGCCATTCGTCGAGCCCACGCTGTGCATTGCGCACCTGTCGGCTCGCGCTGAGCACGGCGACGGCTAGGCGCAGTCGCAGGACCCGCAGCCGCAGCCGGCCTCGGACCGGCTCTGCTTCGCCGAAGGCTCGCCCTGCTCGTGCCCCAGCAGGTGGTGCAGGTCGGAGATCACCGTCTCCAGGTTCACTCCGGCGGCGACCAGGGCCGGCAGCAATCTGTCGTTCTCCTTGGCCAGATGCGCCTCGAACAGCGACCGAAGCCCACCGGCGGCAGCCGCCAGGCGTGCCGACGACCTCGCGTTGACGATCTCGTCGACCAGCGCTCGCAACGCGACGTGCTCAGCGGTCATGGCCGCTACCAGCAGTTCACTGGCGGTCAGCTCCGCGCCGGCCCGGTAGAGGCTGTCCTCCTCGGCGGCGGCGTGTGGCAACAGCTCCTGCTCGCAGTACCGAGCCAGCTCCGAGCGCGCGTCCTCGACCGCCGGCGACAGCATGTCGACCGCGTCCAGCACGGCGTTCACCCGCTGGGCAACGCCTCGCGCTAGCTCGCCGTGATGGCGCCGGATCGCGGCGACAACGGACTCGGTCTGGTGCGCTGCTGCGGCGGTGCGGGGCATTGTGGTCATGATCGCTCCTTCTCGGTCGGCCCGGCTTGCGGTCCGGCTTCTGCTCATTTATACAATAGCGCTTGTAAATAAGGTTCGGAGCGATGGAGTGTGGCCGATGTCCGACGGTGTCGCCCCGGCACTCCGGCGCCCGGCCAACAGACCGAGTGGGCGAGCCGCCTGGCACCGCCGCGTCGGTGTCCTTCCGCTCGGGTACCTCGCCGCGATCGTTGCGGTGGGTTTCGTGCACCCGTTCATCCCCGGGTGGCGCTGGCTGCTGATCCACTTGCTGCTACTCGGCGCCGCCACGAACGCCATCGTGATCTGGAGCACGCATTTCGCGAACGCCGTGCTGCGGGTTCCCCCGCCACAGAACCGCCATGGCCAGACACTGCGGCTGACCGCGCTCAATCTCGGCGTGGTCGCCGTGCTGGCCGGCGGCCTGGGCGGGGTGGCCTGGCATCCGCTAGCAGTCGTGGGAGCCGGCCTGGTCTTCGCCGCAGTGCTGGCCCACCTGCTCGTCCTGGCCGGCCGGCTGCGGCGGGCGCTCTCACCGCCGCTCGCAGTGACCGTGCACTACTACCTGGCGGCCGGCGCCGCCCTGCTGGTCGGCATCCCCGCGGGCGCCTGGATGCTGGTGGTCGACGATCGTGCGCCGGTGTTGCTGTTCCACGCCCATGTCAACGTGCTCGGCTGGATCACTCTCACCGTGCTCGGCACGTTGCTGACGCTGTGGCCCACCGTGCTGCACACC
>Ga0299914_10001492_pt1 | contig 15485 bp, 11 predicted proteins | sample RVTome_10_FD_201361 | JGI IMG/M metagenome (GOLD analysis project Ga0299914, IMG submission 201361) | Soil microbial communities from uranium-contaminated site in the Upper Colorado River Basin, Wyoming, United States - RVT153D57 (version 2) ...
GGTTACCGGTGATCCCCTCCGGCTCGAAGCGCATGTAGCTGAACTTGCGCACGAAGTCTTCGAGCGGCACGCCGTACTGGAGGCCGAGCGAGATCGCCGTGGCGAAGGCGTTCATCAGCCCGCGCATGGTCGAGCCCTCCTTGCCGATGTCGGTGAGGAAGATCTCGCCGACCGAGCCGTCCTCGTACTTGCCGGCGGTGATGTAGCCCTCGTGGCCGGCGATCGAGAACTTGTGGGTGATCGATTCACGCTCGCGCGGCATTCGCTTGCGCTCCGGCGGTGCGACGACCGCCTCGGCCTCCTTGCCTTCCTGCGCGTCGGTGCGCAGCGCCTGCGCGGTCTTGGAGCCGTCGCGGTAGATCGCCAGCGCCTTCAGCCCGCCCTTCCAGCCGCGCGTGTAGGCGTCGGCGATGTCCTCCACCGTCGCCTTCTCCGGCAGGTTGACCGTCTTCGAGATCGCCCCGGAGATGAACGGCTGGGTCGCCGCCATCATGTCGATGTGGCCGGTGTGGGAGATCGCCCGCTCGCCAACCGCGACGTCGAAGACCGGCAGGTGCTCGTCCTTGAGGCCGGGGGCGCCGACGATCGTCGCCTGCTCGGCGATGTAGGCGTCGATCTGGTCGACCTCGGCGTCCGAGTAGCCGAGCCGGCGCAGCGCCAGCGGTACCGAGCGGTTGACGATCGTCATCTGCCCGCCGCCGACCAGCTCCTTGAACTTGACCAGCGAGAAGTCGGGCTCGATCCCGGTCGTGTCGCAGTCCATCAGGAAGCTGATCGTCCCGGTCGGCGCCAGCACCGTCGCCTGCGCGTTGCGGTAGCCGTGCTCCTCGCCCAGCTCGACCGCCTCGTCCCAGGCGCGCTGCGCAGCCGCCAGCAGGTCGGCCTTGATCCCGTCGGGGTCGATGTCGTAGGCGGCGTCGCGGTGCATCCGCATGACGCCGTTGTGCGCCTCGCGGTTCTTCTCGTACTCGTCGTAGGGCCCGGTCGCCTCGGCGGCGATCGCCGCCGACTGGCGGTAGGCGCGGCCGGTCATCAGCGCGGTGATCGCGGCGGCGACGTTGCGGCCCTCGCCGGAGTCGTAGGGCAGCCCGTCGGACATCAGCAGCGCGCCGAGGTTGGCGTAGCCGAGGCCGAGCTGGCGGAAGGCGTTGGCGTTCTCGCCGATCTGCTCCGTCGGGTAGCTGGAGAAGCCGACGACGATCTCCTGCGCGAGGAACATGACGTCGACCGCGTGCTCGAAGTCCTCGACGTCGAAGGAGCCGTCCTCGCGGCGGAACTTCATCAGGTTGAGCGAGGCCAGATTGCAGGCCGAGTCGTCGACGTGCATGTACTCACTACAGGGATTAGACGCATTTATTCGACCGGACTCTGGGCAGGTATGCCAGCGGTTGATGATCGTGTCGTACTGCACGCCGGGATCGGCGCAGCGCCAGGCAGCATCGGCGATCTGGCTCATCAGCTCGCGTGCCGGCAGGGTCTTCTTCGTCTCGCCGGTCGTGCGCGCGGTCAGCTCCCAGTCCTCGACCGCCTCGACCGCCTCCATGAACTCGTCGGTCACCCGCACCGAGTTGTTGGCGTTCTGGTACTGGATCGAGGTGAAGCCCTCGCCGTCGATCGACATGTCGAAGCCGGCGTCGCGCAGCGCCGCCGCCTTCTCCTCCTCGTCGGCCTTGCACCAGATGAAGTGCTCGATGTCGGGGTGGTCGACGTCGAGGACGACCATCTTCGCCGCTCGCCGCGTCTTGCCGCCCGACTTGATCGTCCCCGCCCAGGCATCGGCGCCGCGCATGAAGCTGACCGGCCCGCTCGCCGTGCCGCCCTTGGCCAACGGCTCCATCGAGCCCCGGATGTTGGAGAGGTTGATCCCCGCACCGGAGCCGCCGCGGAAGATCTTGCCCTCCTTGGTGTTCCAGTCGAGGATCGACTCCATCGTGTCCTCGACGCTGAGGATGAAGCAGTTGTGGACGGCGATGTTGTTGCTCAGATACTCGCCCGACTCGGTCTGGATGTCATAGACGTCCTGAATGCCCACTGGATCTATCGCGACGATTTCCTCCTCGCGCAGATCGGGACAGACCTTCGGGTTCCGGAGCTCCAGGGAAGCCAGCAGCCGGCCCTGCTTGTCTGCGCCGACAAAACCGATCAGCTCGGCGAAACGGACGCGCTCGGAGCCGATGTTGATCGAGATCTCATGCAGATCGTGTCGGTTGGCTCGCTTCTCCTGCTTCCGGGTGCGACGTGAGTGGATCCCGATCGAGTTGAGGAGGATCTGGAGCCCCTCCGTCCACCGCTCGCCGATCACAGCGAAACCGATCCGAGCGCTCTCATTGCCGCTCTTGCGGCTCACGGTCATGTAGCCATCTGCCTGGAAAACACTGCGCAGATAGGCGCAGATCTCCTCGTGCGTGGCGCTCCACAGGCGGGACGGAACCCGAATATCCGTTCCGCGCTCAGCAAGCTCCCAGCGCTCGACGAAGTCGCGAAGCACCTCGCCGTAAAGGCGGATCCTCCGCACCTCGACCTCTTGGGTGTCGGCGATCCGCACCTTGCGATGGACGTCGGGCAATGCGACGTCGAGGTTCTCCATCACCCAGGCGTACTCGTCGTCGTTGGCGACCTGGAACTCGATCGTCAGGGAGGTGTTTGTTCCCCCCTGGTACTGACCGACGAAGCCATCGGCCTGAAGCCAGCCAGCGAGCGCCGCCTCGGCCCGATCGATCCGCGTCGTCTCGTCGGTTGCCTCCAGATAGTCGACTCCATCAAGCTCCCCGGCATCCGGAGCACCCGCCGCGACACGGGCTCGCTCGGCGACCTTAGCCCGATGCGGATGCAGATGGAGCCGCATTCCCGGAGCCAATTCATCGACGCGAAGCCACTTGGGCTCAGTGCGCCGATCGGCGGCAGCCTTGACCACATGGTCCGGCGTAGCCTCTACGAAGCTCCCGTTGCGCAGCTTGACCCGCATCACGGGCTTGCGACCGTTGGCTTTGACCGCGACTACGCGGGTCACGCCGTTCGCGTCGTAAACCTCGCGGCCGGTTTGCTCGCCCTCGACGAGCTCGCCGATTGGAACCATCCCCTCCGGAGTGGAGACGAGGGCGTGATAAGGCTGGCAGGCCGAGCACTGCGGCCGCTCCTCGAAGCCGACGTTGAACCAGACCGGCGAGTTGAAGGCGGCCTTCTGGTTGAGCAGGATCGAGGTCAGCTCGGCCTCGAAGGCGTCGGCGTCCTCGTCGGAGGCGAAGTAGGCGCCCTCGCGCCCCCAGGCGGAGATCGTCCCCGCGACCCGGCCGATCATCTGTTTGACGGATCGCTCCCGCTCCTCGCTCCCCAGCTGGCCGCGGAAGTACTTCTGGGCGACGATGTTGGTCGCGTTCTGGCTCCAGCTCTTGGGGAACTCGACCCCGCGCTGCTCGAAGGCGGGGCTCTCGGGATCGCCGATCACCGCGTCGCGCGTCTCCCACTCGATCTCGTCGAACGGATGGACGCCAGGGGAGGAGAATCGGCGCTCGATCGCCAGGCCCTTGAGACCGTTGCGGGGGGTGCTGGTGGCGGTCTGGGACATCGAACTTCTCCTCTCGGGCGACTTTTGGGGTGGACTTCCCAGGATCGTCTTCGACTCGGACGGAACTTGTGCCGGGCGAGTCCGCAAACGCCGCAGAAATCGAGCGCTTCGCCCTTTATGGTGACAAGCGTGCGGGATCGGCGAGAAGCGCAGGAGGCGATCGGCGAGCGCGCCGCCGCTGCAAAGGAAGTTGCAAGCGAGGCGATCGCCGTGGTCAAACCGCGGCTGCGCGGCGTCTCCCACCAGTGGGCCTTCGTCGTCTCACTCTTCCTCGGCGCCGGCCTGATCGTCGCCGCCGACACGCCCCGGGCGACCCTCGCCGTGGCGATCTACGCGGTCAGCCTCTCCGCCCTGCTCGGCACCAGCGCCCTCTACCACCGGGTGAACTGGCGGCGGCCGGAAGCGCGCCGCTGGATGCGCCGACTCGATCATTCGATGATCTTCTTCCTGATCGCCGGCACCTACACGCCCTTCGCCCTACTGGCGCTGGACGGGGCGCTGGCCGACGCGATCCTCGTCGTCGTCTGGGCCGGGGCGATCGCCGGCGCGGTGGTGGAGATGGTCTGGATCGAGCACCCGAAATGGGTCGCGGCGCTGATCTACATGGCGCTCGGCTGGGTCGCCGCCGTCGCCTTCCCCGGCCTGTGGAACGAGATCGGCCTCGCCGGCACCCTCCTGGTCGCCCTCGGCGGCCTCCTCTACACCGCCGGCGCCATCGTCTACGCCACCCAGCGCCCCGACCCCAACCCACGCGTCTTCGGCTACCACGAGATCTTCCACCTCTTCGTAATCCTCGCCGCCGCAGCCCACTTCGCAGCCGTCGCCTTCTTCGCGCTACCGGCGGCGTAGGGGCTCAGCTGCTCGAGCGGCTCGCACGAAAGACCGTCGGGTGTCCCCCCGCGGAAACCTTGGAGCCGCCCCGTCTCGGACCCTCAAGGCGACCCCGGCGCGAGTTTCCGCGGGGGGATGCCCGACGGTCTTACGCCAGGGCCGCCGCCGCCCGCTCTTTAGCAGCCTCGATCAACGCCAGCACCTCGGTCTCACGACCGTCCCGGATCAGCTCCACCGGATCGGGCTCGCCGTTGACGATGCCCTCGAAGAACTCCTTGCGGTCCCGGTAGGTCGGCAGCGTCGCCTTCGCCCAGCCGCGGGCGTCGTTGAGGATCACCGCCAGGCGGGCGTACTCGTCGCCGAACAGCTCGGCGATCTCGCGCTTCATCCGCTTCGCCAGGGCGGGGGAGGCGCCGGCGGTCGAGATCGCGATCGCCAGCGGGCCGCTGCGCACGATCGCCGGCAGGATGAAGTTGCAGAGCGGCGGCACGTCGACCACGTTGACCAGCATCGCCCGCCGCTCGGCGTCGTCGAAGACGCTGATGTTGACCTCGCTGTCGTCGGTCGCGGCGATCGCCATGAAGGCGCCCTCGAGGTCGGCGGCGCCGACATAGGGCCGCTTCTCCCACTCGATCGAGCCCTCCGCCGCCAGCGCCTCCAGCTCGGGGTGGGCGACCGGCGCGATCAGGGTCACGTCGGCGTCGCAGGCGAGCAGCCCTTCGACCTTCTCCAGGCCGACGTCGCCGCCGCCGACCACCAGGCAGCGCCGCCCCTTCAGCTTCAGGCAGGCGATGTAGAAGGGGGTCTCGAGCATGTCGCGCACGCACGACTGGTCGCAGATCCCCTTGCGGAGCTGGCAGACGCACTCCTTGCCGGCGTAGGCCTGGGCTGGCATATCGATTCCAAGGTTAGTGGTGCAGCAGGCAAAGCCGCCCCCGGACGCGGGAGGGAAGACCCGTCCATATCTGATTCTTCGGGTCTTCCCGGGAGCAGAGGAGGCGGCGTTATATGGCGTCCAAGGTGAGCCGCAGGCCCTCGTCGAGCCCGACCGCTGCCCGCCAGCCCAGCTCGCGCTCGGCTCGCCCCGGGTCGATCGCGATTCGCTGCACCTCGCCGGGACGGGCGTCGGCGAGCTCGGGCTCGAAGCTCTCCGCGCCGCCCAGCTCGCCCAGCCGCGCCGCCAGCTCCAGCACGTCGGTCTCGACCCCGGTGCCGACGTTGATCGGACCGCTCGCCGCCGAGCCGGCCGCCGCCAGCGCCGCGGCGACCACGTCGCCCGCATATATGTAGTCGCGGGTCTGGCGGCCGTCGCCGTAGACGGTCGGCCGCCCGCCCGCCCGCAGCCGGCCGCAGAAGATCGCGACCACGCCCGCCTCGCCGAGCGGGTCCTGGCGCGGCCCGTAGACGTTGCCGAGCCGCAGGCTCACGGTGGAGAGCCCGTAGAGCCGCTCGTAGAGGGACATGTAGCCCTCGCCGGCGAGCTTGCTCTGGCCGTAGGGGGAGAGGGGGGCGAGCGGCGCCTCCTCGTCCAGCGGCAGCTCCTGCCCCTCGCCCTCGCCGTAGATCGCCCCCCCGGTGGAGACGAAGACGACCCGCGGCTCCCCCGCAGCGCGCACCGCCTCCAGCAGGTTCGCGGTGCCGCCGACGTTGATCGAGGCGTCGAAGGCGGGGTCGGCGACCGACTTGCGCACGTCGATCTGCGCCGCCAGGTGGAAGACCACCTCGGGCCGCGCCGCGGCGACGCAAGCCCGCAGCGCCTCCCCGTCGCGGATGTCGAGCTCGGCCAGCTCGGCGCCCGCCGCCAGGGCCCCCTCGAGGTTCTCGCGCCGCCCGGTCGAGAGGTCGTCGACCGCCGTCACCGCGTCGCCGCGCGCCAGCAGCGCGTCGACCAGGTTCGATCCGATGAAGCCGGCGCCGCCGGTGACCAGGGCCCTCATCAGGCGGGCATCCTACGCGGCGCCGCGGAGAGCCCCTGCTACCCTCGCCGCCCCATGAGGCTCATAGTCACCGAGAAGAACAACAGCGCCAAGAAGATCGCCGAGATCCTCGGCCGCGGCGAGGCGAAGGCGGACAAAGCCTACAAAGTCCCCTTCTACACCTGGACCGACCCCGACGGCGCCGAGCAGATGACGATCGGACTCAAGGGCCACGTGCTCGGCCCCGCCTTCCCGGAGGGCTACTCGAACTGGCAGAAGACCGACCTGCACGAGCTGATCGACGCCGAGCTGATCAAGGAGCCGACCGACAAGAACGTCGTCAAAGCGATCCGCAAGATGGCCAAGGAGGCCGACGAGCTGGTGATCGCGACCGACTTCGACCGCGAGGGCGAGCTGATCGGGCTGGAGGCGCTGCAGGAGATGCTCGAAGCCAACCCCGAGCTGGGCTCGCGCGCGGAAGCCGACGAGGGCACGCTGCGGATCAAGCGCGCCCGCTACTCGGCGCTGACCAGGGAGGAGATCGAGCGCGCCTTCGACGAGCTCGACGAGCTCTCCTACCCGCTGGCCAACGCCGGCGCCGCCCGCCAGGACATCGACCTGCTCTGGGGTGCGACCCTGACCCGCGCCGTCTCCCTCGCCACCCGCCGCTTCGGCTCCAACTTCCTCTCGGTCGGCCGCGTGCAGAGCCCCACCCTGGGCCTGATCGTCGAGCGCGAGATGGAGCGCCGCGCCCACGTCCCCAAGCCCTTCTGGGAGCTGTTCGCCAAGTTCCAGCACCCCGACGGCAGCTTCGAGGCCCACCACGCCACCGACAAGTTCTGGGAGAAGGCGGAGGCCGACGCGGCGCTCGCCGGCACCGCCGGCCCGGGCACGGTCAGGTCGGTCACGGCGCGCAGGAACACGCGCAAGCCGCCCACCCCGCTCAACACGACCGCCTTCACGACCGACGCCTCCAGCCGCCTGGGCATCACGCCGGCCAGCGCGATGCGGATCGCCGAGGACCTCTACATGGACGGCTTCATCTCCTACCCGCGCACCGACAACACCGTCTACCCGGCATCGCTGCCGGTGCGCGAGCTGGTCGGCTCGCTGGTCCGCGTGAAGGAGTTCTCGGCCGCCGCCGGCCTGCTCGAGGGCGGCGAGCTGAAACCGACCCGGGGCAAGAAAGAGACCACCGACCACCCGCCGATCTACCCGACCCAGGCGATCCACCCCGGCGCCCTCGACGGCCCCAAGAAGCGCGTCTACGAGCTGGTCGTGCGCCGCTTCCTCGCCACCTTCAGCCCGCCGATGGTGACCGAGTCGACCCGGGCCGACATCGAGGCGGGTTCTGAGACCTACTTCGTCCGCGGCTCGGTCGTCGTCGACCCCGGCTATGCCGCCATCTACACCTACGCCCGCTCCTCCGACGAGGAGATCCCGGCGCTGGCGGAGGGGCAGAGCCTGCCTCTGGACGGCGAGCCGTGGCTCCTCGACAAGGAGACCCAGCCGCCCGCCCGCATCTCGCAGGGCAAGCTGATCGAGATGATGGAGGAGCGCGGCCTCGGCACCAAAGCGACCCGCGCCGACATCATCCAGAAGCTCTACGACCGCGGCTACGTCTACTCCAACCCGCCGGTCCCCTCGGAGACCGGGGTGGCGATGTACGAGGCGTTCAAGAAGTACGTGCCGCGGATGGCCACGCACGAGATGACCGCGCAGCTGGAGGAGGAGATGGACCGCATCGCCGGCGGCCAGATGACCAAGGGCGAAGTGGTCGGCGACAGCCGCGACCTGCTGCACAAGACCTGGTCGGAGATCGACGCGAGCCAGGAAGACCTGGCCAAGGTCGTCTGGAAGGGGATGGACGAGGACCGCATCCTCGGCCCCTGCAAGGTCTGCGAGGAGGCGGGGCGGACCAAGGAGGACGGCTCGCCCAACATGCTGCGCATCATCCGGGCGAAAAAATCGGGCAAACGCTTCGTCGGCTGCACCGGCTGGAGCGCCGACGACCCCGAGTCCTGCGACCAGACCTTCCCCCTGCCGCAGCGCGGCGACGTCTTCCGCCTCGAGGAGCGCTGCTCGATCTGCGACCAGACGCCGCGGCTGAAAGTCGTCCCCTTCCGCGGCCGCCCCTGGAACCTCTGCCTCAACGACGATTGCGAGTCGATGCAGGAGATGAAGAAACGCCGCGCCGAGCGCGAGGCGGCGAAAGCGGCGAAGGCGGCGATGGATGGGAAGCCGCCGCCGGACGGGGCTACGACTGCGACGCGCAAACGGAAACGGGCAAAAACGACCGTCAAATGACGTGACCCAGGCGTCGCCAGGCAAGGACGCAAGGAGCCCGAATAGCAGCGCTATTTGGGCGACTGAGGACGCGGCATGGCGGCGATCTGGGGCCGTCATTTGACCTTCATCTCCCTCGAGGGGATCGACGGTTCAGGCAAGAGCACCCAGGCCGGGCTGCTGGCGGCGGAGCTGGGGCACGAGACGGTGCAGGTGCGCGAGCCGGGCGGGACCGACGCCGCCGAGCGGATCCGCGAGCTGCTCGCCGACCCGGGGCTGGAGCTCGACCCCTTCGCCGAGCTGCTGCTCTTCGCCGCGGCGCGCGCCGACCTCGTCGCGGGGGTGATCCGCCCGGCCCTCGAGGCCGGCCGCGACGTCGTTGCCGACCGCTTCGCCGACTCCAGCGTCGCCTATCAGGGCGGCGCCCGCGGGCTCGGCGCCGGCCACGTCCTCTCGCTGGTCGACACGGCGATCGACGGCCTCTGGCCCGACCTGACGATCCTGCTGCGGGTCGACCCCGAGGAGGGCCTGCGGCGCGCCGACGGCCTCGACCGCTTCGAGGCCGAGGGGCTGGAGCTGCAGCGGGCGGTTGCCGAGGCCTACGAGGAGATCGCCCAGATCGCCTCGGACCGGGTGGTGGTGATCGACGCCGGCGGGAGCGTCGAGGAGGTTCATGCACAGATCATGGAAGCCGTTTCCCGGGCTCGTTGAAGCATTGTGGGCGCTATAGACCCCCAAATGCTGCGATCGACGGAGCATCAGCCGCGGGCGCGCGTTGCGCTCGACGCTGCGCTGAAGGCGGGGCCGTCGCATGCGTATCTGTTCAGGGGTCCGCGCGGGGCCGGCAAGCGCGCTGCGGCGCGGGCGTTCGCCGCTGAGATCCTGGCGGGGGCGGCTGACGATCCCGAGGACGCGCGCCGGCGGGCGCTGCTCGACCCTTCGCCGCACCCCGACCTCGTCTGGCTGGCGCCGAAGGGGGCGCAGCACCTGGTCGAGGAGGTCCGCGAGCAGGTGATCCGGGCGGCCGCCTACCGACCGTATGAAGGCGGCAAGCGGGTCTTCGTGATCGAGGCGGCGGAGGCGATGCGCGACGAGAGCCAGAACGCGCTGCTGAAGACGCTCGAGGAGCCGCCCGGGTTCGTCCACCTGGTCCTGCTCAGCTCCGAGCCGGCGGCGCTGCTGGAGACGATCGTCTCGCGCTGCCAGCCGATCGACTTCGCCGCGCTGCCCGCCGAGGCGGTCGAAGCCGCGCTCGACGGCGAACCCGCCGAGGTCGCCGCCGCGGCCCGCCTCTCCGGCGGCGACGTCGAGCTCGCCCGCCTGCTCTTGAGCGAGCGGGGGAGGGGCCTGCGTGCGCGGGCGGTCTCGATGGACTGGAGTGCGACGCTGAAGGAGGCAGAGGCCGCGGGCGAGGACGCCGAGGCGGCCGCCCGCGAGGCGCTCGAGGCAGAGAGGGAGGCCGGACTGAAGCGCTCCGCGCGCGACATAACCGACGCCGCGAAGCGGGCCGGCCGTCGCCGCCGCACCGAATTGCTCGACCTCGGCCTGGCGCTCACCGCCGCCTGGTTCCGCGACCTCGCCGCCACCGCGGCGGGCGCCGAGCAGGTGGCCCACAACCGCGACCGTCTCGCCGAGCTGCGCTCCCGGGCCGATGGCCTCGACCCGGCCGCCGCCCGCCGCGCCGCCGAGCTGGTCCAGGACACCCGCCGCCGCCTCGACCTCAACGTCTCCGAGGAGCTAGCGTTAGAGGCTCTCTCGTTCCGCCTTGCGTCCGTCCTGCCCTGAGCGCTCCTGCTCGCGGGCCTTCTCCAGCGCTCGCTCCTGGGCCAGGCGGGTGATCTGGGCCGCCTGGCGGGACATGATCACGCTGAAGTTGAGCGCCAGGCCGAGCAGCAGCAGGAGGATGATCGAAAAGAGGGCGACGTTGGTGTCGCGCACGCCCATCAGGTCGGCGACGACGCCGAGCAGGCCGGGGAAGGCGGCGCCGGCCAGCATCCCCAGGCCGGCGACGAACCAGACGACGCTGTAGCGCTCCTGCAGGCGGTCGCGGCGGATCAGCTCGAGGATCAGCAGCATGAAGACGACCGCGATCAGCGCGGCGAGGATGCGCGTCTGCGAGGTGAGGTGGACGGCCGGGTCGTCCCCGGCCTGGGCCAGCACCAGCAGTGCCCTCACCGCTCCGCCCCCGCCTTGCGCGGCCGGAACTGGCCGACCAGCAGCACGATCATCCCCTTGAAGATGAAGAAGGCCGAGCGCAGCGGCGTCAGGAAGGAGGAGCCGCCGACCCGCTCCAGCATCCGCACCGGCACCTCCTCGACCCGCAGCCCCTCGCGCACCGCCAGCTGCAGCGACTCGATCTCGGCGAAGTCGGGCGAGTAGCGCTCGCTGAACAGCTCGATCACACGCCGGTTCGCCGCCCGCATGCCGCTCGTGGTGTCGGTGAAGCGCTGCCGCGTCGCCAGGGTGAGGAAGAAGCGGAAGACGCTGATCCCGATCCGCCGCGAGAGCGTCGCCTGGTAGTCGTCGCTGCGCGCCTCGCCCGGTTCGCGGTAGCGCGAGCCGATCACCAGGTCGGCGCGGCCGGCGCGCACCTCCTCCAGCAGCCGCGCCACCTCGGCCGGTGGGTGCTGCCCGTCGGCGTCGAGGTGGGCGCAGAAGTCGTAGCCGCCGCGCAGCGCGTAGAGGTAGCCGGTCTGCAGCGCCGCGCCCAGCCCCTGGTTGAAGGGCAGCGAGGCGACCGTCGCGCCGGCCTCGGCGCCGCGCGCCGCGGTCGCGTCGGTGGAGCCGTCGTCGACGACGAGAACGTCGGCGCCGGGGATGCGCTCGCGCACCTCGGCGATCACCGCCCCGACCGAGGCGGCCTCGTTCCAGGCCGGGATGAACACCAGCGTTCGCACAAGCCCAATTCTCCCACGCGAGCCCGCCGTCCCCGGCGCCGCTGCCCCTATCGTTAGCGGTGGCTCATGGACGAGGCGCGCAGGAGATGAGAAGGATCGGGATCAGGCTCTGGCTGGTCGGCGCCTTCGCCGCCGTCACCCTGCTCACCGCGGGCGTCGTCTACCTCTTCGGCGACCGGCCGCGGGCGGTGCTCGGCGCGATCGCGCTCGGCGTCCTCGCCGGCTTCGCGATCGCGGTCGGCATCTCGCAGCGGGTGCGGCGGCTCTCGCGCGGCGCCGGCGAGCTGGCAGGCGGCGCCTTCGACACCCACCTCGAGGTCGGCGGCCGCGACGAGATCGGCGACCTCGCCCGGGCGCTCGAATCGATGCGCGCCTCGCTGAAAGAGAGCTTCGGCGTGCTCACCGCCGACCGCAACAAGCTGAAAGCGATCTTCGACGGCCTCACCGACGCGGTGATCGTCGTCGACGAGGACGGCGCGCTGCGCTTCTCCAACAGCGCCGCGGAGAAGCTGCTCGACCCGGCCGGGCATCCGCCCAGCTCGATGCAGTCGCACCTGAAGCGCGCCCACGACGTCGGCTTCGCTGCCCACCCGGCGCTGCGGATAGGGGACCGCGCCTACGCGATGACCGCCCGCGCGTTGCCGAAAGAGCGCGCCGTGCTGGTCGTCGCCCGCGACCGCACCGACGAGATGCGCCGCGAGCTGGCCGAAGCCGACTTCATCTCCAACGCGGCGCACGAGCTGCGCAACCCGCTGGCCGGCATCTCCAGCGCGATCGAGGTCCTCCAGGAGGGCGCCAAGGACGACCCCGAGGCGCTCGACCACTTCCTCGGCCGCCTCGCCGAGGACGCGGAGCGGATGAACCGGCTGACCAAATCGCTGCTCACCCTGGCCCGGGTCGAGTCGCTCGGCACCGGCCAGACCGAGGAGGTCGACGTCGAGGCGGCGGTCGCCGACACGGTCGAGGCGGTGCAGGCGCCGCGGCACATCGAGCTCGGGGTCGAGGTCGCCCCCGGCCTCTACGCCAAGGCCGACCCGACCCTGCTGCGCCAGGTGCTGACCGGCCTGCTGACCAACGCCTTCAAGCACACGCCGCTGCCCGGGCGCGTTACGGTTCGCGCTCGGCGAGACGGCGAGCGGGAGGCGATCATCGAGGTGGAAGACACGGGCCCGGGCATTCCGCAGGCGGAGATCGAGCGCGTCTTCGAGCGCTTCTACCGCCGCGACGAGGCGCGCGCGCAGGAGGGCTTCGGCCTCGGCCTGGCGATCGCCCGCCGCATGGTCAGCGTGATGGGCGGCGAGATCGGCGTGCGCTCGGTCGAGGGTGAGGGCAGCACCTTCTGGGTCCGGCTGCCGGTCGCCCAACCGACCCCGACCCCGGTGGCGTGACCATGAGCAGCGGGCGGATACTGATCGCCGACGACGAGCCCTCGGTGCGCGACTCGGTCGGCTACGCGCTCGCCCAGGAGGGCTTCGAGGTCACCCCGGTGGCCGACGGCGACGAGGCGGCCGCCCAGGTCGGTGACGGGATCCCCTTCGACCTGCTGATTCTCGACATCATGATGCCCGGTCCGAGCGGGCTCGACATCTGTCGCGACGTGCGCTCGCGCAGCGCCGTGCCGATCATCCTCTTGACCGCCAAGGACGCCGAGGTCGACAAGGTGGTGGGGCTCGAGGTCGGCGCCGACGACTACGTCACCAAGCCCTTCTCGGTGCGCGAGCTGCTCGGCCGGGTGCGCGCCCAGCTGCGCCGCCGTGAGCTCGACCGCCGGCCGCTGGCCGAGGCGGTCAACGTCGAAGCGGGGCCGGTCTCGATCGACCTCGTCCGCCACGTCGCCACGGTGCGCGGCGAGCCGATCAACCTGACCCGCTCGGAGTTCCAGCTGCTGCGCCTGATGGTCGGCCGCGCCGGCGAGGTCTTCTCGCGCCGCCAGATCATGGACGAGCTCTGGCAGACCGAGTTCGAGGGCGACGAGCGCGCCTGCGACGTCCACATCTCCAACCTGCGCCAGAAGGTAGAGACCGACCCGCAGCATCCCCAGCTGATCGTCACCGTGCGCGGCGTCGGCTACAAGTTCGACCCCGCCGGCGAGTAGCCGAGGCCGCCGTCTTAACAAGCGGTTATCGTCACTTCTGCGCCCTTAAACCGAGGTAATCGATGAAAGGCGGCGGTTTGGCCAGCCCTAAGCACGACTTTTCGGACCAGCCGGAGGTCTTCAGGCCTGCCGACGCCGATGCGGCCGGCCGCGCCCGGCGCCGCGGCGAGCTGCGCCGCCTCGCCCGCGGCCTCTACACCTGGAACCTCGACGAGCCGGCCGAGCAGCTCGTGCGCCGCCGCTGGATGGACGTCGCGGCGCTGTACTTCCCGGGGGCGGTGCTGGCCGGTCGCTCGGCGGTGGAAGCGCGGCCGGCAGACGACGGCTCGCTCTTCCTCGACTCCGGGCCCGAGCCGGCGAACCCGACCGACGTATGGCTGCCGGGGCTGGCCCTCCGTCCGCGCGCCGGTCCCGGCCCGCTCCCCGGCGACATGCCGTTCGGCTCCCTCCACCGCAGCGGCGAGGCCCGCACCGCGCTGGAGAACATGCGCCCCTCGCGCGCCCGCGCCGGCGTCGCCCGCACGCTCTCGCGTGCCGAGCTGGAGGAATGGCTGGAGCGGATCGCCCGCAACCGTGGCGAGGACGACCTGCTGCGAATCAGGGACGAGGCCCGGGAGATCGCAGCGGCCCTCGATGCCGGGGAGGAGCAACGCGGCCTCGACGAGCTGATCGCCGCCCTGCTCGGAACCGGCGACTCGCGACTGGCAACCGACGCCGGCCGGGCGCGCGGACGCCGGCAGCCGTTCGACGCGGCCCGCATCGTCCTCTTCGAAAGGCTGCACGGCGCGCTTGCCGGCAACGTCGCGGCACGGCGCCCGGCGCCCCCCGACCCCGAGCGCGTCTTCGCCTTCTTCGAGGCCTACTTCTCCAACTTCATCGAGGGCACCGAGTTCGAGGTGAAGGAGGCGGAGGCGATCGTCTTCGAGGGGGCGATCCCGGTGGAGCGCCCGGAGGACGCGCACGACATCCTCGGGACGTTCCGCGTCGTGGCGGATCCCGATCTGCGTGCGCGCACCCCCGCCGACGCCGACGACTTCGCCGAGCTGTTGCGGCTGCTCAACCGGAACATCCTCGAGGGACGGCCCGGCCTGGCGCCGGGCGAATGGAAGCGCCGGCCCAACCGCGCCGGCGGCACCAGCTTCGTCGCTCCCGAGCTCGTCCTCGGCACTCTGCAGGAGGCCTGGCGCTTCTACGAGACCCTGCCCGCCGGGTTCGCGCGGGCGCTCTTCGCGACGTTCGCGGTCAGCGAGGTCCACCCGTTCGCCGATGGCAACGGCCGTGTCTCCCGCGCCCTCCTCAACGCCGAGCTGAGCGCCACGCGCGAGTGCAGGATCGCCGTCCCGCTCTGCTTCCGCTCCGACTACCTCGGTGCCTTGCGTGCGCTGAGCCGCGAGGGGAGGCCCGAGCCGCTGCTGCGCATGGCCGACCGCGCCCAGCGCTGGGCATCCCTGGTCGACTGGTCGAGCATGGAGCGCGCCATGCCCCAGCTGGAGGAATCCAACGCGCTGGTGGCGCCGGATGAGGCCGACGAGCGCGGCCTCGTCCTGCGCGATCCGTCCTCTTAAGAGACACGCACGTACCCGAGTTTTCCCCTCGCTAGAGGGGATTGCGGGGCCGCTTTGGCGGCGTGCCCGGCGTCCCGTCGCGATTTCTTTGCGAACCCGCCTTGACTTTCATGTCCGCAACTGTCTATCTTTCTGTCTGTTCCATGTACGGAACAGTTCAGCCCGGACGGGCAGGGACAGGGACACAGAGCCCGGGAGGGCCGCCAAGGGAAGGCGGCCGGCAGAGGGGCTCAGGGACAAGGAGAGAGCTACGTGAGAAGCGACGCGAAGCGACCGACCGCGGGAACCAACCACCGTCTCAAGCAGTCGGGAGCGCTCGCCACAGCCGCG
>Ga0299914_10001493_pt1 | contig 15484 bp, 16 predicted proteins | sample RVTome_10_FD_201361 | JGI IMG/M metagenome (GOLD analysis project Ga0299914, IMG submission 201361) | Soil microbial communities from uranium-contaminated site in the Upper Colorado River Basin, Wyoming, United States - RVT153D57 (version 2) ...
GTCTGCAGAAGTTGTAGGCCGGTGGCGGAGTCGACGAAATCCGCGAACGTCCCCATCCCGCCGCCGGGCGCCCCGAGCCGCGCATCCGTGGTCGACCGCAGCGCGGCGCGGGGTTCCGGCGACCGAGCGCATCGTCGGCCCGGCGGCTAGCGTGCGGCGACGGCCACGGCGCGGGTGAGCGCGCGCCCCCGGAAGGAGCCAGAGTGAACGATCGCGAGTGGACCGACGCCTTCGCCGCCGCCCTCGGCGTGCCGTCCCCCGACGACCGCCAGGTCGCGGTGCTCCTCGAGCTCGCCGGGGAGGCCGCCCACGCCTCGCAGCGCACGGCGGCACCGGTCGCCTGCTGGCTGGCCGCGGTGAGCGGGCGCAGCCCGGAGGACGCCCTGGCCTTGGCACGCACCCTCACCGCCGCGCCGGATCAGAAGGGCTGACGCGCGGAGGCCGGGAGGAGCTCCTCGTTGAGGCGCGGGATCGACGGGGCCACGGCCAGGGACGGGATGATCGGCAGCCAGAAGGTCACGAGCCGGTAGACGAAGACCGCGAGCACGGCGGACGGGAGCGGGACGCCCGTGAGGTGCAGCGAGAAGGCCATCGAGGCCTCGACGCCGCCGGCGCCCCCCGCAGGGAGGGGAAGGGCGCTCGCGGCGTAGCCGGTCGCGTAGGCGAGCACCAGCGGGATCGGGCCGAGCGGCTCCGAGAAGGCGAGGAGGGCCGCCTCGAGCACCACCAGCTCGCCCAGCCAGTAGAGGGCGAAGCCGCCGACGCCCCACGGGTAGCGGTGCGGCCGGCTCACGACGTGGCGGATCAGCACGAGGCCCGCGACGGCGTCGGCGAACCCGACCCGGAGCTTGTCGGCGATCCACGGCGTCCAGGTGCCGGGGCGTCGCGGGGCGATGCCGTGAAGGCCCCGCCGGCGCCGGCCGGGGTCGACGCGGGCGAGGCGCCCGGCCCGGCCCGGCGCGCTCACCACGAGGGCCGCGGCGACGCAGACCGACACGAGCGCCGGCCAGGCGAGGGCCATCGCGGCCGGCACGCCGTCCGCGGCGCCCACCAGGGCGGCGATCCCCGCGACCGCGCATGCAAGCCCGAGGACCGCCCACTCCATCGTGTTGAGCGCCAGCACCCGGCGCACCGACTCGTGCAGCCCCGCCCCCGCCCGGCGCAGCGCCCAGAAGTCCACCGCGAGCCCCCCGGGGGCCGAGCCGAGCGCGACGGCGCCGAAGCCGAGGGCAACCACCCGGGCGGCGGTCGCCGGGGCCAGCACCGGCCCCCGGTCGGCGCGCGTCACGTCGCGGTAGCCCGCGACGTAGCCGACGTAGGCGAGGACCACGCCGGCCACGCACAGGGCCAGCCAACCCGGCTCGGCCGTGCGCAGCACCGAGGCCACCTGACCGAAGTCGGCGACGCGCCCGACGAGGGTCAGCGTCCCGAGGCCGAGCAGCGCCGCGGCCCCGGTGCCGAGCAGGAGGCGGCGCCGGTCGACGCGCGGCGCCTGCGCGCGCCGCCGCCCCATCGGCTCGGCGCCCTCGCCCGCCGGGGCGGCGGCGATCCCCGGCCGGCGCCGGCGCCTCTTTGGGGCTGGTCGGTCCGTCGAAGGGCTCCGGCGTCGCGGCCCGGGCTCGAGCGGGTCCTTCGCCGCTCGAGGGGAGCGTACGACGCCGAGGCTCCAGGAGAGCCGGGATCGAGGCGCGCCCCGGGGGCGGACGGCCCTCATGGGCCGCGGCGCTCGGCCCATTCCTCGCGGTTGCCGCCCCCGGGCGGACGGACGATGCTCGGCGCGTGGCCGAGGCAGCGGACGTGAGGATCGACAGGGACGCCCTCGCCGTCGAGGACGCGCGCCACCTGCGCGCCGAGCTCGGCGCCGCGCTCCTGCATCCCGCGCTGGACCCGCGCCTCGGTCCGCTGCTCGACCGCACCATGGTGGCCCTGCGCGACGTGGCCGAGGAGCGCGCCCTGGAGGCGGCCCTCGAGACCTTCGCCCCGGTCACCGACGTGCTGGCCGAGTGGCCGGCCCCGCCCGGCGCGAACCCTCCGCGTCCGGGCGGGGCCGTGCGGGCGCGCCGGTTCGCGTCGTGGGCGGACCGGCGCGTGCTCCGCATGGCGACGATCGTGATCGGCCTGGAGGCGCTCACGCTCGGCCCCCGGTCGCCGGTCGGGCGCCTGCTCGCCCGCGAGTCGGTCGAGCTCTCGCGCGCGCGCCGGCATTGCGGCACCATCGCCCCGGCCGCGCGGCGCCGGCGACCGGGGCTACGCCACCAGCGAGACCGCCAGCCAGAGGGTCGCCAGCGCCGCCAGTAGGAGGAACGCGTCGAAGGCGGCGCCGGTCAGGCGCCAGCGGCGGGCGGCGGCCGCGTCGCCCGCCTCCTCCGCGCGCCGCACCCGGGGGCCCTGCCAGAGCCCGTGCAGGAGCGTCACGACCCCCATCGCCGCCAGGAGCCCTATCTTCGCCAGCAGGCGGCGCCCGTAGTCCGAGTCGGGCAGGTCCGCGAGGGTCAGCCCGCGGTGGTCGATGAGCGCGACGCCGGTCCCGAGGAGGACGAGCCAGGCGAGCCCGCCGACGACGCCGAAGCGGCGCGCCGCTGTCGTGAGGACGCGCCGCCCGGCCGTGCGGTCGCCCGCCGCCCGGGCGGCGGGCACGGCGACGGCGCCGAGCACGATCATCCCGCCGACCCAGGCCGCGGCCCCCAGCACGTGCAGGAAGCGCACGAGCGTCCAGAGATCGTCCCTCACCGGCGCCGCCTCACCCGTCGCGCGGCGGCAGCCCGCGCGACTCGCGCAGGGCGCGGGCGTCGGCCGGGGGCATGGCGGCCCGGATCCGCGGCCACATCGCCAGGGCGAACGCCACCGCACCCAGCGCCGGAAGCACCGCGGCGACCCCGAGCAGCGCCCGCCAGGCGGCGGGGCCGCGGCCGTCGTCGGCCAGCGGCTCCGACAGCAGGCGCAGGAGCAGGCCGGCGTTGACGAGCGCAAACGCGGCCCACCCGATCTCCCCGCGGATCCGCTGCCCGCCCACCCGCGGGAACATCCAGAAGGCCACCCCGAAGATCAGCATCAGCAGGAAGCCCACCAGCAGCAGGTGGGCGTGCAGGACGCCCCAGGGCGCGCCCGGCCCGTACCCGCGCCGCGCCTGCACGACCAGCATCCAGGAGCCCATGGCCATCCCCCCCACGAGGTAGACGAGGGCGGCGCGGACGCACCATCGGCTCAGCGGGGGCACGGCGCGAATGCTGTCACGCGAAGCGGGCGCCCCCTCAGGCGGCGGCGCGGATCTCCGCGTCGGTCAGGTGGCAGGCGGGGTCCGGGGCGCCCAGGTCGCCCCCCGCCGACAGGGCCCGCGACGCGAGCCCCCCGCCGCACATGGGACGGAAGCGGCAGGTGCCGCAGCGCCCGGCCAGCCGCTCCGCGCGGCGGCGCAGCGCGCGCAGCGGGGGCGGCGGGTCGGTCCAGATCTGCGACAGCGGTCGGGCCCGGACGTTGCCGAGGGTCGCGCCGGGCCAGAACTGGTCCGGGCGCACCCAGCCCTCCCAGTCGACCGCCGCCAGGCCGACGCCGGCGGCGTTGCGCGCGCCGCCGTTCCAGGCGAGCGCCCGCCCGACCGCCGCCGCTCGATCGGGGTCCCGGGCCGCCAGCCGCAGCCAGAGGGCCGGCCCGTCGGCGTAGTTGTCCACAGTGAGCACCTCGACGTGGCGGTCCTCGTGCACCCACCGCTCGGCGCGCTCGAAGATGGCATGCACCGCTGCGCGCACCGTTCCGGCCCGCTCCGGCGCCTCGGCGGTCCCGCGACCCGCCGGCACCAGGTGGTAGAAGCAGGCCCGGCCGACGTCCTCGCGCTCCACCAGGTCGAGGAGATCGGGCAGCGCCGCGATCGCTGCCGGCGACAGCGTCACGCGGACGCCCGCGCGCACCCCCTCGGCGCGCAGGGCGCGGATGCCGGCGAGCGAGCGTTCGAACGCGCCGCGCCGGCCGCGGAAGGCGTCGTGGACGGCGCCGACGCCGTCCAGCGAGACGCCGGCATAGCGCACCCCGAGGTCCGAGAGGCGGCGCGCGACGGCCGGCGTCACCATCGTCCCATTGGTGGAGAGCGTGACCGCCAGCCCCAGCGAACGCGCCTCGGCGATCATCTCGAAGACGTCGGGACGAAGGAGCGGCTCGCCGCCCGAGACCAGCAGCGCCGGCGCGCCGAACGCGGCGATGTCGCGGAGCATCGCGACGGCCTCGTCGCCGGTCATCTCCGGGTGCCGGCGCGCGTCGGAGTCCGAGTAGCAGTGGCGGCAGGCGAGGTTGCAGCGGCGGGTGCAGTTCCAGACGACCACCGGCCGGCGCTCGGCCGCCCGCGCCGGGCCGCCGCCGGCGCCGTAGCGCAGGCCGTCCGAGCTGCTCGGCCGGCCCAGCAGCGAGGTCACGTTCAGCACGGCGGCGCCTCCTCGGGCTGGTACGGGCAGGTCGGCTCCTCGCCGAGGGGGTCGCCGGTGAGCGCGAACGCGCGGGCCCGGCTGCCGCCGCAGACCGCGCGCCAGCGGCAGCGCCCGCAGCGCCCGCGCAGGCGCTCGGGGTCGCGAAGCGCGCGAAAGAGCGGCGCGTCGCGGTAGAGCTCGACCGCCGACGACGCGCGCACCTCGCCGGCCTGGAGCGGAAGGAACCCGCTGGGGAAGACCCGCCCGTCGTGCGAGACGAACATGAACCCGCGCCCGTCGTTGACCGGCAGGGGGGGCGCGGGCCGGGGGACCAGCCCCTCGTCGGCGAGCTCGGACTCGACCCGGCGCACGGCGGGCGCCGCGGTCACCTTGAGCCGCATGGGCAGCCCCGCGCGCATCCGCACCAGGCGGCGCAGGGCGCGCTCCTGGGCGTGCGGCCCGAGCAGGTCCGCGCGGCGGGCCCGCCCGGTGGGCACGAGGAAGAAGACGCTCCAGACCGCCGCGCCCACCGCGGCCACCCGCTCGGCCATCGCGTCGATCGCCCCGGCGCCGGCGCTGGTGAGCGTCGTGTTGACCTGCAGCCCGAACCCCGCCTCGCGGGCCTCGGCGAGGATCCGCATCGTGCGCCGGAACGACCCGCGCACGCCGCGCATGGCGTCGTGCGACTCGGGGCCGGGCCCGTCGAGCGAGACGGCCACCTGACCGACGCCCGCCTCGCGCATGGCGCGCAGGCGGGCCGGGGTCACCCGGCCCGTCGCGCTTGGCGTGAGCGCGACCCGCAGGCCGCCCCCGGCCGCCCGAACCGCGAGCTCCTCGAGGTCCGGGCGCAGCATCGGGTCGCCGCCGGTCAGCACCAGGATCGTGCCCGCGAACCGGGCGAGGTCGTCCACCAGGCGCCCGCCCTCGTCCCCGTCCAGCTGGCCGGGGGCCGGACGCGGTCGGGCGTCCGCCCGGCAGTGCCGGCACCGGTAGCCGCACGCCCGGGTGACCTCCCAGGCGACGACCAGCGGGTCGCGGTCGAGGTCGGGCCGGAGGGCCGCGGCGCTCACGTCCTGCCGATGCGCACGCGCCAGTCCTCGGGGCCCTCCTCGAGGTACTCCCAGGTGAACCGCCCCGGCATCTCGGCCTCGAACTGGTAGCGCAGGGGCATTGGGTCGTGGTCGTTGACCAGCTCGAACGCCTCGCCCGGGGCGAGGGCGCCGAAGGTGTCGAGGATGGTCGGGTGGCGCTCGCGCGGCGGCATCTCGCGGACGTCGAGGATCGTGATGGCGCGGTCGGTCATGCCGGTTCTCCTGTCGTGTGGGGGGTGAGGCCCGGCGCCGGGCGCGTCGCGCCCGGGCGGCCGAGGACGCAGACGCCGACGGCGGCGAGCACCGCCACGGCGCCGGCGATGAGCAGCGCGGCGCCGGCCCGGGCCGCGTCGGCGGAGCCGGCCGCGGTGCCGGCCACCAGCAGGGCGAGCCCGGCCGCGAAGGCGGCCTGCTCGGCGATCGCGAGCGGGCCGGGGTAGAGGTCGGTGAGCTTGGGCGCGCCCGGGGTGCCGGCCATGTGCGCGTAGCGGCCGGTCCAGACCAGCATCGGGACGACCTTGAAGAGGTGGCCGGAGGTGATCCCTGCGCCGGTCCCGACGAGCGCCAGCAGGGTGGCGGGGATGGCGAGGCGGTACGGGTCGCCGGCGCCGGCCCAGGCCGCGAGCATCAGGCAGCACGCGGCCGCGGCGCAGGCGATGCCCAGCGAGAGGTGCACGAGCGGCGCCTCCGGGCGCCGGCGCCGGTGGCGGGCGACGCCGGCGGTGAACCAACCGGCGAGCGCGCATGCGCACAGCAGGCAGATCGCGCCGGCCGCCGCGAGCGGCGCGATGCCGAGCCCGAGTCCGATCGCGATCGGCGCGACCGAGGCGTGCCAGAGCACGAGGGCCGCGATCCCGGGCCCGCGCCGGTAGCCGTGCGAGAGGGCGAACATCGGCGCCAGCCGCTGGGCGACCGCCAGGATCGTCCCGCCGATCCAGCCGACGAGCGCGACGGCGGAGTGGGCGCCGATCAGGCGGAGGCGATCGACGTCGAGGAACGGGTCGACGCGGTTGGCGGCCATGAGCGCGCCCAGGGCCATCACGACGGCGAGCCAGACGGCGGCCGCGGCGATGCCTGCGCCCGAGGCGCCGAGGTTCCCCTCGCGCGCCGCGCCAGCGAGCGCGACGGCGAGGTCGCCGACGACGATTGCGCCGCCCAGCACGACCAAGGTTCCGCCGGTCGCGATCGCCGCGCCGCGGTCGGTCCACAGGCCGATCGCGAGCGCCCAGGAGCCCCCCGCCAGCGAGGCCCCCGCGGCCGCCCAGCGCACCGGGGTCCCAAGGGGCCGGCGCAGCAGCACCGGGACGAGCTGCAGGAGCGCCCCGAAGATCGCCACCGTGAGGAAGGCCAGGCCGAGCAGGTGGGCGGCGCCGAGCTGGGCGGGCCCGTACGCGACGCTCGCGGCCAGCTCGGGCGCGGCGACGAGCAGGGCGCCGGCGCCGGCGACCTGGGCGATCGCCGCGGCGCAGAGCAGGGCCACCGGAAGCTGCCACGGCGGGCCGCCGACGGTCGCCGTGCGCTGCACCGTCCTGGCCCCCGGCTCCGAGCAGCGGCCTCGTGCGCTCATCGGGCGCCGGGGGCGCCGAGCCCCCTGAGCCCTCCGGCGCCGATGCGGCCGGGGTCCCACGGCGGATCCCAGACGACCTCGACGTCCACCATGGGGCCGCCGGGGCGGGTGAGCGCGCGCTCGACGCCGTCGACGATGACGTCGTGCAGCGGGCAGCCCGGGGTCGTGAGCGTCATGGTGATGCCGACCCGGTGGTCGGCGAGCTCGACCCCGTAGACGAGCCCCAGCTCGACGATGTCGATCCCGAGCTCCGGGTCGATCACCCCGGCCAGCGCCTCCCAGACCTGGGCCTCGGTCACGACGGCCCGTCGCGCCAGATCGTGACCAGTGTGCCCCGCTCGTCCTCGCCGATCCGGTACCGCCAGCCGCGCTCGTCGAGCAACGGCAGCAGGAAGGCCGGCACGCGGTCGTTGACCTGAAGCAGCTCGCGCCCCTCGGGCAGCCCCTCGAGCGCGGCGAGGGTCCGCTCCATCGGCTCCGGGGGGTTGAGGCCGCGGACGTCGAGCTCGACCGGGCCGTCGTCGCCGGCGGCGGGCGGGGGCTCGCGCCGGTAGACGGTCTCCCAGTCGTCGGGGCCGAGCTCGCGGGCCGCGTGCGCGAACCCGCGCCCGCCCAGGACCCTGTGCAGCGGCGTCGGCTCGAACGTGCTGCGCAGGACGAGGGCCTCGTCCTCGGCCAGCGCGTCGACGGCCGCCATGATGGTGCTGTAGGGCTCCTCGCCCCGGGCCAGCAGCGGGCGCACGTCGAGCTCGCGCCTCGGGCCCTCGTCAATCGCGGCGTGCATCTGGCTCCTCCTGTCCGCGGCCCGGTCCCGACTTTATTACAGAAGAATCACGAAGAAATAGCCGACCGAAGGTGACAAGGGTCCGGGCCTGGCCCGCCGGACGTCCCGGGATCCGGGCACGCCGAGCGGGTATGGTGCGGGCGCGGCTCTCACGGCAGACCGGGCAGCGCCCCGGCGAGTTGAGGAGGGGGATGGGTCAGCGCGCCAACCGGACGCAGGCGACTCGGGGACCGGCCCCCTCCCACCGCGTGAGGGCCCGCCGTGGCTGAGGCCCCGGGGCGAGCCGTCGAGCGCTCGCTGCTTGCGGCGCACCGGTTCCTGCGCCGCGGGCCGGTCTCGGAGGAGGGCTGGAGCCAGCTCGTGGCCAAGGGCCGCGAGTGGGAGACCTCCTACCGCGGCCGCTGGCAGCACGACAAGGTCGTGCGCTCGACCCACGGGGTGAACTGCACCGGCTCCTGCTCGTGGAACGTGTACACGAAGGAGGGCCTGATCACCTGGGAGTCCCAGGCCGTCGACTACCCCTCCACCGGGCCGGAGATGCCCGAGTACGAGCCGCGCGGCTGCCCCCGGGGGGCCTCGTTCTCGTGGTACACGTACTCGCCCGTCCGCCTGAAGTACCCCTACGTGCGGGGCAGCCTGCTCGAGATGTTCCGCGAGGCGCGCGGGCGCCTGGGCGATCCGGTGGACGCCTGGGAGGAGATCGTGGACGACCCCGAGCGGGCGGCCACCTACAAGGGCCATCGCGGCAAGGGCGGCTTCGTGCGGGCCTCCTGGGACGAGGCCGTGGAGATGATCGCGGCCGCGCACGTCTCCACCATCAAGCGCTTCGGCCCCGACCGGGTGGTGGGCTTCTCGCCGATCCCGGCGATGTCGATGGCCTCCTACGCGGCGGGCACGCGGTTCCTCTCCCTGATCGGCGGGGTGATCCTCTCGTTCTACGACTGGTACGCGGACCTGCCGCCGTCGTCGCCCCAGAGCTTCGGCGACCAGACCGACGTGCCCGAGTCGGGCGACTGGTGGAACGCCGGCTACCTGTTGATCTGGGGCACGAACCTGCCCACCACGCGCACGCCCGACGCCCACTTCATGGTGGAGGCGCGCTACCGCGGCCAGAAGGTCGTGGTGATCTCTCCGGACTACGCCGAGCACGTCAAGTTCGCCGACCGCTGGCTGCCCGCGCAGCCCGGCACCGACGGGGCCCTGGCGATGGCGATGGGCCACGTGATCCTCAAGGAGTTCTACGTCGACCGGCAGGTCCCGTACTTCACCGGGTACGCCCGCCGGTTCACCGACCTGCCGCTGCTTGTGACGCTGCGCGAGCGCGGCGACGCCCACGTGCCCGACCGCTTCCTGCGCGCGTCGGACCTCGGGGCGGCGGAGGAGAACGCCGACTGGAAGCCGGTGGTGATCGACGAGCGCACCGGCGAGCCGGTGGTCCCCGCCGGCTCGGTGGGCCACCGCTACGCCGAGGGCGACGAGGGCCGGTGGAACCTGCGCCTCGACGGCGTCGAGCCGCTCCTCAGCCTCGCCGGGCGCGGCGGCGAGGCCGTGCCGGTCGACCTGCCGCGCTTCGACGTCGGCGAGACCGAAGGCGGCGAGGCCATGCGCCGCGGCGTGCCCACGATGCGCGTCGGCGGGCGGCTGGTGACCACGGTCCTCGACCTGCTGCTCGCGCAGTACGGCGTCGGGCGCCCCGGCCTGCCGGGCGACTGGCCGGCCGGCTACGACGATCCGGCCCCCTACACGCCGGCCTGGCAGGAGGAGATCACCTCGGTCGACCGTCACGCCGCCGCGCGGGTGGCGCGCGAGTTCGCCCGCAACGCCGAGGTCACCGAGGGTCGCTCGATGATCTGCATGGGGGCGGGCACCAACCACTGGTTCCACTCGGACCAGACCTACCGCACCTTCCTGTCGCTGCTGATGCTGTGCGGCTGCGAGGGCCGCAACGGCGGCGGCTGGGCGCACTACGTCGGCCAGGAGAAGGTGCGCCCCCTGACCGGCTGGCAGACCATGGCGTTCGCCCTCGACTGGACCCGGCCGCCGCGCCAGCAGTCGGGCACGCCGTTCTTCTACATGGCCACCGGGCAGTGGCGCTACGAGCGCATGCGGCCCGAGGACCTCGCCTCGCCGCTCGGCCGCGGCATCCTGCGCGACCGCCACGTCGCCGACGTCAACGCGTTCGCCGCCCGCCTGGGCTGGCTGCCCTCGTACCCGAGCTTCGACCGCAGCTCCCTCGACCTGGTCGACGAGGCCGAGGCGCGGGGCGCCGACCCGGCGGAGCACGCGGTGACCGAGCTGCGCGAGGGCCGGCTGGGCTTCGCATGCGAGGACCCGGACGCGCCGCAGAACCACCCGCGCGTGATGACGGTCTGGCGGGCGAACGTGCTCGGCTCCTCGGGCAAGGGCCACGAGTACTTCCTCAAGCACCTGCTGGGGGTGACGGACCACAACGTGCGCGCAACCGAGGCGCCGCCCGAGCTGCGGCCGCGGGGCGTGCGCTGGCGCGAGGACCCCGACAGCGCGCTCGACCTGCTCACCACGATCGACTTCCGCATGACGAGCAACGTCATCTACTCGGACGTCGTCCTGCCGGCGGCGACCTGGTACGAGAAGTACGACCTGTCCACCACCGACCTGCACCCGTTCGTGCACGCCTTCAACGAGGCGGTTCCGCCGCCGTGGGAGGCGAAGTCCGACTGGGAGGCCTTCGGCCGCATCGCCGAGGCCTTCTCGCGGCTGGCCGAGCGCCACCTGGGGACCCGGCGCGACCTCGTGGCCGCCCCGCTGGCCCACGACACGCCCGACGAGATCGCCCAGCCGATGGGCGAGGTGCGCGACTGGCGCGCCGGCGAGTGCGAGCCCGTGCCGGGCCGGACGATGCCCAAGCTGATCGTGCTCGAGCGCGACTACCCGCGCGTCCACGAGCGCTGGGCCGCGGTGGGGCCGCTGCTGGACACCCTCGGCAGCGCCACGAAGGGGGCCTCGTGGACCCCGCGCGAGGCGGTCGGGTTCCTGGGCGCCCAGAACGGGCGCGTGCGCGGCGGGGTGGCCGACGGCCGGCCGTCGCTGGCGCGGGTCGAGCAGGTCTGCGAGGCGATCCTGGCGCTGTCGGGCACCACCAACGGGCAGCTCGCGCTGGAGGGCTTTCGCGCGATGGAGCGGCGCACCGGCGTGCCGCTGGCCGACCTGGCCATGCCCCGCTCGGGGGACCGGGTCACGTTCCAGGACGCGCAGTCCGGGCCCAAGACGGTGATCACCTCGCCCGAGTGGTCGGGCATCGAGGCCCACGGCCGCCGCTACGCGCCCTTCACGATCAACGTCGAGCGCGAGAAGCCCTGGCACACGCTCTCGGGCCGCCAGCACTTCTTCCTCGACCACGCCTGGATGCTCGAGCTGGGCGACGGGCTGCCGGCGTTCCGGCCGCCGATCAGCCAGCGGCGCCTGTTCGGGGACCAGGGCGTGGACGACGGGCGCGTGGAGGTCACCCTGCGCTACCTGACCCCGCACTCGAAGTGGTCGATCCACTCCGAGTACCAGGAGAACCTCCACATGCTCACCCTCTTCCGGGGCGGCGGGATGCTCTGGATGAGCCCGGACGACGCCGCGGCGCTGGGCGTGGCCGACAACGACTGGGTGGAGGCCGTCAACCGCAACGGGGTGATGGCCTGCCGGGCGGCCGTCTCGCACCGCATCCCGGCGGGCACCTGCCTGATGTACCACGCCAAGGACCGCCACCTGAACGTGCCCCTCACCGAGACGACCGGCAACCGGGGCGGCACGGACAACTCGCTGACGCGGATCGTGATGAAGCCCACCCACTTCGTCGGGGGCTACGCGCAGCTGTCGTGGGGCTTCAACTACTACGGGCCGACCGGCGCCCAGCGCGACGAGGTCACCGTCGTGCGCAAACGCGAGAGGGGGCTCGAGTTCTGATGCGGATCCGCGCGCAGATGGGCATGGTCATGGCGCTCGACAAGTGCATCGGCTGCCACACCTGCTCGGTCACCTGCAAGACCGTGTGGACCAACCGGCCCGGGGCCGAGTACATGTGGTTCAACGACGTCGAGACGAAGCCCGGGGTGGGCTACCCGCAGCGCTGGGAGGACCAGGAGCGGTGGAAGGGCGGGTGGGAGCTCGACCGCAAGGGGCGCCTGCGCCTGAAGGCCGGTGGGCGCGTCAAGAAGCTGCTGACGATCTTCTCCAACCCGGACATGCCCACCATCGACGACTTCTACGAGCCCTGGACCTACGACTACGAGACGCTGATCAACGCGCCGCTCCAGGACCGCGACCCCGTGGCGCGCCCCCGCTCGCAGCTGACGGGCGAGGAGATGGAGGTCAGGTGGGGCCCCAACTGGGACGACAACCTCGCCGGCACCGCCGAGCGCGCACACCTGGACCCGGCGCTGGAGGGGATGCAGGAGCAGGTGAAGCTCGAGTACGAGCAGGCCTTCATGTTCTACCTGCCGCGCATCTGCGAGCACTGCCTGAACCCGTCCTGCGTGGCGTCGTGCCCCTCGGGCGCGATGTACAAGCGCGAGGAGGACGGCATCGTGCTGGTCGACCAGGCCAAGTGCCGCGGCTGGCGCTTCTGCGTGTCGGGCTGCCCCTACAAGAAGGTCTACTTCAACCACCGCACCGGCAAGGCCGAGAAGTGCACCCTCTGCTACCCGCGCATCGAGGCCGGCCTGCCCACCATCTGCTCGGAGACCTGCGTGGGGCGGATCCGCTACCTGGGGCTGGTGCTCTACGACGCCGACCGGGTGCAGGCCGCCGCCTCGGTGCCCGACGAGAAGGACCTCCTGGCCGCCCAGCTCGACGTCTTCCTCGACCCCGAGGACCCGGAGATCCGCGCCCAGGCCTCCCGCGACGGCGTCCCCGACGACTGGATCGAGGCCGCCCGGCGCTCGCCGGTGTACGCGCTGGCCATGCGCTACGGGGTCGCGCTTCCGCTGCACCCCGAGTACCGGACGCTGCCGATGGTCTGGTACGTGCCGCCGCTGTCGCCGATCGTCAACACCCTGGAGACCGACGGCTACGAGGCCGACCCGGACGACATCCTGCCGGCGATCGACCAGATGCGGATCCCGCTGGAGTACCTCGCCAACCTGATGGCCGCCGGCGACGTCGAGGTGATCCGCCGCGTCCTGCAGCGCCTGGCCGCCATGCGCGGCCACATGCGAAAGCGGGAGGTCCTCTCCGAGCACGACGAGCGGATGCCCGCCGCCGCCGGGCTCAGCGTGACCGACGTCGAGGACCTCTACCGGCTGCTGGCGATCGGCAAGTACGAGGACCGCTACGTCATCCCGAAGGCGCACACGGAGCTCGCGGCGCACCTGATGGAGCAGCAGGGGGCGTGCGGCCTCGACTTCGAGGGGGGGCCGGGCAACTGCGGCATGATCGCCGGCCGCCCGACCGACAACGCCCGCTTCATGCTGCGCACGCCGGACAAGCGGGACGCGATCGGGGACCCGCTCGAGCGGGACGAGGGCTGATGGCGCGCCGCGGGCGGCGCGACGCCCGGCGCACGGCGTACAAGCTGTGCTCGCTGCTGCTCCAGTACCCCGACGAGGAGCTCCTGGCGGGGCGCGACGAGCTGGCGGCCGCCGCCTCGGCGCTGCGCTGCCCGGGCGCCGAGCGCCTGCGCGGGTTCGTCTCCTGGTGGGCGGCCACCCCGCCGCTCGAGCTGGAGCGGCACTACGTGCAGGTCTTCGACCTCACCCGCCGGTGCGGGCTCTACCTCACCTACTACGCGCTCGGCGACCGCCGCGAGCGGGGGCAGGCGCTCGTGCGCCTGCGGGTGCGCTACCGCGAGTGCGGCCTGCCGCAGGAGGGCGCCGAGCTGCCGGACTACCTGCCGGTGGTGCTGGAGTTCGCCGCCCACGCGCCGGGCCGCCAGGGCGAGGAGGTGCTGCGCGAGAACCGAGCGGCCCTCGAGCTGATCCGGCTGGGCCTGCACGAGGAGGACAGCCCCTACGCGGAGGTCCTCGACGCGCTGGGCGAGGTGCTCGGCGCTCCGGCCGCGGCCGATCGCGCGCGCGCCGCGCGCCTGGCCGCCGAGGGGCCGCCGCAGGAGCAGGTGGGCCTGGAGCCGTTCGCGCCCCCCGAGGTGATGCCGGGCGAGACGATCCGGTGAGCACCGGCGACGTGCTCCTGTGGGTGGTGCTGCCCTACGTGTCGGTGACGATCTTCATCGCCGGCCACATCTGGCGCTACCGCCGCGACCAGTTCGGCTGGACCAGCCGCTCGAGCCAGCTTCTCGAGCGACGGCTGCTCGACTGGGGCAGCCCGCTGTTCCACTACGGGGCGCTGGCGGCCATCGGCGGGCACGTGCTCGGCATCCTCATCCCGGCCTCGGCGACCGAGGCGATCGGGATCAGCGAGCACGCCTACCACCTGATCGCGACGATCCCCGGCAGCATCGCCGGGGTCGTCACGGTCGTCGGGCTCGCGATCCTGATCTACCGGCGCGCCACCGTGCGCCGCGTCGCCGTCACCACCACCTGGCTCGACCTCGGGGCGTACGTCCTGCTCACCGTCGCGATCGTCATCGGCACCGTCGAGACGCTCGCCTACCAGGCGTTCGGCACCAGCCACGACTACCGCGAGACCGTGGCGCCGTGGTTCCGCAGCCTGGTGGGCTTCCAGCCGGAGACCGAGTCGATCTCCGAGGCCCCCCTGATCTTCCAGATCCACGCGATCAGCGCCTGGCCGCTCTACATGCTCTGGCCCTTCACGCGGCTCGTGCACGTCTGGAGCATCCCCCTCCAGTACCTCGGCCGCCCCTACATCCTCTACCGCAGCCGCTCGCCCGCCGCGCGCCAGCTCGGGCGCTGAGCCGGGTCCGGGCCGCCGCGGCGCGGTCCGTCTCACATCATGAACGCGGGCCCCCGGCCCGAGTGTCGCCTGCGCCCGGTGGGTACCTCCACGCGACCGTCAGAGACGAAAGGGCGAAACGACATGTCGATCCACCGTGAGGACATCGACACCAGGATCGGGCCGGAGGGCTACTCGGACACGACCCGGCTGCCATCGCTCGGCACCCTGAAGGGGATGCAGGTGCGCGATCACGACGGCGACAAGGTCGGCAAGGTGAGCGACGTCTACCTGGACTCGGACGCGGAGTTCGTCCGGTACCTGTCGATCAAGACGGGCTGGTTCGACAAGGAGCACATCATCCCGGTCGACGACGTGAGCTTCGTGGAGGAGGACGGCGACGGGCACGTCGTGGTCCCCTACACCAGCCAGCAGCTCAAGAGCGCGCCGACCTTCGGCAAGGACGACGAGCTGACCGCCGAGCGCGAGCGGGAGATCTACGACTACTACGAGCGCGTCGGCTACTGGGACGAGACGCGCGACGCGGTGCGGGCCCGCCAGACGGCGCCGGCGCCGACGGAGCGGATCGCCGAGGCCGAGGTGGAGGACGCGGTCTCGCGTGGGAGCGACCCGCGCAACGTGCGCGTCAAGCGCTGGGGCGTCTGAGCGGAGGGGGCGGCGGGCCTGAGCCCAGCGACGAGGCGAGCTCCGCCAGCTCCGGGTCCGTCGTGAGGGCCTCCCAGAACGCGCGGCGCTGAGGGGCGGTGAGGCGGCGCTCGGCGCAGGCGATGCCGTCCTCGAGATCGTCGAGGGACCAGTCGCCGGCGCCGAG
>Ga0299914_10001494_pt1 | contig 15480 bp, 15 predicted proteins | sample RVTome_10_FD_201361 | JGI IMG/M metagenome (GOLD analysis project Ga0299914, IMG submission 201361) | Soil microbial communities from uranium-contaminated site in the Upper Colorado River Basin, Wyoming, United States - RVT153D57 (version 2) ...
GATGCCGCGGGCCGCCAGATAAGCGGTTCGTCTTCGGTCGGCGACGAACCGCCTCCGTGTCGAGTGGTAGCGGTAGCCGTCCACTTCCACCACGAGCCGCTCGCGGCGGTAGAAGAAGTCAACGCGGTACGGGCCGACCCGGTGGTCGCTCTCGTCCGGCTCGAGGGCGTGCTCGCGCATGACCTCGAGTGCGATGCGCTCGGCCTCTGAACGCGTGAGGCGCGGGCCGCGCTCACTGGCCAGCAGGCGGCGCAGAGCCTTGGCGCCCCGCCGCGTCGGGTGCGCTGCGAGGGTGGCGTGGAGCTGGGCGTCGGTGACGAGCCGCTGGACGCGTGCTTCGTTGAGTAGTTCCGCGAGCCGACGGGGCTCCTCAGCGCCCGCCAGGTCGAGCAGGGTCAACGACGGGGAGGCAATCGGGAGGCCGGCACGGCGATGTAGCTCGCACGGTCGGAGGCTCACGAGCGTGTGGACTTGCACGCCCCTCAGCGAGCGCCTCGTGCGACCGACGACCGTCACGTGAATCGGCCCGCCCGGCGGGATCGGGAGGCCATGGAGCCGACAGGCTGTGTCATGGCTCAGTAGGGCCCGCGGACGGCACGCGAGGATGGCCGCGGTCTCATACGCGAGCGGGTGCACAGCGCTATGTCCCACGAGATAGACGCCCGGGTGGATCGGGATCAAGCCTCCGGACTCGATCCGGCGCTGGATCACGCGACGCGAGAATCCCGCGGCAAGCAGTTTCCTCCGCGTGACGATCCCGTTCTGTCGCCCCGCGATCTCGGCTAGGACAGCGTCGAGTTTTCGCGTCGGAGTCCCTATACGGTGCTTCAGCGCGAAGAACCGCCGAGTTCGCCCCCAAACGGGCGGCCTAGCGCCGCGCTTCGAAGAACGCGCGGAGCTGCGCGGCCGCCTCCTCGGCGAGGAGGCCCCTGGTGACCTCCGGGCGGTGGTTGAACGCCGGCTCGTCGAGCACGTTCAGCACGCTGCCGGCCGCGCCCGCCTTCGGATCGGCGGTCGCGAACACCACGCGCGGGACGCGCGCGAGCACGATCGCGCCGGCGCACATCGCGCAGGGCTCGAGCGTGACGTAGAGGGTCGTCAGCGGCAGCCGCCAGCCGCCGAGGATCGACGCCGCTTGGCGCAGGACGAGGATCTCCGCGTGCGCGGTCGGATCCTGGCGGAGCTCGCGCTGGTTACCGGCCTGGGCCAGTACCTCTCCGTCGCGGGCGAGGACCGCGCCGATCGGGACGTCACCGTGCGCCGCGGCGCGTTCGGCCTCGCCGAGGGCGAGGAGCATCAGCTCCCGGTCGGTCTCGGTGAAGACGTGGAGGTTCAGATCAGGTGGTGCGAACGATGTAGACGCCGCAGGGCGCGTGATGGGAGATCTTGTTGGGGACGCTGCCGAGGAGGAAGCGGCGCGCGCCGGTCATCCCCTTGTTGCCGACCACGATCAGGTCGGCCTTCGTCTCCTCGGCGACGTCGAGGATCGCATCGGCGGGGTCGCCCTCACGCGGGTGCGTCTCGGCTTCGATGCCCGCCTCGCGGGCCACCCCGGCCGCGGTCTCGAGCACGGCGTTCACGTCCTCGCGCGGCCCGACGCCGTAGGCGATGTCGCCGGGCACCTGCTGCGCCTCATTGCGGAGACGGTCCTGCGGGACCGGCTCGAACGCGCTCACCAGGTCGAGCGAGGCGCCGGTGATCTTCGCGAGCTGCGTCGCATGCTGGACGGCGACGGCTGCCGTTTCCGACCCGTCGGTCCCTACAACGATGCGCTTGAACACGAAACCCTCCTCGGACCCGAAGCAGCTTGCGCCGCCATACTAACCCGCGTGCCTCGCAGCTGGACCATTTCCGTGGCGATCCTCGTGGTCTGCCTGCTGGCGTCGATGGTGATCGCGATCAGCAAGCTGACCTGACCCGGAATCGCGCATAGACTGGCGCGCGATGGCGACGGTCGAGAGCGTCACCGGGCCGCTCGAAGCGGCGGACCTGGGCACCACGCTCGTCCATGAGCACCTGCTCGCCCGGGACGAGGCGGTCGCGTTCCAGTTCCCCCAGCTCGGGACGACCGCGGGCGACCCCGTGCGGGCGGTGCCGACCGACGGCGCCGAGCAGGTCGCGATCGACTGCGCCAGGGCGATCGTGGAGCGCGGCGTGAAGACGATCTGCGACCCGGCGGCGATGTTCCTCGGCCGCGACGTCCAGTTCATGCGGCGCGTCGCCGAGGCGACCGGGCTCCAGGTCGTCGCGGCGACCGGCATCTACACCTACGACCACCTCCCTACCGCCCTGATGACCCGGGACGCGGACGCGATCGCCGACCTGTTCGTCCACGACATCACCGAGGGGATCCAGGGCACCGACGTCAAGGCCGCGTTCATCAAGTGCGCGGCGGACGAGCCCGGCGTCACCGAGAACGTGGAGAAGGTCCACCGCGCCGCCGCCCGTGCGAGCGTGCGCACCGGAGCGCCGATCATGGCCCACTCGCGCCCGCTCAGCGACACGGCGCCTCGCCAGATCGAGATCTTCGCCGAGGAGGGCGTCGATCTCGCGCGGGTGCAGATCGCCCACTGCGGCGACAGCCCCGATCCGGCCTACATCGAGTCACTCATCGAGCGGGGCGTCTGGGCGGGGCTCGACCGCTTCGGGCTCGAGATGTACCTGCCCTTCGACCAGCGGATCGCCGCTGCCCGTGCGCTGCTCGAGCGCGGGCGCGCCGACCGGCTGTTCATCTCGGCCGACTACTGCGCCACGATCGACTGGTTCGCGCCCGAGGTGGAGCAGCAGATGCTCGATGCCGGCATGGCGATCGACTGGTCGATGAACATCGTTTTGGACAAGGTGCTCCCGGCCCTGCGCGAGGGGGGCATGACCGAGGAGCAGGAGCGCACGATGCTGGTCGCGAACCCGGTGCGCTGGCTGACCGGCGAGCCGCTCTGACGCCGGCGCCGCTGCTCAGCGCAGCGCAGCACGGATGTTCTCGAACTCGCGAATCAGCGACCGGTGCTGCGACTCGAAGAGCTCGTCCGGCATCCCGGGTGCCTGGAACATCGTGAACGAGTACGCCGTGCGCCCGTCCGGGAGCGCTACCGCCCGGGTCGGGAACACTGCCAGCTCGTCCTTGGTCGGGCCGGAGAGCATGTCGATCACGCCCGTCTCCTCGTCGGCGCGGATCTCGAAGTAGAACTCGCCCAGGTTGTTGACGACCTTGTAGTCGTCGCCCTCCCGCCTCAGCTCGCGAGCGAACTCGGTCGCCCACTCGGGCAGCTTCTCGATGTCTGACATGTACGCGAAGACCCGCTCGCGGGACGCGGGCAGGATCGTCGTCACGGTCTCGGTTCTCATAGTCGGATGACCTCCTTCAGCGCCGAGTGCAGCGCCGATCGCTGGGTTTCGGTGAGGCGCTCGGCGACCAGTTCGTCGAGCTCGCGCAACACCGCTGCCGCCGCCGGAGCGAACTCCTTGGCGCGCGGCGTCAGGCTCACGACGAACGCCCGGCCGTCGGTCGGGTCCGGGCTGCGGCTGACCAGGCCGTCGCGCTCGAGCAGCCGGACCATCGTGGTCATGGTCTGCTTGGCCAGCCGGGCGCGGCGGGCGAGCTCGCCCATGCGGAGGTGGTCCTCCTCGAACAGCGGCACGAGGATCGAGCCGTAGGCGGGCCGGACCTCCGGATAGCCGCGGGCGCTGAAGCCCTGGTGGATGAGCTCGTTCCACCGCTGCGACGCCTTCGCCAGCCGGAACCCCAGGTTCTCGCGCGTGGGCGCCTCGCGCGCCGGGACCGGTCGTTTCGTGGTCGTTTCCATATTTAGTCTTATATCAGACTTTCTCCCTCCCCGGCGCCGCGGGGCGCGCCGCCGCGCGTAAGCGCCCCGAAACGTCCGTGGAGGACAATGGACAGGGCAACATGGGCTCCGTTGGTGAAGTGCTGGTCGTCGACGACGACCCGATCGTGCGCGACGTCCTCGGGCGCTACCTCTCGCGCGCCGGGTACGAGGTCCGAGCGGTGGCCGACGGGCGCGCGGCGATGGACGAGTACGACCGCAAGCCTCCCGACCTGCTTTTACTCGACCTGATGCTGCCGGTCATCGACGGGTTCGAGGTCTTCCGCCGGGTCCGCGCGCGCGGCCGCCGCACTCCCGTGATCATGCTCACCGCCCGCGGCGACGAGACCGACCGGGTGGTCGGGCTCGATTCCGGCGCCGACGACTACGTCGCCAAGCCGTTCTCCCCCCGTGAGGTGGTAGCCCGCGTTCGCGCCGTGCTGCGGCGCGGCGAGGAGCCGGACGAGAACGATCTCGAGGAGCCGATCGCCGTCGGCGCGCTGCGCATGGACCCCAGCGCCCGCGAGGCCAGCCTGGACGGCACCGCGCTGCGGCTGACGCCGAAGGAGTTCGACCTGCTCCGCTTCTTCGCCCGGCATCCGCGCGTGGCGTTCTCGCGCTCGCAGCTTCTGGACGAGGTCTGGGACGTCGCCTACGACGGCGACCCCTCGACGGTGACCGTTCACGTCCGCCGTCTGCGCGAGAAGATCGAGGCCGACCCGTCGGAGCCCGAGCGGCTCGTGACCGTGTGGGGCGCGGGCTACAGGTTCGAGCCATGAGCACCCGGCTGCCGCCGCTCGCCCTCACCGCGCTCGCGGCCCTGGCCGGGGCGCTCGGCACCCTCGGGATCGCTTTGGTGGCGCTCGGCCGCACCGACGCCGAGCACCTGCTGCTCCCGCTCGGCGTCGCCGTGGCGATGACCGTGGCCGTGACCGCGCTGGCGACCCGCGGCCTCGCTTCGCACTCGCTGCGCGCCCGGTTCACCGCGGTCGCCGCCTTCGCGACCCTGATCGGACTCGTGAACCTGGGCGTGCTGGCCTGGCTGATGGTTGTGACCGAGAAGGACGCGATCCTGATCGGAGCCCTCCTCGCCTACTCGATGGCAGCCGCGATCGGCGCCGGGTGGGCGGCGGCCCGCTCCTCGAGCGACGCCGTCGAGCGCCTCGCGGCGGCGTCCGAGCGGATGGCGTCCGGCGACCTCTCGGCCCGGGCGGGAGTGGTCGGCGGCGGCCGCGAGCTCGAGAGCTTGGCCGCGTCGCTGGACGGGATGGCTGGGCGGCTAGAGCGCTCGCTCGACGCCGAGCGCCTCGCCGATGCCCGCCGGCGCGACCTGATCATCGCGGTGTCGCACGATCTGCGGACGCCGCTCGCTGGCCTCCGGGCGATGGCCGAGGCGATCGACGACGGCGTGGTCGACGACCCGGCCACCATCCAGCTGTACGCAGGCAGGATGCGCGACCTGGTCGAGTCGCTTGGCCTGCTGATCGACGACCTGTTCGAGTTCGTGCAGCTCGACGCCGGCGCGATCGAGGCGGAGACGGGGCGGGCCGTGGTCGCCGACGTCGTCAGCTCCGCCGTCGCGGCGTGCGACTCGCAGGCGCTCGAGAAGGGCCTGCGCCTGCGAACCGAGCTCGGCGACGCCGGCACCGCCGCGTGCTCGCCGCGGCTGACCCGGGTGGTGCAGAACCTCCTCCAGAACGCGATCCGCCACACGCCCGCCGACGGCACGGTCCGGGTGATCGCCCGCCGCGACGGCGAGCGGCTGGAGCTCGCCGTCGAGGACTCTGGCGACGGCGTCGCGCCGGAGCTCGCCGAGCGGGTCTTCGAGCCCTTCTGGCGCGGCGACAGCGCCCGCTCCGGCGACGGCTCCGGGCTCGGGCTCGCGCTCGCCAAGCGGATCGTGGAGGGGCTCGAGGGCGGGATCGAGGTCTCGGCGGCGCCCGAGCGGGGTGCCCGCTTCGAGGTCTGGGTTCCGCAAGCGCGCTGAGCTCCCGATTCATCTAGGGTCAGGCGCATGTCTACCGCTGTGATGCACACCAACGCCGGAGCGATCACCCTCGAGCTGCTCGACGATGACGCACCCCAGACCGTCGAGAACTTCCGCAAGCTCGCGGCCGACGGCTTCTACGACGGCCTCATCTTCCATCGGGTGATCCCCGACTTCATGATCCAGGGCGGCTGCCCGCAGGGGACCGGGACGGGTGGGCCCGGCTACACGTTCGAGGACGAGATCAACGAGCACAAGATCGTCCGCGGGGCGCTGGCGATGGCCAACGCCGGGCCGGACACGAACGGCTCGCAGTTCTTCATCGTCACGATCCCAGCCGCCGATTGGCTCGACGGCAAGCACACGGTGTTCGGCCGGGTCGCGGACGGGATGGAGGCCGTCGACGCGATCGAGGGCACCCCGACCGGACCTGGCGACAAGCCGGTCGAGCCGCAGACGATCGAGCGCATCGAGCTGGACGCCTAGCGGAGCCGACGGCTATCCGGTGCGGTGGCTGACGGTCGCCGTGGCCTGCGCGCGAGGCTTCACTGCGACGTAATCGAGGTTGACGTTCGACGGCCGCGTGACGGCGAAGGCGACGACGTCGGCGACGTCCGCCGGGGTGAGCGGCTCGATGCCGCGGTAGACCTCGGCCGCGCGCCGCTCGTCGCCGCCGAAGCGCACCAGCGAGAACTCGGTCTCGACCATCCCCGGGGCGACCTCCGTGACCCTGATCGGCTTGCCGAGCAGCTCGAGGCGCAGCGTCCGGCACAGCGCGTTGGCCGCGTGTTTGGCGGCGGTGTAGCCGCCGCCCCCGGGATAGACCTCGACACCCGCGACGGAGCCGATCACCACGATGTGCCCGTCGCCGCCGCGCTCGAGCGCCGGCACCAGCGCCTTGGTGACGCGCTCGACCCCGAGCACGTTCGTCTCGTACATCGTCCGCCACGCCTCCTCGTCGGCCTCGGCGACCGGCTCGAGCCCCAGCGCCCCGCCCGCGCTGTGGACGACGACGTCGACGTCGCCGACCTCGGCCGCGAGCGCCGCGACCGAAAGCGCGTCGGTCACGTCGAGCTCCAGCGCCTCGCCGCCGACCTCGTCCGCGAGCGCGCGGCAACGCTCCACCCGCCGGGCAGCGGCCACCGTCCGCAGCCCCGCGTCCGCCAGGGAGCGCACGGTCGCCGCCCCGATCCCGCTCGAGGCACCGGTGACGAGGGCTGTCCGCTGGCGGCTGGCCACGGTCGCGAGTCTAGGATGCCGGCCGTGAGCGAGCACGACGACCCGCCGCCGAGCGGCGATTCCGAGGAGCCGCCGCGCGCGCCGGAGGAGTCGCCGGCCAAGCGGATGGCGGCCGATCCGCGCCTGATCGCGGCCGCCAAGGCGCTGCGCAAGATGCTGCCCGGCGACAGCCGCTTCGGTGAGGATCCGCTCTCCACCGCCGGCGAGAAGCAGAGCCAGGTGCTGGGCCGCAGGCTCGCCGAGGCGACCGCCGAGCGCCCGACCCTGCTGCGCGAGGCCGGGCTCACGGCGCTGCAGGTCCTGGACGCGATGGGACAGACGCTCGGGCGGATCCCCGTGCACGCCGACCTGACGATCGTCTTCACGGACCTCGTCGACTTCTCGAGGTGGTCGCTCAAGGCCGGCGACGCCGCCGCCGTCGAGCTGCTTCGCGACGTGAGCGTCGCGATCGAGCCACCGGTGGCCGAGCACGGCGGCAAGGTCGTGAAACGCCTCGGTGACGGGATGATGGCCGTGTTCGCCGCCCCGGCCGACGCCCTCGCGGCGATCGAGGCGGCGCAGCGGCGGCTGGCCGAGGTCGTGGTCGAGGGCTACCGGCCCCGGCTGCGCGCGGGCATGCACGTCGGGCGGCCCGAGCGCGTGGGCGACGATTACTTCGGGGTCGACGTCAACGTGGCGGCCCGGATCGCCGAAGCCTCATCGGCCGGCGAGATCCTTGCCTCCGACCGGGCCCTCTCCGACCTCGGCCGCGATCGGGTGAAGGCGAGGCGCAAGCTCCTGTTCCGGGCCAAGGGCGTGCCGGCCGAGGTCAAGGTCTACTCGGTGCGGAGCGCTGCCTAGCCCCGCGCGCTTTGCGGACCCTACCGGCGGCCGGAGCGGCTGGGGCTCCGGCGCCTGTCGTTGCGACGGCCGCGGGACGGGATGCTGCCGTTCGCCTGGTGGATGCCGCCGTCGGCGAACTGCCGGCGGAGGTCCAGGGCGCGGGCCATCCGGCCGACCTCCCGGGCCTGGTCGGCCATCACGAACGTGACGCCGACGCCGCTGCTGCCCGCGCGGGCGGTGCGGCCGATGCGGTGCACGTAGCTCTCGTGGTCCTCGGGCGGGTCGAAGTTGATCACGTGGGTGATCCCGCGCACGTCGATCCCCCGAGCCGCCACATCGGTGGCGATCAGGGCGTCCAGGCGGCCCTGCTCGAACGCGGCGAGGGTGCGCGTACGCTGGCCCTGCGACTTGCCCCCGTGCATGGCGGCGACGTTCACGCCCCGCGCGGCGAGGCGCTTTGCGAGCCGGTCCGCCCCACGCCGGGTCCGCACGAAGACCAGCGACAGCCCGTCGCCCTGGCCCTTCAGCTCGTCGACGAGCGCGTTCAGCTTGTGCTGATGCTCGACGCCGACGAAGCGGTGATCGATGTCGGGACGCGACTCCGAGGTCACCGCGTTCTCGTGACGCCGAGCGTTCCGGGTGTGGCGCTTGGCGAGGCTGTCGACCTCGCCCTGCAGGGTGGCGGAGAACAGGAGGGTCTGACGCTTCCCGGGGGTGAGCTTCAGGATCCGCTCGACGTCGGGACGGAACCCCATGTCGAGCATCCGGTCGGCCTCGTCGAGGACGACGACTTGGATGCGATCGAGGGTCAGCGCGCGGCGGTCCAGCAGGTCGAGCAACCGCCCGGGCGTCGCGACCAGCAGGTGCGCCTTGCGCGCCTTCTGGATCTGCGGCTGGATGCCGACGCCGCCGTAGACGGCGAGCGCCTTGAGGCCGCGCGACTGGGCCAGCGGCCGCGCCTCGTCGACGATCTGCGCCGCCAGCTCCCGGGTGGGAGCCAGGACCAGCGCCGCGGGGCGGTCGGCGCCCGGATCGATCCGGTCGAGGATCGGCGCCACGAACGCGAGCGTCTTGCCCGACCCCGTGGGGGACTGCGCCAGAACGTCGTGTCCGGCCAGGACGTCGGGGATGACCTGGCCCTGGATCGGGAACGGCTCTGAGATTCCCTGCTTTTCGAGTGTGCTCGCGACAGGGCGCGAGATGCCGAGATCGGCAAATGACTGTGACATTTTGTGTGCTCCTTTCGCGGCCGTGGGCCGCGGGGCAGTTCGGGAGATTCGATTCGACCCGAAACTGCGCTGAGCGCACCTAAGGACTGAGACGAAACCTCACGGACGAACGTACGTCCGTGCCGGAGACGGTAGCAGCACGGCGTCCAGGGGGCGCAACCGCCCCGCCGGCCGCTAGCTGGCGCTCACCGAGGCGGGCTTTGCCGAGACGCGCTCGTCGCGGGCGTGGCGGCGGGCTTCGGCGAAGGTCACCAGCCGGCCCCGCTTCTCGTCCCAGAGCTTGAGGCGAACCGAGCGGATGCCCTGCCAGAAGGTGAGGATCGGGACCTGGTGGAAGATCTCGTTCTCGTCGTGCGCGCGCTGAAGGTTGTAGTTGGGGATGCGCGCGTTCAGGTGGTGGACGTGGTGCAGGCCGATGTTGCCGGTGAAGAACTGCAGGGGCTGCGGCAGCTTCAGGTACGAGCTGCCCTGGAGCGCCGCCTCGGTGTAGCTCCAGTTCTCGCTGTTCTCCCAGTAGACGTCCTCGAACTGATGCTGGACGTAGAACAGCCAGACCCCGGCGGTGCCGGCGAGCATCACCGTCGGAAGCTGAATCAGGAGGTACTCCCACCACCCGATCGCGAAGCAGACGGCGGCGATCAGCACCACGAGCGCGACGTTGGTCCAGATCACGCTGCGGCGCATCTGCCGCGTCGGGTTCTTCGGCATGAAGCGGGGTCCGATCAGAAGCGACCAGACCGGGCCGAGCCCGAACATCACCAGCGGGTGGCGGAAGAGCCAGTAGCCGAGGCGCCCCCTCCAGCCCTTCGCCTGGTACTCGGTCACCGTCAGGGTCGGGACGTCGCCGGTGCCGCGACGATCGAGGTCGCCGGCGCTGCCGTGGTGGGCGACGTGGTGGTGGCGCCAGTTGTGGAACGGCTGCATCACCAGGAGGCCGGACACGACGCCGAACCGGTTGTTCCACTTGCGCGACGGCAGGAACGAGCCGTGGGTGCAGTCGTGGAAGAGGATGAACGTCCGCAGCAGGAAGCCCGAGGCCGGGATCGCCACGGCCAGGACGAGCCAGTACGAGACGTCGAGCAGGAGATACATCGCCACCGACAACGCGAGGTAGGGCACGAGTGAGGTCGCGATGTCGAGCAGGCTCCGGCGCCAGCTCGGTCGCGCATAAGGGTCGAGGGCGTCGGCCCACTCCGGGCGCTTGCGTTTCGAGGTGGCCACGTTGGTCATCGGCGGGTGAGAATAGAGGCTCGAGGTTAGGCTTGCCTAATAGCCTGGAGCGCAACCCCCCAAACGGGGGACGACCATCCACGAACCCGCAGACGCCATGGTCCGCCGCTACGGTGCGTGACGTGTCAGCCCCGCTACTCGCCATCGACGGTCCTTCTTTGCTCTACCGGGCATTCTACGCACTCCCGGACTCGATCAGGGACAAGTCGGGCCGGCCCGTCAACGCTCTGCTCGGGACGACCAATCTCGTCCTCCAGGAAATCGAGCGCCACGAGCCGCGCGCCGTCGTCCTCTGCTTCGGCGCCGAGGCCGCCGAGTATCGGGTCGAGCTGCATTCGGGCTACCACGCCGACCGCCCCGAGGTCCCCGACGACCTCCAGCCTCAGTGGGACCTGGTGCCCGAGTTCTTCGGCGGGTTCGGGTGGCACGTCGAGATGCACGAGACGCTCGAGGCCGACGACCTGCTCGGCAGCTACGCGAAGCTCGAGACCGAGGCCGGCGGCCGCGCGCTGCTCCTGACCGGCGACCGTGACATGTTCCAGTGTGCGTCGCAGGACGTGACCGTGCTCTACCTCAGCACCGGGGTGCGCGGGGCGACCGAGGTCGGGCCCGACGACGTTCGCGAGCGCTACGGGATCCCGCCCGAGCTCGTCCCGGACTTCATCGCCCTGCGCGGCGACCCCTCGGACGGCATCCCCGGAGCGAAGGGCGTCGGCGCGAAGACGGCAGCCGACCTGCTGCGCGAGCACGGCTCGCTCGAGACGGTGCTCGAGAACGCGATCGGCATCACTCGGCCCGCGCTCCGCAAGAACCTGCTCGGAGCGGCCGACGAACTCGTCGCGTACAAGGACATGGCGACGCTCCGCGACGCGGGGGTCGAGCGGCCGCCCGATACGCCCACCGACTGGGCGGGCGGGGCGGCGGCGGCCGAGGCGCTGGGCATGAACAGGCTGGCCGAGCGGCTGCGCCAGAAGCTTGCTTGACACGAACGGCGGGGTGTGCCTGCTGCGCCTTACTCGACCAGCTCCCGGCGGACCTCACGCGCAGGACGCGGGTCGTAACGCGGGGCGCTACTCGTCCGGGGTGAGCGGCGCGAACGCCTGCGCGCGCGCGTAGAGCTTGTAGAGCCGCAGGCTCCCCGCCCACTCGGCCTCGCACGTGTGCTGGAACATCTCGTAGGCGTCCTCGTCGCTGAGATCGGACTCGGCCGTCTCCGAGCTCTGCGGCGTCAGCTGCCCCCGGATGTCCTCGATCGTCGCGTACCGGTCCTCTTCGCTGCCCTGTTTCCAATCGCGGCAGCTCGCGAACTGCGCGGTCGACCCGGCGGTGACGGGGCCGACGCCCTTGACGTCGCCGGCCGCGTCATCGCCGGACTCGCCGCTGTCGCCGCAGCCGACCAGCAGGGCGAGGGCGACCAGCGAGGCCGCCCAAGCCGGTCCCCTCCGGCTGGCGCCGGTCAACGGGTCAGCTCGGCCACCCGCCGCTCGAGCGCCCGAGCCTCGGGCGAGGCCTCGAAGGCCTCGGCGGCAGCGGCCCGCTCGGCCCGTGCGGCCGCCGCGGCCGCGCTGCCGGGCGCCGCCGGGCGCTCCCACCAGTCGCAGTCCATCGGGCCCGTGTCCTCATCCGGCCCGTCGCCGCAATCGAGCAGGTAGTTGAGCTTCGCGACGTCGGTGTTGTTGGTGCTGGTCGCGCAATCTGACGGCAGCACCTGGGGCGGATCGGCAGCCATGCGCCCGGCCTCGCCGGGGCCGGTGACGCTGGCCGCGGTGCCGTCCGGGCCGGTGTTCGCATACCAGCAGTTGGAGGTGACGGCGCCGACGTCGAACAGCTCGCCCCACCAGAAGTCGTTGCCGTTCGGCTTGCGCAGCCGCTTGCCGCCGAGCCTGTGCACGTTGCCGAACATGCCGATCGCCGCGGGTGCCTTGAACCGCTTGGGCATGCGGCCGACCTTGTTGTGGTGGAACTCGTTCCCGCACGAGGTCGAGAACCCGTTGCCGGGCGCGTCCGGACAGGAGACGCCCGGGAAGATGTCGCCCTCGGCGCCGCCCCCGTTGGTGAACGCATCCGGGACCGCGAACAGCATCGCGCCGTCGCGCCAGTTGTCGAAGATCCAGTTGTGGTGGACGTCGGCGTCGTTCATGCCGGCGTAGAGGACGCCGGTGCCGATCGGCACGCCGACCAGCGCCCCCACCGGGGCGTCGTTCCGGTAGAGGTCGAGGTTGTTGGAGTAGATGTAGTTGTGGTCGATCTCCGAGCTGTCGGCCGGGAAGCCGGGGTGTCCGGCGGCCGAGAGGGTGTCGCTCGAGATCCCGGTCATGTTGCCGTAGATGTGGTTGCCGGTGATCCGCACGGCGTTGCCCATCGAGCCCGAGTAGCCGAGGGCCGAGCCGTGCATGTCGCACTTCGCGACGACCGTGTTGTCGCGCGGGCCGTCCGGGTAGAAGTCGGACGTCTGCGACCCGGTCTCGGGCGAGGCGCCGGGGTAGATGACCGCGTCGCCGGCCCCGAAGCCCTCGCAGTTCTGGATCCGGTTGTGGTCCGAGGTGAAGCTCAGATGCCCGTAGTCGGCGGTCCAGAAGAACTTCACCCGGTCGAGCAGGACGCCGTCGACCTCCTCGTTGTAGAAGCCGTGCTCCGCCGCGCCGCGCGTCAGGAAGTTGCGACCGACGAAGCCGTCGGCGCGGTCGACGCGGAGCACCACGTGCTTGGCGTACCCGCCCGGCTTGGCCTTCGGGCCGCTCCCGGTGTAATCGGTGCCGGCGTCCATGATCACGTCCTCGGGCTTGACCCCGGTGCCCTCGATCTGGAGGTTGCAGCGCACGCACTCGCCGAGCTCCGCCTCGGGGATCCCGCGCCGGTCCTCGAGGGGCGGCTCGATCGGGTCGCCCGCCAGAGCCCGGCCCTGGACGTAGATCAGGTTCTGGTCGTTCGGGCAGGTCACCTGGTACTCGTAGCTGGGAGTCAGGTCGCCGCTGGCGTCCTCCTGCAGGAGGTCGGGGTTGCAGGTCGGGTCGTTCACCGGCTGGCTGCGGGACTCGGGCTCGGTATAGAGCCCGGGCATGATCGCAATGCGGTCGTTGTTGCCGGCGTCGTTGACGGCCGCCTGGACGGAATCGAAGGCGCAGCGGTTGGCCAGCCGCTTGTTCGTCTTGAGGAGTCGCTTCGCCTTGGCCTTCTTGACCTTGATCTTCGGTTGGCTCGGGCGCAGCTTGTAGCCCTTGCGCTTGGCCTGCCGCAGCGAGGCGCGGAGCAGGGCGAGGGAGCGCTTTCCGTTCTGGCCCTTGCAGACCACCAGGACCTCGCCGGGGCCGGCGCCCGTCGCCGCCGAGGCGAGCGAGCGCGCCGTGGGCACCTCGCCGCCGGCCGGCGGGCTGACGCCGCCGTCGGGGGCCGGGTCGGGCCAGTACGAGGGCCGCTCGAGGTGCGCCGTCGCCAGGGCGGGCAACGCCAGCGCGGCAATCGCCGCCGCCGCCGTCGACAGCACCGACCGCCTCAAAGAACGCCCTTCTCGCACGCCTCCGCCTCCTTGCTCCGAGTTCCCCGATGAATCCTGAGGGCCCGCGCCGTCCGGAGCGGGCCCTGTTGCGCGCCAGGCTAGCACGCCCGTACCAACCCTGCCCTGGAGCCCCCGCCGGCGATCATCGCGGCCGCCGGAGCTCGAGCACCTGCTGGAAGGTCGGCCGGTTGGTCGTCGGGAACGTGTTGGGAAGGATCCCGGGCGCGAACCCGGTCCTGTCCCCCGGGCCGATCCAGGTCGAGGGATCGGCGCTCCCGAAATCAGACTCCAGGTCGTCGGCGACCGCGTGGACCGCGTCCCACAGCGACGCCCGGCAATCGGCGAGCGAGCCGCCGCCGCAGTAGGTGAGGAGGAACGGCTGGCGGACCGAGCGTCCGAGCAGGGCGCGCAGGTCCTTGTCCACGTACGACTCGCCGGAGAGGCCGTTGAGCCCGCGCACGGCGTTGAGGTCGTTGACGAGGCTCCCGAACACCGGCTCCATCACCGCATTGGCGATCGGTCTCCAGACCCGGTCCATGACCTCGGGCGCCGCCTCGTCGAAGTCACCGTCGTCGTTCGCGTCGAGGCGCGGGGCGTCGCGACTCACCCAGTCGTCGAGCAGGTCGACGACCTGCTGGTCACGCGGCGTCGGGGCCGGCCCGGTCGCGAGCACGTCGCTCACCACGGGCCAGACCGGTGAGTGCGTGTCCTCGGTCGCGGCGCGGTTCATGATGCCGACCACGTCGTTGATCCTCGACTTGCGCGGGAACCGGTCGAACAGCTCGACCCGGTGCACGGACCCGTACGGCTCGTCGTCGCCGTGCATGAATCCGGGCGCCGACCGGTTGTTCCAGTTGAGGAGCAGCCCCCTGGGACCGCGCACGGCATGCGGATGCTCGGCCTGGCTGAGGTACCCGATCCACTCGTACTCGCCGGTGCCGATTGTGGGCAGGCGCCGGTCGAGGCCCGGCGGGCGCTCCGGGAGCCGGCCGGAGGTGAAGTAGGCGTTCTTGCGCCGCGAGGTGTACGCCCAGTGGAAGGTGAAGCCGAACTTGTTGGCGGAGCGCCAGAACCGCTTCGGCGTGGACGCGTCGCCCTCGGTCATGTCCTTGAGTGCCGCGAGGTTGAGACCGTCGCGCCCGAACGTGGACCGGCGGCGCGAGAGCGCGTAGGGCTCGCCGTCGATCGTCGCCGTCGCGAACACAGGCCCGTGGGCGGACACGTCGTAGGTGAGCGGCTCGCCCTGGAGCAGGCCCGCGTTGAAGCGCTCGAACTCGCGGCAGTTGCCGTCGAACTCGTAGAAGTTCGACTCCCGCGTCGGCTCCGAGCCGTCGGGCTCGCAGAGCTTCTCCGCGTAGACGTCGCGGACGTCGTGGCCGGCCGAGGTGAGGCTCCAGGCGTAGTTCTGCGTCCGGCCGATCAGGATGTACATCCCGAGGCCGGGCACGGCCGCCCCCTGGGCCTTGATCCCGGGGCCGTGCAGGTCGATCTGCTGGACGATCTCCGGGTAGAAATACCCCAGCTGCGGGCCCATCACCGCGAGGTTGTTGCCCGTGGCCGAGCGCCTGCGGGCGCCGACCAGGAAGTTCGAGGCCTGCTTGCGGGCCGGGGCGGCGCCGGGGATCGCCTCGGGATCGTCGCTCACCCCGTTGGCGG
>Ga0299914_10001497_pt1 | contig 15457 bp, 18 predicted proteins | sample RVTome_10_FD_201361 | JGI IMG/M metagenome (GOLD analysis project Ga0299914, IMG submission 201361) | Soil microbial communities from uranium-contaminated site in the Upper Colorado River Basin, Wyoming, United States - RVT153D57 (version 2) ...
ATGAAGCATACAATCAAGGTCTTGTTAGCGAATGGGCCCGACCCATTGCGAACGTTCTTGGTAGACCTCCTCCAACCTCAAAACGATGTGGAAGTTGTTGGGAGTGTGCTGGAGCCCATCGAACTCCTGATGGCGGTCGAAGATACTCAGGCCGACGTCGTGGTGCTGACGCTGCCAGACTCCGGACAGATTCCGGGTATATGCAGTCATTTGTTCGATCAGTACCCACATCTCCTGATTCTGGCGCTGTCACCAGACAATACGAAAGCATGCGTTTATCAACAAGTCATTGCGGTAGAAGAACTGATGGATATCTCTGAGGAAAACCTTCTCACCGCAATCCGGAAGGTCAAAATCCATAAAACCGGCTAGCCATGAAACGGGTTTGATGATGTTGGAGATGCCCTGACGTTGTGAGGCTAGGACGGCGTACGCAAATGGTTCGTCGGTTGAATCCGGTGAAATCATTAGGCTTGAGGCCCTCAAACCGCCGACGGACGTCTGCCGGCGTGTACGAGCAGAGAGAGCTACGCGTGTAGAGGGGATCGCAATGCAGCAACCGATTCGGGTGTTTATCGCACTTGAGCATCAACTCTTTGCCGACGCCATGACGGCCTGGTTATACCGACAGAACGCCGTCGCGTTCGCAGGCGGGGCAGCCGATCTCACTGGATGGGTCGCAACGGATGACGTGATACCGTTCGACGTGGCGTTAATCGATGCCAGCATGGTCAGGGCCAATGCCTTGCAGATGATATGGGAGATCAAACAATCGTTCCCGGCGGTGCAAGTGGTCGTATTGGGTATCGAACCTCGGGAAGAAGACGTCCTGCGGTTCATCGAGGCGGGCGCCAGCGGGTACCTCCATAAGGACGCGAATGACGCGGAATTGCTGCACACGATCAAAGCCGTGCATCATGGCCAGACCCTGTGTTCGCCCCGCGTCGCCGCCATGGTGTTCGAACGCATCGCGATATTAGCCCAAGCGCAAAGCCCATTCCGCCGTCTCCCTCGGCCCCGCTTGACCCGGCGCGAACACCAGGTACTGCGGTTAATCGCGTGCGGACAGCGCAACAGCGAGATTGCCGAACAGCTGGGCATTGCGCTGGAGACCGTCAAGCGCCACGTGAGCAACATTTTTGAGAAATTGCAGGTGAGCAGCCGGCGAGAGGCGGGACAACTGGCTTATGCATGCGGTCTACTTGGGACCCCGAAAGATGAGCAGCTATGCCTCGTTGGACCGACATGAAAGGACTGAGTCGGGTATGCGCCTGAGGCAAGTCGCTCGGCGCCGTCCACTGCCCCTATAGAGGAGAACCCTCGGGATCGCCTCTAGACACTCATGCGACCAAGCACATGGCAGGGCTAACGACCTGAGCTTGGCAGGCCATAGGTCGCTAGCCCCTTCTGGTGGTGAGGGAAATCCCTCCTATTGTCTGTAAGCGTAGCACGAAGAGAGCGTTGAAACAATAGCCAGCTACGCCTGAAGGCGCCCATGTACGCTTTCCTGACAATAGGAGGGCAAGGGCGCCTTTTTTGCGTCCGCATACAGGAGAAACAGGAGAAGACTGATGTTCACGACAAGTACGGTTACTGACGCGATAGAGTTCGTTTCCGTCTCCCCCGACTCGCAGGAAACGCCCCAAATGGTGCGAGCGGCAGAGGAACGTCTGCTCCTGACACGCCTGGGTGACGGGGACCTTGCCGCCTTCTGGCAGCTCTGGGAGGCGTACCAGGGCTACCTGTATGCTCGCTGCCTGCAATGGATGGGTGGGGACGTAGTGGAGGCTGAAGATGCCCTCAGTAACGTCATGCTAAAAGTGTATGAGCGCTTGCCGAGCTATGCGTGTGAAATCAGCAACCTCAGAGCGTGGCTCATCCGAGTCACCCATAATCTCTGTGTCGACATGCAGCGGAGCCGGGCCCGGCAACCGATCGGTCTGGAGCATCTTGATGCGGTCCATGTTTCCCGACAGGAGACCGTGGGCCATGTCCCGGAAGCCCCGGAACACGCGATCCTCTGGCGTGAGATCCGGGGTTGTCTGCGCCACAGCTTCAATGATTTACCCCCTCACCTGCGCGAGCCGTTACGCTTGCGGGTCATCCTGGAAATGCCCTACCAGGACATTGCGAAGCAACTGACCCTGACCAACGATAATGCGCGCAAACGGGTGCAGCAAGCGCGGCATCTTCTGCGGCAGCGGTTCCGCCGGCATGTGTACGGTAGGAAGCCAATGAAGACCCATCTCAGGGGATCGCTAAAATAATCTTCACATCCGCCTGGGGTCGGTCGTCTTGTGCACATCATCGGAAAAGCGGTGGCGGAAAAGCGCTGGCGGGCTGGAGCTGGCCGGCCACCGGCGTTACGGAGCACATCGTACAGCTCGACATCTACCAGAGCGAGGGAGGCAGCATCTCATGTCTATACGCTTTCACTGGAGTCTTTCGTCTGCCGGAGAAAAAGGGAGAGGCGCTCAACCCCGCGCAGCCCAATCCGGCATTCCGGATCTGAAAGCCCATATCGACTTCTGCCGTCATGCCGAAGCCTGTGGGATCGAATCGCTACTCACCGCCATTGGATTCCATCGCGCCGATCCCATGGTATTAGCCACGGCCCTAAGTCTGACGACAGAGAAGATCAAATTCATGGTCGCCTGCCGCTCCGGACTCTCTGCACCTACGAGTTTTGTGCAGCAAATTAATACGCTGTCGGCGCTCACTCAGGGTCGCGTGTGTATCAATATGGTAGCAGGTCACACGCCTCAGGAACAACGCGCCTATGGTGATTTTCTCTCGCATGACGAGCGGTATCAACGGACCGATGAGTTTCTCTCGGTCTGCCGGGCGTTGTGGGCTGGCGATGGGCCGGTCAATTTCTATGGCCGTCATTACCATATTGAAGATGGCAAGTTAAATACCCCTTTTGTTGCACCTGACCGCATCGCCCCGGAACTCTTCATCGGCGGAGCGTCCGCACCCGCCCTCGACTTGGCCGCCAAACACGCCGCATGCTTGCTCACCCTTCCGGATACGCCCGACAAGCTTCGGACCCGGATTCAACCGGTCTTAGAACAGGGTAAAGAGGTGGGTTTGCTGGTCTCGCTCATCACTCGGCCTACCCGTGCAGAGGCGTTGCAAGCGGCCAGCACCATGTTAGAAGCCATTGGGTCAAGGGCGAAAAAAACGCATACAGAGTTTGCCAAACACTCGGATTCGGTCGTCTTTATCGCCACATTGGCGATGGCGGAAACAGAACCCTCACCGTGGTTGACCCCCACGCTATGGACCGGTGCCGTGCCCTATCTGGGCGCGCCGGCGATCGCTTTGGTGGGGTCATTTGAAGACGTTGCAGCTGCGCTCCAGGACTACGAGCAGATGGGGATCACGCAATTTCTCTTCATGGGGTGGCCAGACCTCGAAGAGATGACCTTCTTCAGTCAAGGGGTGCTGCCCCTGGTGAGGCGAGCCGAGCAGCAGGATGACGCTCAAGATCGGCCCGAGTGCGCCTATGAAGTGGTGGCGGGCAAGCTATAAGTCCCCTTTTGCAAGGGCTGCAAGAGCCTGGAGTCATGTCGATTCTGAGCTCTGGAGAAACAGCATGGTCCATATCTCGACGCGGTCGGAGCAGTTTAGCTATTTTTCCACCCAACTCGGCGAATCCATGTGGAGAGGGAAAGATGTATTAGATTTTGGAGGGAATATTGGGGGTATCTTGCGAGATCCGACTTCAACGATCGACGAAGAGCACTACTGGTGCGTTGATATCATCAAAGAGGCAATAGAGAGAGGAAAATTATCTTATCCAAAGGCACATTGGCACTTTTACAATCGTTATAACTTTACTTTCAATCCATATGGCATTCCAAATTTGGACATTCCAGATTTGAAACAAAAATTTGATTATGTTCTTGCGTATTCTGTTTTCACGGGAACTACACAAACAGAGATGCTTGAATTAGTGCCCAAATTAGAAGAATTGTTGAAAGAAAATGGTATGTTGGCCTTTTCATTTATTGATCCACATCATTACTCATGGCCGGGACGATACGATGGCAATAATTTGAAATGGCGTTTGGACATGATGAAAAAAAATGATGGTTCAACTGCTGATATCGAAAAGCTAATGGAAAAATCAGGGAATTCAAAATGGTGTATTTTAATTAACGATGATGACTTATATATAGATAATGAAGATATAAAACATTATAAATCAATAAGTAAAAAATCATGTTATACATTTTACTCTTACGAATATATGAAGACATTGTTTCCTCAAGCTACGATTTTACCTCCTGTCAACCATGAAATGCAGCATTGTTGTGTGATCAGAAAGTCAGGGTAGATACACGGGATGTCGAGCCAATGTTGATGCGGATCAATGCTCACAAGCTAGGGGTAGTAAAGGAGAACACTTTGAATTTCACCCAACTTCAACCGGAGCAGCGGCAGGCCTTTGAGGAGGACGGTTTCCTGACCGTGCGCCATGCGCTGGATTCAGAGACGGTCGCTCGCCTCATCGAGGTCGGAGACCGGCTGGCAGCGCCCTTTCTGAACAAGGCAGAGGTGCTCAACAAGCCATGGCATAACGACTTAGATCTACGCCCGGGCGTACTCAAAGAAGACGCGTTTTACAAGTTGATCGCCCATTCGTCAACCGTCCCCCTCGTCGTTCAATTGCTCAGTCCCAACATTCACCTCCTGTCGACGGACATTATTTACAAAAAACCCGAAGCTCCCGACCTCCCTCCCTTTAGACGCGGCTGGCACCGAGATCTCCGCATGCCCAAGGACGTCGGGCACCAAAGCCAGCCGCGCCTGGGTATTAAGGTTTGCTACTGCCTGACCGATTTTCACGGCTCTGACTCCGGCCTCACTTTGATGGCTCGTACAAGCCAGCTCAGGACCCATCCCCTCGTGATTCCCAAAGGGCAGGTTGATCCGCCGGATCTGGAGGTCTGTCATCTGGATATGAACGCCGGTGATGCCCTTCTGTTCGAGAACCGCATCTACCATACCGCCACGCCGAATCGAACGAACCGAATCTCCAAAAAAGTGATGTTCGGTTATGCCTACCGCTGGATGAAGCCCGAGGTCTATCTGGATGTGCCGGACGAACGGCTACTGGAGAAGGCGGATCCGATTACGCGACAACTTCTGGGAGGCTACCGAGACGTCGACACTCGGCCTTGGGCCTTGCAAGCATGGGCCACGCGACATGGCGTCCATCCGGAACCTGTGCCGTGGATGGTTGAGGGTTGAGGCAGGCGCCAACCGCTCAACATGATGGCAAAGGTCATGCGAGAGGGGTAACCATGAAGCTGAGATTCCACTGGATGCTCCCCAAGGGCGGAGAGGGGGCCATGAAGACGTCTCGGGCAGCCGCTCGTGCCCGCATCCTGGCAACCCGAAGCAAGTCGATCGGCGCCCTGCCGGATATGGATGGCTGGGTACCATTCGCCCGAGGTGCAGAAAAAGCCGGGATCGAGTCGGTCTTAATCTCGTTCAGCCGCCACGAGCCAGATCCACTCTTCGTCGCCTGCGCGCTTGGCCGCGCGACCCCGAAGCTGAAGTTCATCGTTGCGTATCGCCCGGGGCTCATTCAGCCCGTCACGTTTGTACAGCAGTTCAACACGCTCTCCACCCTGATTGAGGGGCGTGTCGCTCTGAATATTGTGGCGGGTAGTTCCACATCTGAGCAACGAAGTTACGGGGATTTTCTTGAGCACGATGCCCGCTATGCCCGTTCTGAGGAATTCCTGGCTATCTGCCACGACCTTTGGCGAGATCATGGCGCAGTCGACTTCCACGGCACATATTACCACGTCGACCGCGGCAACCTACACACCCCGTTCCTGGCGCCGGATCGGACTTCCCCCGAAGTCTATATCTCCGGACATTCGGCGCCAGCGGAACGCTTAGCGATGACCCAGGGGGCGTGCTGGTTGCGTGTGGTCGATACGCCGGAAAAGCTCATCCCCTTGGTGGCGCCCATGCGGCAAGCTGGAACCGAAGTCTGCCTCCGGTCGGCCGTGATCTGCAGGCCGACGCGGCAGCAAGCCGTCAGAGCGGCTCATGCTCTACTGCCGCACCATCATGTCGGCAGCCAGAAACAAAGTGTGATCGCGAAAAACGACTCCCAAATGTACCGTGAAGCCAACTCGACGACGGATGACGCCAGCTGGCTGAATCGGTGTTTATGGACTGGGCTAGTACCCCATAACGGTCCAGTTTGGATCGCCCTCGTGGGCACCCCACAAGAACTGGCCGAGACCTTTATGGAGTACAAACGTATTGGCGTCACTCAGTTTATCCTGTCGGGCTGGCCAGAGCTCGATGAGGCGACGACCTTCGGCTGCGAGGTGCTACCTCTGATCCGGGAGATGGAACGACGCCAGGAGATGGCAGCTGTATAGGCTATCCCTATCTTCTGTGGCCGGTTCGTTCGCGACTGCATTGACTTCAGAGGAACGACCATGAATCTAAGATTTCACTGGATGCTTCCCAAAGGCGGAGAAATGGACGAGCAGGAAACCGCCCGGGTTCTGACCACGCGAAGCACCTCGCTGGCGGCTCAGCCGGACATACAAGGTTGGCTCCGATTCGCCCACCGGGCAGAGGAAGCCGGCATTGAATCCGTGCTCATCTCCTTCAGCAATTACGAGCCCGATACGCTGCTGGCGGCCTGTGCGCTCGGTCGTGCCACGCAGCAACTCAAGTTCATTGCCGCGTATCGCTTGGGGTTCATGCAGCCCACGACCTTCGTCCAACAAATCAACACCCTGTCGACGTTGATCGGGGGCCGCATCGCCTTAAATGTTGTGGCCGGCAGTTCCCCCGCTGAACAGCGAGGCTACGGTGATTTTCTCGAACATGATAAAAGGTACGCGCGTGCTGAGGAATTTCTGACTATCTGCCATGCCTTTTGGCGCAACGACGGTGAGGTTGACTTCGATGGCGCGTACTATCGAGTTGCGCGCGGTAGCCTGCACACCCCGTTTCTGGCGCCGGATCGCAATGCCCCCGAAATATATGTGGCCGGACATTCGGATCAGGCTATCCAACTGGCGCTTACTCAGGGATCGTGTTGGCTCCGCGTGATTGACACCCCCGAGAAGCTACATCCATTAGTGGCACGCGCTCGACAAGTGGGGATCGACGTGGGCCTCAGGCTGGCCGTGGTCTGCAGGCCAACGCGGCACGAGGCGCTGCAAGCCGCTGCGGCGCTTCGATCAGATCCTCACAGCATCAAGCAAGTTCGGCGCTTTCTCGCCGCCAGCGACTCCCAAATGTTTAAAGAATCCTTGACCACAGCAGATGAGGCTGGCTGGCTGAACCCCTGCCTCTGGACCGGGCTCGTCCCCAGTTATGGCGCCTCGGCCATGACTCTGGTGGGCACGCCGGAGGAACTGGCCGAGGCGTTTCTTGAATACAAGCGCATTGGCGTCACCCAGTTCATCATTGCAGGGTGGCCCAAACTCGACGAGATGGTCATTTTCGGCCGCGAGGTCATCCCCTTGGTTCGCAGCGCGGAACAACTTCAAGAGAAGCGCATTGTATAGAGATGTTGGATCTCACGTGCCCCGACGGCGCGTGACGGCGTTGGCGTTTTGCCATCTTATGGAGAAAGGAAAACCATGCCTGTAGAAGCCCCAAGAGCCTTCAATCGACACATTTATCACCAACGCAACATGGTGTTTTACGGCACGGATGACGGTGACCAGGACGGATCGTTCGGCGAGTGGGCCCACTTTCAAGCTCACTACCAGAGCGTCACCCCGGAGCGGCGCGAAAACATCCACATGATCAGCGTGGTCGGGGGCTTATACGGCCTCAATCTGATCCCACTTTGGCGCCCAAAGCGTCTGACAATCTTTGACATTAATCCTGCTGCCGTCACCTATTTTCAAGTCATTCACCGCGTGTTGACCACGAGTCGAGATGCGGCTCACTTTCTCCGCCGGCTCACGGATGGGGACTACGAGATCTATAACGAGGACGAACAGTACGTGCAAGAAAACATCTGCATGAAGCAAAGAGACTGTTTGCCCCGCTCGCGTGGCTCCAGCAAACGATCATATGAAGATAGCTGGAAATACGCGCTTGAGTATTTCGACATCACCCAGCAGATATTGACCGAAGCGCCGCTGGACATCCGCACGGAACCGATGGAGAGCGGGCGTTTCAGGGAGTGGATACGCTGGCAGGACAACCTTTGGATCTACTGCTCGAATATTACCCAGTTCCACTTTTTCGACTTGGCGTTTGCCAACCCCAGTAACGTCGTGATGGTGCAAATTATTCATCCGGCTCAGCCGCAGCTGTTGGATCTCGCGCCGCTGAGTGGAGGACCCGTTAGAGTGAAATGCGAGATTCCGCTGCAGGCGGAGCGCATCGACCTATAGGTCGACAGGTCGTAACGCTCGTTCATCCTACTTATAGGAGTTCATCAGATGGCCAACAAAATTCCTATTGCAACCAACGCGGCGCCCCCGTCTATCGGTACCTATACGCAGGCGATCCGCACGGGCGACCTGGTTTTCGTCACCGCTCAGACAGGCCGGAACCCTGAGAACGGTCAACTGGAAGAGGGACTCGAAGCCCAAACACAGCGCATGCTGGCTAATATCGACGCGATTCTGAACGCGGCGGGTTGCACGCGGGCAGATATTGTCAAGGTGAATTTGATGCTTTCAGACATCAAAGATTTCAAAGCGGTGGACCAGATCTATGCGACCTGGCTTCCGGACCGTGGCGTCGCCCCTCTGCCCACTCGGACGGCATGTGCGGCGGCGACGCTTCCCGCCGGGGCCAAAGTGATGCTGGATGTGATTGCGGCAAATCCGAATTAACCAACCCGGGAGGGCTAAAGCGGTAGCGGAGATCAAAAAAATTTCACAACGCGGTCTTACCATTCGTCCTTAGGTTGCCACAAGACAGACGGCTTCGCAAAACGGCATGGGGACAGATTTAATCTGTCCCCTCCGAAACTTGTTCAGAGGAGAGAACCATGCAAGCAGTGCAATACGTACAAGCCCACGACCGGCTAGAAGCCGGGACAGAGCGGCGAGCTGACGCGTATCCGACGCTCGCCCCCTTGGTGGGCACCTGGATCAACACCAATCCGGACGCCCGTGGCATTGTCAAACTGCTCCTAGAGTCCCAAGACGATAGCCTCACGGTGCGAGCCTACGGCGCCGATGAACCAGAGCCTCACGATTGGGGGCAGATCCAAGCCGAGACCGCCTATCCCGCAGGCATTCGCCCCCACGAGTGCATGGGATTTGTGGCCCATTATGACTTTGACTTCATGGAAGCCCAACTCCAAGGCAACATGAATTTGGGATTGCTGATCGTCGCGAGTTTTAACACCTTCAAAGACGACAGTGGCCGTTCCAGCTATTTTGCCCGAGAGTTTTTCCGCAAAACTCAGGATCAAAACTAGGATACTGAGCGCTCGAAAACTTCAACTTCTGTCCGGGGGCTTTCCCCGACTCACCCAGAAGGCAATTCAGATGACGGTTATGCAATGCTCACGCACGGAAGATCAACTCAGCTATACAACCACCGACAACGCCCAGGGCGTGCTTGACCTGAGCACTCTTTACGGCACGTGGCTCAATACCAACCCCGCCTCGGGCGGCATCGCGAAAGTGCTTCTCGATCACCGTGACGATGTGCTACGGGTAGGCATTTTTGGCGTCGATGCAGGCGGCATGCGCGACTGGGGGGAGGTCACTGCTGAGGTCTATGCCAAAAGTGTGGACGCCAAAGACGGTATGGCGTTCAGCGCAGTATACGATTTCGGCTTTATGTTGACTCGTATACAGGCCAATGTGAAACAAGGTGTGCTGGTGATTGCCAGTTTCACACAATTTAAAGACGACAGTGGACGCGCCAACTACTTTGTCAGAGAGTTTTTCCATCAGGAATAACCCGGACAAGGTTAGCCACTGCTAGGCTTATAACCGCTTTTCCCTCTCCCCAACTGCCCGTCATGCAGCGACTGACCGTTGTCATCATCGCGCAAAGATCATGTCAGCTGGGGAGATGATGGCTCGATGAAATCAGCGGGGCGTCATGCGGGTAAGCAACGTGATGCAGGGACAAATGAAGCATGAAAACGATGTTATCAACTGTGCAGGTCTACCAATATGAACATGAGGGCGTTCTTTCTCCTGTTCCCGTGATGCCTGCTGCAGAAGCCCTTAAGTATCGGGCGGCATTTGAAGAGTTAGAGGCACTCTGTGGACAAAGCCTGAAGCGATTCGACCAAGCCCATTTGTTCTTTCGTTGGGCTTACGAACTGGCAACTCATTCTGCTGTGCTGGATGTGGTGAGTGACATTCTTGGCGACGAATTGTTGATTGATGGGACATTGATTTTTTGTAAATACCCACATGATCCTGCTTACGTTTCTTGGCATCAAGACAGTCTGTATTCCAATTGGCACCTGGTGCCAACAACGTCCGCTTGGATTGCGTTGGGTGAGAGCACCTCTGAAAACGGCTGCATGCGGGTGATTCCCGGTTCGCATTTACAAGGCGTTGTGCCGCATCGCGAGGTGCCTTCTACGATGAACTTACTCGAAAAAGGCGAAGAAGTTCGGGCTGAGGTTGACGAAATGCAGGCAACCGATCTCGTCCTGAACGCTGGCGAAATGTCCTTGCATCATTGCAACCTCATCCATGGCTCAAGACCCAATCGATCCGACTCAAAGCGAATCGGCTTCATCGTTCGCTATATCACCGACCAGTTTCAGAAGTCCGCTCAGCCTATTCAAAGAGCTCGCGGCTCGGCTGACTGCAGCCATCTGAATCTCACCACGGCGCCGCCTGAGGTGAGCATGTCGGAGGCGTTTGAGGCCTGGAAAAAATTTCAGAGCGAGTACCAATCTGACAAGGCACATGAACGATCCGCGCCGCAGGCGTGAGACGCAACTGCGCCATTCGAGAGAGGAGCATGAGACATGGAGGAGGTGCATTATTGGCGGGGTTCACCCGAGCAACGAGCACGTCGTTCGAGGTCGGGCAAATCAGGCCAATTTACTTACTTCGACCACCAGCTCGATCATCCCGATTGGAGTGGCAAGAAGGTACTCGATTTCGGCGGCAATGTCGGCAACCTTTTGCTCGATCGCAAGTGTACCATCCGTCCCGAAGACTATTACTGCATTGATGTCCTCAAAGAAGCCTTGGAAGAGGGGCGTAAGAGATTTCCTCAGGCTCATTGGACTCATTACAATCGTTACAATTGTTCATTCAATCCCGAGGGAGTCGACGGCCTAGCCATTCCGGGATTGGGGATTGAGTTTTCTATGATCTTGGCTTATTCCGTGTTCACCCACACCACGCGGGAGGAAATGCACGATCTGGTCGAACAATTGCGAGCGCATCTCGCGCCGAGCGGCGTACTGGCCTTTACTTTTATCGATCCTCACTTCACATCCTGGCCTAAGTCGAATCCAGGGAACAACCTGCAATGGCGTTTGGAACGGGTCGATGAAACGAATGCTGCCGTCGACGTTGACGGCTTACTGGCACAAAGTCGAGGCGCGGCGTGGTGCGCCCTGGTTGACGGTTCCAAATTGTATGTCAACAGCAATGGGTATTGGCTCAACGAAGCCCAGGCTTGCATGACGTATGACGTGTACTACACAGCAATGTTTTTACAACAGGAATTCCCTCACGCGACGATACGTCCCCCAGTCAACGGCGAGATGCAGCATTGCTGCATTATCCGACGATAGACACGGCCAACTCATCAATTATCGGCACTCGTATTCAAAAATGGGACACGCGCGTGACGATGACCGGAACATCGTGCAAGGCGAGGCCGTTAACGTCAATGACTACTACCCTCGCCTTTGTCAACACACTGTGCACGGTGAGCGTGGTGATTCCCTGCTTTAACACAGAGAAAACCCTTCGTGAAGCGGTCGCCTCGGCGCAGGCTCAGGAGGGGGTGATGGTGCAGATCATTGCTGTCGATGACGGCTCCTATGATGCAACGGCTGAGATTCTGGAAGGCCTGGCGGCTAGCGGGCAGCTTGAGTTGATCAGCCTGCCTCACAAGGGGGGCGCACCCCGTGCACGAAACCGAGGCCTAGCACAGGCGCGGGGTGAATTTGTGCAGTTTCTGGATGCCGACGACTGCCTGCTGGCAGGCAAGCTGCGCCACCAGTGCGATTTATTGCAGCAGCACGGAGCCGATTTCGTGGCCGGAGCCTACGCGTTTAACAACTTAGCCGGTGAAACATCGCACCAATACCCGGCACCAGAGGTGTGGTTAGGCCTGCTGCAATCGCGCCTGGGCAGAACCAGTGCCAACCTTTTTCGGCGCAAGGCACTGTTGGCCCTTGGCGGCTGGAACGAGACGCAAAAAAGCAGTCAGGAGTATGAGCTGATGTTTCGCTTATTGGCCAATGGCTACCGAGCCGTGCTCGACGGGCGTGTAGCGACTCAAATTCATTCGCGCGATGGCAGTATTTCCAATTCGGATGGCGAGGGCAATGCGGTTCGATTTATTCAGCTGCGCCAGAAGATCGTTGGCTTCTTAAGGCAGCAGCAGATGATCACCCCGACGCTGGAGGCCGCGTTTCAACAACTCTACCACAAGAATTTTACCGCTTTATCTGCCCAGGAACAGCAGCAACTTACACTTGATCAGGGGTGAATAAGGCATGATTCAAGGCTATTGGTATCCGTAGGCGTAAAATGGAGACTCCGTGGATACGATCGTTTTTGTAGATGGTTCGAAATCGGAACATGTGCAGCGCGGCCTCGACTGGCTGTGTGAACAGCTTCGCGTCGAGGGCATTCAGGCCCGCTGGTGTGCCCGAGTGGAAGAGGCGCCGGAAGGCAGCATACTGCTGGTGCACGACCCGGTCAATGTAGACAAAATTCCCGAGGGTTGTCGCCTACTCGGGCAGCGCTGTCTGGATCGACGCGAGCGTCTGGTGCTGGCTGAGCGCTGTGGTTTAGCGGTGCCGCGCTGGTGTGCGCTTTCCAGCCCGGATGACATTCCCGCCCTGTTTGATCAGTGGAATGTTGAATACCTCCTCTATAAAGCCGACTGGTCCTATTCGCGGCAAGGCATCAAGCTGCTGAGTCGTCAGTCTTGGCAGCCCTTTAATAACTTCAATCCCGCCGCCGACGTGTTTATGGAGATTCTCGACGGCAAACCTGACACCTACAAAGTGGATTTTTTCTACGATCAGCCCATTGCCTGTAGGCACCTGTTTACGCGCTCTGTGTTTGATAGAAAGTTTTACAAAGGTTTTACTCAACCGAGCCGGCTCGGCGATATTCCTCCCATTGAGGAGGGTTTAAAAGTGCTGGGTAAAACGCTGTTGCACTATGGCGAAGGACTCAGCGGTGCCGATGTGATGCTCGATCAGACGGGCAGGCCCTGGATCATTGAGCTGAATACATCCTCCGTGGGCCGCGAGGCCACCTGGATGCGTTGGCCAGAAGCCTACCTGGGCGCTTATGCCGAGGGCATTCGCCGCTGGGTGGACGCGGGGTCTCCAGCCACGTATTGCCGGGGGATGGCGCCAGATGCACCTCTGCTCGACGGTCGCAGCGGCGGGGGAGAGCAACATGCAGGCCTCATGGCGCACGAAAGCATTGAAGGCGATGGTAGCGCGTATGCCTGAACATGGACTGAATCACGAAAAACGGCGCCTAGCGGCCAAGGGCTTGGTGGCACTGACCACCTGTGCCCGTCCTCGGTTTGTGCGCGCCTACCTCCCCGCGTTGATTGACTGTACACGCGAATGTGATGATCTCGATTTGGTGGTGGCCATCGACGGGTTATCGGTGCCGGGTAATCGAGAAGCTCAGGACTTGGCGTTGGCGATGGGCGTAGATTGTGTGGTGGCCGATGAAGCCGAAGGGGTGGGCATCTCTAAGAATCGAGTGCTGTCTTTGTTGGGCGGTTACGATTACTATTTTTTTATCGAAGACGATGTGGAGGTGCTTTCGGCGGCATTGTTTACAGGCCATATTGAGGCGCACCTTAAAACGGGTATTCACCATTTTTCCCTGCACGAGCCTGAGCGCCTGTTACAGGAGACCGGCTCGACCCGGCTTGACAGCGGTGAACTCATCAGACATGCCAAATACGGTAGTGCCCAGGTCAATTTTTTCTCCCGTCAGGCGCTGTTACAAGTGGGTGGCTGGTATGCATACTTTGGACGCATTCGCCGGGGGGGACACACCGAGCATTCTTACCGTATTTACCGGGCCAATTTATGTCCTGAGCCCTTTAATTTTATTGCCCACCTTGCGGTGCTCTGCCGCTGGCACAACCCGCCTGCTGTGATCAGCAGCACCGGCTTGCCGAGAGCGAGCAATCGGTTGTTTGAGGTTGAAAATGACTTGATTGCCGAGCACCTTACCTATTGGCCCTTTAGCGCCTTGCATGCGGGGCGCTTGCTACAGGCCAAGCGTGCATGGGGGTCGCATGCTGGAGAGAGCGTATATGCACACGATGATTTATGAGTGGGGAACACGGGACGATTTTCTCTTGCCGCGGCTGTACCCTGAGGCCCAGGTTGTTGAGGCTGAGCCGCTGGTTGATGACGATAAAATTTTACAGCTGACCGAAACAGCGGTGCGGCAATACCCGGCACAAGCGCGGCAGTGGTTTTTTCACCTCAACATCTCCTTGAGCGAGCATTGGCTGAGCGGGCGCGAGACGATCATTTCAGCGCTTGAGCAACGGGGTTACCGTGTCTTTAATGGCCGTGTTACCGATATTCGCAAGCATCATTTGCAGGCCTTGACCCAACAGCTGGGGCTGGGGCATGTCAGTGTGACGGCCGATGAGGACCCGCATCTGCGGGTCATGGTGAAATCTGACTATAACTATGGCGGTATCGGCGAGTCGCAACTGTCTCCGCGACAGGCGCAAAAGCTGGGCTTGCAGTGCCTTGACGGCTGTAGCGTACAAACCTACAGTGACTATTATCTAACCCGTTTGGGCGATGTGGAAGACCATGTCTGGGATGATCCGCGTTTAGTGGTAGAGCGCTATATTGAGAATCCCGATCAGCGTTTTTACCGCTTTTATCGCTGTGGGAGTAAAGCGGTGTTGTCTGAACTTATCAACTATGATGTGGTAAAAAAAATGGTGCCAGGACTGCCGCGTCAAAACTGGTTTTTTGATTACGGCAAGGAGAGCGCACATTGTTACCAAACGCTGATCGACAAGGCCACGACCTTGTGTGACCACATGGGACTGAATTATGGCGCTCTGGATATGGTCATGGACGAGGCGGATCAGGGCTATATTATCGATGTGAACCCAACACCCGGTTGGGGAGCCGAAAAGCAGGGCGAGATGTTAACATTTTTGCGCACTGGCATTGAAACACAGGCCTGAAGCGCGAGGCCTGTTTGCAGCCCGACAACAAACAACACCGCGGAGTGACAGGGCCGCCCTTTGACGGTACGAA
>Ga0299914_10001498_pt1 | contig 15455 bp, 12 predicted proteins | sample RVTome_10_FD_201361 | JGI IMG/M metagenome (GOLD analysis project Ga0299914, IMG submission 201361) | Soil microbial communities from uranium-contaminated site in the Upper Colorado River Basin, Wyoming, United States - RVT153D57 (version 2) ...
CTTTCCGGTGGGTGCCGGGCAAATGCTGGCGCAAATGGTGCGTACTGGCCCAGCCATCCTCTTCCCGCTGTACGGGGCTGATGTGTTGGGATTGGATGTGGCGGCGATTGGGGCGGTGCTCAGCACAGGGGCAGCCGTGGATATGACCCTCTTTTATCCAACGGGGGTGATTATGGACAGGTTCGGCCGTAAATTTGCCATCATCCCCAGTTTTCTCCTACAGGGTCTTGGTCTCGCGCTCATTCCCCTGACTCAGAGTTTTGCCGGATTGGCCTTTGTGGCCGGGCTGGTTGGCCTGGGCAATGGCCTGGGATCGGGCACGATGCTGACATTGGGGGCCGACTTAGCCCCACCAGATTCTCGAGGTGAATTTTTGGGCATATGGCGCTTGATCGGCGATACAGGTGGTACTGTAGGGCCGATTATTGGGGGAGCCATCGCCGGCTGGCTGGCCTTACCCATTGCCGCCGTTGTCATGGGCAGTAGTGGGCTGCTCTCCTCCCTCATCTTTGCCACGTTGGTGCCAGAGACAAATCAGCGGGAACGGCCGACCTGACCCAGTGCCTTCCACCGTATCAGTAGGCTTAATCTTGACTGGTTTGCTGGGAGATGCGCTGATGGAATTGGGTCAAGGGCTGCCACGGTGGTTGGCAGCCACTGTCGGCCTTGAGATTTTCATCCCTCTAGCAATTGGCTCTAACAATGCCATCTGGCAGTCGAAAGTGCCGCCGGAGCAGCAGGGGCGGGTCCTGGCAGCGCGGGATATCTTTTCTACCCTGATTCACCCGGCATCCCATACTTGCTTAACCGCTGGCGCAGTTCAATATGAGCTGGAATATTGTGCCGATAGCTGTGACGAACTGCGGCATCATTGTTACGATGGGCTATCGTTTCTATCCAATTTTGTGCCTTTTCCAGCGTATCCTTAGCCCGCTCTAATTGCCTGGTGGCGGCTAAGACCGTTTCGCAGTTGAGCAGCATCAGAATCGGCTCCACCACTCTGTTTAAGGCTTCACCGTGGACGAAAGCCAACACCTCATCCACCCACTGTTGGGCATCTTCTACCTGTCCCAAATGGAGGGCAGCGACCGCTTGCCCGGCTTTGGTTTCATAGATATTGGGGTTTTCTAATGAGTGCCAAATGGATAAGGCTGCCTGGTAGGCTTTATCAGCTTCGGCCCATCGTTGTTGGGCGGACAGGGTGTGGCCGATTCGGTTGCGGGCCATCCCCTCCATCCGTTTGCTGCCTAGTTCGTTGAGGATAGCAACGGCCGTTTCCCCATGCCCCAGTGCTTGGTCCAAATGACCCATCTGGCGCTTGATGAGACACAAATTGGCCTCTAACAGGCCAATCCCTTCTCGATCTTCAACTTCTTCCGCCAATCGTAAAGCGGCCGTGGTAAAGGCTATCGCCTCCTCATAACGACCCATAAAAAAGTTAATCAGACCACAGGCTAATTGCGCATCAATCTCGTGAATGCGATGCTCTCTGGCTTGGGCTAATTGTAAACTTTGTTGGGCATAATAAAGGGCAGCGGCATAGTTGCCGTAGCGCAGATGGGCAATATCCAATCCCTTGAGCGTGTTGCGTTGGATGGCAGCCACTTCGGACGCTCTTTCAGCCGCCGGGTTGTCATTCAGCAGGCTCAGCGCCAACTCCAACCGCCCAATTGCGTCCCGGAAATCACCAACGAAGTGAAGCACCTGGTCGGTGGCATGGGCCGTTAGTGTCCTTGCCAACAGGATGTTATCGCCGATGGCGCGGGCTATTTCTTGCTGGCGCAGATGGTGTGTTTCCACGACCGGCCAGCGGCCAATCTCCGCATATTCTCTGGCCAATCCATCATGAATCTCAAGTAGGAGTTGGGGATCGTCAGTGAGGGTAAGAGCCTTCTCCAACATCTCTACCCCCTTTTCAGAACCATATAGACTCACGACAAATTTGCTGGCATGTAACTGAATGGCAGCGGCCGGATCACCTGTGGCGATGTCGCCAGCGGCTTGCAGCAGGGCCAATCCCTCTCGTGGCAACCCCAGTCCGCGCATCAAACCTCTGAGTCCGGCAACGGCCGTATACAATAACTCACTATCGCCTGCCGCCACCGCATTTTGCCAGGCGGCCCGGATATTGTCTAAGTCTGGGCGCAGGGTGGGCACATCCGCCTGTTGTTGGGCAATTTGTTGCAGGTAGTAATGGCGATACGCATCGAGGACGGCCGTTTCCCCCACCTGTTCCCGCGCTTGCTGCCGCTTCTCTACCGCAAACTCCCGAATCACCTCATGGAGATCATAACGACCGGCCCGTGCCCGCCGCAGCAGGGAGCGGCTTAACAAGGCCGATAGTTCGCTAAGACCTGTGTCGGTGATGGTGAGGGCGGCCTCCCGGCCAAACTCACCGCGAAAGATGGAAAGTTGGGCCAGAACGCGCCGCTCTTGTGCTGATAGAAGCTGCCACGAATGTTCAAAAACAGCACGTAAACTGCTGTGACGTTGCCCATTTTCGCCTGCCTGACGGGCCAGGAAAGCGTGGTTGGCAGCAATCGCTTCGGCAATTTCAGCACAGCTAAAATGCTCCACCCAAATCGCGGCCAACTCAATCCCCAACGGCAGCCCTTCGACCAATTCGCAAATGCGGGCAACGGCTTTTTGATTGTCGTGGCTCAATACAAAATCATTCACCACACTTTGTGCCTGGCGAGTGAAGAGCTGCATGGCGGCTGTGAGGGGGAGACCAGTGAGAGGCAACGGCCGTTCTCCCGCCAAATTGAGGCGTACCCGCGAGGTAATTAGTAGATGTAGATGAGGGGCGGCCGTTAGCAGAGGAAGGAGGCAATCGGCCGTTTCCACCAAATGCTCAAAATTATCCAAAATGAGCAGCAACTCCTGCTGGCGCAAGGCCGCACCCAGTTGGATTGGCAGCGAACTATCACTGTGGAATTCAATCCCCAAAGCGACGCCAATAGCTGCGTAAATGCGGTCTGGATCGCCTGCTTCTACACCAGCCAGCGCCACCAGCCATACGCCATCCTCAAAGTGGTTCAGCAAACGCTTGCCGACGGCCACCGCCAACTTGGATTTGCCAATACCACCTGGGCCTAACAAGGTTACCAGACGATGTTCAGCCAGTTGTTCGCTTGTGGTTTGGGTTTCATCCGCACGGCCGATGAGGGGGGCGGCCAGATGGGGTAGATTAGTAATAGGCGGGAGTTCGGCCGATATTTGAGCCAGCAAGGTTCTGGTTTCTGCTGCTGGTTCTAAGCCCAATTCGTCGCGGAGGATGGCGCGGCAAGCGTCGTACTGGATCATGGCCTGGGCATGATTGCCTTGAGCCGCCAGGGCGCGAATCAGAGCGCGGTGGGCAGGTTCGTGCCAGGCAACCAGCTCTAACTGACGTGTAGCCAGGGTTATGACTTCTGTCCAGGTGTTATTGGCTATTTTCTGGTCGAGTAGCCGGGAGAGCGCCTGCATCATCTGTTGATGGAGATGTTCTTGCTGCATGGTACGCCATTCATTAAAAGGCTGCGCGTCTGGCAGAGTGAGACCAGCTAGAAAGTCGCCCTGGTAAAGGTCAATGGCTGTTTGTGGATCAGTTTCAAGTAGATCTTGGAATTGTCCCAAGTCCGTATCAATCATTGGCAGATGACACTGCACAGTATGCCGCGTAATAATCAACTCATCGGGCATGAGCTTGCGTAAATTCGATAAGACATTACGCAAATTGGTCCGCGCCGCCGATTCTGAATTTTCCGGCCATAAGAGTGTGGCTAAAGTTGTTCTGTTGTGGGCAGCGGCTGGTTCGGCGACCACATAAGCCAGCAATGCCCGCGCTTTGTCAGAGCGGAATCCATCTAACGGCCGATCGCCAACCATCACCTGAAAAGCGCCTAAAAGTTGAATTTTGAATTGAGACATGACATCTGTGCCTTGCTATTTCACAAGCAATTTATCATCGGTACGTTTTCGATACGTTTGTTCTTTATTTTACCCCATATGAGTGATGAATTACTGCCAACCAGCACCAAGTTAAACGGATGGATGGCCGCAGCGAGTGAATTAGTAACGGTAGAGATAACTGACCGGAGGTTTGACATCAGTAGCAATTTTTAAGCCGTCGGGAGTTGTCAATTGAAAGGAGCAGATGATGTCGAATCATATGAATTGTTCATTGTTAAGAACTGTATGGGTAGCCCATAGCAACGTTTATCAGCAATCTTTTCAATCTGTTGATTTTGTTGATTGTGGCGGTGACGGAGGACATTGCGGCGGCCAGGCGAACTTATTTGTTTGAGGGCAACAGAGAAGACTGTTGGGCTGGCCTTTGTGTCGAGGGTGAGGCAAATACGGCCGTTACCCTCTAGAAGGCACAAATTTAGTCACCACCTTTTCTACGGGAACGGCCGCTGCGCCCGGTGGCACCGTTTCATCTGCCTTCGTTTGCGCCAAATGTTCTTGCAGCAGACGGTGGATGAAAATGTAACCGCCTCCTACTTTGTATAACAACACATGGCGGCTGGCCTCATTTAGGAAGGCCACATAATGGATAGGCATGTGGCCATCGCGCCAGAGCAGCAAACGCAGCAGAAAATGGTTGATGATATTGAAACCGCCAAACGCCAGACCACCAATAAGAGTAGCAATGAGACCCGCGAACAGCCCAAACAGCCCGGTAACGGGCACAGCCTGATTTCGCAAAATGAGGCCACCAATCGTACAGAGACCACCGACGATGATGCCCACCATGCTGCCACCCATGAACGCATTTTTGACCGAAAGACGGATGCCTTGATTCGGCCATACTTTTGTCTCCACCTGGTTGTTGGTCAGGCCAAACAAGCTCAACACCAGGAGCATGATGGGGATGCCGATGAGTAGAATTATTTGGGCCAAAGTGCGTTCAGTGGGAGTAAGCTGCCAGACGATAAGGCTAAAAAGCAAACCAATCAACAAAGAGGGCAGCAGCCTGCGTTTGCTGGCTTGCCATGACCAACTCAGGGCTTCAACCGTACTCACGTCATCGTGGTAGCCTCGGCCAAAGGCGAAGTGGGCCACGAGGACAAACATGAAGGCAGATGTCCACACTTGCAAGACCAGTAAAACAGGCTGTTCGCCAAAGAGACGCAGTTGAACGTAGGCGGCCAGGCCGACGACGAGCGCAATGATGATTTTGCGCCGCCAGTCCCAATAAGAGTGTGTGGTCACGTTTGTTTGTCTTTTTTCGTAGGTGATGAGATCAACGGCCGTGACCAATGCCCCATACAGCGCATGAATGAGCGGAGACATAAACAGGTCAATCCAAACCAATGGCAGAGTGGTACGTGTTGCCAGCAGCAGGGAAGATTGGCTGTAGTTGGCGATGCCCATCTGCCGCCCCGTCAGGCCAAAAAGCCATAATATAAGTCCCACAATCAGCCCTAACAAGACTCGCGTGATGATTAAGTAGAACCAACGCTCCCATCCAGCCTTCAGCCAGCCTGGTTGGATGCCTTCGACCAGGAAGACGGTTTGATTGCGGGCTGACATTTTTTGGGCTAACCAGGTGAGCCATTGTCGGGCAGGAGCGGCCGTATAGTCCGAAGTTGCGGCTAAGTGTGCCAACATCTGCCCCACGTATGCCTCAAAAATCCTCTCCAGCCAACTTTCTTTTTTGTGATGGCTGGTTGTGGGTAAGGTTATTGTGCCTGGTTGGAACGCTTTGCTCATGACTTGCAACATGAGGGGGAATTGCGCCAGCTCTTGCAAGGCGGGGTCTTCATGCAACGCACGGCGCAACCCGGCCAACGAGTCGCCACTCTGGTTCAAATAGATTTCTGTTTGGGAAGCTGTGAGTGGATTAAGCCGGACAGCACCGTTGACGCGCAACCGAATGTCAATTTCTTGATAAACCTGATAGCGACAGCAAAGAGCCAGGGGTACGAGACCATGTGCTTTCCGAAAATCGTTGACGGCCGTCACACAATCAGCCAGTTTGCTAGTTTCCACTTCATCTAACCCATCGAGCAAAAGCAGCAGCCGCTCCTCGGCCAGCCAGCTTTGGGCGATCTTTTTGGGGATGAGGTATTTCTCATTCAGTTCATCGGCCAGCCATTGTGCCAGTGGCTTTGCCTGATGTGCCCACGAGGAGAGGTTGAAGATGACAGGGATGAGTTCGTTTTCGTCTTGTCGGGCCTGGGTGATGAGGGCTTGAGCCAGTTGCAGCAGGGCGACGGTTTTACCGGAGCCGGGTTCGCCGAGGATGAGGAGAGAACGGCCGTTCTCCTCAAACACCTCCAGCATGCTTGTGCCAGGTGGGATGGGCTGGTGGGGCAGTCCCAGCCGCCGCACCACATCTTGCCAGGGGTTGGCTACCGCTTCGGGCACAGTTTCTAGCCCTACATCGAGCAAATGGCCGCTCGCCATTGCTTGCTGCAAAACGCCCTCCACCCAAAAGGTATGTACTTTGTCGAGGAGGATGCGCTGCGCCTGGCGATCGGCCGTTTTGGTTGGCTGTTTGCGTTCGGGGTGGGGTGGGGTGGCGGGTGTGGCATAGTTGCCACTGGCGTATTGGCCACTGAGAATAGTCTGATAGACGGCCGTTGTCTCCGGTGATGGCTCCAGTCCCAATTCATCGGCCAAAATGGTGATACAGCTTTGATACTGGTCTAAAGCTGCCTTGCGCTCACCAGCGGCAGCTAAGGCTTGCATCAGTTGGCGGTGCGCCAGCTCGCGCCAGGGTTCCAGTGCCAATTGGCGGCGGGCGCTGGCCCGGGCAGTGGTGATATTGCCCCGCTCCAGATATTCAGCGGTCAAATCGGTCATAGCTTCCAGCGCCAGCCGGTGCAGTCGCTCCCGCTCGCCGCGCAGCCATTCTTCAAAGTCGAGGCTGTCGCAGGTGAAACCAGGCAGCAGTTCGCCGTGATAGTGGGAGACAGCCATAGCCAAATCTCGCGTTGCCAGGCCATTGAGCAGCTCATGTACATCCAAACTATAGTCGCTGGCACTGTTGAACTGGGCGGTGTGACGGGTGACGAGCAGAAATGGCTCAGCTTGTTCATCAGAATCTGGCAGAAGTTGGCGTAGTTGGTAGAGGGTTTGGCGCAGGTTGCGCCGGGCCGTGCTGTCGTCGTCCATGGGCCAGAAGAGAGTGGCGAGGACATCGCGGGGAAACGGCCGTTCCGCTTGTAAAGCCAAATAGACGAGCAAACCCTGCCCATTGACAGAGCGAAAATGGGTGATGGGTTGGCCGTCTAACGCCGCCTGAAATGAGCCGAAGAATTTGAGTGAGAGGTGCATGTCACAAATCAGTTTTCAGTTTGCAGGGTAACAGTTACCTGCTTTACATGAAATGACGTTCTGCTAACGAGTTTGACGATTTTCTCCGACGAGGTGCTGACGGGTGGGCGGTAAAGTGATGACAACATCAAGTTGGTCATCGGATCCGCAAAAACCAACCCTCAATCAATTCATTTATTAAATTGTATAGGAGAATATCATGTCACGCTTTGTGCATTGGAAAGTATCGGCCGTTTTCGTTTTCATCACCGTCGTCAGCAACCTCGACACGATTATCCGCTTCGGTCTTACGTGCGGTGGTGCCGGTGGTCACTGTGGTGGTTAGTCCACCATCATTTTATTTCAACAGAGGCGAGGGCTGCTCTTGCCTCTGTTGTTTTATTTGATGAGTCACTGCCTCGATTGCTTGTTCGACTTCTTCCTGCACGTCCTGATGCCCCGTTTTCTGATAAATAGCCAGGGCTGATTGGTAATAAGTCAGGGATTGCGGAAAACGGCCGTTCTCCTTCTCTAGATCACCTAACAGTTGTAACGTCCTGCCTTCTCCCCGCTGATCACCAATGTGGCGGCTCAAGTTTAAGGCCAAATCGGCATAGGACCGGGCTTCATTGAGCCAGCCAGCTTCCAGGGCGTTCCAACCCAGATTATAAGTAAGCAGCGCTTGGCCATGTGTATCACCGACAAATTCTGCCAGTTGTAATGCTTTAGTCAGATAAGATTTAGCTGCTTTATAATCCGTTTTGGCGGTAGCCAGTAAACTCAGGTTGTTGAGGGCCATACTTTGCCCTTGAAAATCCTTGTTTGCCTGACTAATCGTTAAGGCTTCTGTCAGAGCTATTTGCGCCCTTTGGCTGAGATGAGGTAGTTGTTGGGCAACAGCACCAATGCTGTTCAGAGTAAAGCCTTGCTGCCGCCGGTTACCCAAAAGTCGCCAGATCAGGAGCGCAGTATCGAGATAGCCCAGAGCCGTTTCAACGTTGCCTTTATAATCGTAGACAACGCCCAAATGAAACAGGGCTGATCCAGCCAATGGGCGCGAATTGAGGGCTTCGGCGATTTCCCAGGCTTGATTGAGCTTTGTTTCCGCCTCTTCTAATTCGCCTTGTCGCCACAACGCTTCACCCCAGTAAATGTGAAGCTTGCTTTGTGCCCATTGGTCACTCACTTGGGCCGCGAACGATAAAGCTTGTTCTATTAACTCAACAGCGTCCTGGTATTGAGACAGGCGAATCAAGGCTCCAGCCTGATGGGTCAGTAGATGGGCTACTGTAGCTTTGTCGGTTAGTTGGGTGGCTGCCTGGCCGAAACGCTGGGCGGCTTCACGGTAGAGGCCACGAATCTGGTAGAAATCGGCCAGAGCCAAAAGGCAGTCAGCGAGATTGTTGGTTTGCAGATGAGCCACGGCCGTCCGCCAGGCTTGCCGAATATTATTCAATTCCTGTGAGAGGGTTTGTACGGCCGTTTGTGGTTCCTCACCAAATAAAGCCGCTTCTTGGGCGGCCACAAAATTGAGGTAGTACCTGCTGTGTTGATAGGCGATGTCACCTGTGTGCGGCAGGTTTGCCACTTTTTCGGTGGCGAATTGGCGGAGATGTTCGTGGATGGAAAAGCGTTGTCCGTCTTGTTGTTGAAGCAAGGATTTGTCAACAAGGGCTTGGAGTTGCTCAGGTGTTGCCTGGGTGATGGCCTGAACGGCCGTTTCGTCAAAGCCACCGCGAAAGACGGAGAGGCTGGCAAATAATTTCTGCTCAACGGCCATCAACAGCGTCCAAGAAGTCTCGAACACGGCTCGCAGCGTGCGGTGGCGAGCTGGCACATCGCGCAGACGGGTCGCCAGGTTGTCAAGGGAAGCTTCGATGGTGGTGATGAGTTGGGCCAGAGGCCGCTGGCGCAAAGAGGCAGCGGCCAATTCTAAACCGAGCGGAATACCGGAGACAAGACGGCACATCTGGGCGATTTCATTCTCATTAGTAGGATTGAGGCTGAAACGGCCGTCGGCCCGGGTAGCCCGATCTACAAAAAGCTGCACAGAAGCATAGCTGGCAATATCCACTTCGACTGTCTTGAGCCACTGTGAGGGATCCGCAGGGAGCGGCGGGGGCAATGGTAACTGTTCCAAATAGTAGACCCACTCAGCCATAAATCCCAATGGTTCGCGGGAGGTACAGAGGATGGTGAGGTCGGGTGCATATTGCAGCAAATCCAGCACCAGACCTGCCCCGTCTAGCAAATGTTCAAAGTTGTCTAGCACGAGCAAGATGTGGCGGTCACGTAAGAAAGAGCGCAGTTGAACTTGGGGCGACTGCTGGCCACTGAGGCTGTGACGCATGGCTTGGGCGATGGTTGTGGCGATATGATCATGCAATTCCGAATGATCTGCCAGTGAGGCCAATCCGGCCAACGGCACGAACCACACGCCATCGCGGAAATGTTCCCGCAACTGCCAGGCAACTTCCTGTGCCAGCCGCGATTTGCCGATGCCGCCCTCGCCGGCCAGGGTGATCAAGCGATATTCAGGTTGGCTCAACTGTTCCCGAAGAAGGGTTTGTTCTTCTGCACGGCCAAAGTAGGTAGTGGTGGCAGCCAGTAGATTGTGTGGTGGGGTGAGCACGGCTGTTGCCCGGCGCACCCCCATATCTTCGTCAGAGATGATACGCTCATACAGGGCAACTGTCTCCGCACTGGGTTCTGTGCCCAACTCTTCGTCTAGCAGGCGGCAGCAGTTTTCAAATTGGGCCAGTGCGGCACTGCGTTCGCCATTTAAGGCCAGGGCCAACATTAACTGCTGATGCCCTTTTTCACGCCAGGGTTCTAGTTCGATCTGGCGTCGGGCGGCAGTTTGGGCTTGCTGGTAACGCCCGTCACCTAAAAGCTGTTCTGTCCACAGATACAGTGCCTCCACAGCCTGCCAATGCAGCCGTTCCCGTTCCAGCCGCAACCACTCTTCAAATTCAAGGCTGTCACAGGTGAAACCGGGCAGGAGATCGCCCTGATAATAAGATACGGCCGTTTCAAAATCATTGCCGTCTAAAGCAGCTAAAAAGTGAATGACATCCAAAATAGTGTCGCTTTCCTGATTGAATTGGACGGTGTGACGGTTGATCAGCAGAAACGGCCGTTCTTTTTCGTCATCACGCAGCACCTTGCGCAACTGGTAAAGAGACTGCCGCAAATTAGCCCGGGCCGTGCTTTCGCTTTCTTCCGGCCAGAAGAGTGTGGCTAATACGTCGCGGGGAAACGGCCGGTTGGCCTGCATTGCCAGATACACCAGCAAACCTTGCACATTGGCAGAACGGAAATTGGTGATGAGCTGCCGGCCTAGGGTGGCTTGAAATGCACCTAAGAAGGAAAGGGAAAGCCGTGTCATTTTCCGAATTATAAGGAGTGCTGACGTTTTTGCCTAAAAGTGCTGACGTTATCGCTGACGAAGTGCTGACGGCCGTTACCTATGCTACCCAGCGAAGAGTAAAGAAAAGGGAGTCACAAGGAGCATTCTGATGAAAAAGCTTAGTAACTCTCAACACGCAGCAGCGAATTCGGCCGAGCCAACAGTTATCGTGGTGCAGAACAGTTTGCCCCAGGTGGTGACATTGCTCAGTGCGGCCGTGACGGTCATTGTGGGGGCTTTCACCGTCACTACTACTTATCTGGCCTACCGGCAAAATGCAGCCAAACAAGCAGCAACGGCCGTTCGCCCCACCTTCAAACCCACCGGCCTCAATAGTGACGAACAGCAAAAACTGCACGGAATGCTGGACAACAATTTCGATGATTTGGAACTGCAAGACCTCTGCTTTGACATGGGGATTGATTATGAAGATTTGCCCGCTAGCGGACAGTCGCACAAGGCGCGAGAGTTGGTAGAACTTTGCAGCCGCAGCGGCCGTTTGCCCCAACTGCGCCAGATGATCAAAGGGCGACGACCACATCTCTTTGCTGAGGATTTGCCCACATACCAGATAAATCAATCGCAACAAGCAATGGCCGTTGCCTGATGAAAACGGAGAAAATAATGATGAACAAGAAAATTTTGCCCCAATCCCACTTAATGAAAAAACAGATAGGGTTAGCTCTGCTGGCTTTGGCCGCCATAGGCGCAACAACCGCCCCACAAATCCCCAATTTGGTGATGCCCATTTTGGTGACGGATGCCTGTTTACAAGAGACACCCCAGCCCAATGAACCGTTTGCTGTGGAAACGGCCGTGCCCTCCTGTTGGTTGGTAGATTAGGCCCTGCGTGGCACAAGGAGAATCTGATGTCGCTCTATACATTCAAAGTTTGTAATCAAATTGAAGACCAGGAAGAGATTGTAGATTTCTTATTTGACATACGAGAAGAGCTTTATTTGCCTGACCGGCCGGTTTGCCAGGGGATTGTAGACCTATGCTTTGCTCATGGTGGGGTGATTGCCGGCTATGATGGCTCACGTTTAGTGGCGATGTTGGGCTATTTTTACGGCGAACCGCAGTGTGATTATATCAACAAGGAAACAGCCTTTATGTATGTGGCTGGCATCCGAGAGCCATACCGGTTGACGCGCGTTTTTTACAAAGGGCTGATCTTTTCTTTGCAGCAGTTTCAGAAGGCTGGCGCCAGGGCCATTAAGTTACAGGCAGAAGCGGCCAATCCTTATACCAATAAATTGTACGGCCATTTTGCTCGCCCTATCGCCCGCAGCAAAAGCCTGCGCGGCAAGGATGTGATTACCTACAGTGGTTCCATAGAGGATGCGTTGGCGTACTTACGGCGGGGAAAACGGCCATCTTGCCAAAGTGCTGACGAAGTGCTGACGGCCAATACATAGAATGTTCGTATGACTTTAGTAAAGAATAAATCTCACAACAACTATCGGAGGTTATGATGACTCGTTTTGGAAATCCGGACTCTCACATAAAAATTCTTAACAGAAGTATGTATACCATAGAAGTCAAGTTCAGAGTTGATAACGATGTAATGAGAACTTATGCGGTCGTAAATTCAGGGGCCGATGCAATTGTAACCATCAACTTCGACATTGAAGGTAAACCTTCTAAAGAAATCCATATGATTACAGGGCAATATCTTGATTTTAATAACTGGAGAGCCTTAAACGCCACACCCGTGTCTAAAAGGATAGGTAAATCACAGACATACACGCTGCTCATAGAAGGTCATTTTACGGCTCCGAGTATGAGTTGGGCGTAGGGAAGGCATCTGATTGACAAGAAACACAAATCCTCAAGTGATAATTTAAATAAAGGAGACTCATATGGCAGGCGAAACTGAATCAAGAGAAGCGACACGCGCCTTAGGCGCATTGCCTTTTGGCAACATTATTGGTGGGCCATTGGTAGCGGCCGTAAATGCCCAGGCGCAGGCAGCCAGGTCAACAGTCGAGTTTATCGAATCCGTTGGCTTCATGACTGTCAGAACACCAATTTTAGATAGTGACGGAAGCCCAGTTTTAGATGATGATAGTAACCCAACTGTAACAGAAGGGACGGCAGTAAGAACCGTCACGTTCAAATACAAAAGTGGTGAGCAGCAAGTTGATCTCGTTGTTCCCATTCTCACCATCGTCCCCATCCCCTTCATCCGCATAGATGATATGACCATCCAGTTCAAGGCCAATATTTCGGCCGAGGCGACTAAGTCCAACAACACAGCTTTAACCACAGAGACCAATGCCGATGCTTCGGCATCGGCCAGCTATACTGGCGGATTTTGGGAAGCAAAAGCCGATTTTAACGCATCTTATTCCAGCAAGAAGGATTCAACATCCAGTGCCAATTCCAAGTATGCTGTCGAATATACGATGGATGTCTATGTTCATGCAGTCCAGGATGACATTCCGGCTGGCCTCAACAAGGTGCTTAACATGTTGACAGAGAGCATACACAACGCTCCGGCAAGCCTACCGGCACCTGACGACGAGTAAGGAAGTGACGATGCTGATACGGGTACGCCACCGGCTGAGTAATCATTAAAAAAATAAGGTAAAGATTTAAGGAACTTGATTGCTCCAGGCAATCAAGTTCCTTGTATGAAGTTAAAGCTGAAGGGATAGACGTGTGGGAAATGACAAAATTACACCAAATCATTACTGCCGTATTACAAGACATTGTCCATGCAGGTACGGTTTCGGACAGCTACTCACGGGATTTGAGCCGCAAATACAGCTCAGACCCGATCTTACGGCAATTTTCTGTGCCACGGGCAAAGATCAAGGAAGTTACATTGGACCTGAAACTAGCCCTCACGGAGACGCAGTTAGAAAATGGCGGCAGCGGGTCAGGCTTCAAGGCCGAGACAATTTTCAACGCGTTCATGAATGCGATTGAATCTGTAAACAATAGCTCCCCCTGGCAGATGGTGATAAACGGTATCTTCACACCCGAATTTCGCACTTCCTTGTTAGGCAAATTTGATCTGAATTTGAGAACAGGATTCGTTGCCCCCAGCATTGAGGTGATTGATGTGGGACAAAATTGGGAAGAGATCACACAGCGTTTTGAGGCAGCATTAGAAGAGAACTTTCAAGTCATATTACGAGAGGTTGGGCAGGAAGTCCTTGATCCTCTGGTTACCATGATCGACGAAGTGACAAGTGCTCAATTTCTACTACTTAAGTTAGCCACCGGGATCGAGCAAGCCCTACTGAATGATGAGGAATGGGCAGGGTTTGTTGAAACCCTGCTTGTGTTCATTCAAGGCGACACTTTAACCAATCTATTTCAACAAGAGATAAATCGGATCATTAGTGCAGAACCTCCCACAAACAGAACATCTCTGTTTGATCAAAATTTCGAGCTACAAACTGAAACCCTTACTGAAAATTTGAGGGACATATTTATAGAACTTCTTTTTTTCGTCATTCAAGAATCGGAGGAATTATTAGGCCAAATAGAAGAGCTAGGATTGGATATAACCCGACTCCAAGAAATATTGTTGGAAATATCAATGATATCATTGCACAACGCCCTAAGTTTGTTGGCGCGTGAGCTGCGCGGAGAGATGATCATCCAACGGTATCTACACAGCCTGGAAATGAGATTGGCCGGAGATTTAATGGAGCATGTTCGGGAAACGGCCGTTACCCTCGATTTCCGCCGGGCATTTCAGGAACAATGCCTGCAATTTGTTACTACCGAAACATTTCAGCGGCATTTAGTTGAAGAATATCAACAAAGCGTAACCGTATTATTCTTGTCCCAATTGCCTGATTTCAACCAGGAAATCAGGCAATTCATGACTATATTAGATGATCAAGTGCGCATAGGAGCTGAGGTCAAAGAAATGGCCTTGCAAACTCTAACAGGTAATGCGAACAGTGAAGCGAACATCGAAGATAAATATGACCCCGATGTTGAAGTAGATAGTGCCCGGTTACAACAGTTGCCACCTGACATCATCTCGTCGCTGCAACTAACCATTGCTCTGGATGATGATTTGTGGCCAACTGTGGTGGCTGACACCTAATCTAAAAACGGGACAAACCGTTAAAACCAGGAGACAAAATGAGTATTGAAATTAGTGAGGTCAAATCCTTACCACTTTATCAAATTATGGGCGCGCCTGTATTGGCTTTGGTACAGGCAGAGGCGCAGGCCGCACAGGCCACGGCCGAATTTATTGAACGGGTAGGCTTTGTCGTGTCTGAAGACGATGGGCTAGATGACGCACGGGATGTCGATCACATTGGCCAATTACGTATGTTTACCTTTCATTATCAGAAGCCAGGTGCCACAGGTGGCATGCAAGATTTTCAGGTGCAAATTCCCCTCTTGTCACTGATCCCTATCCCTTCTGTGCAAGTCAAAGAAGCGGAAATCGAATTTGATGTCCATATTCATGATATGTATTCCCAAGATCTCGGTTCCATTGCCCACGCCAGGGATAGTGATGAGGGTGACTTTCTGGCGCCTCAGCGAGTTGGACTGCGTGCCGGTTTTGATAAACGGGGGTCTGAATACCCCATGAAGGTTAAAATGAAAATTGAAGAAGCCCACGTTCCGTCAGGTATGCTGGCTCTTTTCAAAGTGATGGATCAGAGTATCAACAGCATCCTGATTCCACCCAAACCCACGCCTGAGCCAATTGACCCACCAAGCAGTTAGCAATGGAAGCATGCTTATAGGAAAAAGCATTATCAATTTGACATAATTGGGCAAAAATCAAATTTTAGGAGAGCGTAAACATGAATCA
>Ga0299914_10001499_pt1 | contig 15454 bp, 12 predicted proteins | sample RVTome_10_FD_201361 | JGI IMG/M metagenome (GOLD analysis project Ga0299914, IMG submission 201361) | Soil microbial communities from uranium-contaminated site in the Upper Colorado River Basin, Wyoming, United States - RVT153D57 (version 2) ...
AGCCGGGCCATGCGCCGTGCCGGCGCCAGGCCCTCGTAGTAGAAGCGGCGGGCGGGGGTCTGCTTGAGCTGCCGGCGCGCGTGGACGGACCGCACCCGCGCCGCGACCGCGGTGCGGCCGCGCAGGCCCGCGGCGAGCCCGAGCCCCTGGTGGAGCGGCTCGAGCCGGTCGGCGAGCTCGAGCTTGTAGCGCTCGGCCCCGCCGAGGAACTCCACGCGCCGCGCGCCCTCGGCCGCGGCGGCCTCGAGCGCGGCGAGCGTGGCGACCTGGCCCGGAGACCAGCGCGCGAGCACCGGGTCGAACGCCAGCTCGTGGAAGTACATGGTGCCGGCGAGCAGGAAGAAGTAGTTGCATGCGACCGCGCGGCCGGCGACCCGCAGCAGCGCGATACGCGGGACGCCGAGCGGCGCCAGCGCCGCGAGCGCGGCGCGGTGGAACGCCTGCCCGTCAGGCGTGGAGAAGCCGGACGCCTCCGGCCGGCCCCGCCAGCGGGCGTCGTGCAGCCGGAACGCCTCCTCGAGCGCCGGCGCGAGCTCCTCGAGGTCGCGGGCGACCTCGAACGTGACCGGGCCGAACTGCTCGAGCTGCCGGCGCCGGCGACGGTGAAGGCTCCGGCGCTTGGAGGACGTCTTCGCCCGGTAGGCCGCGTCCCACCCCGCCTCGAGGTCGAGCACGGGCGCCTCGGCGCGCGGGATCAGCGTCAGCCGCTCGTCACCCGCGGCGGCCGCGAGCCGGCTGTGCTCGGGCAGCCCGAAGAGGTCGGCGAAGTCGGCGCCCGACTCGGCCGCCAGGTCGACGAGCCGCGCCGGCGTCGACGGGTCGGCCCCGTCCGCCACGAGGACGTCGGCGAGCGCCGCCGCGTCCCTCCCGATGAACCGCGCGACGTTGAGCCCGAGGCGGCGCTCGACGAACATCGGCAGCGCGCCGGTGAGCCGATCGCCCTCGCGGGCGACGTGCACAGTCAGCCGGCCGCGTCCGAGACGGCGCCACCACTCGAGCAGCCAGCCGTGCAGCAGGAACGGGCTCGGCCGGTCCATGGCGTCCACGAGCGCGTCCCACTCCGGCCGCAGCGTGGCGAACTCGGCGGTCTCGGAGATCGTGCTGACGAGTGGTATCACGCCGCCACCCGTCGGTAGACGTCCGCGAGCCGGTCCATCTCGGCCCGCCGATCGCGGTGCGTCTCGGCCAGCCGGCGCCCGCAGGCGCTGAGCCGGGCGGCGAGCTCGTCGTCGTCGAGCACGCGGCGGATCGCGGCGGCCACCCCGGCCTCGTCGATCCCCACGACCAGCGCGTCGCGCTCCGGCACGATCAGCTCACGGACCCAGGGGAGGTCCGATATCACGACGGGGCAGCCGCAGGCCATCGCCTCCCAGACGGACCGCGGCGAGCTGTCCGAGGAAGGAATCGACACGCAGACGTCGGCCGCCTGGTAGTACCACGCCATCCGCTCGTAGGGGACGTGGCCGACGACGTGGACGCGGCCGTCGTCGGCGAACCGCTCCAGGGCGCGGGCATCCGCGCGCATGTGCTTGAGCACGAGCTGGGCCCCGGGGACCGCCTCGGCCACGCGCTCGAACGCAGCGAGGATGGTGCCGGGGTTGTAGACGGGCGTCAGCGAACGCGGGCTCAACACGACGGGGCCGGGACCGAGGCCGAGCCGCTCGCGCAGCGCCGGGCGGGTGCCGTTCGCGGGCGCGAAGCGCTCGAGGTCGACGCCCCAGTTCACGAGCACGGTCGTCTCACGGGGCGCGCCGAGCTCGACGAGGCGCTCCAGGAGCGCTCGCGAGTCCCCCATCGCGACCTGCGAGCGGCGAGCGGCGATCCGGCTCGCGAACGTGCGCAGCCGGTCCGCGCACAGCACGTCCGACCCCCACGCCATGGCGACCAGCGGCGACATGCCGGCGAGCGCTGCGAGCGCCGCGTAGCCGCACATCCAGTGGGCGTGCACGACGTCCGGCTGCAGCTCGCGATCCAGGCGGCGGATCCAGCGGATGTGGGCGGCCGCCCCCGCCGGCGTCCGCCGCAGCGCCGGCGGTGCCGCGACGACGTGGATGCCCGCGCCGGGCAGCACGGACGGCGGCAGGGTCGGCTCGACGTCGCCGGCCGCGATCACCTCCAGCCCGCGGTCCCGCATCGCGAGCGCGAGGTGCTCCACGTGCGGGTGGTTCACCGGGCCGAGCATCAGCACGCGCGTCATGCGGCGTTCCCGTAGCGGTCCGAGAAGGGGTCGCCGAAGCGGCGGGACTCGAGCGCCGCCACGACCTCGTCGACGCCTTCGGGCACGCGCGTCGCCGGGACGAAGCCGAGCTCGGTGCGGATCCGCTCGAACGAGACGCGATAGTCGCGCGGGTCCTCGGCGCGATGAACGTAGCGCACGTCGCCGCGGCCGAGGCGCGCGACGATCACCTCGACGAGGTCGAGCTTGCGGTAGTTCTCGTCGCCGCGGCCGATGTTGAAGACGCGGCCCGCGACGCGGTCCGGCGGCGCCTCGAGCGCGTGGCGGATCGCCCGCGCGGCGTCGCGCACATGGACGTACGGGCGCCAGAACCGCTCGCCGAAGACGTCGAGCGGCCGCCCGGCCCAGAGATCGCGCGTGAACTCGTTGACCGTCAGGTCGAACCGCATCCGCGCGGCCACGCCGTAGACCGTCGCGAAGCGCAGGCAGGTGACGGCCGGCCCGCGGTCGCGTCGATCGAGCAGCTCACGCTCGATCGTCACCTTCTGCTCGGCGTACAGCGACACCGGCTTCAAGGGGGCCCGCTCGTCGACGGGCGCGTCGCCGGCCGTGCGGCCGTAGTTCGAGCAGGTCGAGGCGAAGACGAGGCGCCGCACCCCGAGCGCTGCTGCGTCGCGCGCCAGCGCACGGCTCGCCGCGACGTTGACCGCGAAGGATCGGGCGGGCTCGCGCGCGCACGCGGGATCGCCGACGATCGCCGCCAGGTGGGCGATCGCGTCGGCGCCGGCCAGCGCGGCCCGCCGGGCGGCGCCGTCGCGGACGTCGCCATGCACCACGCGCGCGCCGCTCGCGGCGAGCCGCGCCATCACCGCGTCCTGGCGGTGGATGAGCGAGTCCAAGACCGTGACGTCGTGGCCGGCGGCGAGCAGCTCCTCGACGGCGGGCGCGCCGATATAGCCGGCTCCGCCGGTGACGCACACCCTCATGCCGGCGGCTCCGTCGGCAGGGCTCCGGCGAGCACGTGGCCTGCGTCGGCCTGGGCGCGCCGGAAGTCGTCCTCGCGCCCGATGTCCAGCCAGTAGCCGTCGAACAGGTACGAGCCGACCGCGGCGCCGCTCGCGAGCAGCGCGAGGACGAGGTCGGGGAAGTCGCAGCGCTCGCCGGGCCGGAGCCGGCCGATCGCGGCCGGCTCGACGACGTAGACCCCCATGCTCACCGTGTAGGCGAGCTCCGGCTTCTCGTCGTAGCCCAGGACGCGGTCGGTGGCGCCGATCGCTCCATCCGTGCGCAGGACCCCGTAGTCCGTGCGGACCGTGCGCCGGTGCGTCGCGATCGTCAGCGCGTTCCCGGACTCCTGGTGGACGCCGATCAGCGTGCGGAAGTCGAGCGTCGTGAGCACGTCGCCGTTGACCAGCAGGAACGTCTCGCCCAGGTCCGGGATCGACGCGAGCGGCCCGGCGGTGCCGAGCGCGCGATCCTCCTCGTGGTACCGGACGGAGACGTCGTGCGCCGATCCGTCGCCGACGACGGCGCGGACGAGGTGGGCGAGGTGGCCGACCGCCAGCGTGACGTCGTCGAGCCCGGCCGCGCGCAACTGGCGCAGCAGGATCTCCAGGATCGGGCGCTCGCCGACCGGCATCAACGGCTTCGGGAGGACCGTCGTGTAGGGGGCCAGGCGGGATCCGCGCCCGCCTGCGAGGACGACGGCGCGGCGCGTCATCGCGTTCCTTTCGCGTTGGGCGGCCGTAGTCGCGCGGCCGCGGCGTGTGTACGGTCGCCCCGGACGAGGCGGTTCCCTTGAGCACCATCCCCGCCATCCGCGCCGGTCGCGCGAGCCTGCTCGCAGGACTCGCGGCGGCCGTTGCCGCGGGGGCGCTGCTCGGGGTCGTGCTCGCGAGCCACCCGCCGTCGCCCGCACTGGCGGCGGCCGGCGCTCTCGGCGCTGCGCTCGTCCTGGCGTTCGCACTGACGAGCTACGAGGCGGCGATCGCCGTCGGGTTCGTGCTCTTCGGCGTCGTCCGGTTCGAGCCGGCTCCCTCGGACGCTCTGCTCGCCCTGCTCGCCGTGCTGGCGATCGTCAGCGGGCAGCTGGACCTCCGCCGCATCCCCGCGCCGATCCTCGGGCTGCTCGTCGTCCTGCTCGCCTTGAACGTGCTCTCGATCGCGGCGGCCGCGGAGCTGGGGGAGGCGCTGCGCTACTTCTCGATCACGCTCTACCTCGTCGTCCTCGCGGTCTGGCTGGCGAGCCACCTGCGTACGCCGCCCCGGATGCGGCTGGTCGTGAGGGCCTACGTCGCCGGCGCGGTCGCGTCCAGCCTGCTCGCGGTGCTCGCCCTGTTCGCGACCTATCCCGGGCACGAGCTGCTGGCCGGCGAGAGCGCGTCGCGCGCACAGGGCCTGTTCAAGGATCCCAACGTCTTCGGTCCGTTCCTGATCCCGGCGGCGCTGATCGCGCTCGAGGAGACGCTGCGCCCGCGGCTGCTCGGGCTGCGCCGGCCGTTCGCAGCGGCGGCGCTCGTCGTGCTCGTGCTCGGGATCACCTTCGCGTACTCGCGAGCGGGCTGGCTCAACTTCGGCGTGGCGCTCGCGGTCATGCTGCTGGTGATGTCGCTGCGGTCGGATGCCGCGCGGTCGACCGGCGCCGCCCTGGCGCTGATCTCCATCGTCGCCGGCTGCGCGGCTGCGGCGGTGGTCGTCACCGGGTCGGGGTCGTTCCTCGAGGAGCGCGCCCAGGTGCAGGCATACGACACCGATCGCTTCTCGGCCCAGCGGACCGGCGTCCAGCTCGCGTCCGAGCACGTGCTCGGCGTCGGGCCCGGGCAGTTCGAGCTCGACCAGCCGGTGTCCGCGCACAGCATCTACGTGCGGGTCCTCGCCGAGCAGGGCGTGCTCGGGCTGGTCACCCTCGTCGCGCTGCTCGCCGGCACCCTGGCGCTCGCGATCCGCAACGCGGTCGCGGGGCGTGACGCCCACGGAGTCGGCTCGGCCGTCCTGCTCGGCGCGTGGTGCGGCCTGCTCGTCAACAGCGCGTTCGTCGACACGCTGCACTGGCGCCATCTGTGGCTGGTCGCCGCGCTGATCTGGGTGGCGTCCGTGCGGACGCGCGCCTGAGCGCTCAGCCAGCACGGCGGATCCGGTGGGCGCGCAGCCGCGCCGCGATCGTGGGCAGGCCCGACCCGTAGGCCACGTAGCGCGCGGCGCCCGCGAGCAGCCGCTTCCGGTCCGCCGACAGGGGCAGCGCGTCGATGACCGGCAGCGCGACCTTGAGCGCGACCGGCGCCGGCGATGCCCGCCGGTGGCGGCGCCGCTCCCTGTACAGCTGCGGGTGGCGCTCGCGGAGCGCCGCCCTCCGCTCCGCGTGCCGCCGTGACGACCGCGACAGCCGGCGCCCGGGCTCGACCCGGTACTCGCCGGTGACGACCGGCACGCCGACGCCCTCGTGGCCGGCCTCGGCGAGCGCCATCCAGAGGTCCCAGTCCTCGTAGCCGCCGTCGAGCTGCCAGCCGCCCGCGGCGAGCACGGCGTGGCGCCGGTAGAGCGCGCTGAGCGGCAGGTGGTTCTGGTAGCTGAGCTGCCACGGGTCGAGCGTCGGCAGGCTGTGCTGCACGAAGTCGAGCCCGCCGAAGTGCCGGGCGCTTCCCCAGGCCGCGACCGCCGCCGGATTGCGGTCCAGCTCGCCGCGGAGGATGCGCAGGGCGCCCGGGAGCAGGCGATCGTCGGCGTCGAGCGGGAGGGCGTACTCGGCGCGGGTGGCCCGCATACCGGCCATCCGCGCCGGCCCCGGGCCGCGGTTCTCCTGCCGCAGCACGCGGACGCCGGCGGCCGCCAGCCGCTCGAGCACCGCCAGCGTCCCAGCATCCGTCGACCCGTCGTCGACCACGATCACGTCGACCGGCACGTCCTGGGCCCACACGGACTCGACGGCCTGCTCGAGCGTGGCGCCGTCGTCGTGGCAGGGGATGACGACCGCGATCCGCGCCGCCGCGGCCGTGATATCACCATCAGCGCTCATCGGCGAGCACGTAGGCGACGTTCTCGGGCCGCATGACGTCTTCCCGCTCGAAGAACAGCGTGGCGAGCGTCTCGCACAGGATCAGCAGGTCGACGCCGGCCGAGCGATGCTTGGCGTAGTAGAGGTCGTTGCAGAGCTTCCAGGCCGAGCCGATGTCGGACCCGGCGTAGCCGCACCGGATCTGGGCCCAGCCGGTGATGCCCGGACGGATCAGGTGCCGGCGCTGGTAGAACGGCAGCAGCTGCTCGAGCCGGTCGACGAACTGCGGCTGCTCGGGACGCGGGCCGACGAGGCTCATCTCGCCGCGCAGCACGTTGACGAGCTGCGGCAGCTCGTCGAGGTGCGTCCGGCGCAGCCATGCGCCCACGCGCGTCATGCGCGGATCGTCGGCGCAGGCCCATTGGGCGGACGAGTCGGCGTCGACCCGCATCGTCCGCAGCTTGTGCAGGCGGAACGGTCGCCCGCCCTCGCCGATCCGGACCTGGGTGAAGAGCGCCGGGCCGCCGTCGCGCCGGATCAACACGACGAGGAGCGGCAGCAGCGGCGCGGCCAGCGCGAGTGATATCAGCGCTCCGCAGACGTCGACCGCGCGCTTGAGCGGTGACGGCGCCGAGCGGGTGTGCGGGTCGGCCAGGCACTGGAACCAGGCGGCGTTGATCTCCGCCGTGGGGACGTGCCCGAAGACCTCCTCGAACAGCGACGACAGCTCGACGAACCGCACCGGCAGGCCCAGGCACGACTCGGTGACCTCGCTGAAGACGTCCAGCCGCGGCGCCTCGCTGCCCATCACGAGCAGGTCGACGTCGTGCTCGACGACGATGCGGGCGAGGTCTCCCAGCTCGCCGAGCCGGCGGGTGCCGACTACCGGGGCGGCGCCGGGGATCGCCACGTGGCCGACGAGCACGTACTGCGGGGAGCCGGCCGTCTCGAGCGCGCGGGCCAGCCGCTCGGCGGCGGCCCCGGAGCCGATGTACGCCGCGCGCGCCCCACCGGGCGCCGGGGCGCCGAACAGCCCGGCCCACGGCTCCGCCACGAGACCGGTCACGCCGAGAGCGGCCAGGAGGTCGACCGGGCCCGACGCCGGCGTGCTCGTGAGCACCTCGACGAGGCCGAGCGCGCCGAGGCCCAGGAGCGGGCCCATGAACCGGTAGACGTGACGCATCAACGGCAGCAGCGCCGCCTGCGCGGCGACGCGGCGGGCGAGGGCGGCCCCGGCGGCGAGCGCGCAGAAGCCGAGCAGGCCGACGCGCAGGCGGTCCGCGGGCAGTGCGAGGGCGGCGAGCGTGATCGCTCCGCACAGCGGCGCCACGAACACGTCGCGCCGGGGAGCGAGCCAGCGCCAGGCGCGCCACGGCGCCGGTACGCGCACCCACCCCGGTCGCCCTGCGGCCGGCGGAGAGCTCCACCTCGTGAATACGGTCACGGACCGACCGTACGGGCGCCGCATTGGGCGTCCGTCGCCCCGCCCGTTGGGCGGCGGTTTGTCGCCTCAGCGCGCGTCAGGCGCGCCTTCGGCGGCCGTCGAGGCCTCGGCGGAGCCGTGCGCGCCGTTCTCGGAGCCGTGCCCGCCGTTCTGCGAGGCGGCGGCCCGCGGGCGCGTCGGCGGGCGCACCGGAGCCGTCAGGCTCGTCCGCACGATCCCGGGGACCTGATCGGGAGCGCAGATCACGACCAGCCCGAGGCCGCGCAGGCCGAGCGCGTCGATGAGCCGGCGTGCCGCGGCGGCGTCGCCGGCCGTGGCCAGGCCGAGCCGGGCGACGAGCACGACGGCGGTCGGACGCGCCGCGAGCGGCCGGAGCCGTGCAGCGGCGGCAGCGCGCGGGCTCTGGATGACGACGTAGCGGTAGTCGTCGCCCCTGAGCTCCTCGAGCTGCTCGACGATGTCGGCGCAGCGCAGCGTCGGGATGTCGGGCGGCGGCGGCGACCCGCTGTCCCGTCCTTCGAAGCGCACGAGCACCGACGGGTGGCCGCCCCAGGCGAGCGAGCGGGTGAGCCCGGCGGCCACCTGCCCGGCGCCATCGTGTGCGTCGATGCCGTGGACCAGCACCACCCGCTGGCCGCGCGGCGGCAGCGCGCCGCGGACCGCGCCCTGGAGGGCGGCCTCCTCGATGACCGTCTGGTCGACGGCCCGGGAGGACGTGTGCGGGCGCCGCCGCAGCCGGCGCGCTAGCGGCCCCGACCGTTGCGCGGCGGGCAGCGCAGCGATCACCGGCAGCCCCGAGAGGCGGCTCAGCGTGGCGGCGTCGGCCACCGTCGGGCGGAGCCGGTCGCGGGCGATCGCGGCCAGCAGGCCGAGCATGAGGGCGGCGAAGAACGCGAGCACGACGCTCCTGAGCGGCCGCGGAGCGAACGGGGCGGAGGGCGTGGCGGCCCGCTGGACGAGCCGCAGGCCCGAGTCCGCGGTCACCTCGCTGACGGCGAGCTCGCTCAGCCGCTCGCGCACCGCCTCGAGCGTGGTCGCCGGCGCGTCGGCCTCGCGGAGGCGCTCGAACTCGTCGGCGAGCCGCTCGCGGGCCCGGGTCGCGACGCGCTCCTCGGCGCGCTCGCGCTCGGCGAGGAACGTCTCGGCGACCGTGTTCGCGACAGGCGCGACGCGGTCAGGATCCTCGCCCGTCGCGACGACGTCGAGGATGCTCACAGCGGGGTCCAGGCTCGCCGAGACGCTCTCCTGGAGCGACGCGACGCTCTCGCCCGGGAGGCGTTGCGCGACGTCCTGCAGCAGCGGCGGAGCGGTCACGAGCTCGCGGCTGGTGGCCAGCTGTCGATCGGCCGTCTCGATGTCGACGATCTCCCCGGGAGCGGGATCGGCCGCGATCCTCGCCGTGGCGCGGTAGCGGTCCGGCGACAGCAGCGACAGGGCGAGCACGAGCCCGGTGACCAGCACGACGATCGCCGCCACGAGCCCGCCGCTCCGCCGGACCGCGGCGGCGACGCGCGGCAGGTCGACCGGCGGGTCGGGCTCGTGCGGCGGCGCGAGCTCCGGATGCGTACCGTCGGGTGCGAGGGATTGCTGCGTCATGGCCCGTCCGACGGGCGAAACGGCCCCGCCGCGTTCGAGTCCTGACGCTAGCCCGCGGGCGTTAGATCCCTGTTGGCCACCCACGGTGGTCACACATTTAACCTTGCACTCAGGTGACCTTGTGTAATAAAGGTTAGGCGAGACGCGCAGTTTGCAAGGCAGCCACGACGGTGCGGAGTGCGATGTTGAGCTGGACGACGGGATGGTCGAGGTGACTTCCAACGGAACTGGGCTGCCGATGCGCGACCGCCGCCAACGTGGCGGCGCCGTCCTCGTCGACCGGCGGGGGCGGATCGTCTGGTGGAGCACCACGATGGATACGGGGCTCGCGCGGGCCGGGCTGCGCTGGACGCGCGGCATGCGGTGCTGCGACGCGCTCGGATGTGCGGCCAACGCCGACGGCGACGCCTGCCTGACCGAGCAGGCCCTGGCCTCGCCGGACGGCTTCGAGCCTCGCCCGTGGCGCGGCTGGGAGCCGGGCCACGCGCTCGAAGGGACGCTGACGGCGCGGGCGATCAGGTCGGGCGACGAGGAGATGATCGCCTTCGAGCTGCTCTTCCACGCCGCGGCGGGCCAGGACCAGGCGCCCGAGCGCGATGTGAGCGTTTCGGCGCTCGGCCGGCTCTCCGTGACCGTCGGAGGGCGCGCGCGCGACGGCGACTGGCTCCAGCAGCGGCCGGGCCAGGTCTTCCGGTACCTACTCGCCATGCGCGACGGCGCCCAGCGGTCCGAGGCGATCGCGAGCGCGCTGTGGCCGGAACGCGGCCCGTCGGCCGTCGCAAACGTCCGATACTGCATCTTCAAGCTCCGCGAGCAGCTTGCCGAGCACGGCGATCCCGCCGACTCGCTCGTCAGGCGCGACGCCGCCGGCTACCGGATCGACCTGCGCCGCGTGGAGCTCGACGTCGACGCCTTCCAGGCGAAGGCGACGGCTGGTATCGCGGCGCACCGCGCGGGCGATACTGTGCTCGCGGAGGCCACGCTCGGCGAGGCGCTCGCGCTCTACCGGGGCGAGTTCCTGGCCGACGATCCCTATGCGGACTGGGCGTTCAGCGAGCGCGAGTACCTGCGTGCGATGGCCGGGAAGGGGCTGGCCGCGATGGCCCAGATCGCCCTTGCCGGCGGCCGGCTGGTGGGCGCCACCGAGCACCTGCTCCGGCTGGCGCAGCTGGAGCCCTTCGACTCCCACGTCCACCAGATGCTGATCGAGGTCTGCCTGCGCCGCGGGCGCCGCACGGAGGCGCTCCGGCACTACCACGCGCTGCGGGCGCGGCTCCATCGCGCCTTCGGCGAGCAACCGGACTTCGAGCTGGCGAGCCTGGTCGCGGGGATGGGCGGCCGGCGGCGCGAGCCGGGGCTGGCCCGCGGCCGGCGTGAGCCCTCCGGCGGGCTCGCCTTCGATGCCCCCTGACGTATTTTCCGGTGAGTGATATCGCCGGTGTTAATAGTGTACTGCGCGAAATGTGAGTGTAATACCACGATGCCGAGGCGCCTCGCCGGGGCGGACGAGCGCCGCTCGACACCGGGACGTCGGAATGGACGGGCGGGGCGACCGAGACGGTGCCGATTGCCCGCAGGACACGGAGAGCGTAGAGTCGGTCGCCATGAGCACCCTCGCGGATGACGCGGTACGGCGCTACCTGGGCCTGCCATACCGGATCGCGCTGACCCGCGACGGCGAGGACGAGGAGCGCCCGTGGCGAGCCGCCGTCGAGGAGCTCGCCGGTTGCGAGGCCCGCGGCTCGACCCCGACGGACGCCGCGGCGCGGATCTCGGCCGCGATCGCGGACTGGGTGGCGAGCGCTCGCGCCGAGGGGCGTGACGTCCCCGAGCCTCGCGGCGCCCGAGCGCACAGCGGCCGGCTGCTCCTGCGGATGCCGCAGAGCCTGCACCGCGATCTCGCCGAAGCGGCCGAGCGCGAGCAGGTGAGCCTCAACGCCTACATCAACGTGCTGCTCGTGTCGGCGCTGCATTCGCAGCCGGCCGGCCGACCCCTCCCGCCGGCCGCCGCCGAGGCGTTGCCCGATCAGGCCGACGCGCCCATGGAGCCCGCCCACACGGCGCGCCTGCAGCGGTTCCTCGCCGTGGCGCTGACCGCGAACGTCGCCGTCGTGGCGATCGCCGCCGCGATCGCCGTGATACTGCTCGTGAGCGCCGGCTAGCTCAGGCGACCGGAACGGGAACGCGCAGGCGGCCGAGCCCGTCGCGCAGCGCGGTCCGCGCGCGCCAGCCGAGAGCCCGGCGCGCCGCGGCCGGATCGAGGCACGACCGCTCGATCTCGCCGTGGCGCCGCGCGGCATGCTCGACGGCCAGGCCGAGCCCGCGCGCCACGTCGAGGACCGGGGTCTCGCGGCCGGTCGACACGTTCAGCGTGCCCGACACCCGGCTCTGGCCGGCCGCAACGAAGGCTGCCGCGACGTCGTCGACGTGGACGTAGTCGCGCGTCTGGCGGCCATCGCCGAAGACCACGGCCGGCGCTCCCACCGCGGCGGCTGCGGAGAACATCGCCACCACGCCGGCCTCGCCGTCGGGATCCTGCCTGGGCCCGTAGACGTTCGCCATCCGCAGCGCGAGCGTCGACAGGCCGTGCAGGCGGGCGAAGACGGCGAGGTACGACTCCGCCGCGGCCTTGCTCGCGCCGTACGGGGAGAGCGGCGCGGCGGGGCACGCCTCCGTCGTCGGGATCTCCTCGGGCTGGCCGTAGACGGCGGCCGTCGAGGCGAGCACGAAGCGCCGCGCCCCGGTCCGGCGCGCCGCGTCGAGCACGGCGGCGGTTCCGGCGACGTTCACGCCGGCGTCGAACGCGGGGTCGTCGACCGAGCGGCGGACATCGATCTGCGCGGCGAGATGGAACACGACCTCGGGTCGCAGGATCGCCATGAGGTCGGCCATCCACGCGGCGTCGGTCACGTCCTCGGTGTGCAGCTCGGCACCGCGCTCGAGCGCCGTCTCGACGTTCGCCAGCCGGCCGGACGACAGGTCGTCGACGATGTGCACCTCGTGCCCGTGCGCCACGAGCGCGTCGGTGACGTGCGAGCCGATGAAGCCGGCTCCGCCGGTGACGAGCGCCTTCACGGACCGACTCAACCATGCCTTCCCGGCAGGCCCCAACCCGGTCAAACGCGCGGCTCACGCCGGTCCAACCGAGGCGGCGTTCGACGGCCCGGCCGGCGGGCCGCACAGCTCGGCGTCGAGCGCGTCGACGACGCCGAGCGCGAGGTCGAGCGCGGCCTCCATCGCCGCCTCGTCGACCTCGGTGTCGTCCTCCTGGTGCACCCGCGGGACGATCCCGCGCTCGTCGAGGCAGGCGATGCGGACGCCGGCCGCCGCGGGCCGCGCGCCGCGCGTGCCGGCGCCGAGCGCCTCGGCCGCGCGTGCCGCCGCCGCCTCGGCCTGCGGGTGCCGTGCCCGCACGGCCGGCCGGCCGAGCCCGCATGGCCCGAGCTCGAGCAGCACGCCGTCGACGTAGTCGTCGGCGGCACGCGGCTCGGCGTGGCCGGCGCCGACCAGGAGCAGCGCGGGCGCCAGCGTGCGAGGCGGCTCGCGGGAGAGCTCCTCGAACAGCGTGAGGGCGACGGCGACCCCGGACGCGCTGTCGTTCGCCCCCGGGGCCCAGCCCGAGAGCGCGACGTCGACCGCCGCGGCGAGCGTGCCGAGCAGCGCGACCGTCGGCGCGAGCTGCACGGCGCCGAGCCAGGGCGCCTCGACGCCCGCGACGCGCGCGGCGGCGGTCGCCGTCACGAGAGCGCCGCAGGCGGCGAGCGTCCCGCGCGGGAGGCGCCGGCGGCGCCGGCGCTTGTTCAGCGCGAGGCCGCGCTTCGGCGCGTCGTAGGCGGCGGCGATCACGAGCGGCACGCCGCCGGTGGGCACCGCGGTCAGCACGTGCTGGGTCGCGCGGCGCGGGAACAGCAGCCGCAGCGGCCCGACCCGGCCGACGGCCTCGATCGCAAGCGACAGCGCGCCGAGCGCGGCGACGGCGAGGCCCACCGCCGGCACCGCGACCGCCAGCAGCCCGCCCGCCGCGGCGAGCAGACAGCCGAGCGCCTTCACCGCCCAGCGCTGCGGCCGGACCCAGCGCGTCTCCACGAACGCCTCGGCGGCGATCTGCCGGTGCAGCCACAGCGCGGCTCGCCGCTCGGCGTCGGTGCACGCGCCCCGGCCCGCGAAGGAGCACAGCCCGTCGACGAGCGACCGCATGGCGGGGCACCGTATAGCCTCCCCGGACCCATGGACGCCGCCGACCTCGCCTTCGCAGGAGCCGCCCGGCAGGCCGACCTGATCAGGCGTCGTGAGGTCTCGTCCCGGGAGCTGACCGAGCTGTACCTCGAGCGCATCGCGCGCCTGGACCCGCAGCTCAACGCGTTCCGCGTGGTGTTCGCCGAGCGCGCGCTCGCCGAGGCCGGACAGGCCGACGCACGCGCCAAGGGCGGCGACCCGCGACCGCTGCTCGGCGTCACGGTTGCGGTCAAGGACGACATGGACGTGGCCGGGGAGCCGACCATGTGGGGCAGCGCCGCGCACGACGGCGCGGCGCCCGCCGACGCCGAGGCGGTCCGCCGGCTGCGCTCCGCCGGCGCCGTGATCCTCGGCAAGACGCACGTGCCGGAGCTGACCATCACGCCCTGGACCGAGTCGGTCGCCTTCGGGGCGACCCGCAACCCGTGGGACGTCCACCGCACGCCCGGCGGCTCCTCCGGCGGCTCGGGCGCCGCGGTGGCGGCGGGCCTGACGGCGGCCGCGATGGGGTCGGACGGCGGCGGCTCGATCCGCATCCCGGCCGCGTGCTGCGGCGTGTTCGGGATCAAGGCCCAGAACGGGCGCGTCCCGACGGCGCCGCTCGTGCAGCCGTGGCACGGGCTCTCGACGTGGGGCCCGATCGCCCGCCGGGTGGCGGACGGCGCGTTGGTGCTCGACGCGATCAAGGACGGCGGGCCGTCGTTCGTCGAGGCCGCCGCGCGCGAGCCCGGCCGGCTACGGATCGCCGTGTCGGTGCGGACGCCGCCGCTGGCCGGCGTGCAGGCCGACGCCGAGCAGCTGAGCGGCGTCGAGGCGGTGGCCGATGCGCTGCGCGGCCTCGGCCACGAGGTGATCGAGCGCGAGGTCGACTACCCGGTTGCGACGGGGAGCCACGTGCTCACCCGCTACCTGCGCGGGGTCGCCGACCAGGCGCGCGCGATGCCGCACCCCGAGCGCCTGTCGCGGCGGACCCGGGGCTACCGGCGGCTCGGCTCGAGGATCCCTGACGCCGTGCTCGAACGCGCGAAGGCGGCCGCCGCCGCCGACGAGCGGGCGATCGGCCGCGTCTTCGACGGCGGCGTCGACGCTCTGCTCACCCCGGTCTTCACGCGCCGCCCGCCCGCGGTGGGCGAGTACGACGGCATGCCCGCGTGGTGGACGTTCGCCGGCTCGGTGCGCTTCGTGCCGTTCTGCGGCGCGTTCAACCACACCGGCCAGCCGGCCGCCTCGGTCCCGGCGACGTGGACGGCCGACGGGTTTCCGGTCGGGGCGCAGCTCGTCGTCCCGCGCGACGGGGAGCCGGTGCTGCTCGCGCTCGCCGCGCAGCTCGAGGCGGCGCTCGCGTGGCCGGACCGGCGGCCGTCGGTGGGGGCATGAGCCCGCAGGGGCTGCGCGAGATCGCCGAGGCGGTGGCGCGCGAGGCCGGCCGCCAGCTGCGGGAGGCGTTCGCCGGCCCGCGCGTGAACGTGACCGCCAAGTCGAGCCCGACCGACCTCGTCTCGGAGGCCGACCACGCCGCCGAGCGGCTGATCCGCGAGCGCCTGGCGTCGGCGCGGCCGGGCGACGGTTTCCTCGGCGAGGAGGGCGGCGACGAGCAGGGGACGTCCGGCGTGCGCTGGATCGTCGACCCGCTCGACGGCACGATCAACTTCCTGTTCGGCATCCCCCAATGGGGCGTCAGCATCGCCTGCGAGGACGGCGACGGCACGATCGCGGGCGTGGTCTACGACCCGATGCGAGACGAGCTGTGGTCGGCCGAGCGCGACGGGCCGGCGCTGCTCGACGGGCGCCTTGTCAGCGCGTCGATGCGCGACGACCTGGCGACGGCGATGGTCGCCACCGGCTTCGGCTACGACGCCGAGGTGCGCCGCTACCAGGGCGAGATCGTCGCCCGGCTCCTGCCGCACGTCCGCGACATCCGCCGCCTCGGCTCGGCGGCGCTCGACCTCTCGTGGACGGCCGCCGGCCGCTACGACGCGTTCTACGAGCGCGGCCTCAACAGCTGGGATCG
>Ga0299914_10001500_pt1 | contig 15451 bp, 15 predicted proteins | sample RVTome_10_FD_201361 | JGI IMG/M metagenome (GOLD analysis project Ga0299914, IMG submission 201361) | Soil microbial communities from uranium-contaminated site in the Upper Colorado River Basin, Wyoming, United States - RVT153D57 (version 2) ...
CGGCGAGATTGCGCAGTACGAGGACATCTACCGGCTCTGCTTCCTGCGTGGCCCCGAGGGCATCATCATCGGGCTGTCCGAGCAGCTCAGCTGAAACCTCCATGGGTGCGGCCGGGGGTGGCCCCGGCGGGGCGCTCCTCCCTTGCGCGGAGGCTGTCGCGCAAACCCCCGCTCCGTCCGCGCCGATCGGGAGCATCGCCGCATGCCCCAGAACTTCCTCGCCTGCGACCGCGACCCACCGCTCCTCCTGCCCCCGGATCTGCGCGACTGGCTGCCTGAGGACCACCTCGCCTGGTTCGTGATCGAGGCGGTCGACGAGCTCGACCTCGAGCCGTTCTACGCCGCATACCGCGCCGACGGCCACGGCGCCGCCGCCCACGAGCCGAAGATGATGGTGACGCTGATCGCCTACGCCTACGCGGTCGGCGAGCGAAGCTCGCGCGGGATCGAGCGCCGCTGCCGCGAGGACGTCGCCTTCCGGGTGATCTGCGCCAACCAGGCCCCCGACCACGCGACGATCGCCCGCTTTCGGGCCCGCCACCAGGGCGCCCTCGCCGACCTCTTCGGCCAGGTGCTGGGACTCTGCGCGGAGGCCGGGATCGTCGAGGCCGGCGTCCTCGCCGTCGACGGGACGAAGCTCGAGGCCTCGGCGTCAAACCACGCCAGCAGAAGCTACGAGCAGATCGCGCGGGAGATCGTCGCCGAGGCGGGCCGGGATCGACGCCGCCGAGGACGAGCTCCACGGCGATGCCCGGGGCGACGAGCTCCCCGAGCAGCTGACGACCCGTCACGGAAGGCGGGAGTGGCTGCGGGAGGCCAAGGAGCGACTCGAGCGAGAGCGGGCCGAGCGGGCCGAGCCGGTCCCCCGGGAGCGGGAGAAGCGGCTTGAGATCTGTCACCGCCGCCTCGCCGAGGACTGGCAGGCAGAGCGTCAGGCAAACCAGGCCTACGAGGCCTACCGGGAGCGCGGGGTGGCGAGCGACGGACGCCGCTTCGGCGCCCGGCCGAAGCCGCAACCCCGCCTCCCGAGCCCGAGGGCAAGGTCAACACCACCGACCCCGACTCGAAGAACATCAAGGCCTACCGCGGCTACGTCCAGGGCTACAACGCCCAGGCCGTGACCACCCGCGGGCAGATCGTCGTCGCCGCGGAGATCGCCCCCGACGGCCTCGACTTCGCCCAGCTCGACCCGATGGTCTCAGCAGCGGAGCGAGAGCTCGACAACGCGGGCGTGGCCGAGAGGCCAGAGGTAGTGCTAGCCGACGCCGGCTACTGGGCTAACGACCACATCGATCTCCTGCGCGAGCGCGGGATCACCCCGCTCGTCGCCGCCGACGCCGACAAGCGAAAGGGGCCGCGCAAGACCCGCCTCGGCGGCCCCTACGACTTCATGCGAAGAGCGCTCACGAGACCGACGGGATCGGAGCTTTACTCGCGGCGCCAGGGGATGGTCGAGCCGGTGTTCGCCGACATCAAGCAGAACCGGCGCGCGGGGCGGTTCAAACGCCGAGGTCGGGCCGCGGTCCGCTCGGAATGGCGCCTGATCACCGCCACCCACAACGTCCTGAAGCTCCACCGGCACACCGTGGCGGCCGCGGCGGCCTGAGCAGTCCCGGGGCCGACGGCCCCTGCCGGTTCAGATGGTGTCGGTTCTCCACGCCGGGTGGCTGTTTCGGCTGCGCCTTTGCGCGACAGCCTCCGCGCAGAGGAGGCGCCAGGGCGTCGGCTAGCGCTTTCCACGACCAGGTGACAAAATGCCTGCGCTGGGTCAGTCCCCCGCGTATTTGAGCAATGGTGGCGTTCGGGGGGGCGCCCGACCAAGGAAGGAAGGAGGACCTCGTGAAGGTCACTATTCAGCGGACGCCGAGCCGGCTTTTAGGTCTCCTAGGTCTCGCCGGCCTTGCGGCCGCACTGACGATTCTGGTTGCGCTCGTCGGCCCGAGTGGGACCGCCGCGCAGGGACCGCCGAAGGCCGACGAGTCGAACTGCGCGACCGGTCGGACCGTGCCCGCGAGCAAGATCTCGGTCCAGATGTGGACGTTCAACCGCTACGTCAATCGCGGCGAACGTGCCGACGAGGCGCCCGCCGGCGCGCCCGGGCCGGAAGCCAGCACCGCTGAGCGCCTGGAGTTCGTCTTCGCGTTCCTGAGCGAGACCGGCTACCGGAAGATCGAGCCGTACAGCTTCCACGGGCTCACGGTCGAGGAGTTCGACGCGCTGGCCAAGGAGTACGGCCTCAAGGTGCCCTCGCGGCACATGTCCACGAACCCGGCGACCTGGGAGGCCAACCTGGCAGACGCGAAGCTCCTGGGCCAGCACATGACGGGCTCAGGCGGGTTCGCGCCGCCCGGGATCGGCAGCTACGAGAACACGCTGGCGACCGCCGAGACGATGAACGAGCTCGGTGAGCTCTCGGTGAAGAACGGCACCGGGCCAATGTTCGGCCACAACCACCGGGCTGAGTTCACCACGATGTACGTCGACGCCGAGGGCGACGGCACGCTGAAGAGCGCCTGGCAGATTCTCGTCGAGAACACGGACCCGCGGTATGTCGACTTCCAGCTCGACGTCGGCTGGGCCGCGATTGCCGGCGAGGATCCCGCGGCGCTGCTCGAGCAGCACGGCGACCGCATCTCCTCGCTCCACGTCAAGGACGCCATAATCACCGTCCCCGACGAGGAGTGGGAGCAGGTGACGATCGGACAGGGCGACGTCGACTGGGAGGCGGTCTTCCAGGCCGCACAGGGCCACGTCCGCTACTACATCATCGAGCAGGATCCGCCGGTGGAGCCGTTCTCGTTCGCCGCGGAGAGCTTCGAGTACGTCGACTGCCTCGTCTTCTGATCGGCTGAACCGCAAGCGCGATAGCGTCGGAACGGTCCTACCGCCCCTCGCTGGGGGCGGTAGGACTGCCGACCGCTGGACGCTGCCATCCCTCCCGCGAATAGCGCGGAGGAGAAGCCTGGCGACCCAGAGCGCACGCAATCTGCCAAGCGCAGGCGTGGATCAAGGAGGTACTGCGGTCCGCACCGCTCGAGGGGCCCCGGCGCCTCGGAGTAGGCGCTGCGCCCCGCGGGAGTGCACGGGCGCATGTAATGGCGTACTCGTAGGATCGGGGCAGGGTGGAGTCCATGGAGATGCAGAGCGGGCTGCCTGTTGGGGTCGCGGCGTTCGTCGGCCGCGAGCGTGAGCGTGTGAAGGTGGCCGACCTGGTCGCGAATGTCCGGGTGGTGACGTTGACCGGGCCGGCTGGCTGCGGCAAGACGCGGCTGGCGGTGGAGGTCGCCGGGGAAGTGGCATCGCGGTTTTCCGATGGGGCCTGTTGGGTAGACCTGCAAGGGGTCAAGGAACAGGGGCTGGTCGCACCGGCCATTGGTGGGGCCGTGGACGTCGGCGAGCGACCCGACCAGGCGTTGACCGACACGCTCGCCGAGCAGCTCAGCGCACGGCATCTGCTGATCGTGCTCGACAATTGCGAGCACTTGCTGGAGGCGGGCGCGGAGCTGGTCGCCGCCCTGTCGTCGTCGTGCCCGCACCTTCACGTGCTGGCCACCAGCCGCGTGCCGCTCGCGGTTGAGGGTGAGGCGATGTTCGTGGTCGCGCCGCTGCCGGTGCCCGGCCCCGATGCTCTGTCCGCCAGCACGGTCGCGGCAGCGGACGCGGCGCGGCTGTTCGAGATGCGGGCCCGGCAGGTGGCCGCGGACTTCCGGGTCGACAACGACAACGCCGTGACCGTGGCCGAGATCTGCCGGCGTCTGGACGGGATCCCGTTGGCGATCGAATTGGCGGCGGCGCGGGTGCGGGTGCTGGCGCCAGGCGAGATCGCGGCCGGGCTGTCGGATCGGTTCGGGTTGTTGACCGGCGGGGTGCGGGGGGCGCCGGAACGGCAGCGAACGCTGGAGGCGTCGCTGGACTGGAGCTACGATTTGCTCGACGACGTTCAGCGGTTGGCGCTGGCGCAGTTGTCGGTGTTCGCCGGCTCGTTCGAATTAGATGCTGCCGAGGCCGTGGTGGGCGGAGACGGCATCGACGGCTATGACGTGCTCGACTTGGTGGCCGGGCTGGTCGAGCAGTCGTTGGTTCAGGTCGCCCAGCGTCAGGGCCGGGCGCGCTACCGGCTGTTGGAGACGATCCGGGAGTATGCCCGGCAGCGGTTGGCCGAGTTGGACGATCCCCATCGGGTGCGTGGCCGCCATCTGGAGTTTCATGTCGGGCTGGCCGGGCGGGCGCACACGGGTCTCTCCGGTGGACAGCCTGAGCCCTGGGTGGCGCGGCTGACGGCTGACCTGGATGACCTGCGTGCCGCGATGGACTGGGCGGCGGAGTCCGGGGACCTGCGAGGACTGGTGGACCTCACTGAGCCGATCGTCCGCTTCTGGTTCGAGCGCGGCCTGTCCCCGGAGGTGCACCGGCGGCTGCACGACGCGGTCGAGGGCCCGGGCGCCCGTGATGACGAGCGGGTGCGGGGGCTGATCACGGCGGCGCTCCTGGCCCTCGGCGGCGGCGAACCGACCAGCGCCCTTCGTTCGGCGAGCCAGGCAGTGGACGCGGCACGCGCCGTCGATGTGGGCGACGCGCTCGCACTCGGCTTGAGCGTTCGGGCTCAGGCGGGGGCCATGTCGGGGCTGCGGACCAACGAGCAGGTGGACGCTGACGTCGAGGAAGCGGTCGAGCACGCCGAACAGTGCGGTGATGCCGCGACCCACGCCTACGTCCTGGCGCTCGTCGGGTGGACGCTGCTTCACAGCCGCACGATCCACGCCGGGTGCCGCCTGCTCGAGGAGGCGATCGAGGTGTGCAAGGCCGCCGAGGTCGCCTTCCATCTGCCAGCCGCCCACGCGGTTCTTGGGCTGTCGCCGGTGTGGTCCGGTCGGCTCGACCGGACACGTCATCACTCTCGGCGGGGCTGGGCACTCGCCCGCCAGGTCAGACGTCCCGGGTGGGAGGCGATCGGGCTCGCCGGCCTGGGAGCGGCTGCCCTGCTGCAAGGCGATCACGGTCAGGCGCAGGACTGGCTGTCGAAGGCGCAAGGGGTGTTGCGGGCAGGATCCCTGGGGGGGTCGACACGCGAGATGTGGTTGCGTCCCTGGCTGGCCCTGTCGGCCTACGCAGCCCGCGATCTAGAGACCGCTCAGGCCACGGCTGCGGAGATCGTGGGGATCGGCCGTCGTCGCGGCAGCCGCTGGGACGAGTCGATCGGTGAGTGGCTACTGGGCACGCTCGCACACGGCCAGGGGCGCCACGACGAAGCGCGAGCACATCTTCAGGCCAGCCGCGGACTGTCGACCGATCCACGGTTCCCGTTCCCGCTGGGCCGATCGTTGCTCGGCCTCGCGGAGCTGGCCAGGGAGGAGGAGGACTTCGAGGACGCGTGGGAGCTCGCGCACGAGAGCCTCGAGGTTCTCGACGACCACGGCGACCGGGTCGGGACCTCCGCGGCACTGGAGACGATCGCCGACCTCGCCGTGGCCCGTGGCGAACCCGAGCGGTCGCTTCGCCTGCTCGCCGCGTCGCAACGGTTCCACGCCGACACGGGCATTGTCCGCTTCCCCTTCCAGGCCGACCGCTTCGAACGTGCCCGCAGCACAGCACAAGCCGCGCTTGACCCGGCCGACATCACGGCATGCTGGGATGAGGGCAGTGAGCTGTCGCTCATCGACGCGGTCGCCTATGCCCGCCGCGGGCGGGGGAAGCGTCAACGCCCGCAGATCGGATGGGAGTCACTGACTCCTGCCGAACGTGACGTCGTACGGCTGGTAGCCGAAGGCCACACCAACGCCGAGATCGGCCAACGTCTGTTTATATCGGTCAACACGGTCAAGAAGCACCTGTCTCACGTTTACGCAAAGGTGGATGTCGACGGGCGCGCCGATCTCGCCGCAGCAGTGGCCCGCCGCGACCTGTAGTACCACCCCAGCCGCCGAAGAACTACCCGGTCGGGTGATGTTATCCGGCATCGCCTGCGTCATCGTCACGGGCATGACCGCACGCACGAGACGCAAGGAGACATCACATGAGCAACCAACGCACTCACCATGTCACCACCACCGACGGCGTCACCATCGGTGCGACCGTGCACGGACAAGGGCCGCCGCTCGTGTTCTTGCACGGGATGCTGGGCGACGGTGACACCGACTGGGACCCGCTCCTGGGACACCTGGCGGGCCGGTTCACCTGCCATCTGCCTAGCCAGCGGGGCCGCGGACTCAGTGGCGCCCACCCCGACCTCAGCTACGGTCGCGTGGTCGACGACTTCCTCGCCTACATCGACAGCATCGGGGAACCCACCGGGTTGGTGGGCTGGTCTGGCGGCGCCTGGCCCGTGCTTGGCGCGGCAGCGCAGTCCGACGCGGTCGCCGCGGTGGCCACCATCGAGCCCGAAAGTATGGGTCTGGCGGACGAGCAGGAGCAGGCGGCGTTCGGCGACGCCGTCGCCCGCGCCGGCGAGTTGGCCACTGCCGGCGACCTGGCGGCTGCGATTCGCCCGTTGGTCGACTTCGTCTTCAACGACGATGAGATCGCCGTGGCCGAGGATGCCGGCTACCTCGACGCCACAGCACGCTACGTCCCGAACCTGCTCAACTTCATCCAGCAACTGCTGGAGTACCAAGGCCCCACCGCTGAAGATCCGGCCGTGCTCGGCGCCATCTCCGCTCCGGTGCTGGTGCTCCGCGGATCGGACACCAAGCCGTTGGCGCTCACCAGCGCACGGCACGTGGCCGACCACGTTCCCAACGCACGTCTGCAAGACATCCCCGGCGCCGGGCACGCCGCCCCCCTGACCCATCCCGAGGCACTCGCCGAGGCACTCACCGAGTTCTTCACGCCAGCCCCGCAGCCGATCTGACCGCGGGGTCGTCGTAGCGGTTGTCGAACGTTCCGTCCTCACCGGCGTAGACCCAGTCGGGCCATGGCCAGGGACCCTTGCCTATTGCGAGGGAGTTCGCGGCGCTACGCCGGGAAAGTTCGCAATGGGTCTGCGTGTGGTCGATGCGGAATCGGGCGAGCAGCTCGGGTTCTGGCGGGGTGTAGCCCGTAGGTTCGCCCTCGTCCTCAGCGAACTGCCCCTGTTCTACGGATTCCTCCGGATGATCGACGACGATCGACGGCAAACGTGGCACGACGAGCTCGTCCACTCCGTCGTCCTCTTCAGTTGGCGTGGACGAGAGCCGCGTCGCCCAGGCGTGCCTGCTTAGGACAGGGAGACGTCTCGGTCGCTGCGGCGGCATCTCGGTATCGCGCAGAGGAGGAGCCAGCCCGCTACCGGCCCTCGGACTCCCCCTCCTCGACCTTGGAGAGGAAGTGGCGCAGGTGGTCGGCGACGGTCCGCTTCGCGAGCCCGAGCGGGAATACGGGGGTCAGCAGCCTGCCCTTGAAGCCCCGGAGGTGGCGTACCGCGATCAGCTCCACTCGACTGCCGGCATCAGCCGGCGTCGCCCTGATCTCCCAGGTGCTCCCCGGCTTGAACAGGTTCGAGTCGGTGACCGTTCCCTTGAGGGACCCGGGCTCGGACCAGTCGTAGCGCAGGCGTTCCCAGACGTATCCGATCGGCCACGGGTTGCCCTCGGTCACCTCGGCGAACGTCTCTCCTGCCTCATGGACCTCGAGGTGCTCGACATGCACGTCAGGCCACATCTCTGCCCGCCGCTCTGAGAAATCCCGTGCGGCCTCGAGGACCCGCTCGGGCGCAACGGGGGTCTCATCGACCACGTGTACCTGTGGCACGAACTCGATCCTACCCCGCGAGCACAGGCCCGGGACGAGAGTCGCGAGACCGGGAAAGGACCGCACGGCGCAGCGGGGCGCCTCGACTTCGCGCAATAGAGCGCGCCGCTTTGCACGGGAGGCGCAACCTCTGGCGAGCGCCACGGAGCGTCAATCGGATAGCGACCGTTCCTGACATCCGTTTCGATCGCCGTACGTTGCGTCCTCCTGGGTGACGATCTCCTGAAACCTATCGCGGAGACCCCCCGCGTCATCCCCGGTTTCGCCGTCGCTGAAGGTGACCGCGATATCCCGTGCACCGGCGGAAGTAGGCCGGCGCGCCTCGGGGCCGGGAGCCTCTACCTCAACATCGTCGAACCCTGCCGCCCGCCCGAGATCCGCTGCGCGCTTAGCCGCATCGTGAGAAGCGAAGCCGGCAAAGCACGAGGTGTGCTCGCTGCGTATGAAGGCCATAAAAGCGAGAGCCCCGCCCCCGGCCAAGAGAACGACGAGAAGGATGCCCGCGGCAGCCACCTTCATCAGGAAGAGATACACCTCGCCGGAGGACTCGTGACGCATCCGATTCGGATGGAACATTGGTTTGGCAGGGTCCGCTGCTCGCGCGAAGCGGAAGCGCTACGGCGAGGCTTCGCGGTCACGCCCGACGTCGGCTACTGCGTCATGGTCGTAGCTGGTCGCGTTGCCCATCGATAACACGCCGACGCCACGAGCGGGATAGATCCGCATCACGGACCAGAAGCCGCCGCCCCCTCCGAGGTGCTCCCAGAAATCTCCGGCGGTTCGGTCGGCGCCCCGGCGAAACCAGCCGAAACCGACCTCGAGCTTGCGCCCGGAGGACTGAAGAGTCTGCATTGCCTCGACGCCCTTCGGCGAGAGGAGGCGTACCCCGTCGAACTCGCCGCCGTTTAGATGGACCCCCATGAAGCGAGCGGCGTCGCGCGCTGATCCGACCAGGCCTCCGTATGCCGGGCCATCGACGAGGAAGCGGTTGAGGGCGACGAAACGATGCTCGCTGGCACCCATGATCCCCTTCGGCAGCAGCAGCCAGAACAGCGGCGTCATCGGATGAAAGCGCCGCTGATAGCCGGTGGCGACATCGTCCTCGGAAGCCACGGAGTAGCCGAAGCCGGTGTTGGCCATGAACAAGGGCTCGAGGATCCGGGTTCTCACGTAGTCCTCGTAGCTCTGCCCGGAGGCCGCGGCGATCACCTCCCCCAAGGCGATGTAGCCGAGATTGGAGTAGACCGCCTTGGACCCTGCGGGGAAGCGGAGGCGATCGTGCTTTGCCAGGAGCTCGACCGCGAAATCGTGGGGATCGCGTCCCGTTTCTGCGGCGGGGTGCACCCAACGAACCGGCATCGGGTTGCCGACGCCCGCGCTGTGGCTGAGCAGATGACGAACCTCAACCGCCGGCCAGCCGGATCGGGGCCTCGGGAACTCGGGCAGAAACCGCTCGACCGGATCGTCGAGGTTGAGCGCGTCTCGGTCGACCAGCTGCATCACCGCAGTTGCGGTGACGATCTTCGTCATCGAGAACCACAGATAGACCGTGTCCGCAGTTACGCGGCGGCGGCTGGAAGTATCGGCAACGCCGGCGCTGGACAGCTGCTCGATGCCGCCCGGTCCCACGATTGGCGGCCGAGATGCCCGGGACGTCCCGGGCCGTCAACCGCTCGAGAACCGCCGCGAGCTTGGAGTCCCGGTTGTCCATCTTCGGCATTCTCGCGCCGACGGCCGCGCGGATGCTCTAGCACCCGGCCGCGACGGAGTGTCGCTCCTCGCGCAGAGGAGCCGCCGCAGGACAGTGGCCACGCCCTCCCGTGCGTCCTCACCCGGAAGGTAGTCGTGGGGGGTCGCGCGTCGTATACCGCCAGCCACGTCGCGTCGAGCTAGTCGGTCGACGTAAAACACGGCGGGCCACCTCCTTGCCGGTCTCGGCATCGGTCGAGTGCAGGGCTCGTCGATCCCGAGAACATCCCCGGCACCCGTGGTCACCTTGCCCTGCTCGATCACCCCCTGGAGCGTGGGTTCGGCTCCGGCACTCGCGCGGCCGGTCCAGCCCCAGTCCCAAGGGAGGTGACCGAGGCGATCCAGCTCTCGATCGAGTGGGGCTCTCACCCTCCGGTCAACGCCAGATCGCCGGCGAAGGGCGCCCGAGCAGATCGTCGAGCTTGTCAGAGCCGCGGTGCTCGGGCGGCGAGACCGCCTGACCGGTGGCGCCTCCGCACATCATCTGCGGAGGACTACGGATCTGAGACCGCCGACGTCGACCTACGCTTGCCCCCGCAATGCCCCATTCCTGGGCCATCGACCCGGAGCCGCGCCTGGCTCAAGTCCTAGGGATGATTGGGCGCAGGATCGAACACAAGGTTGCCTTTTGCACACTTCAGTTACTCCCGAACCACGTAATGGGGCCGCGCCGCTGGACGTCCTCGTCATCGGCGCCGGCCAGGCCGGCCTCGCCATGGGCTACGAGCTCGCACAGCGCCGGCTCAGCTTCAAGATCGTCGACGCCGCTCCCGAGATCGGCCACTCCTGGCGCAAGCGCTGGGACTCGCTGAAGCTGTTCACGGCCGCCCAGTACAACCACCTGCCTGGCAAGCGCTTCCCGGCACCCGTCGACACCTACCCGGGGAAGGACGAGGTCGCCGATTTCCTGCGCGATTATGCCGCCGAGTTCGAGCTTCCGGTGCGGCTGAACACCGAGGTCACAGGACTCGCTCCCAACGGCGCCGGCTACGTGGCCGATACCCCGAGCGGCGAGGTGAGGGCCCAGCAGGTCGTCGTCGCCACCGGTCCGTTCCAGGTGCCGTTCATCCCCGGCTTGGCCAGCGAGCTTGACCCGCGCGTCCACCACCTGCACAGCGTGGAGTACCGCGACCCCGAGGCGCTGCCGGAAGGCCGGGTTCTGGTCGTCGGTGGTGCGAACACCGGCTGTCAGATCGCCCTCGAACTCTCCGAGGTCCGTGAAGTTGACATCGCCGTTGGCGATCGCCTGCCGACGGTGTCGCAGCGCCCGATGCGGCGAGATGTCTGGTGGTGGGGCGAGAAGCTCGGCATCACCCGGGTTACCGTTGACTCGCGGCTCGGCCGGCGGATGTCCGAGCGCGACGTCGTGATCGGCGGCGGCCACAAGGAGCTCAGGCGCCACGGCGTCACCGTCCGGCCGCGCGTGACCGGCGCCACCAACGGGTCGGTCCGGTTCGCCGACGCCTCGGACGGTGAGTACGAGGTCGTCATCTGGGCGACCGGCTTCCAAGTCGATCACTCGTGGATCGACATGCCGGATATCAAGGACGCGAAGGGCCGCGTCACGCACAACCGCGGCGTCACCCGTTCGCCGGGGCTCTACTTGCTCGGCCTCTCCTGGCAGTACAGGCGGACCTCGGCCCTGCTGGGCTGGGTTGCCGAGGACGCCCGGCACCTCGCCGAGCAGATCGCGTCCACCGAACCGATCCCAGCCCCACCCGCATAGTGTGCCGCCGCCGAGCGAGCTTGATGGCGATCGAACGAGAGGATCGAGATGACTAAGTCCACTCCTACCGACTACTTCCCGACCGAGACCGAGGGGCTCGCTTGGGCCGAAGCTCCGCAGCGGGTCGAGCTCGCCGACGGCGATCGTCTCGAGCTCGAGATCGCGCCCGTGCGCAAGACGATCGCTGATGCCGAGGTGCGGATGCTCGCCTACAACCGCTCGATTCCCGGCCCCACCTTGGTGGTCCGGGAAGGCTCGGAGATCGAGGTCGTGGCTGTGAACCGCGGCGACGTCGAGGCCACGGTTCACTGGCACGGCCTTCGCCTCCGTAACGAGTCGGACGGGGTTCCGGGAGACACCCAGGAGCCGATCCAGATCGGCGGCACGTATACCTGCAAGGTTCAGTTCCCCGACCCCGGCATCTACTGGTACCACCCCCACGTCCGGGAGGACTTCGCGCAGGAGATGGGTCTCTATGGGACGATCATCGTCGAGCCCCACGACGAGAGCTACTGGCCGCCAGCCGATCGCGAGCTGACGATCACCCTCGACGATCTGTTGATCGAGGACGGAAAGCTGGTCCCCTTCGGGCGCTCGGGACCGACGTTCACGGCGATGGGCCGGTTCGGCAACACGATGCTGATCAACGGCCAGGCCGAGTTCTCTGACGGGGTCATCGCCGGCGAGGTCGTTCGTCTCCACCTCGTCAACACCGCCAACACCCGCATCTTCAACATCGCCGTCAACGGCGCGCGGATGAAGCTCGTCGGTGGCGACAGCGGCCGGGTCGAGCGAGAGGAGTTCGTCGACGAGGTCCTGCTCTCGCCGTCGGAGCGGGCGACGGTCGACGTTCTGTTCGACGCACCGGGCGACGTGCGGCTCGAGCACCGCACTCCCGATTCGACCTACGACCTCGGCGCCTTCACGGTCGAGGCAGCCTCCACCTCGAACGGCGCCGCCGCCGCCTTCGAGGAGCTGCGGGTCGATCCCGAGCTCTCGGCGTTCCGCGAGTCGATCGACACCCACCTCCAGCGCGAGCCCGACAAGGTGCTGAACATCAATTCGGAGATGCCCATCCTCTATGGCGGCGAGGAGGCCGAGGCCTCGTCCTACGTCTGCCCGATGCACCCCGAGGTCACCGCTGAATCAGCCGAGGAGTGCCCGAAGTGCGGAATGAAGCTGATCCCGGCCAACAAGGCGTCGGAGGCGGCGGAGGGCGGCGGTCACGCTCACGAGCATGGCGACGGCCTCGAGTGGGAGGACCTGATGCCGGACATCAACCGCAAGACCGACAGCTCGAACATGGTCTGGCAGCTGGTGGACCAGGAGAGCGGAGGCACGAATCACGAGATCTCGTGGGCCCTCAAGGTCGGCGACGAGGTGAAGATCCGCCTGGCAAATGGAATGGACCAGGAGCACCCCATGCACCATCCGTTCCACATTCACGGCGCCGGTCGCTTCCTCGTCCTATCGCGCGACGGCGAGCCGCAGGAGAACCTGGTCTGGAAGGATACGGTCCTGATCCGCGCCGGCGAGACCGTCGACATCCTGCTCGCCGTCACCAACCCCGGCCGGTGGATGGCTCACTGTCACATCGCCGAGCACACCGAGCTGGGAATGATGTTCTCGTTTGACGTGGCGCCGTGAAGATCGCCTACGTCGTCTATCCGGACTTCACCGGGCTCGACCTGGTCGGGCCCTACGAGGTGATCAGCCGCTGGCCCGACGTCGACGTCCGCTTCCTGGCGAGCAAGCCTGGACCCGTGCGCGCCGATCGCGGCCTGACGGTGGTCCCGACCGACACGCCGGAGACTCTGCCGGATCCGGATCTGATCGTGGTGCCGGGGAGTGAGAACCCGGTCCCCGTGCTCTCCGACGCCGTGCTGCTCGATTGGCTTCGAACAGCGGCGCCGGCATGTGAGTGGACGGTCTCGATCTGCAGTGGGGCGAGCCTCTATGCAGCGGCCGGACTGCTGGAGGGGAGGACCACCTCCACCCATTGGGGCTTCCGCGACAACGTCCGCGCCCTCGGCGCGACGGTGGTCGAGGATCGCGTCGTTTGGGAGGACAACCACCTCTCGAGTGCCGGCGTCTCCGCCGGCATCGACGCCGCACTCGCGCTGACCGAGCGCGTCCACGGCCACGAGCTGGCCGGGGCAATACAGCTGATCATCGAGTACGACCCCGAACCGCCCCTGGACTCAGGCTCGCTGGAGAAGGCCAGCCCGGCGACGATTCGCCGAGCCAAGCGGATCATGCTCGGCGAGCACCCGGTGCAGAAGGCGGCGCAGATCACCGGCCAGGTGGTCCGGGCGCGGGTCGGGCGGGCGCGCCGCGCGCTCGCCGGACGGCGCAACTAGGGACGCGCGCCTTCGCGTCCCCTGAGATCTGGCGCAGTGTTTGCGCACCGCTGGTGGGGAAGGCAGCGGGGCGCAGGACAGGTAACGGACGTCCGCGCAGGACGCTGCAGAGGTGTAGTAGACCTGCAGGGCGAGGCTCTGTGCGGCGCACTCGCGTCAGGCCGCTCGTTCCTGGCTGCTTGCTCGCGGTCCCGGCGGCATGGGGGTCTCCATGGCGGTACCGATGGTCGCCTGGATGCGCCATCGGGGCCACGGCTGGCAGCCGTCGGTGGAGATGGCGGCCTCGATGATCCTCCCGACGATCGTGGTGATCGTCCTCCTCGCGGCCGCGATCAGCGACTTCGGTGCCGCGATGGCGATCGAGCACGTCGCGATGTTTCCGGCGATGCTGGCCGTGATGCTGGCGCGCTGGTACGAGTACTCGTCGTCGCACGCGCATCACGCCCACGTCGCGGAGGCGACTGCCTGAGTCACCGAACCGTAAGCTCGACCTCGGAGGGCCCGCCCGCATCGGGACGACGGCGATTTTCGGTCGGGGGAGGGGGATGCATACGCGTTGTCCGCATATGCGGAGAGCACGCCGAGCTCGACGAGCGGTGGCGCCGTAGCCCGGCGTCACGCTTCGCCCTCGCCTCACTAGTGTGTGTCACCCGAAAGCACGCCGGCGGCTCGCTCATCGCGCGGCGCAGGTGCGGGCTCAGTCCGACGGTAGCGGGACGTCGAGGACGACCTCGATGGTGTCACGCACCTTCAGCGCGCCCATCAGTCCCCGATACGGCCTGATCCCCCACTCGCTCTGGGTCACGGGCATCACCCCACTGACCCGGCCGTCCGTCCCCACGTTGAGCTCGAATCTCGCCGGCCGCGTCGTCCCCGCGAGGTCGAGTGCGCCGCGCACGGTCAGCCCACCGTTCCCGGGCTCGACCGCAGTCGAGCGGAAGGCGATCGGCTGTCCCCGCAGGATCTTCTCGTCGATGGTCTTGCGGATGTCGGCGCGGTCCTTGTCGGTAAGCGGCTTGACTCCGCGCAACCCCTCGCGCACCCGCAGCGAGCGGGGGTCGGCGTTGAGCTGAACCGCGGACAGCGTGCCATCCTCGCCGACCTCTGCCTTCGCCTCCCACTGCTGGACATCGATGATCAGGTCATGGCCCGCCTTCCGCGCCATCCCCTCTCGGTATGTGCGTACCTGCAACACCCCGTTGTCGCCGCCGACCGTGTGCGTGCCAGCTCGAAACGCCACAGCGCGATCGTATTAGGACCACCCCGGTCGCGATCAGCGCACGAGGCACTGCCAAGTGATCGGCGTCGGCACCTGAGGCCGGGCTTCTTGGCGATCTTGGCGGTGCGCTCGTCGGCTAGCCCCCCGCGCCGGAAGGGCGCGTGAGGATCTGTGCGGGTTGTCTCAGGCGCGAGCTTCGGCGAGGCGCTCGATCTCGTAGTGGAGGGTCAGGAACCGCTGACCGGCGAGGTAGAAGCTGTGGTCGGTCCTCAGCTCGCTGTCGGCGACGTAGACGAAGATCTCTTCCTGGAAATAGAGCACTTTGAGAACGGTCAGGGCGTCTCGCTCGCTGTCGACGGAGCTCAGGTAATGGCCCGGGAACGCGAGCTCGGTTCGCGACGTCAGCAGGAGGTCGTGCTGGCCGGCGTTGCTGGGGAGGAGGGTGGCGGTGAAGTTGGCGCTCGGGATCGGGAAGCCGACGCTCACATAGCCGCGGCCCTCGTGCCTGAAGGTCGTGTAGATGCCGACGTAGATCGGCTTGCCCGAGTCCGCAAACGTCCGGATCCAGCCCCGGATGTCGATCTCCTCGTCGCCGTCCAGGGCGATCGTGTCGATCGCGCTCACCATCCCCCGCTGGGCCTCTTCATGTTGGAGGGGATCGCGGCCTGGCCG
>Ga0299914_10001502_pt1 | contig 15442 bp, 13 predicted proteins | sample RVTome_10_FD_201361 | JGI IMG/M metagenome (GOLD analysis project Ga0299914, IMG submission 201361) | Soil microbial communities from uranium-contaminated site in the Upper Colorado River Basin, Wyoming, United States - RVT153D57 (version 2) ...
GGACCCGTCAAAGTCGAGTCGCCCAAGGCGGCGACCCGTAACGGCCGGCCCCCTTCACCGAGGACGGCCGAGGCATCGAACGAGGCCTGGTCGGGAACCGGCCACAGCACGGCGGCCGCCAATTCGGCGCCGATCGTGAGGGCTCCCGCCATGGCCAACCGACGGGCGACATTGGCAGGGCTCGTCATGGCCTCATGGTGCCACGCCTCCGACGATGGAGAAGTCACTTACACGAGATCGCGCCCGGTCGGTCGTTACCCTGAGTTGAATGTCGATACTCAATGAGGCCGAGATGGCGGCGTGGGGCGGGTTTCTACGCTCCCACAAAGTGGTTATCGCCAAGTTGGACGCCGAACTCCAAGAAAGCCATGGACTGCCACTCGTCTGGTACGACGCTCTGGTCCAGTTGCACATCAGCGGACGTCCGCTCCGCATGAAGGAACTCGCCGACCGGCTTCTCTTGTCGCGGAGTGCCACGACTCGCTTCGTCGACCGGCTCGAGGGGGCGAACCTCGTTGCCCGGAACCTGGCGAGCGAAGATAGGAGGGGGATGACTGTGGAGCTCACCGAGGAGGGGTACCAACGATTGCGGCTAGCCTCCCCGTCCCACTTGCTGGGTGTTCGGCGCCATTTCGTGTCCCATTTGGATGAGACTCAGATAGCCGCCCTCGCCGGAGCCTGGGGGAACCTGCTCACCGAGGAGGACAAATAGTTCTTGGCCCGGCGGTGCGACTGAGGAGAGCCCATCGCCACCAGGCGGTCAACTGGCGTCAGTGACCTGACGGAGGCGGTCGGCGAGACCGAAACGCGAACGGGTGGCCGTGGTGAGGTCGATTTCGACATCCACCGCGGCGGCGAAACCAGAAGGATCTTCGGGGGCAAAGGCATAGACCTCTTCATCGATGTTCACGAGGAACCGGAAGATGGACTCGCGCTTGACATGGACCTCGTTACTCGCCCACGAACCGATGCGACGACGGTCCGACCACATGCGGATCCGTCCGTCGTCGATCTGGAAACTGATGTTGAGCGGTAGGGCACGATCAGAAGTCGCCTGCAGCGTGCCGTGGAATGTCTGCACAGAAGTCCTCCCTGGGTCCCAAGGCTCATTCTACGTTGCCCACGGCGGTTCCGCTAGGTCGGTGTTGAACAATTCGTTCCAGCCATCGACGTCAGTTCTCCTACAAGCGTTGCCGAGTTGCAGGCCGGGCTTCCATTGTTATTCAACACCGTCCTAGTGGGCGTTCGCCGGCCGGTGCATTCCGGTCACCCATCTCCTCCCGTACCATGGCTCCATGACTTCTGGCTCCGTTCCTCGCCGGTTTGTGACGGCGACGTCGTTGTTCGATGGGCATGACGCTTCGATCAATGTGTTTCGGCGGATTTTGCAGGCGGAGGGGTGTGAGGTTGTGCATCTGGGTCATAACCGGTCGGGGGTGGAGATCGTGGAGGCGGCGATCGAGGAGGACGCTCATGCGGTTGCGGTGACTTCTTATCAGGGGGGTCACATGGAGTTCTTCCGGTATATGCGGGATCTGTTGGTGGAGCGCGACGCCGGCCATGTTCGCCTGTTTGGGGGTGGTGGGGGGACGATCCTTCCGTCTGAAGGGGAGCAGTTGGCGGCCTATGGGGTGACGCGGGTGTATTCGCCGGATGATGGCCGCCGGTTGGGTTTGGTGGGGATGGTGCGCGACATGATCTCGCGGTGTGATTTCGAGCGGGGGGAGTTGGTTGACCCCGATGGGGTGTTGGACCGGTTGGGGAGGGGGGATCGGTCGGCGGTGGCGGTGTTGATCTCGGCGGCGGAGAATTTCGGGGAGAAGTATCCGGAGGTGTTCGAGGAGGTGTCGGTGCGGGCGGGGGGTTCGGGGGCGGTGGTGGTGGGGTTGTCGGGGACGGGCGGTTCGGGGAAGTCGTCGTTGACCGATGAGGTGGTGCGCCGGTTCTTGGCTGATTTTCCGGAGAGGCGGGTGGGGGTGGTTTCGGTGGACCCGTCGAAGCGGCGGTCGGGGGGTGCCTTGTTGGGGGACCGGATCCGGATGAACTCGTTGCCGCACCCCCAGGGGTTCATGCGGTCGTTGGCGACCCGGGAGGCGGATGTGTCGTTGTCGCCGCATGTGGGGACGGCGGTGGACGTGTTGAAAGCGGCGGGGTTCGATCTGGTGATCTTGGAGACGGCGGGGATCGGCCAGGCCGATACGGCGATGGTGGATCTGGTGGATGTACCGGTGTATGTGATGACGCCGGAGTATGGGGCGGCGACCCAGCTCGAGAAGATCGACATGTTGGATTTCGCCTCGCTGGTGGCGGTGAACAAGGCGGACAAGGCGGGGTGGGAGGACGCGCTGCGGGATGTGCGCAAGCAGGTGCGGCGCAACCGGGTGGCATTCTCGGCCGACGACACCGAGTTGGGTGTGTGGCCGACGATCGCTTCGGATTTCAACGATCCGGGCACCAACCGGTTCTATCTGGAGTTGATGGCCAAGGTAGGCGAGGCCGCGGGGGGAGGTTTCGTGCCCCGGGTTGGCCTGGTGACCGAGCCGGAGGCCAAGGACCATGTGGTGCCGCCGGAAAAGGTGCGGTACCTGGCGGAGATCGCCGAGTCGGTGCGTGAGTATGACGCCTGGGTGGAGGCTCAGGGCGACCTGGCGGAACGGGCTTACCGGTTGGCGGGGGCGGCCGAGGTCCTCGACGGGCCCGACGTATCGGAGGCGGCGGAGGCGGCGGCGGCCGAGTTGGATCCCGATGTGGCAGCGGGGTTGGCCGGCTGGGATGACATGGTGGCAGAGTACGGCGGCGACGAGTTGGCCTATGTGGTGCGGGGCCGGGAGGTGCGGGCCCCGCTGAGGCATGTGACGTTGTCGGGGACCTCGGTTCCCAAGCTGGCGGTGCCGCGGATGCGGGGGTGGGGGGATCGGGTGCGATGGTGGGGCGAGGAGAACCTGCCGGGGCGTTTCCCGTATACGGCGGGGATCTATCCGCTGCGCCGCACCGCCGAGGACCCGACCCGGATGTTCGCCGGGGAAGGACCACCCGAGCAGACCAACCGCCGGTTCCATTATCTCGCTTCGGGCATGAGCGCCAAACGGCTCTCCACCGCTTTCGACAGTGTGACCTTGTACGGGGAGGACCCGGCGGTCCGGCCCGACATCTACGGCAAGGTGGGCAACTCGGGGGTGTCGGTCGCCACCCTCGATGACGCCAAGAAGCTGTACTCGGGTTTCGACCTGTCCGACCCGACCACGTCGGTGTCGATGACGATCAACGGGCCGGCGCCGATCATCTTGGGGTTCTTCATGAACGCCGCCGTGGACCAGGCCTGCGAGAAGCACATCCGGGCTGAGGGGCTGGAAGGAGAGGTGGAGGCCAAGATCGCCGCCCTCTTCGGGGATCGGCCCCGCCCGACCTACCAGGGTGACCTACCGGCGGGCCACGACGGGTTGGGGCTGATGCTACTGGGGGTGACCGGCGACCAGGTCCTCGACCCCGACGTCTACGGGCGGATCAAGGCTGAGACCCTGGCCACGGTGCGGGGCACCGTCCAAGCCGACATATTGAAAGAGGACCAGGCGCAGAACACGTGCATCTTCTCTACCGAGTTCGCCCTCAAGATGATGGGTGACGTCGCCCAGTTCTTCGTCGACGAGGGGGTGCGAAACTTCTATTCGGTATCGATCTCGGGGTATCACATGGCCGAAGCCGGCGCCAACCCGATCACCCAGTTGGCGTTCACCCTGGCCAACGGGTTCACCTATGTCGAGTACTACCTGGCCCGGGGGATGAGAATCGACGATTTCTGTCCCAACCTGTCGTTCTTCTTCTCGAATGGGATCGACGCCGAGTACGCCGTCATCGGCCGGGTGGCCCGGCGCATCTGGGCGAAAGCCATCAAACAGCGCTACGGGGGCGACCCCCGCTCCCAGATGCTCAAATACCACGTCCAGACCTCGGGCCGCTCACTCCACGCCCAAGAGATCGGCTTCAACGACATCCGCACCACCCTCCAGGCCCTCTACGCCATCTACGACAACGCCAACAGCCTCCACACCAACGCCTACGACGAAGCCATCACCACCCCAACCGAAGAGTCCGTCCGCCGGGCCGTCGCCATCCAACTCATCATCAACAAAGAACTCGGCCTCAACCACAACCAGAACCCCCTCCAAGGCTCCTACATCATCTCCGAGCTCACCGACCTCGTCGAAGAAGCCGTCCTCGCCGAATTCGACCGCATCAGCTCACGGGGCGGGGTCCTCGGAGCCATGGAACGCCAATACCAGCGCACCAAGATCCAAGAAGAATCCCTCCACTACGAACAGCAGAAAGAATCCGGCGAATACCCCATCGTCGGGGTCAACACCTTCCTGTCCGCCCAAGGCTCACCCTTCGTCATCCCCCAACAACTCGTCCGGGCCACCAACGCCGCCAAAGACCAACAGATCGCCAACGTGGCCGCCGTCCAAGACCGCAACCACAACATCACCCCCCACGCCCTCCAACAGCTCGCAACCGCCGCCACCGCCGGCGACAACACCTTCCAAGAACTTCTCGAAACCACCAAGACTGCGACCCTCGGCCAAATCACCCACGCCCTCTACCAAGTAGGCGGCCAATACCGTCGCAACATGTAATGGGTTCTGGGTTCTGGGTTCTAGGTTCTGGGTCATAGGTTCTAGGTTCTAGGTCATAGGTTCTAGGTCATAGGTTCTAGGTCATAGGTTCTAGGTCATAGGTTCTAGGTACTGCGACCTACCACCTAGAACCTATAACCGAGTACCCGTGAGGGCGTTGAACGTCTACCTCCAAGGACCGCGTAACCTGGTAACCATGTGCCGTTCCATTCTGAAGCTGCGGGAGGGGGCCGAGGTTGCTCCTCACGAGGACATCGAGGCTGCCGCCCTTCAATTCGTACGCAAGATCTCGGGGTTCCGTCAACCGTCGGCTCACAACGCCGACGTGTTCGCTCAGGCCGTGACGGAGATCACAGAGGCGTCGACTCGTCTACTCGACGGACTGCAGATCCGAGGCGCCTCGGTCTGAATACCGCGTTTAGGTGTGGGAAGCTGGCAACATTCCCATGCCCCGAACAGGTTGGTCTCGGGGATTCGGAGGGGTTCAAAGCATGACAGATGAAACGCGGATCATCGATCCGTCAAGAAAGCCCGGTCACGCCCGCCCGGCTACGGCGGGGGGCAAGCGCAAACGACGCATGAGCCGGGGCCAGCGCTGGGTAATCCGTCTTCTGTTGTTGGCCGTGATTTTGGCGGCAGCCGCCCTGGCCGCCGTCTTCCTGGCGGATTTTCGGATGGGTGACGCTGGCACGCTCTCGGCTCTGTCGCCTGGGAGCGGCACCTATCTCGTGGTCGGGAGCGACAGCCGTGAGAACCTCCCGGACGACCTCGAGGGGAATTTCGGCGACTTCGGCGGAGCCCGGGCCGACGTCATCATCTTGCTGCAGGTTGTCGACGGCAACCGCCAGATGCTCTCCATACCCCGCGACCTCAAGGTGGACATACCCGGCCAGGGCACCAACAAAGTCAATGCCGCCTATGCCTTCGGCGGCCCCGATCTGCTCGTGCAGACCGTGAGTCAGGAGACGGGAATTCCCATCAATCACTATATGGAGGTCGACTTCGGCGGCTTCGCCGACATAGTGGACGCTCTGGGGGGAATCCAGTTGGACTTTCCGTTTCCGGCTCGGGATCCGAAGTCTGGCCTACAGGTCGATGAGGCGGGCGTTCAAACGGTCGATGGCGCCACCGCCCTGGCGTTCGCCCGTTCCCGGAGCTACCAGGAACTCCGCGACGGAGAGTGGGTTTCGGGCGACGGGGGCGATATCGCCCGCACCGGACGCCAACGCCAAGTGCTCCTGGAGATCATCGGTAGGGCCTCGAGCCCCAGTGGTCTCGTGCGCAGCCCGGCGGTTCTCACCGAGGTGACCGGAAATCTCACGGTCGACTCCACCGTCTCGCCCGCCCGCCTCATCCGGACCGCCTGGTCGATGCGCTCGGCCGACAACACTCAGGCCGTGACGCTGCCCGTCGTCGGCGCCAGCGAGGGCGGGGTGTCGTACGTCGTTCGCTCCGAACCGGCGGCAACGGAAATGATCGACGCCTTCCTCGCCGGCCGTCCCCTCCCCGACAACTGATTTGCCGAGATCGCAGGGTTCGAGGGGCAAGCTCTGACAACTCCCAGTTGTCAGTTGTCTGCTTTCAGTTGTCAGTTCAGACTGATAACCGAAAAACTGATTACTGAGTACCGGTAGCTGGTGACTCGCAGGAACACCCTCACTTTCTAGGACCCCACGCCCATCACCGTTCCTCAAGCTCGCGGATTACGTCCGTGACGAGGTCTTCGCCTGCCCCGGTATCGGGTGAAAGGTTGCGGAGGCGCTCGATCGTTTCGACTCGTTGAGCGACCATGTTGCATCCGAGTTGCTCGGCGACGGCGAAATAGGCATTCCCGGTGAGTTCGTCGACTCTCGAAGCCAAATCGGCCGCCGGCACCCTTCCGCCGGTGGCCTCCGCCATCGAGTCCACGTCATCGGCGGCTTCTCTCACAACGGCCACGAACGTCTCACTGAGCGTGTCGCAGTCGCGAAGATCGCTGAGTACCGCCTCCATGTCGAAGTCGGCATCGATGTCGGAGGGCAGGCCGGCGGCGTCGCAGGACGCCACGAGAAGTCCGACGACGAACAAAATTCCGATTCTGACTCGCATTCCCATCTCCTCTCGGGGTCATTCAAGAGATACGGGGAGGGTCGGCAGGATACGCCAAGGCTCGGGGTGGGGCGAACGGCCGGTACCCTTGTCCGCTACATGACGCGCAACGTGCCTCAAAAGCCATCCATCGAGGGCCTCGAAGCTAAATGGAGTGCCCACTGGGAAGACGCCGGGACCTATCGATTCACCGGAGCCACGAGCCGGGCCGAGGTCTACTCGATCGATACCCCGCCGCCGACGGTCTCGGGATCGTTGCACATGGGCAGCGTCTTCGGCTACGCCCAGACCGACTCGATGGCCCGTTATCAGCGCATGAAGGGCAAGGCCGTGTTCTATCCGATGGGATGGGACGACAACGGTCTCCCCACCGAACGGCGGGTTCAGGCGTACTACGGGGTGACCTGTGATCCTTCGCTGCCCTACGACTCCGACTTCACACCCCCTGACGAGCCCTTCGACCCTGTGCGGCCCCTGGCAAGGCGCAACTTCGTCGAGCTTTGCCACATCCTGACCGGCGAGGACGAGAAGGCGTTCGAGGAGGTCTTCCGCACGCTTGGCCTGTCCGTCGACTGGAGCCACCTGTACACCACCATCGCCGACAGCACCCAGGCGATAAGCCAGCGCGCCTTCCTGAGGAACCTCGAGCGCGGTGAAGCGTACACCCAGGAGGCTCCCGTCCTTTGGGATACCGATTTCCAGACCGCGGTGGCCCAGGCCGAATTAGAGGACCGGGAGCGACCGGCGGCCTATCACCGGCTTGCTTTCCACCGCCATCGTGGAGACCCGGTCCACATAGAGACGACGAGACCGGAGCTCGTGTGCTCCTGTGTGGCCCTGGTGGCTCATCCCGAAGACGATAGGTATCGCCAGCTGTTCGGTTCGACGGCCCTCAGCCCGATCTTCGGGGTGGAGGTGCCGATCGTGGCCCATTCTCTTGCCGACCCCGACAAGGGGACCGGAATCGCCATGGTCTGCACCTTCGGAGACACCAATGACGTCACCTGGTGGCGGGAACTCGACCTGGAGACGCGAGCCGTGATCGGTCGTGACGGCCGGTTCCAAGCGGAGCTTCCCGAGTGGATCGACTCCGCCGCCGGCCGGGCTGCCTATGCCGATCTGGCGGGAATGTTCGTCAACCAGGCTCGGCGCCGGATGGTGGAGCTCCTCGCCGAATCGGGAGACATGGTGGGCGAGTCCCGGCCCATCACCCACCCGGTCAAGTTCTACGAGAGAGGTGAGCGACCCCTGGAGGTCGTCACCAGTCGCCAGTGGTACATCCGGAACGGTGGGCGTGACGCTGCGCTACGAGACGAGCTGCTGGCGGAGGGGGATGCCATCCACTGGGTCCCCGAATACATGAAGGTCCGGTATCGGCACTGGGTCGAGGGCCTGGCCGGCGACTGGCTCGTGAGCCGTCAGCGATTCTTCGGTGTGCCGATCCCCCTCTGGTACCCCCTCGACGGATCGGAACAGCCCGATTACGGCAGCCCGATCACCCCCTCCGAGTCCGAGCTTCCAGTCGATCCGGGCTCCGACGTCCCGGCCGGCTATACCGCCGACCAGCGCGGGGTTCCGGGTGGGTTCGTCGGTGATCAGGACATCTTCGACACCTGGGCAACGTCGTCGCTGACCCCCTTGATCGCCGGACGATGGGGGAGCGACGACGCCTTGTTCGATCTGGTATTCCCGATGGACCAGCGTCCCCAGGGCCACGAGATCATCCGTACTTGGCTCTTCTCGACCGTAGTCCGTTCGCATCTCGAGTTCGGCACCCTGCCTTGGTCGCACGCGACTGTCAACGGCTGGATACTCGATCCCGACCGCAAGAAGATGTCGAAGTCGAAGGGCAACGTCGTCACGCCGATGTCGCTGTTCACCGAGTATGGCGCCGACGGTGTCCGCTATTGGGCGACGGCGGCTCGTCCCGGAGCCGACACAGCGTATGACGAGAGCCAGATGAAGATCGGTCGACGGTTGGCCATCAAGGTCCTCAATGCATCTCGCTTCGTGCTGGGCCTGGCCGACGACGTCGACCCTGGCGCCGTCTCCCAGCCCCTCGACCGGGCGATGTTGGGGCGCCTGGCCGACGTCGTGACGACGGCCACCGCGGCCCTCGAGGAGTTCGACTACTCCAAGGCGCTGGACACCGCCGAGTCGGCCTTCTGGACGTGGACCGACGACTACCTGGAACTCGTGAAAGGAAGGGCCTACGGAGAGGGTCCGCAAGCCGACTCGGCCCGGGCCGCCCTCCAGATCTCCCTTTCGGTGTTCCTCCGCCTCTTCGCTCCTTTCCTCCCCTATGTCACCGAAGAGGTCTGGTCGTGGTGGAAGGAAGGCTCGGTGCACCTGGCGGCATGGCCACAGGTGGAGGAGTTCGGGTCGTTGACCGGTGATCCCCTCATCCTCGAGGTCACCGCCGAAGTACTCTCCCAGGTCCGGCGTGCCAAATCGGATGCCAAGGTCTCGATGAAGGCCCCGGTGCAATCCCTCCTTCTGAGCGACGCCGAGGAACGCCTAGAGCGACTCCGGGCCGCCGGGAGCGACCTGAGCGACGCCGCCAACGCCGAGTCGATCGACTTTCAGGTCGGTGAGTTCGCGGTGCAGGCCCAGTTGGCGGTGACATAATTTCGGGAGCCACTGGGGTTGCTGGGGGTCGGGTTCGTGGTCATCAGTTGTCGGTTTTCAGTTGTCGGTCGGGGCCCGGCATTGGGGCCGGTCCTCATCTCCGTGCCTCTGCTTCGAGTCGCCTCGGTCGACCGTTCGTCGACGAGAGTGCAGGTGCTGGTCCACGAGCCGGGTGATTGCACGCTCGACTCTCTGAGCCAGGAGTTGCGCGTAGGCTGCATAATCTTCTAGTATTGCATTCATGACGCAAGACGTGGGCCTGATCGGCGACGTGGTGGGGTCTCGAACCTCCCCGGACCGGGCTGAGCTGCAGCGCCGACTGGTCGCCTCCCTGGCGACGGTGAGTGACCGCTCCGGTGGACAGCTCGCCATGACCCTGGGCGACGAGTTCCAGGGGCGCTATCCGGACTTGGAGGCCGCCATCTCGGCCTCGCTCCTCCTCCATCTTTCCCTCCTCGGTGTGGCTCGTCTCCGCATAGGCATCGGACGCGGCGCTCTGGCGGTCGAAGATGCCGCTGCCTCACCATTCGGCCAGGACGGCCCCGTATGGTGGCGGGCCCGCGAGGCGGTCGAACTCCTCGCCTCGGCAGGCGACCGAGGTTGGACCCAGGTGAACACGGGCACCGAATGGGACGAGCTGATCAACGCCTACCTCCGCATGCGCGACGAGGTCGTCTCCGGCTTCGACCAGACCGACGCACTGATTTGCCTGGGCCTCCTGGCGGGAATGACCCAGAAAGCCCTTGCCTCCGAGGTCGGACTCAATCAGAGTTCCGTGAGCCGCCGCGTGAACAGTCACGGTCTGGCGGCGCTGGTAACCACGGCCGAGCTCCGGGTTGGTCCGCTCGGAGACCCGGATGAGTGACGTGATGGCGGCGGCCGTGATCGTCCTGATCGTGGCACTGCTCACCGTTCCCGCCAACTCGTTCATCCGCTTTCTGCTCGTCCAGGTCCGGGCGATGGAAACGGGAGGTGCCGAGGGCGCCGGCCGCTGGATCGGCATCCTGGAACGGCTCATCATTCTTCTACTCGTGGTGGGTGACGATGCCGGCGCCGCTGCCCTCGTGGTGGCGGCCAAGGCCATCTTGCGTTTCCCAGAGATCACGGGCGAAGAGCCGCATCTGAGCGCCGAATATGTCCTCGTCGGTTCACTGGCCTCCTGGCTGCTGGCGATCGTTGCGGGTTTGGCGGTGAAGGGCTTGATCGCTCTGCCCTGATGCCGGTTGGGAGCGTCTCTGGCGCTCGGTATCCTTACACCTATGGTCGTGTCAACTCCCGGTTCTCGCCGCGCGCCTCGAGCGATCCCATGAGCCTGCAGGCCGGCATCGTGGGGCTGCCCAACGTGGGGAAGTCGACCCTGTTCAACGCCCTCACCGCCGGCGGGGCGGAGGCAGCCAACTACCCCTTCGCCACCATCGAACCAAATGTGGGGGTCGTGGCCGTCCCCGATCCTCGACTGGACCGGATCGCCTCGATTATCCACACGAAGGAAATCATCCCCGCCGCCGTCGAGATCCTGGACATCGCCGGTCTCGTGCGCGGCGCCAGCGAGGGGGAAGGTCTCGGCAACCAGTTCTTGGGTCACATCCGCTCCGTCGATGCCGTTCTCGAGGTGGTTCGGTGTTTCGAGGATCCCGACATCACCCACGTAGATGGGTCGATCGATCCTATCCGGGACATCGAGACCATCGAGACCGAACTAATCCTTGCCGACCTCCAGGTCGCCGAGAGGCGGCTCGATCGGCTCGAGCGAGCCGCCCGCTCGGGGGACAAGGCCCTGGTCGCGGAACGAGATCTGGTCCGGCGCCTGGTTGGCCTGCTCGATGAGGGTTCCCCGGCCCGAGCGGGCAAATGGAGTGCCGATGAGACCGCCGCCCTGAATGACTTCCAGATGCTCACCTCGCGGCCGGTGTTGTATGTCTGCAATGTGGACGAGGCGGGCCTGGGCGGCAACCGGCACACAGCGGCAGTCGAGGAATGGGCCATCGGCCGGGAGGCGGCGGTCGTGGTGATTTGCGCCCAGGCGGAAGCCGAGATAGCCGAGCTCGAAGCCGCCGACCGCGCCTTGTTCCTGGGGGAGTTGGGTCTGAAGGAACCGGGCCTCGACACCCTCGCTCGGACGACCTACGACCTGCTCGGTCTCAGGACATTTTTCACCGCCGGTCCCAAGGAGATCCGAGGGTGGACCGTCCCGGCCGGAGCGACCGCCCCCGAGGCGGCCGGTGTGATCCACTCAGACTTCCAGCATGGATTCATCCGGGCCGAGGTCTATAGCGTGGACGATCTGCTCGCCCTCGGCAGTGAGTCGGGTCTCAAGGCCGCCGGTAAGCTCCGGGTAGAGGGCAAGGGCTATGTGGTCGGCGACGGCGACGTGATCCACTTCCGCTTCAACGTGTGACCAATCGCTGGGCATCACGGCGCCAGTCCTTGTTTCGCGGCCGTGCCGCCCGGCCGTTCGCGGGATCACCGTCGGCTGAGCTCCGGCGCTCGGCCGACCACCTGGCCGCCCGGGAACAGCCCTTCGTCATACTGGATGCCCACCCCCGTGTGGGTGACGCTTGGCGCAACCGTTGGGATTCGCTCCGGCTGTTCACGCCGGCCCGCTACTGCGGGCTGGACGGGATGCCCTTCCCGGCTCCGCCTCACTACTTCCCGACCAAAGACGAGATGGCCGACTATCTGGAGTCCTACGCCGCCACCTTCCGGCTGCCGGTCAGGACCGGCACGCGGGTGGAAGCACTCCGCAAGAAGAACGGGCACTTCGTGGTCGAGACGCCCGACGAGCGGTTCGAGTCGGCCAACGTGGTGATCGCCATGTCGAACTGGCAGCGCCCCAGTCGACCCGAGCTGGCGGCCGGGCTCGACTCCGAGATCCGCCAGATCCACTCCAACGACTATCGAAATCCTGATCAGCTCCGGTCCGGCCCGGTGCTGGTGGTCGGAGCGGGGAACTCGGGCGCCGAGATAGCCCTCGATGTCGTCGACGGGCATCACACCTGGCTGTCAGGACCTGACACGGGGCACATCCCCTTCCGGGTGGAGAGTCAGGTTGGAAGGATGGTGGTGCCCATCGTCCTGCGAATCGTCTTCCCTCGAGTCCTGACCACAAGCACGCCGATGGGGCGCCGGGCGCGCCCCAAGAGTGGCGAAGGGTGAGCCGCTGGTGGGGACCAAGCCGAAAGACCTGGCGGCGGCCGGGGTCGAGCGAGTCCCGAGATTGACCGGTGTCCGCGATGGTCTGCCGCTCCTCGAGGACGGCCGGGTCATCGACACCGCCAACGTGATCTGGGCCACCGGATTCCGGCCCGATTACTCGTGGGTCGATCTCCCCTCCGTCGACGGCGACGTCCCCGCTCACGATAGGGGAGTCGTCTCGGAGGAACCCGGGCTCTACCTCGTCGGTCTCAAGTTTCTCTACGCCCTGTCCTCGTCTCAGGTCCACGGGGTCGGCCGAGACGCCGCCCGGGTCGCCGCCGCCATCGCCAATCGCTGAAACAGACTGGCGCGGTCAGGGCACGGTCAAGACAGGACAAGGGGCGGCGTGGGCCACCCTGTCGGCTACCGAACCCACGACGATACGTTCTACGAGACCGGCGCCGCGGCGTCCGACCACGAGAAGACCGGCGTTCTCGGTCCGACAGAGTTCCGCCAGCCGACTGGCGGGATCGCCCACCTCCTCGACCATCTCGTATTCGATGCCGTCGAGCTCCAGGGCCTGTTCGGCCTCGTCGAGGACTCGTTTGCGGCCCTCGATCACGGCGTTGGCGAAGGCGTCGGGGGTCGGAGGGGCGCCGCCGATTCCCCACCAACCTTCCGGTGGCCGGACGACGGTGGTTATGAGGAGGCGCGTTTCCCACTTACGGGCGATGGCGGCCGCCACCCGCGCTGCTTCCAGGCTGTGATCCGAGCCGTCGACTCCGACCACCACTGTGCTGATATCCCAGGTCACGTCCTACGTACCTCCTCGGTCGACAGGCTACCTCACTGCGACCGGCCTCCGACAGATGCCACCGTCCCTCGTCTTCGGCCGTGGCCGGTGTCAGCCGCCTCCCAATCCGGTGGCCTGGAAGGCTCGGTAGAGGAAGGCGGCCATCTCGCCGCGGGTGATGTTGCGCTCCGGGCAGTACTGGGTGTTGGTGGGCGGGTTGCATCCCCGGGTGATCCCGGCCGTCCCGAGGATGTCGATGTCGGCCTCGTGCACGCTGGTGTCGTCATCAACGAAGAGGTCGTCACCAGCCCCTTCCGTCAGTGAGTATCCCCGCACCATGAAGGTGGCCATCTCGGCGCGGGTGAGGGTGCGTTCGGGACAGAACTCGTCGTTGACCGGCGGGTTGCATCCCTTGGTGATGCCGGCGGCGGCCAGTTCGTTTATGTCGCCCTCGAAGATGTTGCCCTCGTCGTCGGCGAAGAAGTCCTCCGTCGTCGGGGCCAATTGCAGCGCTCGGTTCAGGAACGCCGCCATCTGGCCCCGGGTGACATCGTCCGCCGGGCAGAAAAGCGTGTTGTCGGGCGGGTTGCAGCCCCGGGTGATCCCCTGCAACGCCAGCCAGGCGATCTCCTTGGCGAACAGGTGGTCGTCGGGAACGTCGTCGAAGCTGGGGGGCTCGCCCGGCGGTGGCGGAGGCGGTGGTGGCGGTGGTGGCGCTTCCTCGGCCGTGGTTACCGTGGTCGTACTGAACTGGTCGCCGACGGCGTTGTTGGCGTACAGCCACAGCATCTCGCCGGCGCCCTCGGTGGCGATGTCACCACCGGCTCCGGCCGGGACGAACAGGCTCAGGCCGTCTTCTGACGTGACCTCGGTCGTAAGGTCGACCGTCAGGTCCTCCGCCAGACCGGAGAGACCCAACTGGTCGAACACGGCCACGTCGATCTCGAAGGTGTCCGACGGGTTGAAGCCGAAGTCGCCGGTCAGGTCGACAGGCAGATCGGCCACGCCGTCGTTGAGGTCGGCGATGGCGAAGTACTCCAGCAGGAAGTCGCTCGTAGCGAGGTTCAACAGCGCCGTCACCCACTGCCCGGTCGGGTCGCCCCCTTGCAGGAGGCCGAGATCGGCCGCCACCAGCACGTACTCGTCGTCGGGATCCCCGTCGGTGTTGATGAAGATGTCCACCTCCAGCGACGACGGGTGGCTCCACTCGTCGAGGGCGAGTCCGAACTCGATGACGTCGAAGCCCACATCCTCGCTGGTGCGGTAGCCGATGGCGTCGAAGGACCCGGTGGTGGCGTCGCCCTCAGCGATGAGGGTGTAGCCGTCGGCGAACCCGTCGCCCGGTCCCGTGTTGACGATCGACACCGTGTCCTCGCCGCCGGTGGCCGCCACCGTCGAGGCGGGGTCGACCACAGCCAGCAGCCCCACCACCATCGTGTCGGTCGGATCGGCTTGGTTGGTGAAGCGGACCCAGCCGTCGCTCTCGGCCTGGCTGAAGAACCCGTCGTCGGAGTCCATGGCGGCCGGGTCGACCGTCAGCGACACGTCGACCGATCCGCTGCCACTCGACGTTGCCACCGTGGTGGCGGAGAGGTCCCAGTCGACACCGGGGAGGGTCTGGTTGGTGATCAACTCGACGTCGTAGGTGGCCTCGCCAGTCAAGCGGGTGACGTCGACGGTCCGGGTGGTCGTTCCGGACGTGGTCGGGTTGAGACGCCCGAACGAGAGGCCGCCGGGGGAGGCGTAGCCGCCCACGTCGAGGGCGGCCCGGTCGATCTGGATCACCCCGGTGCCCTGGGTGGCAATGGCGACGTCGCCATCCGGCAAGGCGGGGCGCGCCGAATTCATCAGCATCGCCTTGACCTGGGCCGGGGTGGCGGCGGGGTAGGCCTCCAGCAACTGGGCGGCGGCCCCCGCCACATGGGGAGAAGCCATCGAGGTGCCGCTGTTGAGGGCGGCACCATCGCCGGTGCCCACCGCCGCCGAGCGGATGGAGAAACCGGGAGCGCTCACGTCGGGCTTGAAGACGCTGCCGAAGCCGGGTCCGCGGGACGTGAAGCCCGCCATGGTGTCGGCCAGGTCGGGCCGGGGCACCTCGACATCGTCGGAGAGCGTCACATTCACTGTATCCACAGCGGCGACCGCCCCGATATCCTCACCATCTTCC
>Ga0299914_10001503_pt1 | contig 15437 bp, 8 predicted proteins | sample RVTome_10_FD_201361 | JGI IMG/M metagenome (GOLD analysis project Ga0299914, IMG submission 201361) | Soil microbial communities from uranium-contaminated site in the Upper Colorado River Basin, Wyoming, United States - RVT153D57 (version 2) ...
ATGGCTCCCTCGCGCGCGCCGGCGCCGACGTCCCGCGCCGGGTCGAGCGTCAGCGCCCCGATCTGCGCGATGGCCGCGGCCGCCTCGTCCGTAATGGCTTTCAGCGACAGCAGCTCGTCCATCCATCGTTCCGCCGTTCCCGGCGTCACGACCGAGCTCAGCGGACCCGACAGCGGCCGCCGCGCGCCGAGCCGCCCGATGGCCCACAGCCAGGACGCGTTCTTCGGGTCGCGGCGCACCCGCTCGAGCAGCGCGTCGCCGAGCTTCGTGCGCAGCCCCGCGTCGAGCCGCTCGAGGCTCGCCAGCAGCCGCCACCCTTCGCGTTCGATCTGCGGGCTCACGCGTGGCGCCTTCCGCGCCCCGATCCCGAGCTGCCCCATGACCCGCCCCGCCAGCTCCCGCTGCTGTCCGGTGCTGAATCCCGCGCCGACCCGCTGCCACAGCACCAGCCACTCCACCTGGTTCTGGACCTCTTTCGGGAACGCCAGGCCCGCCGCATACACCTTCCGCAGCTCCCCGATCCGCCACGCGTCGAGCGGCGTCCCGAACCCCGGACGCGTGCAGAACCCGGCGAGGTTCAGCCACCGCGCCTCGAACGCCGGGAGCGTGCGGCGCCCGCGCTCGACGGCCAGCAGCGCGTCGGCCAGTCTTCGAATCACCGGCAGCGGCCACGCGTGCTTGTCGTGCCCGAGCGCGTTCTCCAGCTCGCCGCCGAGCGCGCCGGGCCGCACGGCCGGCGAGGGCGAGGTGAACGTGTCCTCGATGGACGCGACGGCCTTCTCGAGCGCCGTCTCGTCCACGAGGACCTGATCGCCCGCCGTCTCCTCGTCCTCGATGGCGATCTCCGCCAGCGGATCGCTCTCCACCGCCCTCAGGCTGAACGCCAGTTTCCACCGGTGATCCGTCGTCACCGATTCGCACCACAGCTCCAGCGTTCCGGTCTCGGTGAACACGGTCACCAGGCGCACCGGCAGCGGGACCTGTCGCGATCGCTTCCCGAATCGCAGCGCGGTCACGAGCGGCGCATGCGCCCGCACGTCGTCCGCCTCGCCCAACGTGACGATCTCGTTCAGCGCGCCGGCGCGCTGCGTGGTGCTGTACAGCGTGAACGCGGCGGGACGGTTCGTGGTCACCACGAACTCGCGGTCGAGCGGGAGACGGCTTCCCTCCTGCGTACCCTTCGGCATCACGCAGACCGCGGCGCGCGCGGGCCCGCCGTCCGCGGCTCCTTCCGGGGCAGCCGGCTGGCTCACGTTCACGCCGATGTAGTACGAACGGGCGCTCCCCGCCCTGATCAGGAGGCTGCGCGCGGCGTCGGGGTTCTGGCGCAGCCGGCCGTAGAACGCGGCGCCGACGGCGACCGCCGCCTCGGGACGTTCGTTCTCCAGGAGGCGCGGCCGCTCGCCGAACCAGCCGGCCAGCGCCTCCAGCACGCGCTCGCGCGCAATCGCGGGCGTGAAGAACCCGCCGTTGAACAGGACCGCATCGGGCCGGACCGCCCCGTGCGCCCCGCCCGCCTCGCCTGCCCGGACGAGGAAGGCCCGCAGGTGCCGCGTCATCGCGGGCTCGGCCTCGTAGGGCAGGCCCAGCTCGCGCAGACCAGCGCGGCGCTCGCGCTGCGGAAGATCGTCGGGCGCGGTCAGCGGCAGGAAGCCGTCCATCAGCGCGCGCACGACTTCGTCGCGCGTCAGCTCGGACGTGAGCCCGCCGGCGACGACGGCGCGGCCCGCGCCGAGCAGCGTGAGGCGCACGCGATCGAGGGAGGCGTCGGACAGCAGCTGTTCTTTCGCGGCGGCGGCCGTGCGCCGCAGCGTCAGGCGCTGCGTCAGGCTGAGCGCGGCGCCCGTGGACGCCGTCAGCTTCTGCTCGACGAGCACGGCGAGCGCGAGATCGAGGTTGTCGCCGCCGAGGAGCAGGTGCTCCCCCACCGCGACGCGCTCGAACCGCAGATCGCCGCCCTCCGTGAACGCGCGGATCAGTGTGAAGTCGGTCGTGCCGCCGCCGACGTCGCAGACGAGCACGACGTCGCCGTCGCCGAGGCGTTCGGCGATCTGACGCCGGTGCGCGGCGATCCAGGCATAGACCGCGGCGAGCGGCTCCTCGAGCACGCGGAAGTCGGTGAAGCCCGCCGCGCGCGCGGCCTCGACGGTCAGCTCCCGCGCTTCCTCGTCGAACGACGCCGGGACGCCCAGGACGACCGGCTGGCGCTCGAGCCGGGCCGGTTCGCCGTCCGCGGCATGCTCGTGATTCCACGCGTCGCGCAGGTGCGCGAGGAGGCGCGCGGACGCCTCCACCGGCGACAGGTGCGCGCCGCCCTCCACGCCCCACGGCAGGATCGCGGCCGTCCGATCCACGGACCGGTTGACGAGCCAGGATTTCGCCGACGAGATCTGCCGCGCGGGAACCGCCGCACCGTGCTCGCGGGCGAACGCGCCCGCCACCGACGCGACGGCCGGGTCGCGGCCCTCCCAGGGCTCGCGGAACGACCCGGTGCGGCGTTCGGCCTCGGTCGGCAGATAGAGAAAGGACGGCAGCACCGGCAACCGCCCGATCTCGCCTGCCGCGACGAGCTGGGGCACGTCGTAGATCCGGATCCCGCCGCGGCCCGCTCCCCACGCGAGCGCCGAGTTGGTCGTCCCGAGATCGATACCGATGAACACGGGGTCAGATCTTGTTTGTTGCAGGAGCGTCTACTTCCGGTGACGTCGTGCGGTGCGTGTCGTCGCCGCTATTGCCCCCGCTGGAGGACAGTCCTGCAACAAACAAGATCTGACCCCCTACTGGCGGATGTTCAGCTCGAGCTTCCAGCGCGGCGTGCCGCCGCGGGCCACGCACCACAGTTCCAGCGTCCCGATCTCGGTGACGCGGCTCTCCAGCGTGACCGGAATCGTGGAGTCCTCGCCTCCGTCGAGCGCCAGCGTGACCTCGAGGGGGTCCAGCTCCTCGATCTCGTCGCCCCAGTCCTCGATGAGGGCGCCGGGGGGATCGCTCTTCCGTACGGTGGAGCTGAGGAACCGGAACTCCGCCGGCTCGCCGACCACGAGGCCGAACTCCAGCCCCGCGATTGCCGCGCTCGTGCCTTCCTCCATCCCGAACGGCACCACGCAGAGCGCCTTGAGCGGCGCCGGCATCCCCGGCACCGCGGGCATCGCGCTCTCGATGCCGACGTAGTAGCTGCGCGGCGCGCCGCTGCGGATCCGGATGCCGCGTCCGCCGCGTGCCCGTCCGTAGTACGCGGCGCCGCGGGCGACCGCATGATCGAGATCGGCCGACGCCAGCTCGCGGACCGGCTCGAAGCCCTCCCCCTTCAGCCATCCGCTCAGCACGTCCACGAGGCGCGCCCGCAGCGCGGGCGCCTTCATCACGCCGCCATTGAAGAGGACGTGCGTCGGGCACGCCATCCCGCTCGCCCCTCGCCGGATCGGGGCGGTCACGCCGGTGCCCCCGGCGGCCTGACGCGACAGGAACCGCGCGAGGTGCCGCGTCACGGCCGCGTCGGCGGCGTACGGCAGGCCCAGTTCCTGAAGGCCCAGTCGCCGCGCGCGCGCCGGCATCTCGCCGCTCCCCACACCGGGAAAGAATCCGTCGAGCAGCACCTCGCTCACGTCGTCAATCGTCAGCAGCGTGCTGATGGCGCCGCCGATGAGGCGCGAGCCGCGGCCGAGCAGCGTCACCGGCCGCTCGCGCGTGGACGGATCGGTCAGCAGCGCCTCCTTCGCGAGCCGCGACTGGTGCCAGAGCCCCTGGAGCTGGAAGGTGTCGACGCGATGGCCGTCCGCTTCGAGCCGCCCCTGGAGCCGCCGCGCGAGCGCGAGATCCATGTTGTCGCCGCCGAGCAGGATGTGCTCGCCCACCGCGACGCGCTCCAGCACGAGATCGCCGTCCTGCTCGGCGACGGCGATCAGACTGAAGTCCGTCGTGCCGCCGCCGACGTCGCAGACGAGCACGAGATCACCGACGCGGACCTGCCGGCGCCACTCGGCGCCCGCCGCATCGAGCCAGGCGTAGAACGCCGCCTGCGGCTCCTCGAGCAGCGTGACGTCGCGCAGCCCGGCCGCGTGCGCGGCCTGGAGCGTCAGCTCGCGCGCCGCTTCGTCGAACGAGGCGGGCACCGTCAGCAGGATGTCCTGCTCGGCGAGGCCGGCCTGGGCATCGCCGGCCGCCACATCATGGTCGAACGCGGCACGCAGATGGTCCAGATACGCGGACGAAGCCTCGACCGGCGAGAGGTGGGGGATCTCCGGGGGCGCTCCCCACGGCAGGATCGCCTCGGTGCGCGCGGCCGCGCCGTACGAGAGCCACGACTTCGCGCTCGCGACGAGCCGCGACGGGTTCTCCGCGCCCCGCCGCCGCGCCAGCTCCCCGACGATCTGCTGCGGCGCCGGGTCCCACGGCAGGGCGGTGCTCCCGGACGGGAAATCCATCTCGCCCGGAATGAACAGGAACGAGGGCAGCAGCGGCAGCCGTGCGGGCTCGCCGGGGTTCACGACCTGCGGGATGTCCTGGACGTGAATGCCGGGCTCGCCCTCACGCCGCGCGTCCGACCACGCGAGGGCGCAGTTGGTCGTGCCCAGATCGATGCCGGCGACGAAGCGATGATGCACGGAGGACCTTCGATCCGCCTTCGCCATATGCGCTACGGGGGACAAGTCAGGCGACTTCGACTTCGGCGGGGGCGAGGATCGAGCGGCCGGCGTCGGCGAGCGGCGGCAGCTCCACGCGCGTGGCGTCCCAGCCGCGGTGACGCAGCACGCCGGTGAACGGCGGCGTGCCCGCGACGTTCCCGACCACCTTCACCCGCGCCGGATCCGTGCCGCGCTCGACCGTCACCGGCCGGCCTTCCTCGTCGTCGATGACCGGTTCGAGCGACAGGTACCGCTCGAGCGCGCGGCGGCAGCCGGCGTGGACGTCGCGGACCGCGGCGCCGATCTGCGCGTCGGAGTACGCGGCGAGGTCCTCCATCAGGAAGTCGACGAGGCGGCCCTCGCGCTGGAAGAGCGCCAGCACCTGGAGCGCCCGGTCGGCCGGGTCCGGCCCGGAGGGCGCGGCGACCGGCTCTTCCGGCGCGGCGGCCTCCTCCTTCTTCACCATCGCCTCTGCCACGTCGTCCGGGATCCGGCTGAAGTCGAGGATGGAGAAAAAGGTGCGGAAGGCGAACTTGAGACGGCGGCCGTACGGAATCATTCCAGCGATTCTATCGCTCCCGCGGGAATTCAGGGTTCAGGGTCCATGAGGTTCATGGGGTTCCAGGGTTCGTTCGCCCGGCCCGATTTCGGTATAAGGACGGATCGGCCACGCTCGCCATGCGGGCAACGTCGAGGGAGCCGTCGACGAAATCGCGCATGTGCGCGGCTGTTTCCTGGGGCTGATCGAGGGCGTCGCGGTAATTCACGCGCAGAACTTCGAAACAGCGGCGCGTGGCGAGGAATCGCTCGACCTTGCGCAGATGCTCCTGGTACATCTGCACCGTCTGCTCTTCGCTCGCCGTCTCGACCGGTTGGCCGCGTTTGACGAGCATCGCCGTTTCCGATGCGACCACCTCGCGCAGATCGCGCTGCATGAAGATCACCCGGTAGTTGTAGGTCTCCGGCAGCCAGGTGAGCAGGAACGAGACGATTTTCACCGCCTTGCCCCTGGCGCCCTCCAGCCACGCCGTATCGCGCTGCCGGTGGAGCTCCTTGACCGCTTCGAGCTCGAGATATCCGCGGGGGTTGCTCTCGTCGGCCTGCCGGACGCCGTCGGTGAGCACCGGCAGGCCCCCGGCTGCGAGCATGCTCATCGCCATCGATGTTCCGGAGCGTGGAAGGCCGGAGACGACCACGATCGGCTTGCCGTAGCGGACACGCCGGATGAGCTGCTGCGCGAGCGCGGTCACGATGATGGTGTCTCCTTGGCGCCCTCGGCCCTCCGACCTCCGCGCCCGGATCTGACTGTCGACTCGTCGAAGGGCGGACGGCGGCGCATTCGATGTACATTAGTGTGAGCGGCGCCTGGACGCCAGGGCCGCCGCTTCGCACAAGAAGGATTCTGCTTGAAAATCACGCTCACGGCGAGCGGGTTCGTGGCGCCCGCGATTGCCGCGTTTGCGCTCGTCCTGGGCCTGCCCTCCACGGCCGAGTCGTACATCGGCCCGGGCGCGGGGTTCGCGCTTCTCTCGTCGTTCCTCGTCCTGTTCACAACGATCCTGATTGCGTTCGCGACGCTGCTCATCTGGCCATTCCGCGTGCTCTGGCGTGCCATGCTCGGGAAGAAAGCGCCCGTGGCGAAGATCAACCGGCTCATCGTGGTCGGCCTCGACGGTCAGGATCCGGTGCTGACGGATCGCTTCATGAAGGAAGGCCGGCTCCCGAATTTCCAGAAGCTGGCAAAGGCCGGCAGCTACCGCCGCCTGCGGACCACGTTCCCGTCGGTTTCGCCCGTCGCCTGGTCCTCGTTCAGCACCGGCACGCACCCGGCGCGGCACAACATCTTCGACTTCCTCGATCGCGACCGCCGGACGTATCTGCCGATGCTCTCGTCGACGCGCATCGGCCGCGTGGAGCGGTTCTGGAAGCTGGGCCGGTATCGCATTCCCCGCCACAAGCCGGAGCTGCGGCTGCTGCGCCGATCGAAGCCGTTCTGGACGATTCTTGGCGAGCACCGCGTCTGGAGCACCGTGCTGCGCGTGCCCATCACCTTCCCGCCCGACACGTTCTACGGCGCCGAGCTGAGCGCGATGTGCGTCCCCGATTTGCTCGGCACCCAGGGCACGTTCCTGCTGTTCACGACACGCCCTGCCGGTGAGCGGTTCAAGGAGGGAGGCCTGCGCATTCCCATCGCCGTCGAGAACGATCGCGTCGATACGGTGATCCAGGGGCCGGAGAACATGTTCGTCGAGGGCTGCCCGAATCTGGAGCTTCCGCTGCGCCTCTCGCTGCATCGCGCGGCGCGCACGGTCCGCGTCAACCTGAATGGCCTCGCCGTCGACCTGGCCGCGGGTCAGCTGAGCAGCTGGATGCCTCTGACGTTTCACGCCGCGCCGGGCATCAAGGTGACGGGCCTCACGCGCATGCTCGTCACCGAGATGGACGAGCACTTTTCGCTCTACATGTCTCCCATCAGCATCGATCCGGAGAAGCCGGCGATGCCGGTCTCGCATCCCTCGTACTATGCCACTTATCTCGCCAAGCGCATCGGTCCGTACTCCACGCTCGGACTGGCCGAGGACACCTGGGCCCTGAACGAGGGCGTGATCGACGACGGGACGTTCCTGCAGCAGACCTACGACATCGATCGCGAGCGCGAGGCGATGTTCTTCACCGCGCTCGACCGGCTCCGGAAGGGATGCCTCGTGTGCGTCTTCGATGCGACCGATCGCGTCCAGCACATGTTCTGGCGGTATCTGGAGAAGGATCACCCTGCGGGCAGGGGACGGGAGGGCGCACCGCACCGCAACGCCATCCGGGAGCTCTACGAGCGCAACGACGCGCTCGTTGGCCGGGTCATGGATCGCCTGGAAGAGGGTGACGTCCTGTTGGTGATTTCCGATCACGGGTTCAGCTCGTTCAGGCGGGGCGTGAACGTGAACAGCTGGCTGCTGCGCGAAGGCTACCTGGTGTTGAAGGCAGGGGCCGACGGCCGGGCCGAGTGGCTGCGCGACGTGGATTGGAGCCGAACGCGCGCGTACTGCCTTGGCCTGACCGGCATGTTCCTGAACTTGAAAGGACGCGAGGGCCAGGGCGTCGTCGAACCGGGCGCCGAGGCGCGCGCGCTCAAGGCGCAGATCCTGGCGAAGCTGACCGGGCTCCGCGACGAGGAGAAGGGCACTGTCGGGATACGGGAGGTCTTCGACACCTCCGCGCTGTATGCCGGTCCGTATCTGGAGAACGCGCCCGATCTGCTGATTGGCTACAACGCCGGGTATCGCACGTCCTGGGATTGCGCGACCGGCGTCGCGGCAGGGCCCGTCTTCGAGGACAACGTCAAGGCGTGGAGCGGCGATCACTGCATCGACCCACGGCTGGTGCCGGGCGTCTTCTTCTGCAACCGATCCGTTGAGTCCGAGGACCCGTCACTCGTGGATATTGCGCCGACGGCCCTGCGGCTCTTCGGCATCGAACCGCCGGCCCACATGGACGGCCGGCCGCTGGCGGGGCTCGCATGACCGTTTTCGGCACGGCCGGACGCGCGCGCGCCGCGGTCCTCACGCTCCTGGCCGCGGCGTCCCTCTCCTGCGGCCGCAGCGAAACGCCCGGCAGGCGGGTGATCGTTCTGGGCTTCGACGGCCTGGATTACTCGCTCACCCGCGACCTCATGGCGCGCGGACGCATGCCGAACTTCCAGCGGCTGTCGGAACAGGGCACTTTCGCGCCGCTTGGCACGTCGATCCCGGCGCAGAGCCCGGTCGCCTGGTCGAACTTCATCACGGGACTGGATCCCGGCGCGCACGGCATCTTCGACTTCATCCATCGCGATCCAAAGACGATGATTCCGTATCTCTCCACGTCGAAGACCGAGGCGGGCGACCGCACGCTGTCGTTCGGCCGGTGGCAAATCCCGCTGTCGGGGGGAAGCGTCGAACTGCTCCGTCGCGGCCAGCCGTTCTGGGAGGTGCTCGAGGAGCGCGGCGTCGAGACGACGATTATCCGGATGCCCGCCAACTTCCCGCCGTCCGGTACCGCCACGCGGGAACTGAGCGGCATGGGCACGCCGGACATGCTCGGTACCTATGGAACCTTCTCCTTCTACACGTCAGAACCGTACGCGTTCGGCGGGCGGACGCTTTCCGGCGGCGTGGTGCGCCCCGTGGACGTCGCAGGCGGCGTGGCGCGCGGCGCGATCGAGGGGCCTGACAACCCGTTCCTCGTCGAGCCCGAGAAGCTTCGGGCCGAGTTCACGGCCTTCATGGACGACCGCCGGGAATTCGTGAAGCTGGTGATCGGAGACGAGCGTCGGCTCCTGCGTGTCGGGGACTGGACCGACTGGGTCCCGCTCGAATTCGATCTCGTCCCGACCCAGACGCTGCGGACGCAATGCCGGTTCTACCTGAAATCGCTGTCGCCGTATTTCGCGATGTACGTGAGCCCGCCAAACATCGATCCAGTCGCACCCGCGCTGCCGATTTCGACGCCGGCCGACTACGCGGCCGATCTCGCGCGAGCCACGGGCCGGTTCTACACCCAGGGCATGCCCGAGGACACGAAGAGCCTCAAGACCGGCGTGCTGACGGCGGCGGAGTTTCTGGAGCAGGCGCGCCTCGCCGGGGACGAAAACCGGCGCCAGTACGCGCACGTGCTCGGCGAGTTCCGCGAGGGCCTGCTCTTCTACTACTTCGGCAACGTCGATCAGGTCTCGCACATGATGTGGCGGCCCATGGATCCGGAACACCCGGCGTACGAGCCCGAGAAGGATCCGCCGTTCGCCCACGTCGTCGAGGAGCTCTACGCCGGGCTGGATGCCATCGTCGGCGAGACGCTCGGCGAGCTGCGCGACGGCGATCTGCTCGTCGTCATGTCGGATCACGGGTTCACATCGTGGCGCCGCGCGTTCCACCTGAACAGCTGGCTGCGCGATGAGGGGTATCTTGCGCTGTCGAATCCATACCGGAAGGACGACCCGGGGTTCTTCGGCAACGTCGACTGGTCGGCCACGCGCGCGTACGCGCTTGGATTGAACGGCCTGTATCTGAACCTGCGGGGGCGGGAGCGAAACGGCATCGTCAGCCCTGCGGACCGCGAGGCGCTGCTGGCGGAGATCTCGGCCAAGCTGCTGCGGACGATCGATCCGGCGACAGGCGCGCCCGCCATCACGAAAGTACACCGCCGCGATGACATCTACACGACCGCGGGACACGATGAGATCGCACCCGATCTGATCGTCGGCTACGCGAAGGGCACGCGAGGGTCCGACGAATCGGCGCTCGGCGGTCTTCCGCAGGAGGTCATCGTCGACAACAGGGATCCCTGGAACGGCGACCACTGCATGGACCACGAGGCGGTGCCTGGCATTCTGCTGACCAGCCGTCCGCTGCGAAAACCGGCGGCCACGCTGCAGACGCTGGCAGCCGCTGTCCTTGCGGAGTTTGGTATCGAGAGTTTCCCAAAGGCCGGAGCCGTTGTTCGGCAGCGACTGCACGATCCGACGGCAATGACGATGGTCACGAAGAGACGATGAGCACGCAGATGGATTTTCCAGGTTCATCCTGTTCTTCGTTGCTTCGTGCTCATCGTGGGTGCCGTCGGCGCGTCTCAGGCTGCACATCACGTCAATCGTCGGACCGGCCGAGGCCAGGAGGCAGACATGTTCGGATCAGGCATCAAGCTCGACAAGGCGCTGATCGCGCGGGTGAAACGGTACGCGGACCTCGCCGGCTACTCGTCCGTCGAGGAGTTCATCACCCACGCGCTCGAGAAAGAGCTCGCGCAGCTCGAGAGGGCGGAATCGGAAGACGAGATCAAGAAGAAGCTGAAGGGACTGGGGTACATCTCCTGAACGGCACGTGTCGCTGATCAACGCCGTCCTTGCTCGCACCGTCGATCTGCTGCTGGCGCCATTCCGGCAGCTGCCGCCGATCGTGGGGCTTGCAGTCGTGTCGCTGGCCACCGCCATCGCGCTGCTGCTGATCTTCAGGAGGACATCCGACCAGGCGCGCCTGGCGTCCGTGAAGCGCCAGATTCACGCGGCGCTCTTCGAGATCCGGCTGTTCAACGACGACCTGCGCGCCATCTTTCGCGCGCAGGGAGAGATCCTCCGCCACAACCTGACATACCTGCGGCTCTCCCTCGTGCCGATGCTGTGGGTGATGGCGCCGCTGGTCCTCGTCATCGCCCAGCTGCAGTTCCACTACGGCTATGGCGGGCTCACGCCCGGCGAACCGGTGCTCCTCACGGCGCGCGTGCGCGAGGGCGTGGCTCCTGCGACGCCGCTTGGCGCGAGCGCATCGCCGGAGGTCGCCCGCGCCTCCAGAGCCGAGCACCAGCCGATTGCCAGCCTCGAGGCGCCGCCCGGGATCGACGTCCAGACGCCGGCCGTGTTCTTCCCCGCCACGCGCGAGGTCGTGTGGAAGATCGCCCCGCGCGCCACCGGAGACTACGTACTCCAGGTGAGGGTAGGTACTGAGGGCGTGTCGAAGACGCTCCGCGTGACCGACGCGGTCGTTCGGCGGTCGCCGGTGAGGCTCGAGCCGGGCTTCCTCAATCAACTCCTCTATCCCGCAGAACCGGTGCTTCCCGCGGATGGCACGCTCGCGGAGATCGCCCTCGCCTACCCCGAACGGGACATCGCGGTCCTCGGACTCGACCTCCACTGGCTGATCGTCTACTTCGTCCTGACGATGGTGTTTGCGTTTGCGCTGCGAAAGAGGTTCAATGTGACGCTCTGATCGCGCGGTCATCGTTCGGAGGGTCTCGGCATGAAGGGTCTCCGCCTGTCGTTCGCCATCACGCTCGCCGTCATCTGCGTCGCCTGCAGCCCCGCTCCCGATTCGCCAGTCGCTCCCATCCGGCTCGTTGATCTGTTCAAGCCGGACACCATTTCCGGCACCGCGCCCGCCGAGAAGGAGCTGCCGAGGACCGAGTGGAGATTCGATGGCCCTCCGCCGGGCACGTCGGGAGCGCCGATCCCGTTCGCCGCAACGCGAGGCGTGGAGGCCGGTCCGGGCATACGGGATCTCGCCGTGCGCGATGGGCGGCTGGTGGGGCACAGCACGACCAGCGTTCCCATCCTGAGGGTTGGGCGCGCCACGGATCACGACAGCCGCGATCAGTTCCACGCTGTCGAAATCACCCTTCAGGTCTCGGCCGGCGCCAATCTGACGATCAGCGCGCGCGGGGCTGCGCCGTTCGATCTCGCCGGGGCCGAGAAACAGATTCAGAGTCCGCTCGGAAACGTGACGACGCCGATCGTAGCCGGCCCCGCCATGCAGACCTATACGGTGACCAGTCCGGTGCCGCTGAGCATGGCGCGGGCGCGCCAGATCGTGATTCGCCCGACGGATGCGGCGGGGGCGACCTTCACGATTGAATCCATTCGCATCATCTCGCGCCGGGAACACCTCGCCGGCATGGCGTCGGGCGTCGGCTGGCAGGGGCTCGGGGAGATCTATCGGGAATCGCTGGTCGGCCGGGCGCCCGAGGTCATGAGCTTCGACGTGACGCTGCCCGACGACGCGTGGCTCGACGTCGCCGTCGGCACCGTCGACGACACGCCCGCAACGTTCCGGATCGCGGCGGCGCCGTCCGGCTCGGAGCGCGAGGAGCGTGTCTTGCTCGAGCACACGGTCACGACCCCGTATCGCTGGGAGCGGCGGGCCATCGACCTCGCCGAGCTCGCGGGCCGGCGCGTCACCCTGTCGCTCGCGCTGACCGGGCAGCCTGGCACGCCGGCACTGTGGGGTGCGCCCGTGATTCGGACGCGACAGGGACGGGCCGGTGACGACAGGCCGCAGGGGGTCATCCTGATCCAGGCGGACACGCTTCGCCCGGACCATCTCGGCCTCTATGGACACTCGCGCGATACGGCGCCCTTCCTCGGCCGCATGGCTGCGGAAGGCGCCGTTTTCAAGCAGGCCTACGCGCAGGCCGGCTGGACGAAGGTCTCCACTCCGTCGATCCTGACTTCGCTCTACCCGTCGACGCACGGCGTGTCCAAACTCAACGACCGGCTGCCCGCCGCCGCGACGACAATCGCCGAAGTGTATCGACAGGCGGGCTATGCGACGCTGTCGCTGTCGTCGGTGATGTTCACCGGCCAGTACACGAACCTCCATCAGGGCTTCGAGGAGCTCCACGAGGCGGCATCCGTCGCTGATCTTGCGGGCCCGTACTCCAGCAAGACGGCGCGGGAGTACGTGGACCGGACCGCCGACTGGATCGACGCGCACCGCGACGAGCCGTTCTTCGTGTACCTGCACGTGTTCGATCCCCACAGCCCGTACGAGCCGCGACGTCCGTACGACACGGTCTGGGCCAATCCGGCGACGCGTGACGAACACATCAGACAGCGCGAGTTGCTGCGCAAGACCGTTGCCGATCCGTTCATGGCCTCCCGCGGGATGGCCACGCGCGAGGAGATGCTCGCGGCGGATATCGATCCCGCTGCGTATCTCGCGCACGACAAGGCTTGGTACGATTCGTCGATTCGGGGGCTCGACGCCGAGCTCGCGCGCCTCTTCGAACGGCTGCGCGGCGCGGGTCTCGATGAGCGGACGGCGGTGGTGTTCCTGAGCGATCACGGCGAGGAATTCCAGGAACACGGCCGCATGTGGCACGGACAGAGCGTGTACGGCGAGATGATCCGCGTGCCTCTCGTCGCGCGATGGCCCGGCCGCGTGCCCGCGGGAGTGGTCGTCGAGGAGCCGGTGCAGTTGATCGATGTGATGCCCACGCTGCTCGACTTGAGCAGCCTGCCGCATCCGGACGGGATGCAGGGACAGAGCCTCGCGCCGTTCTTCCGGACCGGACCGGTCCAGCGCGCCGGGCTGGGCGATCCGGCACCGACCGGCTGGCGGTCGAGACCGGCGATTATCGAGAAGCAGCCACTGGACCAGCCGGAATCGCCGTCGTCCGACGAGGCCTATGCGATTGTCGAGGGCGGCTGGAAGCTCGTTCACAACCAGGTGCGGGCGCCCGACCGCCCGGAGTTCGAGCTCTTCGACGTCGTCCGCGATCCGCTGGACCAGGTGAACGTCGCCGACAAGCATCCTGACGTCGTCCAGCGGCTGGCCCGGATGCTGTCCGGCTGGCATGCGACAGCCGTCGCCGCCCGGCTGAAGCCTGACAGCGAGAGCAGCGGCACGATGACGCCCGAGGAACTGCAGCGCCTGCGCAGCCTCGGGTACGTGCGCTGATGCGGCGGGGCCGCCATCTGCGCGACAGCCGCGTACGGGAGTGAACTACATGCGCCGAAGGAGACGGACAGGCCCGCTCGCGCTCGCGAGCGCGCTCATCATGGGGATCAGCGCTCAGGGCTGCACCTCGCTGTGGGAACCCGATCGAGCCAGTTCCGCACCTGTCCGGCTCGTGGATCTCTTCGAAGCGGACATGGTCAGCGGCGGCTCGCAGAATCCCGCGCGCGCGATCCCTCGAACGGAGTGGCGCTTCGATGGCCCGCCGCCAGAAGGGGCGCCGGGAGCGCTTGCTGCCACGCACGGGTGGGCAGCCGGACCTGGCGTGCGCGGTTTCGGCGTGCGCGGCGGACGTCTCGCGGGACATTCGACAGACGACTTCCCGATCCTGCATCTCGAGCGAACGGCCGGCCTGGACAACGACGATCTGCTGCACGCCGTGGAAGTGCGCATGCGCGCGTCAGGGGGCGAGCGCATCGCGTTCGTCGCCTCCGGCGACGAGCGCGTGCCGGATCTCCGCCGCCAGATGCACGGCAATCCATTCTCGCTCGCCGTTCCCATCGTACCCGGCGACGGGATGCGGACGTACACGCTGCCGGCGACGGCGCACACGCCGGGACGGCGGCTCAGGCACATCCTCCTGAGACCCACGGATGCCGCAGGCGCATCGTTCGAGATCGAGTCGGTTCGGCTCGTCTTCCGCAAAGAGCACCTGGCCTCTATTCCGTCAGGCGTGACGTGGCAGGGCCTGAAGGAGATCTATCGTGAATCCCTGGCCGCGCGCGCGCCGGAAACCATCGCATTCACCGTCAGCCTCCCGGAGCATCCCTGGCTCGACCTGGCGGTTGGCACTCTCGAGGATGCACCCGTCACCTTCAGCGTCACCATTGCGCCGTCAGGTTCCGAGCCGGATCAGCAGCTGCTCGAGCACACGGTGACCACGGCGCATCGATGGGAGGACCAGACCATCGATCTCCGTCGCTTCGCCGGCCGGAACGTGCGCCTTTCCTTGAATCTGTCTTCGCCCGAGCCGGAAGCGCTCGGCTTCTGGGGTGCGCCGGTCGTCCGGAACCGGGATGCTGACGATCCCGATCGCGCGCAGGCCTCGAGGCCGAAGGGCGTCATCCTGATCCAGGCCGACACGCTCCGCCGCGATCATCTCGACGCCTACGGGTACGCGCGGGAGACGGCGCCGGGGCTGCGGCGTCTGGCGTCCGAAGGGGTCCTGTTCAACAATTTCACCGTCCAGGCCACGTGGACCAAGGTCTCGACGCCGTCGCTGCTGACGTCGCTCTACCCGTCGTCGCACGGGGTGGTCGATTTTCCCGATCGACTCCCCGCGTCGGCGAACACGCTGGCCGAGTCGTACCGCGCCGCCGGGTATGCGACGCTGTCCTTCGGCTCGGTGCTCTTCACCGGGCAGTTCACCAACCTTCACCAGGGGTTCGAGGAGCTGCACGAGGACGGATCCTTCTCCACGCCCGGCTCCAGCAAGACCGCGCGGGAGTACGTCGACCGGCTGCGCGCGTGGCTCGAGCGGCATCGCCAGGATTCCTTCTTCGTGTTCCTGCACGTCTTCGATCCGCACGATCCGTACGAGCCGAACCGGCCGTAC
>Ga0299914_10001504_pt1 | contig 15437 bp, 17 predicted proteins | sample RVTome_10_FD_201361 | JGI IMG/M metagenome (GOLD analysis project Ga0299914, IMG submission 201361) | Soil microbial communities from uranium-contaminated site in the Upper Colorado River Basin, Wyoming, United States - RVT153D57 (version 2) ...
GCCTTCGCCTCGAGTTCCTTGTCTCGTTCCACTGTCGTCCTCCTGGAGACGTTCCTGCTCGCCGGGGAAGCGCTCGATCAACCTACGCAGGGGGTGTGACAACAACCGCTGGGAGCCAGTGAATCACACCGTTGGGATTCGCGACACCGACCCTACCCGAACACCCGTTCGGGGACAAGGACCCCGAGCACCAACCGGCGATCGCCCGGTACGTGCGGACCGCGACCCCGTCGAGGCGTCCACAGGTCGGAACTATCCCGACCTATGCACGCATCATTCGTTTGCGGTCCCACCACCACCAGCGCGCACCGAGGACACCGCCGACGGGGAAGGCGGGGAGGAAGGTGAGCCCGCGGAAGAGCAGCGTCGCGGCGACGACCTCCTCCTGGGGACCTCCGGCGCCGACGAGGATGCCGACGAGGCCGAGCTCGATGATCCCGAGGCCACCGGGCGTGATCGGGATCACCGTGAGGAGCTTCGAGAGCGAGTAGGCGACGAGCACGTCCTGCCACGCGACCTCGCCCGCGGTCACCCCGAGGCCCCGCAGGCACAGGAGCAGGATGAAGAAGTCGATGATGTTCGGGGCGAGCAGGGTGACCGTCAGCGTGGCCCACCGGCGGCGCACGAGCTCGAGACCACGAGCCCGCGTCGCCACCGCTGCCTCGCCCCACCGCTCGACCTCGTTGCGTCGTACGAGACGTCGGAGTCGTGAGACGACCCTCCCGGCCTCCACACCGACGCGGTAGGTCAGCTCCGCGCTGCGGAGCATCCGCGCGAACAGCCAGATGCTCGCGCCGAGCACCGCGAGACCGATGAGCGCGGCGAGCGCCAGGCGCGCGCGCACCTCGCCCGTGAGGGCGAGGATCGCGACCGCGACGACGGGCATCCCGAGCTTGATGAAGTTGTTCCAGATGCCGCTCACGACGAGCATCAGCGAGAAGTCGTTCGTGCTCAGCCCCCACGATCGGTACTGGTGGTTGTTGACCACGAGCGCGAACGCGCCACCGCCGGGGACGATGTTGCAGATCGCCGTGCTCGTCTGGTTCTCGGTCATCCCCTGCCAGTAACCGATGTGACCCGGCGTGGACGCCATGATCCCGGGTGGCCGTGCGAGCAACGAGACCACCGCGAGCGCGACGATCGCGATCATGTCGTTCCACGAGAGCGCCCAGATCAGCTCGCCGACCTGTTGCATGTCCGCGATGCGCGGCAGGATCCCGAAGTAGACGACCCACACCACGAGAGCCGCGAGCAGCACCCGAGGCAGCAGGCGCAGGAGACGTTTCCACCGCGGCAGCGCGATGATCGGCTCGACGAACGGTTCGTAGAGCGGCGCCGACATCGTGGGAGTCTTGCCGAACCTCAGTGTGCGCCGCTGAGCGACAGACGGGCGATGGTCGTGGAGCGCGCGCCGCTCGGGTGGGTGTCGCTGGCGATCAGCTCGACGGCGTCGACCTCCCACGACGGCCCGACGGTCGGTGCGTCCAAGGTGGCCACGAGTGTCGTCGCGTCGCGGCGCCGTGACGTGCGAGCGACCGTGAGGTGCGGATGGAACCGGTCCGCCCCGAGGCTGCGCACGAGCGTGGCGAACCCACCGAGCTCGCGGGCACCCTCGGCGACACCGAGCCATGCCACGCTCGCGTTGCGCACATCGGGGAACGCGCCGGCGCCGCCGAGTCGCACGACGAAGGGCGCAAGCCCGGCGCCGATCGTCGCGAGCCGCTCGACCTCGTCGTCGGCGTCGTCGACACGACCGAGGAACTCGAGCGTCAGGTGCCACTGCTGACGCCGCGATTCGCGCCAGCCGGCGAACGACGCCGCCCGGAGGTGGGCTTCGACGGCGTCGAGCACCGCCGGCGGCGGGACGACCGCGACGAACGCCCGCGGGATCCCCGTCATCGGGCGTCGCCGAGCCGCATCCGCAGCAGGTTCAGCAGTGAGATCGCGGCGAACTGGCGGATGCGGACGCGGTCGCCGGGAAGGCGCGCCGTCACGGCCTCCGGTGTCGAGCCCGCCAAGGCGAGGCCGAAGCACACGGTGCCGACGGGTTGCCCGTCCTGTTCGGACGGACCGGCGACGCCGGTGACCGCGATCCCCACGTCGGCGCCGAGCACGCGCCGTGCGCCGTCGGCCATCTGCATCGCGCACTCCTCGCTCACCACGTGCTCGGCGGTCACGCCGAGCACCGAGCGCTTCACGTCGGTGGCGTAGGAGGCGACCGACCCGAGGAAGACCTCGCTCGCGCCGGGTGGGTCCGCCAGGCGTGCGCCGACGATGCCGCTCGTGACGGATTCGGCGACACCCAACGTCCAGCCGCGCTCACACAGCGCATCGACGATCACGCTCTCCATGGTCTCGTCGTCCACGGCGAATACGAGGTCGCCGAGCAGGGCACGCAGCTCGGTCTCCTCGGCAGCCAACAGATGCTCGGCGTCGTGGCGTGTGGGCGCCTTCGCGGTGAGGCGCACGACAAGTCCTTCGATGCCCCGTGCGAGGAAGGCGATCGTGGGGTTGGTCTGCGCGTCGACGCGCGCGCCGAGCATCTCGGCGAGCGCGGACTCCGACGTCCCCCAGGTCTTCAGCGAGCGTGAGACGATGACGGCAGCCTCGCCGGAGCGCGCCAGCAGATCGGCCAGGACGTGGGTGCGCACCATCTCCTGCATCTCGTAGGGCACCCCGGGCACCGCGTAGACGAACCTCCCGTCCAGCTCGACGCGCAACCCCGGCGCGGTGCCGAGCGGGTTCGCCAGCACTGTCGCGCCCGCGGGCACGTCGGCCTGGCGCAGGTTGCTCGCCGGCATGTCCCGCCCGCGCGACCCGAACAGCGACGCGATGTGGTCGACGATCGCCAGGTCGCGCTCGAGCGGAACGCCGGCGAGCGCGGCGAGCGCGTCACGCGTGAGGTCGTCCTGGGTCGGACCGAGCCCGCCGCAGACGATGACCGCGTCGGCGCGGGTGAGCTGGTCGGCGAGCGCGGCGACGATGCGCTCCAGGTTGTCGCCGACCTGGCGGTGCTCGTAGCTGTCGATGCCGGCAGCGGCGAGCTCTTCGCCGATCCAGGCGGAGTTGGTGTCGACGATCTGCCCGAGGAGCAGCTCGGTCCCGACCGCCAGCACGTCGACACGCACGGGTCAGCGGCTCAGGAGCGCAGGCGGGCGTCGCGCCAGCCGTGACGGAGGATGTCGAGGGCCGAGACCACGGTGATCGCGACGGCCGCCCACAGCCACCCAGTGGTGAGCCAGCCCCAGCGCGTGAGGAACGGTGCGACGGCGACGGCGACCGCGGCGAACTGCACCACGGCCTTGACCTTGCCCATCTGGAGCGCGGGCAGCGAGATGCCCCGGCGCGCCGCGAGCGAGCGGTAGGCCGAGATCCCGATCTCGCGCGCGAAGACGATCACGACGGGGATCCAGTGGTAGCGCCCGGCGATGGCGAGGGCTCCGAAGCCTCCGAGCACGAGGATCTTGTCGGCGAGCGGGTCGAGGAACGCGCCCGAGCGGGTGATGCCGTCGCGGCGCGCGATGTAGCCGTCCAGCCAGTCGGTGCCCGCGACGATGAGCCAGCCCACGAGCGCGATCCACGTCGCACCCTGGGCGGCGATGAGCCACAGCACCGGGATCGAGAGCAGCAGCCGGATGATCGTGACGACGTTGGCGGGCGTGAGGACCGCGTCGACGCCGTAGCGATATCTCCGTGGCGTCTCCGGCATGCTCACCGGCTCGATCGTACCGGCAACCCGGCGCCGGACTCTCGGTGTCGCGCGTCAGTCGACGCCGCGCAGGTCCATCTCGTCGACGTTGGCGAGCAGTCCCGAGACCCGGAAGTCCTCGAGACACCCCTGGAGCTGGCGCCGGTCCGGGTCGTCGAGCGCGGGCGTGACCTCGAAGCTGAACGCGCCGTCGTCCTCGGCGAAGCCGCGCATCCTCGCGCCCGGGTTCGCCTCGACGACGCATTCGGACACGAGCGCCAGGAGCAGCGTCTCCGTATCGTGCGACGCCGAGCGCACTTCTGCGGTGCCGCTCACGACGAGGTACGACTCGGGCGGCATCTCGGTGTGGCGTGTCATCGTCGCCTCGCGGAGCACGTGCACCGAGCCCACGGCGATGACCGCGACCACGACGACGGTCAGCGTTCGGATCAAGACCGCGGGCCCAGCAGGATCGCGAGGGCGGGGTCGTCGTCGTAGGGGCCGCCCTGGGCGATGAGCTCCTCGTCGTCGGGCACGAGGGCATACGTTGGGTACCCGATCTCACCGAGACGCCGCGCGAGGTCGCGCTCGAGCGTGGGACGCGCCGTGCGGGTGGCGATCCGGTCGACGAGCCACGTCAGCGCCGAGAGCAGGAGCCCGGCGCCGAGCAGCACGGTGATGAACACTCCCATCCGCCCGGCGGAGTCTTCGAGCCAGCCGAAGTGCCGGCGCGTCGGCGCCGTGACCTCGAGATGCGCGAGGGCGTGCGCCTCGGCCCCGTCGGAACGTCCCGTGTCGTGCTCGAGGCGCTGCTCGATGCGGGCCAGGCGGCGCATCACGAGGCCGAGCGCGACGATGATCTCGACGGCGATGAACACGAGGCTCGTGAACAGCGCGCGGTTCCACTCCCAGCGGTAGAGGTAGACGAAGGTGTAGCCGCCAGACGCGGCGAGCGTGACGCCGGCGAGCAGCCAGGCGAGCTTGCGCGCCATCACGCACCGTCCTTCGTCGGCGCTCCCGCGACGGGCAGCACCTCGCCGGTGGCGCCGTCGACGGTCACGACGGTGCCGGGCGCGAACTGTCGGGTCGCGCCCGGGAATGCCACGACCGTCGGGACGCTCGACTCACGCGCCAGGATCGCGAGGTGCGCCAGGACGCTGCCGGTCTCGGCGACGAGACCGTTGAGGCGGCCGAGCAACGGCGCGAGCCGGCTGTCGAGCGTGTCGACGACGAGCACGGCGCCCTCGGGGACGTCGTCGACCCCGACGTGTACGACGCCACGCCCGCGACCGCCGCCCGCGCCGGTGCCGTGGTCGGCGCACGCGTCGGTGGCCGGGACCGGTGTGCCGTCGGCGGAGAGTCGGAAGCGCATCGGCAGCGGCGGGCTCTCGGTGGGACAGGTCACGAGGGCCTGACGGTTGGTGACGGCGAGGCCACGCACGGTCATCTCGAGCGCGTGGAGGTCGAGGCCGCGCACCTGCGAGGGATCGTCGAGCTGACCACGCCGCGCGAGGCGCTCGCCGAGCGTCCAGGTGAACCGCGCGCCGAGCTCTTGGACCCACCGGACCCGCATGCGCAGCGCTTCGCGCAGCGTGGCTGCCCGCTCGTCCTCGCCGGGCGTCCAGTCGGGCAGCGCGAGCTGCGCGGGCAGGTCGACGTGGGGGCCCACCTGCGGTGGCACCAGCGCCAGCACGACCGGATGGCGTCGCGGGATGTCACGATCGGAGATCCCCTCGGCGCGGGCGCTCGCGAGCACACGCAGCGCGACGGACGATGCTGTGAGGTGGGAGGGATCTCCGCCGAGCACCATTCCCATGAGCATCTCGTGGGCGTGGAGCGACACGAGCGCGTCGCGGGACCGAGCCAGGGTGGCGACGAGCTGGCGGTCGGTGAGCGTCTCAGCCGGCGGGACCGCGGCGAGCGCGTCGTCGGCTGCGCGGGCCGCGTCCTCGGCGAGTCCGGGCAGCGCGCGCCGGAGCCTGCCGATGCGCCACGCGGAGCGCACCGTGCGGATCCGTCGTGCGACGGCCCACCATGGTGCGCGGGCGGTGGCTTCGAGGATGTCGAGGTTCAACGCCACGCGGCCGCCGACCGTCGCGACGAGCGGCGACCCGTTCGCCGGATGTCCGACGATGTCGAGCAGCGACGCCAACGCGCGCCGCAGCGGCTCGACCCAGAGGTCTTCCTCGATGGGGCACAGCGGGTCGGGGAACGTCTCGGAGACGGGGCCGGGCCCGAACACCGACCCCTGCGGGATCCCGGTGACGTCGGTGGTGATCGGGCGGCTCTGGAGGAGCGATAGCTGCACCCGGTCGTCGATCGCCCACTCGATGTCCTGGGGGGCGCCGAAGACCTCCGCGGCCCGGTCGGCGAGCGCGGCGAGCATGCGGAGCTGGCGCCGGCTGAGCCGGACTGCCTCGCCGCCGTCGTCGAAACCGCGGCGTCGGCCGCGCGGATCGAGCTCGTAGCGGGCTCCAACCGCCTCGCCGCTCACGAGCCGTTCGGGGAGCCCGGAGACCGCGGCGACGACGCGCCGATCGGGACGGCCGGTCACCGGGTCGACGCCGAAGAGCACACCCGCCGCCTTCGGCTCGACGAGGGGCTGCACGAGCACGGCCATCGAGGCGCCGGCATCGGCGAGTCCGTCGTCACGGGCGACCTCGAGCGCGGACTCGAGCACGAGCTCGACAGCGTTCGCGAACTCGTCCCAGCCGGAGACCCCGACGACGGTCGTGAACCGCCCGGCCATCGAGCTGTCGGCGGCGTCCTCGATCGGCGAGGACGAACGCACCACGAGTGGACGGGAGTCGTGGGCGGTGAGCGTCTCCCAGTGGTCACGAGCGGCGTCGACGAGCTCACGCGGCGGAGCATCGGCCCCCGTGGTGATGACGAACCCGGGGAGCACCGGGAGGCCGGCGCGCAGGGCCCGTGCGAGGGCGGCCGCCTTGGCGCCGGCTCGCTGGGGGTCTTCGGCCGCAGGGTCGTCGAGCGAGACGACCACTGCCATGGTCCCGACGGTCACGATCTCAACCTCCGTGGGGCATGCAGCACGAGAACCCTCGCCGGCGCCCCCACATTCCCTACTCCGTCTGTTCCGATCCCACAAGCGGACGGGTCCGGTCGAATCCGCAGCCGTGACGGCGATGGACGAGGTAGAGGACGGCTTCGATCCCGAGCAGGATGAACGAGCCCAGCAGGAGGCCGGCGACGACGTCGGTCGGCCAGTGCACGCCGAGGTACACGCGGCTCGCCGCGATGAACAGGATGAGGACGCTGGCGACCCCGAAGGAGGTCCACCACACCTTCTCGCTTCGGGTCCAGAGCCCGACGACGAGCGGCAGCATGCCCCAGAGCGCCACCGCGGCGACGACGTGCCCGCTCGGGAACGACGGGCCGGTGCCGTCCACGAGTCGGTCGAGCGCGGGACGTTGGCGGTCCACGATCTCCTTGATCCCGGTCTCGATCAGCGGTCGCGCCAGGGTGACCACGGCGATCGCGATAGCAGTGGAGCGACATCGCCGCCAGGTGATGATCACGAACAGCGCGCCGACGGGGAAGATGACTTTCGTCGACCCGAGGAGCGACGCCGTGCGAAAGATCCGGTCGAGCACGGGACCGCGGTTGTCCTCGACGAGGCGCTGGACCGGCTCGTCCCAGTGGAGGAGCAGCCAGCCGGAGGCGATCGACGCGGCGACCGCGGTGAAGAGGAAGACGACCCCGATCGACCACAGCAGGTGGCGACGCTCTCGGTAGAACCCCGAGGGCGTCATGGGCGGGAACCGGTGGAGGCACCGCTCGGCGTCGGCTCGAGCGACCTCGGGCCCAGTTACCTGCATGTGGTCGACGATACCGGTACTGGCGCGCCCCGACGGCGCAGGCGCATCACGCGCACTCACGCCGAAGACGCTGGGGGGTGGCGACGAGATCCGGACCCAGGGCATCGGTCACCACGGCACGCACGACCGCACCCGGACGAGCGGTCGCGCCCGGGATCCGCACGACGCCGTCGATCTCGGGGGCTTCGCGATGCGTGCGACCGACGAGCGTCCCGCCCCGCCCGTCCTCGGCGAGCACCCCGTCGACGAGCACCTCGATCTCGTCGCCGACGAGTCGGTCGCGCGACGCGGCGGTGATGCGGTCCTGGAGCTCGCCGAGCTCGCGGAGGCGCTCGTGCATCACCCTCTCGTCGACGGCGCCCTCCATCGTCGCCGCGGGCGTGCCGTCCTCGGACGAGAACGGGAAGAATCCGGCCCAGTCGAGCTCTGCGGCGGCGACGAAGCTCGTCAGCGCGTCGTGGTCGGCCTCGGTCTCGCCCGGGAACCCGACGATGAACGAGCTGCGGAACGCCGCCGCGGGCTCCTGCGCGCGGATCCCCTCGATCATCGCGAGGAACCGTTCCCCGCTCCCCCACCGCTTCATCGACCGCAGCAGCCCGGGCGCGGCGTGCTGGAGCGAGAGGTCGAAGTACGCCACGACCGACTCCAGCTCGAGCATGGTGGCGACGAGCGGGTCGCGCACCTCGGAGGGATAGAGATAGAGGAGACGGACGCGCCGCAGCCCGCGGGGGCGCAGCGCGTCGAGGCGCGCGAGCAGCGGGACGAGCGAGCCCGGTTCGCCGACGTCGCGCCCGTACCACGCGAGGTCCTGGGCGACGAGCACGAGCTCGGCCACGCCGCCGTCGACGAGGGCACCGGCCTCGGCGACGAGCGAGTCCGGGGTGCGGGAGCGCTGGGTGCCGCGGAAGCTCGGGATCGCGCAGAACGCACACGCACGGTCACAGCCCTCGGCGACCTTCACGTACGCCCACGGGACGCTCGGCGCGGCGCGGGGCAGCTCGAGGAGGTCGCGCACACCCGTGGGGGCGCGGCCGAGGAAGGTCGCCAGCGACCCTTCGCCGCCGAACCCCACGACGGCGTCGACCTCGGGCAGCGCCTCGGCGAGCTCGTCGCCGTAGCGCTCGGCCATGCAGCCGGTGACGACGAGCCGGGCATCGGGTTGCTTCAGGTCGGCGAGGGCGAGCGCTGTGTCGATGGACTCCTGGCGAGCGGCCTCGACGAACGCACAGGTGTTGACGACCACGAGGTCGGCCTGCTCGGGCCCATCGGCGGGGCGCAACCCGTCGGCGAGCAGCGTTGCGGTGACCTTGTCGGAGTCGACGGCGTTCTTCGGGCAGCCCAGCGTCTCGAGGTAGAAGGTCTCGCCCATGAGCAGTCCAGGCTACCGGGCGGCTCTGGCGCCACCGGACTCGCTACGTGCGCACGAAGGCGTCGAGCGCGCCGACGTGGGCGGCGCGTTCGGCGTCGTCGAGGAACGCCGCTGCGAACGAGTTGCGCGCGAGCTGGACGAGCTGGTCGCGCGTGAGCCCGAGCGCCTGGGCTGTCGCCGCGTAGTTGTCGGCGACGTAGCCGCCGAAGTAGGCAGGGTCGTCGGAGTTGACCGTGACGCACAGCCCGCGCTCGAGCATCGCCCGCAGCGGGTGCCGATCGAGGCTCGGGAAGACGCGCAGCTTGACGTTCGAGAGGGGACAGACCGTGAGCGGCACCTGGTCGGCGACGAGGCGATCGACGAGAGGGTCGTCCTCCATGCAACGGACGCCGTGGTCGATGCGTCGCACCCCGAGCACGTCGAGTGCCTGGCGGATGTAGTCGGGCGGACCCTCCTCGCCGGCGTGCGCGACCGCGAGGAAGCCCTCGGCGCGCGCACGGTCGAACACGGCCCGGAACTTCTCGGGCGGATTGGCGATCTCGGCGGAGTCGAGCCCGACGGCGGTGATCGCGTCGCGATGGTCGAGCATGGCGTCGAGGGTGGCCTCGGCCGACTCGACGCTGCTGTCACGAAGGAAGCAGGCGATGAGGCGCGAGCTGACACCCAGCTCGTCGTGGCCGTCCGCGAGCGCGCGACGGATCCCGTCGACGACGGTGGCGAATCCCACGCCGCGTTCGGTGTGGGTCTGTGGGTCGAAGAAGATCTCGGCGTGGCGGACGCCCTGGCCAGCCGCGCGGCGCAGGTACGCGGCGGTGAGCTCCGAGAAATCGCGCTCGGTCACGAGCACCGAGCACCCCGCGTAGTAGAGATCGAGGAACGACTGGAGATCGTCGAAGACGTAGGCGCGGCGCACCGCATCGACGTCCTCGTAGGCCAGGTCGACGCGGTTGCGTGCCGCGAGGTCGAACATCAGCTCGGGCTCGAGCGTGCCCTCGATGTGGAGGTGCAGCTCGGCCTTGGGCAACGCCGTGAGCCAGTCGTCCATCCGGTCCTCCTGCGGCTGCGCGCGGTCAGGTCTGGAGGTCGCCGACTGCGTCGGCGAGCGCGGCGAGCTCGGCCTTCCACGACGCCGGCGGTACGCCGGGTCGTACGACGAACTTCGAGAACCCGACGTCGACGAAGCGCTCCAGGAACACGCGCAACTCGTCGAGCCCGACGGGGACGACGTCGGCCACCGCGTTGTTGCGAGCGCGGCGCGCGATCGCGGCGGCTGCGTGCTCGTCGAGCGGTTCGTGGCTGTAGCCGAGGCTGACGCCGAAGTGCTCGGGGTCGATGGCGCGGCCTGCGTCGGCGGCCGCTGCGTCGATCACCGCGCGTCCGGCGGCGGCCTCCTCCGGGGTGCAGAGCGCGGGGAGCCATCCGTCGCCGAGCCGGCCACACCGCTCGAGCGCGGCCGGGGTCATCCCGCCGAGCCACACCTCGAGCGGCTGCTGGGCCGGGAGCGGCGCGAGCGTGACGTCGTCGAAGTCAATGCCTTCGCCGTGATGGCTCACGCGCTCGCCCGCCCAGAGGCGGCGCAGGACCGGCAGAGCCTCGTCGAGGAGGGCGCCGCGCCTCGCGGGTCCACCGACCGCGCCGCGCTCGGGCTGGACGTTGAGGCCCGGCACGAGCGTGAGGAGCAGTCGCCCGTCGGTCAGCACGTCGAGCGTCGCGGCCTGCTTGGCGAGCCGGACGAGGTTGCGCCCGGGGACGAGCGCGGTGGTCCCGAGCTTGAGGGCCGGCCGGCGCGCCCCGGCCCAGGCCAACGCGACCCACGGGTCGGGGACGCCCACGCTCAGGATCTCGGGCAGCCAGAGCGAGTCGAAGCCCGTCTCGTCGATCCCGTCGACGAGCTCGCCGAGCACGTCGGGCGCCGTTGGCCCGGTCCCGATCCCGATGCGCACCTTCACGCCCCGGACCGTAGTGCCGGCGGCTCCGTACACTCCCGGCGATGGACGCGCCGACCCTGTTCTGCCCCGGGTGCGGCGCCGAGTACGTCGCCGGCACCCTGCGCTGCTTCGACTGCCGGCTCGAGCTCGTGGCCGACCCCCCGCACGGTGGCGGTCCCGCGGGCGACGCCATGGGCTCCGACGGCATGGTCGAGCTCGGCGACTACGCCCGCCTCGAGGCGCAGATCCTGCGGCGTCGCCTCGAGACCGCCGGGGTGAGCGTGCTCGTGGAGTGGACAGGGCCCGGCCCCGAAGCGACCGGGACGCTCGTCGTCTCCGAGGAGCAGGCGGACTTCGCGTACGCGGTCGTCAACGAGATCGACGTCGACGACGAGGTCCCCGACACCTCCCCGCACGCCTACGTCGCACGCATCGACGAGCATCTTGCCGCGGTGAGCGCCCTGCTCGACGAGCTCCGCACCCGCCTGGACGAGCTGGAGTCCTGACCGCCGCTCCCTCGAGGCGCCGTGTCGCTCAGTCCCGGTCGAGGACGGCGCGCAGGAACGTCTTCGTCCGCTCCTCCCTGGGCGCCGAGAACAGCTCGTGGGGTTCGCCTTCCTCGACGATCTTGCCCTCGTCGAACATCACGACGCGGTCGGCGATGTCCTCGGCGAAGCGCATCTCGTGCGTGACGATGAGCATCGTCATCTCGGTGTGCTCGGCCAGCTCCGCGAGGACTCGGAGCACCTCGCCGACCAGCTCGGGGTCCAGCGCCGAGGTCACCTCGTCGAAGAGCATGACCTTTGGCCGCATCGCGAGCGCGCGGGCGATCGCGACGCGCTGCTTCTGGCCGCCCGAGATCTGCGCCGGGTACTTGTCGATGCAGTCGGTGAGGCCGACCTCGTCGAAGAGCTCGACGGCACGCTCGCGCGCCTCGTCCTTCGAGAGTCCGAGGACGCGGCGTGGCCCGAGGGTCACGTTGTCGATCGCGGTCTTGTGCGGGAACAGGTTGAAGTGCTGGAACACCATCGAGACGTTCTTGCGCACCGCGCGGATGTGGCGCTCCCGTGCGCGCACGAGCTTGCCGTTCCGTTCGGTGTGGTAGAGCTGGTTGCCGTTGACGATGACGTGCCCGCCCTCGGGACGCTCGAGCGTCATCAGCACGCGCAGGATCGTCGTCTTGCCCGAACCGGACGGTCCGATGATGACGAGCTTCTCGGCGGGGGCCACCTCGAGGTCGAGCTCGTCGAGCACGACGTGGTCACCGAAGCGCTTCGTGACCGCTTCGAAGCGCACCATGTGCTCAGGTTGCTCGGCCACGTGTTCAGGTTGGGTTACCAAGACGTCTCTCCAGGTATCGGACACCGATGGCGGCGGGAATGCTCACCGCGAGGAACAGCACACCCGCGAGCGTGTACACCTCCATGCTCCGGAAGGTTCGGCTCTGGATGTAGTCGGCGACGCCGAGCACCGTACCGACCGTGATGGCCGACGCGATCGGCGCGTCTTTGAGGCTGGCGACGACGTAGTTCCCGAGCGCCGGGATCACCCGCGGGACGGCCTGCGGCAGTACGACCGTGCGCCAGGTGTCGGCCTTCGACAGGCTGAGCGCGGTGGCGGCCTCCCACTGCCCGCGCTCGACCGACTCGATCCCGGCCCGGTAGCTCTCGGAGGTGTAGCACGCGTAGTGGACCCCGAGACCGGCGACGGCGAGCGTGAACGCCGGGAGCACGATGTCGAAGCTCTGGGGCAGCACGATGAACAGGAAGTAGAGCTGCACGAGCAGCGGCGTGGAACGGATGAACTCGATCACGAATCCGACCGGCCAGCGGATCACGTGCACGCGGGACCGTCGCGCGATCGCGAGGACGAGGCCGAGCACGAGCGCGATCCCCATGCCGAGCACCGCGATCTGCACCGTGACCCACATCCCGCGCAGCAGATCGGGCAGGATCTCCCACGCGAACTCCCAGTCCCAGGTGCCTCGCCCCTGCGCGAGGACGGGAGATCCGACGACCGGGCTCACTTGACCGCCGCCGCCCGCCCGATGTCGAGGCCACGACCGAACCGACGCTCGAGGAGCCGGACGATGCCAGTGATCCCGAGCGAGATCGCGAAGTAGAGGATGAGCACCGCCGTGAAGACCTCCAACGAGTCGGACCCGGGGAGGCGCCGCAGGTTCTGCGCTTCGTAGGTGAGGTCGTGGAGGCTGATGAGCGAGACCAGCGCCGAGGCCTTCATGACCTCGATCACGAGGTTGCCGTAGGGCGGGAGCATCGCGACCGTGGCCTGCGGCAGGACGATCGACCAGGTCCGTCGCGGTGCCGACAGGTTGATCGCCGTCGCCGCCTCGGTCTGTCCACGCGGCACGGCCTGCACCGCGCCGCGCACGATCTCGGAGCCGTACGCGGCGAGGTTGATGCCGAGTGCGAGCACCCCGGCCTGGAGCGGGCTGAGGAAGAAGCCGAAGGCGGGCAGTGCGAAGTAGACCCAGAACAGCAGGATGACCGCCGAGACGCCCCGGAAAACCTCGACGTAGACGCGCACCACCGCGCGCAACACGATGCTGCGCGAGAGTCCCGCGAGGCCTACCAGCACGGCGAGGACGGTCCCCCAGGCCACCGCGAGCGCAGTGACCTGGAGGGTGACCGCCGCACCGTCCAGCAGGTTCTCGAAGGTCTGCCGGATGCTCATGCGCGTGTCGCGCTCGGGTCAGCCGGCGAGGTCCTCGACGGTGACGCCCTTGGCCGCGTCGATCTCGGCTGCGGTGAAGCCGAACTCCTCGACGATCGGCAGGATCTCGTCGTTCTCCTTCATCTCGTTGAGGATGTCGTTGAACTCGTCACGCAGGTCCTGGTCGTCGGAGCGGAACGCGAACGCTCCGCAGCCTTGCTGCTCCTCGCCGTCGATCGTCGGGATGAACGGCTCGGTGGACTCGTACCCGCTGACGTCCTGAAGGTTGTACTCGACCGTCACCGAAGTGAGACCGAGCGCCTCGATCCGGCCGGCCTCGAGCGCGTCGAAGAGGTCGGGCACGGTCTCGTAGGCATCGATCTGGCCCGCATCGACGCCGGCGTCGAGCGCGTAGTCCTCCTCGACGGCACCCGTGAGGATCCCGAGGGTCACACCGGCGTCCGCGACCGAGGCGAAGTCGGTGATGGCGTCGGGATTGCCTTCGGGCACGCCGAACGACTGGAACGCGCAGTAGTCGGGGTCGGTGAAGAGCACCTCCTCAGCACGTTCGGGTGTGATGAACATGCCCGCGGCGATGACGTCGAAGCGATCCGCGTTCAGGCCCGCGATCAGCGCGCCGAAGTCGGCCACGACGAAGTCGACGTTGTCGTAGCCCATGCGCGAGAGGATCTCCCTCGCGAGCGCGGGTGCCTCACCGGTCGCGTCGCCGTCCTCCTCGAAGCCGTAGGGCGCCTCGTTGGCGATGCCGATCGTGATCGTCTCGCCACCACCGTTGCCGTCGCCGTTCCCATTGTCGTCGTCGTCATCGCACGCCGCGGCGAGACCGGCGACCAGCGCCAGCACGAACACAGCAGCGAGCACACGGACGTATCGAAGTCTCCTCATCGTTCGCATCCCCCAAGGTTGGTCGGTTACTTGCTGTCTCCCATCGGTCGCGACGGATTCGTCGACGCGTGTCCGGGCGCGGCGCTGCACCCACCAGTGGGTTCGTGTGTGACCCACCCTAGGAAACGAGTCGCTTGTCGTGCGACGAGTCGCGCAGACCGCATGGGCATGCGACACGTCGCGACGCGCGCCCGGCAATGTCACCTCTGTGATTCGGGAGGGGTCGAACCGCTGCGGGTGGAAGACAAGCCCCCTTGGAGGTGGCAGATGTACACATTCGCAGTCATCGCTCTGCTGGCGGTCGGCACCGTCAAGCTCGTGGACTTCCTCACCGATTCGGTCCCACCGCTCCGGCCGATCAAGTCACTGCTCACGTTCGTCGGCGCGATCGGCGCCGTGGTCGCGCTCGACTTCTCGATGTTCGCGGGTTGGGGCGTCGAGGTCCGCGACGCCACGCTCGGCGTGTGGATCACCGGGTTCTGCGTGGCCGGGATGACCGTCGTCTGGCGGGCAGCCTTCGGCTACCTCACCCACGACCGCGCCGAAGGCGACGAGACCCTCGGCGAGCACCGACCGCTGCGCAAGGCAGCGTGAGGCACACGCCGACCCGCAACCTTGCACCTGCGACCGGGGCGCCCGTGTGGGCGCCTCGGTTCGCGTCCGGGCGCGATCAGCCGTAGGCGTTCTTGGACGTCAGGCGATCGTCCTCGAAGCAGAGCTGGTAGGTGTTGCCCCACAGGCCGCCCGCACGGTTGTAGTAGATGCAACCCGAACGGAGCTCCTCCTCGCTGAAGACACCTTCGCTGACGAACTCGTTGGTGCTCTGCGGCTCCCGGCCGAGCGCGCCGACGACTTCCGCCCGGGTCATGCCGAGCTCGAGCGCGTCGAACTGCTCGGAGGAGATGGCATGGCGCTGTTGCTGCGCGTTCAGCTCGTTCACGGCCTCGTTGACGCCGACCACGACGAGGGTGACGCAACCGGCGAAGGCCAGCACGCAGAGGAGGAAGATCCCGACGAGCACGTACGGCCACTTCGCG
>Ga0299914_10001505_pt1 | contig 15437 bp, 11 predicted proteins | sample RVTome_10_FD_201361 | JGI IMG/M metagenome (GOLD analysis project Ga0299914, IMG submission 201361) | Soil microbial communities from uranium-contaminated site in the Upper Colorado River Basin, Wyoming, United States - RVT153D57 (version 2) ...
CCGGGACGCAGGTTGCCGATGCGGCTGTCCGGGATGACCTCGATAGAAGTTCCGGTGGCCGAGGCGATGCCCGCTGCGCCATAGGACACTTCCTCCGACTCACCGACAGCCCACACTCTGTCGATGCTGCTGTTGCCTGCCGCCACCGCGACATTTGCCAGGACCAGGTTTGGGTCTTCGTCCTTGAAAGGAATAGCCACGGTGCTCACCGGGGCCACGTTAAAAGGTGTTTACTCCTTCACCGCCGGGTTCTGTCGGCGCCTCCGTCTACGCTCGCGATTCAGATGGCAGATTTGGTGGGAAGAGTTATCGGCACCAGGGACTCCACGCCGCTGGAGTTCTGGGTGGGCGTCGCCGAGGGTGAGTACCTCCAGCTTGACGATGTCGTTGCTCTCGAGCGGGTGCTTCCGACTGGCGAGATCGTGAAGATGTACGGGATGGTGGGTCAGGTGATAGCCCGCCACGAAGGCGCGCGATTCGATTCTGATGTCTTCCTGATCGAGGCCGGGATCCTCCCGGCGCAGGTGACCGAAGCCGCCCAGGTGACCTCGACCCGTTTCGAGCCGGAGGTATTCGTCCCCCCCAGTCCCGGGCAGGCGGTGAGGATCGCCACCGGAGACGAGCGGGACAAGGCGCTCTTCTTCGACCGCATGGAGCAACGGTTCCCGGTCGGACTGGCCAGGAATGGCGAGCCGCTCTGGGTCAACTTCGAATTCCTGAACGGTGACCGCGGAGCCCATGTCAACATCTCGGGGATTTCCGGCGTTGCGACCAAGACGTCATACGCCACCTTCCTGCTCCATTCGCTTTTCACCAGCGGTGTCCTCGGTAATGCGTCGGTCAACACCAAGGCGCTCATCTTCAACGTGAAAGGTGAAGACCTGCTTCACCTCGACCGCCCCAACAAGAACCTCGACGAAGAGCAGCGGCTCAACTACACCCTTCTCGGCTTGCCTTCGACACCCTTCGAGTCCGTTGGACTGTTCGCCCCTCCTCGAATCGGGGACCCAAAGGCGACGGCCGACGTTGCCTCCCGGACCGATGTGATCTCCTTCTTCTGGTCAATCCACGAGTTCTGCAGCGGCGACCTGATGCCATTCCTGTTCTCCGATGCCGAAGACGACAGGGCGCAATACACGACAGTCGTGTACAACGTGATGGCCCAGCTGAGAAAGGCGGAGTCCACGGATTCGGGTGCCGCGGTCGTCGACGGGGTGAATGTCCGCACCTTCCGGGAGTTGGTCGATCTCGTCACAGACCGGGTCCAGGACGAGGACACCCGGCGCGACTGGGCAGGGCCGGCGATAGGGATCGGTACGGTGAACGCCTTTGTCCGGCGGCTTCAGGGGTCGGTGCGACACATCGAGCGGCTGGTCCGTGCCGATGTGCCCAATCCCGAAAAGCACAGGATCAGGCTGGATACCGATCAGGTGACCGTTGTCGACCTGCACAATCTCAACGATCGGGCCAAGCGTTTCGTGGTCGGCGTCACCTTGCGTAAGGCCTTCGAGGACAAAGAGCGCGCGGGCCAGAGCCGGGAGCTGTTGATGGTTGTCCTCGACGAGCTCAACAAGTACGCACCTCGGGAAGGGACGAGCCCGATAAAGGAGGTGCTTCTCGATATCGCCGAGCGTGGGCGCTCTCTCGGTGTGATCCTCATCGGGGCCCAGCAGACGGCCTCGGAAGTGGAACGGCGGATCATCGCCAACTCGTCGATCCGGGTGGTGGGCCGTCTCGACTCCGCCGAAGCGTCGCGGGAGGAGTACGGGTTCCTGCCTGCGGTGCACCGTCAGCGGGCGACAATCGTGAAGCCGGGAACGATGATTCTCAGCCAGCCCGAGCTGCCCGTTCCCCTGGTCCTCCAGTTCCCGTTCCCGGCATGGGCCACGAGGGCTTCGGAGGCGTTGGCCGTACCTGCGGGCAGCGTTCCCGACGACCCATTCGAAGGGCTGTAGTGGCCCAGCCAGGTTTGCGGCATTAAAACCGGTTCTGTCACACCGGGGTTTTACGATCGTTACCGTGACAGTTAAAGTTCTACACACATCCGACTGGCACGTCGGACGGAAGATCGGCGGCCGCGAGCGGTCGAGCGAGCATCGGATTGTGCTCGATGAGATCGTCGGCCTTGGCGAAGAGAACGACGTCGACGTCACGATCGTGGCCGGCGACCTCTTCGACACCGCATCGCCGTCGCCTCAGGCCGAGGCGATCGTGTGGCAGGCCCTTCTCGATCTGTCTCGTACTTCTCGGGTGGTTGTCGTGGCCGGGAACCATGACAACGCGGCGCGGCTAGAGGCGGTTGCGCCGCTGCTCGACCTCGGTCAGATCACTGTCTGTGCCAGCCCGGTGGCTGCCGCCGCCGGCGGTGTCCTCGACCTTCCCGACCTTGATACCAGGGTTGCGATGCTTCCGTTCGTCTCCCAGCGCGGGATCGTCAGAGCAGGCGAGATCATGAACCTCGACCCCGACCAGCACGCTGGCCTTTACGGCGAACGGATGGCGGCGCTCATCGAACGGCTCACCGATGGGATGGGCCCCGACACCGTGAATATCCTCACCGGGCATCTCACTGTCTATGGAGCCGTTGAAGGTGGTGGGGAACGGCAGGCCCATATCTTCGGGTATGCAATTCCGTCGTCGGCTTTCCCCGGGCACCTCTCCTACGTCGCCCTCGGCCATCTGCATCGCCAGCAGAAGATGCCCCACGGTGCTTCCGTCTGGTACTCGGGCTCCCCGCTTCAACTCGACTTCGGTGAGGTTGACGATCAAAAAGGTGTCCTGTTGGTGGAAGCATCGCCCGGTCTGCCGGCGAAGGTCACCTCCTTGCCGTTGACCGGGGGCAAGCGCCTCGTCACCTTGCGTGGCACCCTCGAGCAGGTGCTGGCGCGTAGCGGTGACATCGGCGATGTGTACGTCAAAGTGGAGCTGGATGAGAAGGCGCGGGTGGGTCTTGCCGACCAGGTACGCGCGGCGATTCCCGACGTGGTCGACGTCAAACTGCGAGCAAGTACCGAATTCCGTGCCCAGGGTTATGAGGATCGAACCTCGGTGACTGGCCCGGAGGCCTTCAAGAAGTATCTGCAGGACAACAACACCGAAGACCCCCGCCTGGAGAGCCTCTTCGTCGAATTGCTGGAAGAGGCAACTCATTGAGGCCCCTCTCGATCGAGCTCGAAGGCTTCTTTGCCTATCGGAAGCGGGCAATAGTCGACCTCACCGATGTCGACTATTTCTCGCTGGAAGGGCCTACCGGGTCGGGGAAGTCGAGTCTGATCGACGCAATGATCTTCGCCCTTTACGGCAAGATCCCCAGGCTCGGGGGCAACACCGTTGCTCCGGCGATCTCGGCGGGCGCCGAGCGAGCAAGGGTGTCATTCCGTTTCATTGCCGCCGACGTTGTCTATACGGCGACGAGACAGCTGGAACGCGCCCCGACCGGGGGTGCCCGGGCCACCGAGGTTCGTCTCGAGACCGAATCGGGCCCTGTCGCCTCGGGGAGTTCGGATGTCACCCCCGAGGTAACACGTCTGCTCAACCTGAGCTACGAAGACTTCACCCGCACTGTGGTGCTGCCGCAGGGTGAATTTGCCCGCTTTCTCACTGCCACGCCCAAGGAGCGCCAGGAGTTGCTCCGTGGTCTGCTGGGCCTCGATGTGTACCGGGCCATGGGATCTCTCGCCCGTGGCCGCGAGCAGGTCGCGCTTTCGGAGCTGAAGTCAGCGACGAACCGCCTCGATCGGCTGGCGGTGCCCACGGATGACGAAAGGAACAATACGGCGAGGCGGCTGGAGGCCATTGTGGCTCTCTCGGAGGAGGTCGACAGGGTCGAGGTGCAGCTACAGACACTCAACGATCACCTCGACGATCTTGCAAAGCAGCTCGATCGATCAGAGGACGGTAGGAAACGCCTCGAGAAACTCGAAGCCCCACCGGACATCGAGGAGCTCTCAGCAATGCTTTCCCGTGCGGCCGACACAGCCGAACAGCACGCGACCCGATTCCAGGAGGTCGAGAAGCAATACATTGGCGCGGCTTCCCGGCTGGAAGAGCTCGCTACCAGAGAGTCCCTGGAACGGGCAGCCAACTTCTACCACCGCCTCGATGTGATAGATGCCGAACTCGCCGCTATCGACCTCGCTGCCACCCGGGCCAAACTCGTCGAAGCCGAACACGATGTTGCCGTCGCCGGGGAGGAGGTCGCCCTTGCCGTTCGTCTTCGGGATGAAGCCCGTTCGACCCATGCGGCCCATGACGTCGCCCGGCACCTCGAAGCCGGAGCCGCATGCCCGGTGTGCCTGCAGGTGGTGGCGACGATCCCGGATCGCCCGGTTCCCGTCGATCTATCTGCAACAGGAAGTGCGGTTGGCGAGACAACGGCGACCCTCGAGAAGGCCCGGGCTTTCGCCGCTTCGCTGGCAACCGGTCTTGCCCGGGAGGAAGCAGCTCACGACCAGCTGATCAAGAAACGTGAGGAGTTGGTGGGCGACTTGAGTGACGCCCCCGCCCGGGACGATGTGCCGGGGCTGATACGCCAGGTCGAGGAAGCATCGCAGATGGTTGCAGACCTCGAGGAGGAGAAGCGACGGGTGAGCAGGCTGGTGGCTGCCAGCGAGGAGGAGCAGGCGAGACTGGCCGAGCAACAGAGGACGCTGGGGAAGACCTTGATGTCCGAACGGGAGAAACTTGCCGACCTGAAACCCCCGCTTGCCGAAAGCGAAGACATCATCATCCAGTGGAAGGAGCTTCTCTCGTGGCGCGATCTCATCATCGTCGAGTTCGATGCCGGCATTTCCGGGCTCCGCGGGGATATCGAGAAGGCCCGGCACGAACTCAAAACGGCGTCCGCCGGTCTCGCCGAGAAACTCGGGTCCCTCGGAATCGTTGTCGATGACCGCTCTCCGTCAGTGGCCCTGGCCCGCGCCGAGGAGCAGGCAAAGCAGTCCTTGAAGGAACAGGAGGCCGCTGTAGAAACGGCACAAGGGCTTCGCCAGGAGATCGAGGCTGCCAAGGGAACAGCAGCGGTTGCAGAATCTCTGGCGAAGCATCTCAGGGCGGACGGTTTCGAGCGCTGGATGATGGTCGGCGCGATCGCCGATCTGGTGGCGGGGGCAAACAGCATCCTCGACGAATTGTCCCGGTCGTCTTATTCGCTCCACTCCGACGAGGAGGGATCGTTCGACATCGTCGACCACAGGAACGCCGATGAGATCAGGCCAATTGCGACTCTGTCAGGCGGGGAGACATTCCTGGTCTCCCTGGCACTGGCACTATCTCTGGCCGAGACCCTCGCCGCTGCCGGCGGTTCGAAGCTCGATGCGATCATTCTCGACGAAGGCTTCGGGACCCTTGACGAAGAGTCCCTCGATGTCGTGGCTTCGGTACTCGAGAGCCTGAGCATGTCGGGCCTGATGGTCGGGATAATCACCCATGTCAAGGCACTGGCAAGCCGGGCCCCCGTTCGATTTGTGGTGCATAAAGGCGCTGACGGCTCGAGTGTCGAGGTCGCTGAATGAGATACACGGTTGAGTCGTGGGATCCCGATTACGGTGCTCCATCCACCGCTGAGCTCGAAGATGCCTCGGAGAATGTCGATGTGGATGTCGAGGTCGCTTCAGGAGATTGGAGCCCTGTGCTGCCCGACGCTGAACCGCTGACCGACATGCTTTTTGTCGATGGCGTCAGGCGGGTTGATGCCAGCCTCTGGATCGAACAGCCACCCGATTTCCCAGGGTTTGCCCTCGCCGCCACCTACGCCGCTGGAGCGGTGCGTTGCGACGGCCGTGCTGAGCTGGAATCCGCAGACATCGGAAGAGGGCTATTCACGTCCTCAGCCGCTGACGACATCGAATCGGTGGTGGGCATGTACAAGGTCAAGGCCACCAAAGGGACCACTTCGGAAGAGCTCTGGTTGGGGATTCAGCAACGAATGGCCGATCTCGAGGCCAAAGTCGCCCGGGAAGCGGGACCGGCCGAGGTGGTCGTTGTCGACGGGCCGCTCTCTCATCATCGTGACATCGAGAATGCCGTCGGCTACATCAAGACCCAAAAGGTCCAATACCTCCCGATCGAGTTGCGGCCTGTGCTCACGTCGCTTCTGCCCGGGCTCAGGACCCCCCTTTTCCTGACGACAACGTCGTGGAGTCGCTACTCGTGGTACCTGCGGCTTGCTAACCACTCCGGCCCGGCCGGGGGCCTGGTGCGGTGCGAGATCGATGGGGATGTCGATCGGATCCAGGCAATCCGGCTTGCCAACCGTGTCAGTGCATCCCTCCCGCGGTTCGCTTCCGAGCGCCATAAAGACCCGCGGGCACCCCAGAATCTATATCCGATAGGAGGACTGGAAAGGGAGTTGAGGCATCGCCTCGGTGATCGGGAGATGGCGATCCGGGCGCTTCGCCTCGCCGCCGCTGCCGCCAGTTGATTCCCCTTGCCGGTGCGCAAATCGGGGGGTTCAGACAACCCCCCGACATTGCGATGTGGAGGACCGCACGAGTGCGGTCAAGTCAGCGAACGGTTTCCCTGTCACCGACCCTTTTTTCTGCATTCAGGGAGGAATGCGTTGTGGGTCTATTCGAAGACGGCCGGAGCTATGTCGAGATTGTCGGAAACCCGAATAGCCTGGAGATCATCTGGAGGGAGAGAGTCGAAGAGGCTGAAATCGCTGTCGACGACTGCGTTGTGGTCTGGTGCCGCGAGCGGGGACGCCGCTGGTGCTGCAGGGGTTCCCAGCCTGGCGGCAGGGGTGGCACTGATGGCGACGATGATTACCAGCGCGGTGAGGGCCATCGCCCCGGATTGGGCAAGAGGCTTGGCGAGGACTCGAAGCTTTTTGAAAAGATCGATCAGTCGCGGTGGCAAGAACGCCCGGCGGTAGACGAGGGCCTCGAGGCGAAGCCTGTGGTCGAGGGTCTCGACGAACCGGTCAATCTTCGGATGCTCCGGGATTCTCATCTCAGAGCGCATACCCGGCCTCCTCCTGGCCAACCCCGACCACAGTGGTGTCGAGGTGGCTGCGTACCGTTTTCCGGGCGCGCGATAGCCGAAGCCGCGCTGCGTTTGGTGTGATGTCGAGTGTGATCGCAGCTTCGCTCGGTGTGAGCCCGTCATAAGCCACCAGCTCGAGGACCTCCCGCTCCGATCGGGTCAGCCTGGCCATGGCCTCCTCGAGGGCCGGAGCCTGGCGGGCAGCATCGATAGCCGAGGCGACGGCATCATCCTCGGCAGCAGTGAAGACGGGAAAAGCGTTCGACACCTTCACCTCGAGCCTGCGGTTCCCCACGTACTTGCGCCGCTGCTTGGCCAGCAACCGCCGGGCGATTCCAAAGAGCCAGGGCAGGGCGGTGTCGGTTTCGGGCCGGTAGCGGTGAGCGGCTTGCAGGGCGACGAGAAAAGTCTCGCCAACGAGATCGGCAACATCATCGGGGTTGGCACACCGTCGAATCGAGTATCGAGTTATTGGCTCGACGTGGCGACGGAAGAAAGCGGAGTATGAGTCCGCTGAACCTGCCGATGCCGCAACGAGCAATTCCGCGTCTGAACGGTCCACCACACCATCATTATGCCCGTTCGCATGCCCGCGTGTCACGATCCTTTCGTGAAGCCGACAATTGACGCGCCGGAATCACAGCCCCATCTGTATCCCCCGGCGTTCGCCCTCCGACAGAAGCCTCAGTCGCTCGTCAGGCTCGAGGATGCGATCTATGAGGACATGTCGTTTCCTTCTGTTCGTGACGAGAACCAACCCCCGGCGACGTGGTTTGACGATTGCGGCGATGTCATCCCAGCTCAGACGATGATGCCGGAGGAGGCATATCCGGACCAGGCCGTTGTCGTTCAGCTCAATTGCTATCGGGTAGTCGAATATCACAACCGTGCCGAGAAGTGTCCCGAGAATTCCGAAGACGATTGGCACGGGCAGTGGCGATTGGACCGCGAGCGTGAGCAGAGCCATCCCCAGCAGCATCGGCGGTGTCAGCACCGCGAGCGCCACGCGCACCTTTGACTCGGGAATCCGCATCGGCTCAGTTGTCTCGTTCATCGTCATGTAACTCCCGGCCGGCCAACGTCGTGTCAGATTAGAGCTCACATTCGCCGACAACCGGACCTCCAGCTGGCTCGCACAGCCGTCCAACGTGTGCCCTAGATCTCCCGACGCGAGGCGAGAGCAGCGCCAGCGATGACCAGGGCGACTCCGGCGACGGCGATGGGGGCGATTACCTCATTGCGGAAGACAACACCGAGTACCAGTGCGACGACAGGGATTATGTAGGTGATGAAGGTAGCCCTCGTCGGGCCAACCCGACCGATCAGGTTGCTCATCAGCACGAAGGCGAGACCGGTTCCAAGGACTCCCACCGCGACCGTCGCGAAAAGTGAGGCCCACGCAAACGAGGAGTTGGTTGCGCCGTATAGACCGTAGGGGAGCACGAGGATGACCCCCAGCCACTGCAGCCTCGCCATTATCGGCAAGGCCCCATGCCGTTGCTGCAGGGGAGCAACGATGTTGGTGGAAAACGCATAGGAGATGGTGGCGACGAGGACCAGCAGGACACCGAGGGCGGCTGTCGGCCGGGCTCCGGACGATGGCAGTGCGATTGCTATGACACCGGCAAAGCCAATGACGAGCCCCGCGAGTTGGAGTCTGCCGGGGAGCTGTCTGAGGATGAAAGCGGAGATGACCGCGGTGAATATGGGAGTGGCGCCGTTGAGCATTCCGGCCACACCCGAATCGATCCACTGCTGTGCGATCGGGAAGATCGTCATCGGGATGGCGATCCAGATTATTGCCAGGGTGATCAGGGTCGGCCAGTCCTCTCGCGGGACGCTCGTGCGCCGCGTCCGGGAGACGCCGAACATGACCATTGCCCCGAACCCGACTCGGAGAAGGGTCACCAGCCCCGGATGAAAGGCATCGAGTCCTATGGCCATGAAGAGAAAGGACGACCCCCAGATTGCGCTGAGGGCGGCGAACAGGCCCCAGTCTGAGCCGGAGAATGCCTCGCGGTTGGTGCCGTGGCTGGTTGTGAGAACACGCGTCATAGATGGATGAACCCCATTAGGCGGAGCTGGTTGCAGGATGATTCGATATCGGTTCTAACGCCGGTAGGGGTCGAGGTAGTCCGGGAGATTTATCCCGGTGCGGAGGTGGGGATCGGGGAGGGGCTCACCCGACGCGAGGCTAAGCGGAATCACACCGGCCCACACGTCTGCATCCATGTCGCTTTCGTCGTCTTCTGGTGGGCCGGTGCTGATCTTGGCGCTCACCTGGTCGAGTGGCACCTCGATGGTGGAGGTTTGTCGGATCTCAGACTCAGTCGGGCGGCGCACGTCCTGAAGCCGTCCCGGGATGAGAGATTCGACAGTCCTGTCGAGGGCGTTGATGTGCTCCTCGCCCTGAAGCAGCCTCCCGTAGCCGTGAATGACGACGCTCCGGTAGTTCGCCGAGGAGTTGAAACCACTTCGCGCCACCACCACACCGTCGATGAGGGTGACGGCGATGCTCAGCGGAGAGGACATGCGAACTGCACGGGTCATACCTGCAGCCGTCGATCCGTGGAGGATGACGGTGTTACCGGCCCGGGCATAGAGTGTGGGAATGACCACGGGGCGGGATCCGGCGAGGTAGGCGACGTGACAGATGAAGCCTTCGTCGAGAATCTCGTAGATCGTATCGAGATCGGAGACTGCCTTCTCGGGGAGTCTCCTGATGCGTGTCTGGTCTGCTGCCATTACTCGGGTTTGGCTTCTCTCGTCATCAGGCTGAGCATCGCCTCCCGGGGTCCGAGGCCATCGTAGAGCACTCTGCCGACGTGGGTCGCGATGGGCATCTCCACATCGAACTTCGCTGCGAGGTCGAGCACTGCCCTCGTCGTCTTGACGCCTTCGGCAACCATCTTCATATCGTCGATCACTTCGTCGAGAGTCCTGCCCTGCGCCATAGCGAACCCGACCTTGTGGTTCCGGCTCTTGTCGGAGACACATGTCGCGATGAGGTCGCCCATGCCGGCCAGGCCGGCAAACGTCCCGGGGCGGCCGCCGAGCCGGACACCAAGACGTGTCAGCTCCGCAAGGGCCCGGGTTATCAGGGTCGCCCTGGTGTTGTCCCCGAATCCGAGACCGTCGGACATCCCGGCTGCGATGGCCATCACGTTCTTCAACGCGCCCCCCAATTCGGATCCCACCACGTCATCGTTGGTGTAGACACGGAACAGAGGACCCATGAAAACTTCCTGGATGGTGCCAGCGGTCTTCGCGTCGCCGATCGCGATTACCGCTGCAGTTGGTTGTTCGGCCGCGATTTCGCTGGCGAGATTCGGCCCGGTGAGCACCCCGAATTGCTTCGGATCGTGGTCGGGCAGCAGACCGGTGATGATCTCGGTCATGCGGAGCAGTGAGCCTTGCTCGATTCCCTTGGTCAATGAGATCACCGGAGCGCGGGCCGGGATCACCGGCACGACCTGCTCGAAGACTTCCCTGAAACCGTGGGACGGGACGGCCACCGCAATCAGATCAGCACCGCCTACCGCTTCGGCAAGGTCGGACGTCGCCCGAAATACCGGCTCGAGCCTGCGGCCGGGGACGTAGCGGCTGTTGAACCCCGCCGAGTTGATCTCATCCGCTACCTCGTCGGAGCGCGCCCAGAGCCGTACCGAGGCGTTTGCCGCAGCTAGCCATGCTGCGGTGGTGCCCCATGAGCCAGCGCCGATGACGGCGACGTTTTCCATACCTCCACGGTAGTAGCGGTTGCGAACGCCTACCCTTCGGCGGAGATGAGCCTCTCCATAGGCATCGTCGGGCTCCCCAACGTCGGTAAGTCAACACTGTTCAATGCGTTGACGAATGCGGGGATCCTGGCCGCCAATTATCCCTTCGCCACGATCGAGCCGAATACGGGTGTTGTCCCGATCCCTGATGAGCGGCTAGCTGTCCTCGCCCGTCTCTTCGACACCAAGAAGATCATTCCGGCCACCGCGACCTTCGTCGACATTGCCGGCCTGGTGAAAGGCGCAAGCGAAGGGGAGGGCCTGGGCAACAAGTTCCTCGCCAATATCCGCGATGTCAATGCCATCTGCCATGTCGTGCGTGCGTTCGACTCGGAGAATGTGGTGCATGTCGACGGAATACAGGACCCAGCACGCGACATCGAAACGATTGAGACCGAGTTGGCGATCGCCGACCTCCAGACCATCGAGAAGCGATTGGCGCGACTCGAGAAGGAAGCCAGGATCGATAGGAGCCTTGCGCCAAAACTGGACATCGTGAATCAGATCAGAGATGTAGTGGGCGCCGGAGAGATGGTCTCATCACGTCCCGATCTCATGGCCCGAGTCGACCTGTTCGCCGATCTTCACCTCCTTACAGCGAAGCCGGTTATCTATGTTTTCAACTGTGACGAGTCGGTGCTGGGCGACGCAGCAGCCAGGGCGTCGTTGCAGGCTCTGGTGTCCCCATCGGTGGCGATTTTCCTCGACGCGCAGATCGAGGTGGAGTTGACCGAGCTGGATGACGCGGAGACCCTTGAGCTGCTTGCCTCGGTGGGCCAACCCGAGCCGGGACTCAACTCGGTGATCCGTGCCGCCTATTCGACGCTGGGATTGCAGAGCTATTTGACCGGTGGCGAAAAAGAAGTCCGGGCGTGGACCATCCGAAAGGGAGCCACAGCGCCAGAGGCGGCAGGCGCGATCCACACCGATTTCCAAAGAGGGTTCATTGCCGCAGAAGTGGTCGACTATGACGTCCTCGTCGAGGCCGGTTCTTGGGCGGCGGCACGCGCCCTCGGCAAGGTGCGCACCGAAGGCAAGGGGTATGTGATGCAACCGGGCGATGTCGTGGAGTTTCGCTTCAACGTCTGATCGCTTGGTTGGGCGCGCCACAATCTCCGATTCCGGTGGCCATCGATTGACGCGTATGATGGACCTTGCCGAAGAAGCCGGTCGGGAGAGCCCCGTTAGGGGCGCCGAAGGGGCGACATCTTCCAAAGACTCTGAGGCATGTGGACCGACCGGACCCGGCAACGCTGAAGGCCCAGTTGACAGCGCGAGGGCAGCGAGTTAGGAACCCGATATGCCCAACCCAAACGAAAGCTTTGTATCCCGCCACGTCGGACCGGACGCCGGGGATATCGCCAAAATGCTCGAGATAGTCGGGGCTGACTCCCTCGAGTCTTTGATCGACGACACAGTCCCCGAATCGATTCGCGACGAGCAACTCGATCTGCCCCCTGCGCTGAGTGAGGCCGAGGTAGTCGACCATTTGCGTCAGCTCGCAAGGAAGAATCAGGTCGTGCCGTCTTTGATAGGGATCGGCTACCACGACACGATCGTGCCCCCGGTCATCCAGAGAAACGTCCTGGAGAACCCGGCGTGGTACACCGCGTACACCCCCTATCAGCCGGAGATCTCCCAGGGCCGCCTCGAAGCCCTCCTCAACTTCCAGACGATGGTGTCCGACCTCACTGCTCTGGACGTCGCCAACTCTTCGCTCCTCGACGAGCCCACCGCGGCTGCCGAGGCGATGGCGATGTGCCGGCGAATCTCTCGTGGCGACCGCACCGTCTTTTACATCGACCCGGACTGTCATATCCCGACGAGGGCTGTGGTGGAGACGAGGGCGCGCGCCGCCGGAATTGAGGTCAGGATGCTGGCGGACGACTCCGACCTCTCCCTGGCATTCGGCGCACTCCTACAGTATCCAGGCTCTTCAGGATCGGTCGCCGACCGCTCCGATCTGGTCCTCCGCCTCCATGATGCAGGGGCGACGGTGGCGGTGGCCACCGACCTTCTCGCACTCACACTCCTCCAGCCGCCGGGCGAATGGGGCGCTGACATAGCAGTCGGATCGGCACAACGTTTCGGTGTTCCCCTGGGCTATGGCGGGCCTCACGCCGGCTTCATCGCCACCAGGGATGAACACGTCCGAAGCCTCCCTGGCAGGTTGGTTGGTGTTTCCAAGGACTCCGGGGGGCGGGTGGCTTACCGGTTGGCGCTGCAGACCCGGGAACAACATATTCGCAGGGAAAAGGCCACCTCGAACGTATGTACCGCTCAGGTGTTATTGGCTGTGATGGCCGGCTTCTACGGCGCATGGCACGGACCCGACGGACTCCGCGAGATAGCGACGGAGGCTCATCGCCTCGCTTCCGAATTCGCCGCAGCGGTCCGCGCGGCCGGATTCGAAGTCGTCAACGACACGTGGTTCGACACGGTTTCGGTCCGGCTGCCCGGTCAGGCCCGGGACGTCACCGACAATGTGCTCATCCAGGGCTTCAATATCGGGCTCGTCGATGACGACACCGTCCGTGTCGCCTTTGACGAGACCTCAAATGACGCCACAGTCGCCGCTGTTGCTGCCGGATTCGGCGCCGAGCCCTCGAAGGGGGCCGCACCCTCCGGCCTGCCGGGGAGTCTTCGCCGCACCTCCGGTTTCATGGGCCACCCGGTTTTCAACGACCACCGGTCAGAACATGAGATGCTCCGCTATCTGAGGCGGCTTGCCGACCGCGACCTGGCGCTCGACAGGTCCATGATCCCCCTCGGATCTTGCACAATGAAACTCAATGCGACGTCGGAGATGATTCCGATCACATGGCCCGAGTTCGCAGGTATCCACCCCTATGCCCCGGTCTCGCAGGCCACCGGCTACCTGGAGCTCATCGGTGAGCTGGAGTTGTACCTGGCCGAAGCCACGGGGTACGAACGGGTTTCGATTCAGCCGAACGCAGGGTCTCAGGGAGAGCTTGCCGGGCTGCTCGCAATTGCCGCCTATCACCGGGACAGGGGGGATAGCGACCGTGATGTCTGCCTCATCCCCGCCTCGGCGCACGGGACGAACGCGGCCTCGGCAGCAATGGCCGGCATGCGGGTGATCGTTGTCAAGACAGACGGGGGCGGCAACGTCGATCTCAAAGACCTCGAAGAGAAGGCGTCAGCCCACAGCGCCACACTGGCATGCGCCATGGTGACCTACCCGTCGACTCACGGGGTGTTCGAGGAAGGGATCAAGAGGCTGTGCGAGATCGTCCACGAGCATGGTGGTCAGGTCTACGTCGACGGGGCGAACCTGAACGCCCTCGTGGGTCTCGCCCGGCCGGCAACGTTTGGTGCAGACGTGAGTCATCTCAACCTCCACAAAACCTTTACGATTCCACACGGTGGGGGTGGGCCTGGCGTCGGCCCGATTGGCGTCCGCAGCCATCTCGCCCCCTACCTCCCCAACCATCCGCTGAGCGAAGAAGCCGGCCCTGCTAGCGGCGTTGGCCCGATCTCCGGCGCCCCGTTCGGATCGGCCGGCATCCTCCCTATTCCGTACTCGTATATCAGGCTCATGGGTGCCGAGGGCCTGCGTCACGCCACCAGAGTGGCGATCCTGTCGGCCAACTATGTCGCGGCGCGGCTAGAGAGTCATTTCCCGGTCCTGTACCGGGGCACATCCGGCAGAGTTGCCCATGAGTGCATCCTCGACCTGCGTCCGATGACCAAGGAATCCGGTGTCACCGCCGAGGATGTCGCCAAGCGTCTCGCCGATTACGGTTTCCACGCGCCGACACTCTCTTTCCCCGTGGCCGGCACGCTCATGGTCGAGCCGACCGAGTCGGAGAGCCTCATGGAGCTCAACCGTTTCTGCGACGCGATGATTTCGATCAATGGCGAAGCAGAACGGGTCCGGTCCGGGGAGTGGCCAGGTGACGACAACCCATTGGCCAACGCGCCGCACACTGCTGAGGATCTGGTGGTCGAGGATTGGTCGCACCCGTACTCGCGGCGGACGGCCGTCTATCCGGTCGCCGGTTCGGCAATCGACAAGTACTGGCCGCCGGTTGGGAGAATTGACGGTCCGGGTGGCGACAGAAACCTGATATGTGCCTGTCCGCCTCTCGAGGACTACGTCTAACTCCTTGACATTGCCTAGATCGGTGGGAAGGTAATACTCTGGGAATCCATTCCGACTGGGGCGGCTGGCGAATGGGTGCGTCACGTTGAGATTCACAGGACAAGTCAAAATTCCCGACCTGGACTATCCAGGGGTGCCGGCATCGGTTCAGGTCGATGGTAAGCAGGTCGAACTCTTTGTCGAGGGTGAAAGCCTCGGTCGCTGGTCGCTGGTCGATGTGCGTGCCGAGCGGCTCGTCTCAAGCGCATTCTCCTTGAAACTCGCCGGCGAGGAGGTCACCTTCATCGCTGACCAGCCCACGGAATTCGCCTACGGCGGGGTGGAGGCGATGGCGAACGTCTGGGCAAGACACAGATCCATGCGACTCCCCCGGCGGATCGTTGCCAATAGCCGGTCACGTCAGGGGACCAAGACTTCTCGCATTCCAGACCTTCGGGAAGCTATCGAAGAGACTCTCGCCGGGACCTCCCCGACCGCCCTCGACCCTGCCCGCCCACCCGTTCGAAAGGAAGCGTCGGGCATCGCCTCGCTGCGTGAGGCTACCGGTC
>Ga0299914_10001506_pt1 | contig 15436 bp, 14 predicted proteins | sample RVTome_10_FD_201361 | JGI IMG/M metagenome (GOLD analysis project Ga0299914, IMG submission 201361) | Soil microbial communities from uranium-contaminated site in the Upper Colorado River Basin, Wyoming, United States - RVT153D57 (version 2) ...
TGCGAGGTGAATCTCCACGACACCGGTCTTCACATCCTGGCCAACGTGGCGGCCAATCACCTGGTCTCCGGTGAGGAGCCGGGCCGTTACGCCAACGGGCACCCCAATATCGTCCCCTATCGCACCTACCCGGCCGCCGACGGCGATCTGGCGCTGGCAGTTGGCAATGACCGCCAGTTCGCCGTGCTCGCCGCCGAGGTTGGTCATCCGGAGTGGGCCGAGGACCACCGACTCGCCACCAACCCGGAGCGGGTGAGGCATCGGGCATTGGTCGACGAGATGGTGGCCGAAGTGATCGTCACCAGGACCCGACAAGAGTGGGTCGGGATCTTCGATCGGGTCGGCATCCCGTCGGGCCCGATAAACCGGGTGAGCGAGGCCGTGTCCAGCGCGCAGACGACGGCGCGGGCGATGGTGGTCGAGATGGAGCACCCTGTGGCGGGGCCTTTCCAGATGCTCGGTCTTCCCATCGAGCTGTCCGAGACGCCTGCCTCGATACGGCACGAGCCGCCTGCGCTCGGGGCCGACACCGAGTCGGTGCTGGGTGAGCTGGGGTACCTCGCGGAGGAGATAGCGGCCCTGCGGGCTTCCGGCGTGCTGTGAGCCGTCTTTCGCCCGATGGATTGCCGTAGGTTGTCCTCATGGCATCGAGGGGCGGAGTGGTGGCTGCAGCCGTCGTTTTCGGGGTATCGCTGGTGATTGCCGGAGTGGGAGGGTGCAACATCCACGAACTCGGGCATTTGGTCACCGGTCGCGCCCTTGGTGTTCCCGTAGATCACATCACATGGTGTGCCCCCGCCAACGGGCGCATCGCCTTCAGCTATCAGGAGCCGGCGTTCGTCTCATACGCCGGCGGGTTCACTGCAGCCCTCGCCCTGGTCGCGGTGTATCGCTGGCTCATCTGGCCCCGGCTGGCCGGTCGCTTGTGGCAAGCGGCCGGGGTGGCGGTGCTGGGGACGGCGGTATCCCAGGTCATCGTGGGGGTGATGGAGGGCTCCTCGCCGCAGGGTTACGCCCGCGCCCAGGAGAGTGCGTGGGGTCTCGCACTCGTGGTTGTCCTGCCGTTGATCGGGGCGGCCCTTGTCCAGCGGCGGTTTGGGCCGCCTGCCCGACAGGGAGGGTGACGCTCAGTTCGCGGCGCGACAAGGTCTTTGCAACCATCAGCGCCTCTCGCGCGTGGTTGAGGTGATGACTCTCTCCGACGAGACGATCTATACGAAGCACAAGGACGACCTGATTCGGTACGCCACCGCGCTGGTGGGACCGACCGACGCCGAGGACGTGCTGTCGACTGTCGTGTTGCGGATCTTGGAGCGTCGCTCCCTGTCCGAGCTCGACGATGCCCGGGCATATCTGTTTCGGGCGGTGCTGAACGAGTCGAGAGGACGTTTGCGACGGATGCCGCCGAGGCCCGTGCCCGACCAGCCGTCGTGGATCCCTGAACGGGACTTCGAGGTGGTGGCCGCCCTCCGTCGGTTGCCGCCGCGTCAACGGGCCGCGGTCTACCTCGTGTATTGGGAAGACCTGACCATCGATGACACGGCTCGGGCCATGGGTGCAGGCCCGGGGACCGTGAAGCGCTATCTGCACCTGGCTCGGCGAAGGCTGAAGGGAGCCCTCAGATGACATATGACGATCGTGAACGAGAGCAACTCCGGCGTGGGCTGGCGGTCTTGGTCGAAGAGACGCCGGTAGCGCCCGAACTTGCCACCCTACGTGCCACGCCGCTCCAGGAGTCGCCCCTGCAGCGGACACCGACGAGGGCGTTCGTAACTGCCGCTGCGGCGGTGATAGTCACAGTCGGTGGTGTGGCCCTGCTCCAAACGCAGGGATCGAGCACTGGCCCTGCGGCCGGTGAGACGGTGCCTTCCACATCCAGGCTGGCAGTGCCCACCACGTCGGAGACGGTGCCAACCACCTCGGAGAGCGTGCCGGTCATCGGCGCCGGCGAATTGCCCTATGTGGTCTCCGCCCTTCCGGGATGGACGATCACCTTTGTCGCCGGTTCCGGCCGCGATCCAGTCGATGGCTCCGGTGAGCGCCAGTACATCACGATCGTGTTCGGGCAGGGATCGAACGAGGCTGAGCTCAATGTCGAGATCGGGTCCGGCGTAGAGGGTCTGATAACCGATCGAGAGGCCGGCGGGACCCGGATCGAAGAGGCAACGCTATGGGGCACCTCAGCGGTCGTCTTCAGAAGGGGTTCGGACCTCGACCATTCCGCCATATGGGCTATCGACGATGTCGTCTTCGAATTCAGGGCCACCCTCGATGAACCGGCGTTCCGATCGCTTCTGGGGTCGTTGACTGTCGTCGACCGCGAGGAGTGGATCGCCTCCGTGCCCGACACCGTTGTGACCGATCGCCCCGCGGCGGTGACCGAGTATCTCGCCGACATCCCGTTGCCTGCCGGGTTCGACGCGACAGCGCTGCAATCCGGCCCCGAGGTGGACAGGTACTTCGTGGGGGCCGATGTGGTCGCCGCCGTGACCTGTGCCTGGATCGAGCAATGGGTCGCGGCCAAGGCCGACCAGGATCAGGCAGGCATCGACCAGGCAGTGGATGCGATGGCTACCTCGCGGGAGTGGGACATCCTCAACGAAATGGCGACCCAAGGCGATTTCAGTGTCGTGGTCTTCGAGTACGCAGACGCGATCGCCGGCGACGGCACCGTTGTCGGGGGCCGGGTGCTGACAGTCGAAGAGTCCTACCGGCAGGCCTTCGGATGTCCGTAATGGACGTCAGAGCTCCCAGCGGGTGGCGCCGTACGGTTCGGCTGTGCCCAGTGCGTAGATCGTCTTCGGGCGTACCCGGTAGACGTGCCACGGAGGTGGTCCGGCACTCGGTGCGCTGAACTCGGCGAAGAAGGCGCCGTCCCGGACCTCCGGATGCCAGTCCCCCTTGCCGAAGGTGCGGGCCACCCGCTCCAGCTCGTCCTGGTCGGTCACCTTGGCTGCCTCGCCCTCGACAACGAGGTCGAACTCGTGGGTGGCGATCGTGATCACACAGCGAGGATCGCTGACGAGATTCCGCGATTTGCGGGTCCCCGGGCCCGAAGTGAAGTAGTAGGCGTCCTCCACCCAGAGGGCGCCGAGCGGCATCACGTGGGGGCTCCCATCCGGATTTGTCGTCGCGAGCCAGGAGGTGTGCCGATTTGGCCCACCGGTGTCCGGGCCCTGGAGGATGTCCGACCGGATCACCGCATCCACCCGACTCCAGTCGATCGCGGGTGTCCCATATCCATCGAGATTCTGTTCGGCCGTGGGTTGCATCATGTGTCCTTTCAGCAGCGTCGAGTAGTACGACCCTGCGGATTGGCTCGACTCATCGGCTCGGAAAGAAAAAAAGTCGACCGGGGCCCGCAAGGGTATGGATTCTGTCTGGGCGGGGTTGTAGGGTCGAACATATGTTCGTAGAGGAGTTGCTCGAGGTGGGAAGGCCCGATCTGGAGGGGATCGGCGAGATGGCCCCGGGTCCGGAGTTGATGTCGATTTTGACCCGGGTAGACCGGGATTCGCTGTCCGACTTTGACCGGGTGGAGGTGTTGAAGGCTCGTTCCCGGCTTCGTTCTCATCTCGACGCCGAGTTGTTGGCGGATATGTCCGGGATCCTCGACGCTGAGCTCGGGAGATTGGGTGCCGACCTGGAGTGGGGTGACGTCCATGATGTGGCCGCGGCGGAGATCGGTGCCGCTTTGTCCTGGACCCGACGTATTTCGGAACGTCAATTGGATCTCGCCTCGTCGCTGCTGTCCGACTTCCGACCAGTGTGGGAGATGCTCCGGGCAGGGTTGATCGACCTGCCTCGTGCCCGGGTCATCGTGGAACACACGCTCCATCTCGAGGACGAAGTCAGAGACCAGGTGATCGACGTCGCCCTGGAGAAGGCAGCGGAGCAGACGACAGGTTTGCTGGCGGCCCGCATCCGACGGCTGGCACTGTGGATCGCTCCCGATAGTGCCAAGAAACGGTATGAGGAGGGATTGGAAGAACGACGGCTGGTGTCGGACGCCAATCCGGACGGGACTGCCAACCTCTGTGGGCACCAGCTACCCGCCGACAAATCGCAGGCCGCCGCCCGACGGATCAACCGGATGGCCCATCAACTGAAAGCCTCCGGGGACACCCGGAGTATCGACCAGATCCGCGCCGACCTCTTTCTCGACCTGCTCAACGGGAACGGGCTGCAGACCAGAGGTCGGGACCGCGCGGTGGTCGACATACAGGTCGAGCTGACCACGCTCCTCGAACTGGACGACAAGCCTGGCGAGCTGCCCGGATGGGGGCCGGTCATCTCCGACATCGCCCGCCAAGTAGTCGAAGAACAGTTCGAATCCGAATGGCGATACACGGTCACCGACCAGAACGGTGCCGTGGCGTCCAACGGGACCACCCGACGTCGACCCACCGCCGGCCAGAAACGCTTGGCCCAGACCCTCAACCCGACCTGCGTCTTCCCTGGCTGCCGGATGCCTTCCACTAGCTGCGACCTCGACCACAACCGGCCCTGGGTCGAACTCGGGCCAACCGAACCTGAAAATCTCGGCCCCCTTTGCCGACATCATCATGTCATCCGACACCACGGCTGGACCATCCACCAGACCCAACCCGGCAGCTACCAGCTCACCAGCCCCCTCGGCCACACCTACACCAGCCAACCCCGAGCGCCGTGACCCGACACGACCGAGACATACCATCGATAGAACCAATACGGTCCAAGAGGAGAAGCAGTGTCTTTCCAGCTGAGCATGGTCGGCCTCATCATCGCGGACATGGGCGCAGCCCTGGAGTTCTATCGACGGCTCGGTCTCGACATACCGGAAGGGGCCGAGGAGAAGCCCTTCGTCCAGGTGCAGATGGAGAGCGGAGTGACCATCTTCTGGGACACCTTCTTCGCCAAACGCCACTATCCCGACATGGCACCGCCGAAGGGAGGCGCCCGAGTCATGCTCGAGTTCTTCCTCGAGGACGAGGCGGCGGTCGACGCCAAGTTCGAAGAATTGGTCGGGTTCGGATACCCAGGCCCGATGGCGCCCGAGCAGACCGTCGGGCCCTACGCGGCCATGATCGAGGATCCCGACGGCAACATCGTCCTGCTCACCGCCGGCTGAGTCTGCCTAACCGACCTTCATCAGCACTTTGAGCGAGGAGGGATCGTGGACCAGCTCGAAGGCTTTCTCCGCCTCCTCGAGATCGAGCTCGTGGGTGACGATGGGCTCGAGGTCGAGAGATCCGGCTGCGGCCAACGCGACCCCGTCGGCGTAATCGCCGATGACAGCGGCGCGGGGATTGTGCAGCGTCAACTCCTTGTGATAGAGCTGGTAGTAGGGAAGACCCTGGTTGCCCCCGGTCAGCGTGCCGTAGACCAGCACCTCGCCACCGGTGGCGGCCAGATCGATGGCCTGAGCCAGGGTCGCTTCGGTGCCCACCGCCTCGACCACCAGGTCCGGGCCCCGGCCCTCGGTGACCTCGCCCAGCACAGCTGGAGCCTCGTCTGGCGGTGCCACGAAGGGCGCTCCCGACGCCGCGGCCAGGTCCCGCTTCCACTCCGAGCGGGTGATCCCCACCACGGTCATCCCGCGCAGACGGAGCAGCTGGGCGATGAGCTGGCCGGCCACTCCGAGCCCCAATACCGCCGCCACCCGACCCGGGAACGAATCGATGGTCTTCACCGCATGAATGCTGGTCCCGAGAACCTGGAGCAGGCCCGATGCCTTCTCGGAGACGTCGGAGGGCACCGGGATCAGCCGATTGAAAGGAGCCAGGTGATACTCGGTGAATACCCCGTCCATTTCCCGTCCCAGCAGACCGCCGTTGACGCAGATGTTGAATCGGCCGGCACGGCATAGGTGGCACCAGCCGCAGGCCACTCCCGGGTCGACCAGCACCCGGGTGCCCACCCCGTATGGCGACCCGTCCGGAGCCGAGACCACCTCCCCGACCATCTCGTGGCCCATGATCCGGGGATACTCCACCGGGATCTTTCCCGCCAGGATCTTGGTGTCGGTGCCACAGATCCCGACCTGACCGACCCGGACCAGCACCGAGTTCCCCGGGTCGGGCTCAGGAACGTCGGTGATCTCGATACGGTCTGGCGCAACGACGCGAACTGCTCTCAATGGTCTCCTCGCAGGGTTGGATCATGGTAGAGCAGGGGAATTCCGCCCTGAAAAACCTCCCGGTGACCGATCGATCCAGGCTCGAGTTTGTAGGCTCTACCGGATGGACGAGATCCCCGGGCTTCGCATCTCCGCGCCGGAGGAGGGCTTCGCTGCCACGCGGCAGACCGCACACGAGTTCGTGCGCAGCGTCCTTCGCCGCGCCATCCTCAACGGCGAGCTCGCCAGTGGGAGCCGTCTCGTCCAGGCCGAGTTGGCCGCCATGCTCGACGTGAGCACTACTCCGGTGCGCGAGGCGCTGCGGGATCTGGCCACCGAGGGGCTAGTCCAGTTCGATCCCCATCGCGGCGCCATCGTCTCCGAGCTCAGCGCCGAGGACGTCCACGACATCTACGAGATCCGCCGTGTCCTGGAGCCGTTGGCGATGAGACAGGCGGTGCCCAACGTGGGCGATGCTCTTCTCACCCAGCTGCGCCGGCTCCACAAGGGGATGCTCGACGAGCCCTATTCGGTCGATTGGGTCGATCGCAACCGGGTCTTTCACATGGCGGTCTACGAGACGGCGGCGTCACCCCGGCTCGCTGCCATCATCCGCAACCTCCAGGACGCTTCTGTGATGTACATCGGTGCCTCCTTGAAGCACAAGCCCGGCTTGCGTGACGACGCCAACCACGGGCACGCCGCGATCCTGGACGCATTGGAGAAGCGCGATGTCGAGGCGGCGGTGAAGGCGCTCGACGATCATCTCCGCACCTCCATCGACGCATTCGACGCGGCCGAAGAGAGCTGAGGCCCTGGCTCAAACCACCTCCGACGGCGGGCCCAGATCGTGGGGAGCCCCCCGATCCGAGAGGAGATTGATCGCCACCCCGAGGATGACGAGGAGAAGGCCGACGGCGAGGGTGGTGGTCACCGGTTCCCGGAGCAAGACGGCCGATGACACCACGCCGACCACCGGTACGGCCATGAGGGTGAGATTGGTCGACACGGCGGCCACGTTGCGCAGGATCACGATCTGGGCGAGGAAGGCGACACCGGTGGCCAGCACGCCCTGATAGAGGACTACCCAGACCAGCTGCGGGGTCCAGTCGATCACCGGTGGCCCGTCGACCACCATGCCGAGGGTGACCATGATGATGGCGGCGCCGACGAGCTGCCATGGGGCGGCCTCGAGCGGGGTCATCGTCCAGCGATGGCCCCTGATGTGGACCGCGGTGGCAGCGTTGACGATGGCGGCCAGGATGAGGAGGCCATGGCCGAGGGTCACATCAGACTGGCCCCAGTCGTAGCTCCACGGCTCGAACAAGACCACCACGCCGGTGATGCCCAGGGCGAGCCCCGCCCAGCGGCGTCCCGTCATACGCTCGCCGAGGAAGACCGCGGCGATGGGCACCGTCCACAGCGAGGTCGTCCAAACCACCACCGAGGACCTTCCTGCCGGTACCAACTGGAGACCGGTGAAGACGAGGATGAACACCGTGGTGAGACGGAACACGGCCATCGAGACGATGATGGGGAGGTCGCGTCGCGGGGGCACCGCCAGGTTGCGGCTGGCCAGACCCATTGTCATCACCACCGCGGCGGCGCCACTCACGCGGAACACACCCATCCAGATGGGGCTGATCGACTTGACACCGGTGGCCATGACCGGCCAGTTGAGACCGAGCACCAGCACCACCGTCGCCAGCAGCACGTATATGGCGGGGCGGGTGAGACGCCGATCCTCGGCCGTTCCCCCGTCGTCGAGCCAAATGAGGTCCTTCAGGCGGCCCGTCATGCGGCTATCCCGGGGAGCCTCGACGTTATCGTGCCCCCACCTGTCACTCGACGAATGCGGTCATCATGAGGACAATCGATATCCACTGCCATCTGGCGACGCCTGCGAGCAGGCTGCCTGTGGACCCCTACCGGCGCCCCGAGGCCGAGCCCTACGACTTCTACATGGGCGAGGACTCCAAGGACCACAACAAGGTGATGTTTCCCACCATCAGGGATCAACTCACCAATGCCGGTGCGCGGATCGAGCACATGGACCGGATGGGCGTGGACCTCCAGGGACTGGCCACCTTCGTCTCCGAGTACAACTATTGGGCACCAGGGCCTGCCGGGGCCGAGTCGGCACGCATCCAGAACGACAATGTCGCTTCTGTGGTGGCGGACAACCCGGATCGGTACGTGGGGATGGGGGCGACCGTGCCCCTCCAGGACATCGACCTGGCCATCGCCGAGATGGATCGGGCGGTCGACGACCTCGGGTTCAAAGGGCTCCAGATCGGGGGGACCGTCGACGGGCGCAATCTGGACGAGCCCGAGTTCAGGCCTTTCTGGGCGGCGGTGGAGGCAAAGGGCATCCCGGTGATCCTGCACCCCAGCGGATACCCCGAGGGCCGGCGTCTCGGCAGCTACTTCCTGGTCAACTGCATCGGAAACCCGCTGGAGACGATGGTGGCGGCCACCCGGATGATCTTCAGTGGGCTGTTCCAAGAGCATCCCGAGATCAAGCTGGTCCTGTTGCATGGAGGGGGATACCTGCCCTTTTACTGCTCGAGAGCCGACCACACCTGGGAGGTCCGCCCCGAGACGAGGGAGTCGATCCCAGACCATCCGCCAAGCCACTACATGAAGCGTCTCTACTACGACACGATGGTGTTTCAACCGCTCTACCTGCGTCACCTGATCGAGGTGGTCGGGTCCGACCAGGTGATGTTGGGGACCGACTTCCCCTTCGACATGGCCGAAACCGACCCTCGTGGTCTCATCGCCGCGACCGAAGGCCTCACCGATGAGGAGCGCGAGGCCATCTCCGGGGGGAATGCCGCCCGTTTGTTCGGGATCGACTGAGCTGTGGCTCATGAGCCGGTGCCGATCGGCCGGTCGGGGTCATAGCTGTAGTTGCGGAATTGCGGCGCCCAGCGTCCGATGGCGAGGGCGCCGAGGACACAGGCGAGGCCTCCTGACACCACCGAGAAGCGGACTGAGGTGAGCGCAGCCACGACTCCGGCCTCGACGTCGCCCAACCTCGGACCGCCGGCGACCACTGCGGTGTGCATCGACGACATGCGTCCCCGCAGCTCGTCCGGTGCGCTCAACTGCAGGATCGTGCCCCGGAAGATGGCGGAGATGACGTCCGCCGCTCCGGCCAGACCCAGCATCACCAGTGCCAGTGGCAGAGAAGTGGTGAGCCCGAAGATCGCCATCGCCAGCCCCCAGCCGATGACAGCGATGATCGTGGCCCGTCCCTGTCGCCGCACCGACCCCACCCAACCTGAGGTGACGGCTCCGACGAGGGCGCCGACACCGGGAGCGGCATAGAGCAGGCCAACAGTGAAGGCGTCGCCGCCGAACAGCTCGGTCCCGATCGCGGGAAACAGGGCCGTCGGCATCCCGAACACCATGGCATTGAGATCGATGAGCAGGGTTGCCTGGATGACGCGCCGATCTCTGAGGAACCGGAACCCCTCGGCTATGGACGACAGCTCGAACTTGCGTCGCCCCCCCTCGACCTGGATCTCGGGGAGACGTCGCATCAGGAGGGCGCCGACGAGAAACATGGCAGTCTCGGCGCCGTAGCTGAAGGGGAGGCCGGCGGTCGCGATCAGCAAGCCGGCAATCGCGGGAAAGGCGGCGTGGGCGACGTTGGTCATCGTCTGGTTGAGCGCAAAGGCCTTGGAGAGGAGGGCCGGCCCCACCAGACCGGGAACGATGGCGTGACGGGTGGGGGAGTCGATCCCGGAGATTCCGGCATTGACCGCGCTGAGCACGTACAACGGCCATATCGCCGGGGCATCGAGCAGTGAGTTCCACATCAACCCCGCCGCAGTCGCAGCCATGCCCAGTTGCGAGACCACGAGCAGGATCCGGCGATCGACCGCATCGGCTAGTGCTCCGCCGACGATGGACACGATGAGCAGCGGCACGAGTTGGGCGAGGCCGAGCATGCCCACCGCCAGGGTCGAGCCGGTCTGCTCGAAGACCTGGAAGGGGACCGCAACGATGGTGAGGTTCCGACCGGCCTGGACGAAGAACATCCCGGCGTAGAGCCAGCGATAGGAGGGCACCTCGCGAAGCGGGGTGATGTCCACCACCGCCATCCGTCCCCAACGTCGAAACCGATCCCGCAACTGATCACCCTTCCCCTGGCCTCGCCCGGGTCACCATTGGGGAGATCCACGGGAAGCTGACCGTTGGCCCCGCAGTGTAAAGGGGATTTCCGGGGACCTAGAACGTCCCCCGGTACGACCCACCGTCGAGCTGGAGGTTCTGGCCGGAGATGTATCCCGCCTGGGCGCTGCACAGGAAGGCGCAGGCGGCTCCGAACTCCTCGGGACGACCCATTCGCTTGGCGGCGATGCTCTCCACCATCTCCTGTCGCGCCTCCTCGTAGGTGATGCCGGCGGACTCGGCCCGTTGCTGGGCCATGTACACCTGCCGCTCGGTGTCGATCCGCTCCGGGAGCAGGTTGTTGATGGTCACGTTGTACTCGGCCACCTCACGGGACAGGGCCTTCGCCGCGGCGGTGAGACCGGTGCGGGCGCCGGCGGATAGCCCCATCACTGCGAAGGGGGATTTGACCATCTGGGAGGTGATGTTGACGATGCGCCCGAAGCGCCGCCGTTTCATCCCGCCCACCACACCCCTGATCATCATCAACGGGGCCAACATGTTGGACTCGACGGCCTTCAGCCAATCTTCGTACTCGAAGTCCTCCCACTTCCCCGGGGGCGGGCCCCAGTTGTTGTTGACCAGGATGTCGGGATCCGGACAGGTCTCGAGGAGGTGGTCCCGGCCCTCGGAGGTGTTGATGTCGGCGACGACGGTGACCACATCCACGTCGGCCTGGCTCCTGATCTCCTCGGCGGCGCGATCGAGGTTGTCGACACCGAGCCCGTTGATGACGACATTCACCCCCTCGCTGGCCAGGGCCAGGGCGCAGGCCCTACCCAGCCCCCGACTGGACGCGGTGAGCAATGCCGTCCTTCCCCTGATTCCTAGATCCAATGCGGGCCCTTTCCGGACGGGGAGGATACGAGGGTCACTCGAGGTCCGGGGTCAGGGTCTCGGGGACCGCCTGCCACATCACCCCTGCGCCGAGCAATCCGATCAACGCCACCGCCACCGGGGCTGCCCCGAGAGTGGCCACCGACGTGACCGCGGCCACCAGCAAAGGCCCGCCCGCCGTCCCCACATCGGTGACCAGGCGCCAGAGACCGAGGAACTGGCTTCTCCCCAGCTCCGGGGAGAGGTCGGATCCGAGCGTCAGGTTGATACCCGATCCGAGACCGTTGGCGAAGCCGAGGAAGAGCCCGACCGCCAGCAGACCGCCGAATCCGGAGGTCAACGGGATGAGTGCCATGCCCACCGAGAGGAGGAGGAGGCAAGGGATAGCCGTCCAGCGGCGGCCGTGCCGATCCATAATGATCCCCACCGGGTAGAAGAGCAGCATCTCGATGGCGGACGAAGCGCCGAAGATGAACGACACCTGGCTGGCGTTGAGCCCGATCTGGTCACCCCAGAGAGGTATCACCGCCTGCCGCGAGCTGCGCAGGACTTGCACCGTGACGGCCACGAAACCGGCCGTGGCCAGGCTTCGCCGATGGGCGCGGGCGATCGTCCGCATCGACACCGGCTCGATGGTCGGCGACGTCGAAGCAGTCGGGTTCCCTGGTGCCAGCACCAGGCTGACCGCGGCGGCGACGGCGAGAGCGGCCTGGATGAAGAACGGGCCGGGCAGGCCCAGGGGCACGACAGCGAGACCGCCCAGCAACGGGCCGATGAACTGCCCGATCCTCATGGTGCCGCCCATCATCGACATCACCCGGCCCCGATGGCGTGGCGGGGCAGCCTCCGTGGCAAAGGAGAGCCGGGCAAGGGCCCAGACCGACCAGGCGCATCCCATGATCAGAATCAGCCCGGCGAAGAGGGGGAGTGAGGGGCGGAGGCCGACGGCGAAGGCGATTCCGGCGAGCGCGACGGTGGCACCGGTCATCGCACGGCGGTCGCCGAAACGGGCGACCAGGATGCCGGCGGGGACGTCGAAGAGCATGGTGCCTATCCCGCGCAGTGCGACCACGGCGCCGGCCATTGCCGGGGAGGCGCCGAGATCGAGGGCGAGCAGGGCGATCACGGGGACTGCCGCCCCCTGGCCGATGGCAAATAGGAGGTTGGGCAGATAGACCGAGCCTGTCAGCGAGCGGACTCTGAACTGTTCGGGTGGTTCGCGGCTCACTCCGCCGAGGATGCCAGCATCCGGTGCACCCACTCGGCGCTGACCGGATGATGGTTGACCAACACGCCATGGTCGACGAGAGCATGCTCGATGGCGGAGACGACGGCGGCGGCGGCGGGGATGGTTCCTCCCTCACCGGCGCCCTTGGCTCCCAGGGGATTGGTCGGGGAAGGGGTCTCGGTGTGGATCTTGACCAGCGGCGGCATGTCGACCGCAGTGAGGAGGCGATAGTCCATGAAGGAAGTGGTCAGGGGCTGGCCCGACTCGTCGAAGCGAACCTCTTCCATCAGGGCATTGCCCAAGCCATGGGCCACGCCCCCGTCGATCTGCCCGTCGACGATCATCGGGTTTATCAGGGTGCCGCAGTCGTGTACGACGACGTACCCGACCACGGTCACCAAACCGGTCTCCGGGTCGATCTCGACCTCGGCGACATGGGTTCCGTAGGTGTATCCCAGACCGTCGAAGGGGAGGACCCGTTCCACCGAGAGCCCGGGTTGCTGTTGCCCGTCGGGAAGTGATCCCCCGAATTTTGGCTGCAGACCGGAAGCGAGCTCGCCCAGAGGGATCTCGGTTCCCGGCTGGCCCACCACCATCGCCGCCCCGTCGACCAGGACGATGTCGTGGGGGGAAGCCTCCAGACGCTGGGCCGCGAGCTTCTTGATCGTCTCGGCCAGGTCACCGGCGGCGACATGGACCACCGAGGCGGCTGTCTGCCCGGTCCGGCTGGCCACGGTGCCTATCCCGTGCCCGTAGCTAGCCGTGTCGCCGCCGCGGACCCTGACCCGATCCGGGCTCACCCCGAGATGGCCCGCGCAGATCTGGGCGAAGACGGTGGCGTGCCCCTGCCCTTGGGATCCGGCCCCGGTTTCCACGAGAACGTCGCCGTTGGTCAGGACCTCCATCCTCACCCCCTCGTAGGGGCCCAGCCCGGTGTCCTCGACGTAGGAAGCGATCCCGTACCCGCGCAGACGCCCCGTCCGTGCCGAAGCGGCCTTTCGCTCCTCGAACCCGTCCAGATCGGCCGCAGCCAGTGCCGAGTCCAGGGCGGCTAGGTAGTCCCCCCCGTCGTAGGTGACCTTGCGACCATCCGACGCGGTGATGTCGACCTGATAGGGAAAGGCGTCGACCGGGACGAAGTTGCGTCTCCGCACCTCGGCCCGGTCGATACCCAGCTCGCGGGCGATGGCATCGACCACCCGCTCCACGGCGAAGGTGGCGTTGGGACGGCCGGCACCCCTGATGGCGCCGGTCGGGGTTGCGTTGGTGAACACGACGTCGATCCGGACGTCCAGGGCGGGGATGGAATAGGGCCCGGACATGAGCCGCAGGGTGGTCATGGGGACCACGATCCCGTAGGGGACGAAAGCACCCGAGTCGTGGACCAGACGTGCCTTGAGCGCCAGGATGCCGCCCTCGCCGTCCACCGCCGCCTCGAGCCGACCATTCTGGCCACGCTGCTGATTGGTGGCAACGAAGTGCTCCCGTCTCCTCTCGGTCCACTTGACCGGTCTGCGCAATCTGAGAGCGAGGGCGGCGACAACGTACTCCTCGCTGTAGATAGCGGCCTTGGGGCCAAACCCGCCCCCGACATCGGGCGCGACCACCCTGACCTCGTCGGGGGAGAGACCGAGATAGGAGGCGAGATGGGCCCGCACCGCATGCGGCGCTTGGGTGGATGTCCAGACGGTGAGCCGTCGATCGACGTCGTCCCATCGCGCCAGCACAGCCCGGCCCTCCATCGAGGCGAGCGCCCCGCGATGCTGGTCGACGTCGACACTCACCACCCGCTCGGCCGCGGCGAAGGCGCCTTCGACGTCACCGAAGCCGGCGGTGAGGGAGGCCACCAGATTCGAGCCCGAGCCCTGATGTGCCGGAACTGCGTCGCTGTCCAGCGCCTTGCGGTGGTCGATCACCACAGGGAGGGGGTCGTAGTCGACCTGCACCGCGTCGGCGCAGTCCACCGCCTCGCTTGCGCTCTCCGCCACGACCACCGCGAGCGGTTGGCCGACATAGCAGACCTCGTCGAGGGCGAGGGGAGGGGCCTGGATCGACTGGCTGATCATCGGCGACGGGTACTGGTTGGGCATGGGACGGTCGAGCCCCAGGTCGAAACCGGTGAACAACTCGCCCCGGCAGCCCCGGTCCGGATCGATGATGGCCGAGTCGATGGTGACCGAGTCGATGGTGGCATGGGCTTCCACGCTGCGGACGAAGACGGCGTGCGCCATCTCCTCCATGACGATGTCGTCGACATAACGACCCTGGCCGGTGACCAAGCGCGGGTCCTCGAGCCTGCGGAGCGGGCGGCCGATCATCGTTCCAGCCCGCCGAGATCCTCGAGGAAGCGGCACAGCGCGGCCGCATCGAGGTCTCCCAGCCCGGCCTCGCTGGATTGGGCGTACACCGGCACAGCGGCGTCGAGCAGCGGGGTCGGTGCGCCCACAGACCTGGCGTAGTCCCGGATCAGGGTGGAGTCCTTGAGCAGGATGTCGAGTCGGGCCGCCGGCGGGTAGTCGTCGGCGACCATCATCGGCCCCCGGATCTCGAAGATCTTCGACGAGCCAACCCCGTCCTCCATGACCTCCTGCACCCGGGCCGGGTCGAGCCCGGCTGCGATGCCGAGCACGTGGGCCTCGGCGGCGGCGAGACCATGCACTGCGACCAGGAGGTTTGCGATGTACTTCATCTTGGAGCCGTTGCCGAACTCACCCAGGTAGTGGGTGGACCGGCCGATCGCATCGAACACGGGGCGGGCGCGCTCGAAGCCTTCCCGGCTGCCCGAGGCGAACACCACCAGCGTGGCGTCGGCTGCCTGGAGCCCGGTCCCGGAGAGGGGCGAGTCGAGGACGTCGACTCCTGCCGCAGAGAGAACGTCTCGGGCGTCGAGCTTGGCCTGGAGTGGGAACGTGCCTGCTTCCAGGCAGACCAAGCCCGAATGCCGTTCCCGGCCGATCTCCTCGGCCACCGACGCCAGTGCGGCGGTCGTCGGCAGGGAGAGGACCACCACCTCGGTGGCGCCGGCCACCTCGCCTGCGTTCGAGGCGGTCTCGCCGCCGATGTCGGCGAAGGTCGCGTTCTTCTGCGGGTCG
>Ga0299914_10001507_pt1 | contig 15434 bp, 12 predicted proteins | sample RVTome_10_FD_201361 | JGI IMG/M metagenome (GOLD analysis project Ga0299914, IMG submission 201361) | Soil microbial communities from uranium-contaminated site in the Upper Colorado River Basin, Wyoming, United States - RVT153D57 (version 2) ...
GCGATCACGTTGCGGATGTTCTCGACCGCACGCTGGACGCCCTTGCCCGAGTAGCGCTCGCCGCCGTCACGCAGCTCGAGTGCCTCGCCGGCTCCGGTCGACGCCCCCGAGGGCACGGCGGCCCGCCCCCGGGCACCCGAATCGAGTTGGATCTCGGCCTCGATGGTGGGGTTTCCCCTGGAATCGAGGATCTCTCTGCCGATGACCCCAATGATCTCGCTCAAAATCGGTCCTCCAAGACCCTGAACCTCTTGTTTAACGTTAAGCAACAACTTATAACAGGAGTCACAGGGGAAGTCCGCATCTGGGGGGCCGGCTCTTGCGTTGGGGTTCTGCTCAGGCCTGTTCGGGGCCTGCTCGAGGCTCGAACGATCCTCGCCAGTCCGAAAGTTCCTTACGCAATGCCCCCTCGGGGTCGACACCACGCGCTCTGCAGAGGGCGACGAGCCAGAAAAGTGCCCGTCCCAGATTCGCCTCGTCCCCCTCGGCCAGAGCTCCGGCGACCTCCGAGCGCGCTCGATCCTCGCCGGCGACGAAACCGAGCCCGGCCGCGCGCTTCTGTGTCTTGTAGGCCGTCAGGAGCGCCGGCAGTGCTGAGGGGATGTCTGCCCACGGCCCCCGTTCGCCCTCGGAGCTCGCCTTCTCCTCGCGCTTGATGCGCTCCCAGTTCGCGACGACCTCGCCGGAGTCGTCGACCGCGGTCTCGCCGAAGACGTGCGGGTGGCGCCTGATGAGCTTCGTAACAAGGCCGGTGGCCACCGCCGCTATGTCGAAGCGGCCGTCCTGGTCGGCGAGCCGCGCGTGGAAGAGCACCTGAAGGAGAAGGTCGCCCAGCTCCTCCTCGAGGTCGGGGCCCGTCTTGCCTGCATCGATCGCGTCGATGACCTCGTAGGCCTCCTCCAGAAGGTGGACCTTGAGGGACTCGTGAGTCTGCTCCCGGTCCCAGGGACAGCCGTCATCGCTTCGCAGCCGGGACATGATCAACACCGCGTTGCTCAGAGCCGCGGCCGACTCGCGCAGATCGTGCGCGCCGAGAGCGGCGGTTAGCGAATCCGGTGGAGTCGCGCCACCCGAAGTGACTTCGGCCCCCGAGCGTGCAAGATCGATCACGCGGGCCGAGCGCGGGTCGGCAACAAGTGCCCAACCGCCGCGTGTTGCATCGGGCTCGTCGTCGAACGCACCCGCCTCGACTCCCATGGTCCTCAGCCGCGCGATCAGCGGGTGAGAGGGATCCTCGAACATCACCCGCTCGCACGCGGCAAGGCTGTCGAGCTCGGCAAGCGTCAGCGCGCCCGCTTGCTCGGCTGCCAGTGGAACCACGAGCAGCGGCATCAATCGCCGCCTATTGGTCTGTGGGCGGTGGTGTTGCGGGAGCCTCTTCACCCTCGGCGGGTGGAGTCTCGGCCGGTTCCTCTGCCCCCGGGATGTCCTCGGCATCCGCGTCGGCGATCCTTTGAGTCTCGAGGTCCAACTCGCCGTAGCGAGGGTTCACTCGGACGTCCGCCTCCTCGTAGGCGTTGACGACCAAATCCTGGAAGGCCTCCTCGGCCTCTGCCCCGCTTAGCTCCTGGGCGATCGTGTCGCGCACGTCTTCGAAGGGTTGTAGCCGCCTGTCGGTGACGCGGATGATGTGGAAGCCGAACTCCGACTGCACGGGATCCGAGACCTCTCCCAACTCGAGCTCTCCGGCGGCCTCCTCGAACTCCGGCACCAATTCGCCTGATGCGAAGTAACCGAGCTCGCCTCCCTTTTCCCCCGAACCTGGATCTTTCGAAAGCTTCTTCGCCTGCTCCGCGAACAACTTATCGATCTCATTCGCCTTGGCGTTCTGGAGCATGGATGCGACGCCGTCAGCCTGCTTACGATCCTCCAGCAGAATGTGGCTTGCCTCGGTCTGCCGGTAGCGATCGATGTTCTCGTCGTAGAAGCTCTGGAGGTCGTCGTCGTTCGGCTCGATCTCGGATATGACGTCCTCGCGCAATGCCTCCTCGGTGAGCTGATCCCTCACGAGTTCGGGGAGTTGATCCGAGCTCACCCCCTGCTGGTCGAGCGCGTCCTCGAACTCCTTCTCACTCGGAAAGTCGGCCTTTATTGCCTCGATGGATTCATCGACCTCGTCGTCGGTGACCTCGAGGCCCCGCTCCTCCGCGAGGGGACGCATGATGCGACGTCTGACGATCTGCGAGAGATAACCTTGTTCGAACTGCCGGCGAACCTCGTCCGCGCCTTGTTCCGCGGTCAGTTGCTCGAACTGACCGCTTTTCTCGAACTTGGCCAGCTCGCTGTCCACTTGGTCCACGGTGATCTTCTGTCCGTTGACTGTGGCGGCCGCCCGCGCCGTGATGTCGGTGTCGCCGCATGCCGCGAATGCGATTGCGGCCGCGCTAAGTAAGGCAAAGAATTTGATTTTCATGCTCACGAGGCTAGCTGATCTATGAGTTTTGTTACCCACGCCACTACTCCAGTCCCTGGTAGGTCTCTTTCTGGGATCAAAAGAGTGGCACCCTCCGGACGCCACTCCGCATCGGGCAGGAGTCTCTGGAGGCGCACAACGCGTGAGTCCTCGAGCTCGATTGGCTTGATTCGAAGCATCCTAGCGACGGTGGCCGCTTCCGTGATGCCGTGGCCGATCATGAGGCGGCGAAGAGCTGCGACCTCGAAAAGTGCCTCCACGGGCTGGGGCAGAGGCCCTCCATAGCGGTCGGTGAACTCGGCTCTGACCTCGGCGATGTCCTCGGCATCCTTCGCCGACGCCACCCGCCGGTAGGCCTCCAGGCGAAGGTTTTCGTCCGCGATGTACTTCTTGGGAATGTAGGCCTCGAGCGGCAGGTCGATTCGAACCTCGAGATCCTCTTGCCACGGCAGTCCCTTTGCCTCGTCGACCGCCGATGCGACCAGCTTGACGTAGAGGTCGAAGCCGACCTCCGAGATGTGGCCGTGCTGCTCGCCTCCCAGGAGATTCCCGGCACCGCGGATCTCGAGATCTCGCATCGCGATGCGAAAGCCCGAGCCCAGACCCGTGTGCTCCGAGATGGTCTTCAGACGTTCGTGTGCCTGTTCGGTGATCGAGCGTTCGGAGGGCCAGAAGAGGTACGCGTAAGCTCGTTCGTGGGCGCGTCCTACGCGGCCACGCAACTGATACATCTGTGAGAGACCGAGCAGATCCGCGCGCTCGACGATCATTGTGTTGACCGTCGGAATGTCCAGGCCCGACTCGATGATTGTGGTGCACACGAGCACATTGGTCTTTGCATCACCGAATTCGAGCATCGCTCGTTCGAGCTCGTGCTCGTTCATCTGACCGTGGGCGACTGCAATGCGCGCCTCGGGGATCAAGCTCGAGATTCGCCGAGCGATGTGATTGATCGTCTGCACCCGATGATGCACGTAGAACACCTGGCCGTCGCGCAGCAGCTCTCGACGGATGGCCGAGATGACGACCTCCTCGTCGTACTCCCCCACGTAGGTCATTACCGGATGCCGGTTCTCCGGAGGTGTGTCCACGATCGACATGTCCCGTATTCCCGACATGGCCATCTCGAGCGTTCGTGGAATCGGAGTAGCCGTGAGTGTCAGGACGTCGACGCTCGCTCGCAGGGCCTTGAGCCTCTCCTTCTGCTCGACACCAAAGCGCTGCTCCTCGTCGACGATCACGAGGCCGAGATCGGCGAACTTGATGTCCGGTTGCAGCAACCTGTGGGTTCCCACGACGACGTCGACCCTGCCCGCCGCCAGGTCGTCGACCACCTTGCGCGCTTCGGCGGGCGAAAGGAACCGAGAGAGCATCTCGACGCGCATCGGAAAGTTTCGGAATCGCTCCGCGATCGTCGCGTGGTGCTGTTGGGCGAGAATCGTCGTGGGCACGAGAACGGCGACCTGTTTGCCCTCGGCCACGACCTTGAAGGCGGCGCGCACCGCGATCTCTGTTTTGCCGTAGCCGACATCGCCGCACACCAACCGGTCCATCGGCGTCTCGGTCTCCATGTCGTCCTTGACCTCGTCGATGGCCCTCAACTGATCCGGTGTTTCCTCATAAGGGAACGAGTCCTCGAGCTCGCGCTGCCACGGTGTGTCGGGGCCGAAGGCATGTCCTCTCGCCGCCTGACGCTTGGCATACAGAACGACGAGCTCCTGAGCGATCTCCCGAGCTTTGCGGCGTACGCGCGATTTGGTCTTGCCCCAGTCCGACGAACCGAGCCGGTTGATCTTCGGGGCCTCGCCTCCGATGTACTTGCTGATGAGATCGATCTGGTCACTGGGAACGTAGAGACGATCGCCCTTCGCGTACTCGAGCACTAGGTATTCGCGGTGAACGCCGAGAAGGTCTCGATCAACCATGCTGATGTAGCGCGCGATCCCATGCACCTCGTGAACCACCAGGTCGCCCTCGGACAAATCAAGAGGTCCAGATATCTGACGGCGCTTCGCCTGGATGCGCCGGCGAGCGGCGCCGGAACGACGTCCCGTCAGATCCGACTCTGCGACCAACGCAAGGCGCGCCCACGGCAAGACGAACCCGCGGTTGAGCTCTGCGACGACGACGCTTCCGCCCGGCTGCGAGTCGACGGCTGGAGCTTCATCGGAGGTGATGAACTCGAGGCCCGCCTGTTTGAAGTTCTCGTGAAGGCGCGCCGCCGTATCGGGCAAAGACGCTGCGACAACGGCCCGGTAGCCGTCCTTGATCAACGCCTTCAGTCGTTCAACGACCAACTCGGGGCGGCCGGCGGCCTGAGTCCACGTGTCGACGTCGAGCGATTGATCTCCGGATGCTTCTGTAAAGGAAGTCATCATCACCACCGACTCGACGAGAGCGAGGGTCTCGTCCAGCGGGGCGTAATGACGATCCTGGATGCCCTGGGTGCGGCTCCACTCCTCGACCTGTTCGATGACCTCGTCGGCGCGATCTCTCACACGCTTAGGTTCGAGGATGACCGCGGGCGAACCCTCGGGAAAGAGCGAGCCGAGAGGCTTCAGCTCGCCTGCCAAACGTGGCAGCAGGCGTTCGGCCCCCTGTTCGATCACACCCTCGGCTAGTTGTGCGAGCACTTGATGGTCGGCCGAGTTCTGGCCCATCATCAGGTCCCTGGCTCTCTCCCTCGTGGCCTCGTCCGTAACCAGCTCGCGCGCGGCGCCGACCTCGAAACCGTCGATGTCCTCGAGTGAACGCTGGGACGCGAGGGCGAACTGTCTGAGCGAGGTGATCTCGTCTCCCCAAAACTCGGCGCGGACCGGACGTTCCGCGGCCGGCGAGAAGATGTCGAGTATTCCTCCCCGAACGGCGAACTCACCGCGTCGCTCAACGATGTAGTTCCGCTCGTAGCCCATCTCGACGAGCCTTTGCGTTACCTCCTCGAGCGACACCTCCGCCCCTGCAGACAGGGAGATGGGAACGAGATCGTCTCGTATCGGCGCAACCAGTTGCGTGGCCCCCTGCGCCGAGGTAACGGCGACGAAGGCCCGACCAGCTCTGAGCTTGTGCAGGACCTGGAGCCTTCGTCCCATGGTCTCGACCGAAGGGGAAACCGGCTCTCCGGGGAGGACCTCCCACCCGGGGAACACATCCGCACCCTCCCTGCCCAGGAACGCCTGGATGTCACGAGCCACGCTCTCCGCCTCCTCGGCCCTGGCCGTGATCGCCAGCACCGGTTTGTCCAGGTGCCGGGCCAGCGCCGCGAGCAGATATGGGCGGGCGGCATCCGGCACGGTGATGGGCGCGTGTGAGCCGACGAGTGCGCGCACGCGCTCGTCGGGAAGAAGGTCCAACAGGGGGGCCAGTGATGCCACGAAGCCAGCATTCTAAAGGGACGCGGCAACAATCGGGCGCGGGGCGAGGATGTGGTCTAGAGGCCGGGCCCCGTCAGCCGTTTGTCGCCCCGGGTCGTGACGACGAAAACCTGCCAGTTGTAGAGCATGAAGTAGTGGCGGGTGCGGCTCTTCATGTAGCGCATGTATGCGAGCACCGATCGCACGTAGTGGTCGCTGTGGTTGTAGGCCCACAGCGCGTCGCGCAACCCGGCCCGTCCGCGGTTCGCGCCCGAGCTCCTCAGGTAGTTGGCCGCGCCCAAGATGGCGTCGCGGTCGTTGCGGATGTTCCCGCCCAGGCCGTAGGCACGCCAGGTCGCCGGCATGAACTGCATCGGCCCCTTCGCCCCCGCAGAGCTCGTCGCCTTTACCTTGCCGAACTTCGACTCGATGTAGTTGACGGCCGCCAGCACGCGCCAGCTCACACCGAAGCGTCGCCGGGCGGCTTTGTAGTAGCGGAGCAGCTCTCCAGCCGGTTTCGCTCGGCCGGTCGGGAACGTGAAGTTGGCCGGTAGAGGGTCGGTTAGGCCCCTGAGCTCTCTGTGAGCTCCGACGATCCCGCGCGCCGAGCGAGCCTGCAGGCCGTCGAGTCGTCGCATGGTCCTGTTGCCCAACTTCGTGTTGCGCGAGATCAACCGGTAGATGCGCTGCTGATAGAGGGCCTGCAACACCACGACACTCTGAGGCCGCGCCGCTCCCGATCGGCGCCACGACGACACGGACTCATTGAGGGCGCGGCCGACCCTTCGGAGCTCGCCGGCCAGCCTCCCCGGCTTACGCGGCAGGGTCCTGTCGGGGGCGGGGGCGAAGGCCTCGGGGGGGTCCGCCTCGGGGTCGGTAGCGGTCGGCGACGGCGAGGGGCTGCCGGTCGCGCGCTCAGCCCCCGGTCCTCCGGGCGTCTCACCGATACTGCACGACGACGCAACGAGCAGAGCAACAAGCAAAAGTCGAGTCCGCATGCCGCGAACCTATCCCCAACCGGCGCGGACCAGAACGGCCGGAACCCGAGGACCTACCGGTCCGCCCGGGTGTTCACCTCGTTCATCGCCCGCTCCAGGCCGACCTCGATTATGCGCTCGACTGCATCGGCGCCCCGGCCGATGAAGAACGGCAGCTCCTTCCGCTCGGCGGCAGAGAACCCGTTGAGGACGTGATCAACCGCCTCCCTGCTCCCGCGCGGCCGGCCGACACCTAGACGCACCCTGGTGAAGTCCTTCGTCCCGAGGTGGTTGACGATCGACTTGAGCCCGTTGTGCCCCGCCGTGCCGCCATCGACCTTGATCCGAACCTCGGAAAACGGAATGTCGATCTCGTCGTGAACAACTATGAGCTGCGATGGATCGGTTTTGTAGAACCGCATCAACTGGCCGAGCGGCCGGCCCGACTCGTTCATGTACGAGGTCGTGCGCGCCAGAGTCACCTTTTGCTGAGCGAGGACGGTCTCGGCGACAAGCGTCCCGCTCTTGTGTGACTTCAGCTTCGCATTGGCTCTCTTGAGGAGCTCCTCGATGACAAGCGCGCCGGCGTTGTGTCGCGTGTTGGCGTACCGCTCCCCGGGGTTCCCGAGACCCGCGACGACGAGGCGATCATCCGAGTCGGAGCGCGATCGACGGAAGATGGGCATGAGCCAATCCTCCTCCCTAGCCCTGTGCCTCCTCGGAGGGCTCCGGTGCCGGTGCCTCCTCGGCTGGTGCTTCGGTCGGCTCTTCGCCCTCCTCGCCCTCTTCGCCCACCATCTCCGGGGCCTCCTGCTCGACTCCGGCCTCGGCCTCCATCGCCTCGAACTCCTCCTCGGAGATCGGAGCGGCAACGATGGCCACGGGAAGGTCCGGGTCGTTGAGGATCGTGAAGTTGGCGCCGGGGGCCAGGTCCTCGACCCGCATGGAATCGCCGATATCGAGCGCCGAGATGTCGGCGTCAATGCCGTCGGGCACGTCGGTAACGGTGCAGCGAACGTGAAGAGTGAACAAAGGCTGCTCCAGGACGCCGCCGGACTTGACGCCTGTCGACTCGCCGACGAGGTGCAACGGCACCTCGACCTCGATCTCCTGAGTCCGATCCACCATGACGAAGTCGGCGTGCAGGAGCGTCCCCCTGACGGGGTCACGCTGCAGCTCGCGGGCGATGGCGAGTGTGTTGCCCCCCTCGATCTCGATGTCGAGCAGGACGTTCATTCCGGCATCGGTGTGGAACGCAGTGATGAGTTCACGCCGGTCGACGTCGATGGAGACCGGGTCGATTCCGTGCCCGTAAAGGGTCGCAGGAACCCGGCCGGCCATTCGGGCCTGGCGCGCGGGTCCTTTCCCCGTTGATGCTCTCTTTTTCGCTGCCAGCTTGACCTCGGCCATCGGGGTCCTCCAAATCGGGTCTCGTCGCGTTAATTGACTTGTTGGGTCGGGGCCGCCCGGCGGGGAACCTCCAGCCGGTGCGTTCGCCGATTATGCCATAGCACCTGGTCGACCCCCGGCGGGCGTCCAGCTAGGGCTGGTTCTCGCCGTGGAACAGCTCGGACACCGAGCCTTCCTCGAAGACCGCCTTGATCGTGCTCGCGATCGTCGGGGCAATGGACAGCACGACCAGCTTGTCCATCTGCTTGTCGTCGTTTATCGGGAGCGTGTTCGTGACCACGAGCTGCTGGAGCTGTGAATTCTTGATGCGGTCGACCGCCGGCTCGCTCAGCACCGCATGGGTGGCGGCGGCGTAGACCGCCTTTGCTCCAGACTCGAGCAGGGCCTCGACGCCACTCGTCAGGGTCCCGCCCGTGTCGATCATGTCGTCGACCACGAGACAGATCTTGTCCTTGACCTCACCGACAACGGCGAGTGTCTCTGTCACGTTGCGTGCGTCCTTGCGGCGCTTCTTGTGCAGGAAACCGACCTGGCTCGTGATGCCGTGGAACTCGGCCAGGTGGTCCGACCATTTGTCGGCCCAGCCACCGCCTCCCGCATCCGGCGAGATGATCATGACTTCGTGATCCTCCACTACCTCGCTGAAGTGCTGCGCGAGCATCGGCAGCGCCGTCAGGTGGTCGAACGGAACGTCGAAGAAACCCTGGATCTGGCCGGTATGCAGGTCGACCGCCATGACCCTGTCGGCCCCCGCCGCCTCGTAGAAGTCGGCCATGAGCTTCGCGGTGATGGGCTCGCGGCCCCGCGCTTTGCGATCCTGGCGCGAGTACGGGTAGAAGGGGCAGACAGCGGTGATCCTCTTCGCCGAGCCGCGCTTCAGCGCGTCGATCATGATCATCTGCTCCATGACGTTCTGATCGACGGGGGCGTACATCGACTGGATCACGAACGCGTCGATCCCTCTAACGGATTCCCCGAAACGGACGTAGGTCTCGGAGCTCGCAAAAGTCGAAATCTCGACGCTCCCCAGCTTCATGCCGAGGCACTGAGCAACTTCGTGGGCGAGGGCCTGGTTCGCCGTTCCCGAGAAAAGCATCAAACGCTTGTGGGTTGGTAGCTGCACCGATCTCCTCCGAGGCCTTGGTGGTCGCGGCTCTATTCTCCCGCGGGTTGCTCGTCCTCGCCGTCGCTATCCTCTGATTTTCGCGGTTGCATTCTGTTTCCTTTGCCCTCGATGATGCGGGCCGGCACTCCGACGGCCAGTGCTCCGTCGGGAACATCATCCTTCACGACGGCGCCGGCGCCTGTGGCGGCCCGTCTGCCCACCCTCACCGGCGCGACGAGCATCGTGTCGGACGAGATATACGCCTCGTCCTCGATGATCGTCTGATGCTTGTTCACCCCATCCCAGTTCGTCGTAATTGTTCCTGCGCCGATGTTGACCCCTTCGCCGATCTCGGCGTCCCCAAGGTAGGTCAGATGGTTGGCTCTGCTTCCCCGGCCAAGGTGCACCTTCTTCGTCTCGACGAACGTACCTACCTTGGCGCCGCGCTCGAGCCTCGTGCCGGGACGGAGGGATGCGAAAGGGCCTACAGAAGACTGGGGGCCGAGCGAAGATTCAACGACGACCGCGAACGAGACCTTCGCCTCCTGCTCGACCTCCGAATCGACTATTCGCACCTGGGGGCCGATCTCCGCGCCACCTCGAATGATGGTGGTTCCCTCTATGAAGGTGAACGGGTGAATGATCGCATCGGGCTCGATCACCGCGGTTGCGTCGATGTAGGTGGTCGCGGGGTCGATGATCGACACGCCCTCGTCCATGAGGCGTTCGCACTGACGGCGTCGAACCGATGCCGCGGCAACCGCCAGCTGGGAAAGTGAGTTCACGCCCCCTACCTCTGATTCCTTGGTTCGATAGGCGGCCACGGTCGCGCCCTCGTTGTGAAAGAGCTCGACCACATCGGTTAGATAGAACTCGCCCTGCACGTTTTCGTCGTCGACTTTTCCAAGTGCGTCTCGAAGACGTTCGAGGTCGAACACGTAGACGCTCGCGTTTACCTCATCGATCTGACGTTCCTCTTCGGTCGCGTCGCGGTGCTCCACGATCCTGAGAACGCGCCCCTGATCGTCGCGGACGACGTGTCCGTAGCCGGTTGCATCACGAACCCTCGCGGACATCAAGCTCACGGCGGCGTGCCGGGCCTCATGCTCGAGCACGAGTGCACGAAGGGAATGAACGTTAAGCATCGGCGTGTCCCCCGGAACCACGAGCACATGGCCGTCGACCTCGTCGAGCGCATCCAGGGCAATACGGGCCGCATCGGCCGTCCCTCGCGGAGGATCCTGAACCACGAACTCGAGGCCCTCGCTGAAGCCCTCGGCCTCGAGCGTCGATTCGATCTCATCGCGTCGCTCCGACGTGACGACTATCGTTCGTTCGGGTTCGAGCGGGCCGATCGAGGACAGAACGTGCCCGAGCAAAGACCGTCCGGCCGCCCTGTGAAGCACCTTGGGGGTGCTCGACCTCATCCGCTTGCCCTCGCCCGCGGCGAGCACAACGACGGTGAGGCTCATGGCTTTGCCTTCACTTACCTGCTGCCCTCCGGATCTTCGATGCCATCCTGACTGCGCTCAGCTGCCCCGCGTGGACTCGAACCACGACCTAGGGAACCAAAATCCCTCGGGCTGCCATTACCCCACGGGGCATAGACCTGAGTCGGTGCGCCCTGAGCTTAGTGGACGGCCCCCCAAGTTCACATGGCCTCACCCTACTTACGCTGACGAGCCACCTAGTCCAGGCGCTCGACGCATGTGGGCCTGCTCGACGCCACCACGACACGATCGAACGATCGCTCGACCGCCACAGCGATCGCCGTCGCATGTCGTTGGTCACGGGCGAGACCGACCATCGTTGGACCGGAGCCCGACATGGAGGCTCCCAGAGCCCCCGCCTCGAGCATCGCTCTCTTGAGCTCGGCGAGCTCGGGGCGCAACCGGAAGGCGGGTGGCTCGAGATCGTTGTGCACCAATGCAGCAATGGCGGTCACATCGCCCATGCCGAGAGCGAGGCTCATCGGCGCGCTGCGAACGTCGGCCGGGTCGCGGTCGGTCTCGAATTCTTCGTAGACGTCACGCGTCAGCAACGGCTTGTCACCGAGACCCAGGGCAAACCACAGCGTCGCGGGGGCCGGAAGTGCAGTCGTCTTCTCCCCCCTGCCGGTTGCCAGTGCCGTTCCGCCCGTCAGGCAGTAGGGGACGTCGGCCCCGATATCCAACGCGAGGTCGGCGAGAGCGGCCGGATCCAGACCCAATCCCCACATCTCATTCAGAGCTTCTAGAACTCCCGCCGCATTCCCGCTGCCTCCTCCGAGGCCCGCTCCGATCGGAATGCGCTTGACGACCTCGATCCTCACTCCATGAGTCAGGCCACCGGCTTCGATCAGCTTGCGAGCCGCCGTCGAGACGAGGTTGTCCGCCGCCGGTGGGAATTCACGATTGATTCCCTCCTCGGCGTACATGTCGACTTCGATGGCATTGCCGGCCGTCGACGCGAGGGAAACCGTGTCCCCCAAACTCAGCGTTTGAAAGATCGTCTCTATCTCGTGGTAGCCGTCGGCACGCCGCCCGAGCACCCGAAGGAACAGATTCGTTTTGGCATTGGTTCGCAACTTCATCGTGCGAGTCATTCCGAGTTACCCGAATCGGCAGCGGACGATCTTGATGTAACCAGTTCCCGGGTGATCGCTACCCAGTCGTCGAGAGAAACCGTCTCGGGACGCGCACCGGGATCGATACCGGCAACGCGAATCGTGTCCTCGACCTCGGACACCGAGCTCCCAAGGGGGCCGAGCGTGTTGCGCAGAGTCTTTCGTCTCTGGCCAAAGGCGGTCTTCACCACCTCGTTGAGGCGCCCGTAGTCGACGGGGGGCGGTTCACGCCGAACGATCCGCACCAGGACCGAGTCGACGGTGGGAACGGGGTAGAACGCATTGCGGGAGATCCGTGCTGTGACGGCCGCCCGCGCCCAGTAACCGACGAGCACACTGACCTGTCCGTACGACTTGCTTCCCGGTGATGCGGCCAGACGTTCGCCGACCTCCCGCTGCGTCATTACGGTCAACGACGATATTTGAGGTGCGTTTTCGAGCACGGTAATCACCAGAGGAACTGCGATGTTGTAGGGGAGATTCGCGACAACCTCCGAGGCATCGACCGTCGCGTAGTCGAGCTTCATTGCATCGGCAGCGACGATCGCAACGTTGTCGATCCCGTTGAGTGACTCCCTCAAAGCGGGAACTAGACGATCGTCGAACTCGACCGCGATGACCCCCCGAGCTACGTGCGCGAGCCCGAGAGTCAAAGAACCCGCGCCCGCGCCGATCTCGAGCACGGACTTGTCGCTCAGGTCCCCCGCAACGTCGATAACCTTGCGGATGGTGTTGGGATCGACGACGAAGTTCTGCCCCAGCTCTTTGTGGGGACGGATTCCGTGCGTCTCGAAAAGCTCCCGCAACCGACGAGCACCGAGAAGCGGGCCATCCGTCATGGGGCCAGGCCGAAGATCTGTCGAGCATTTGCCGTGGTCGCATGGGCCACATCGGCCTCGTCCTCACTCCGAGCGTCGGCGACGGCTCTGCCAACCGCCGCCACGAATCCCGGCTCGTTTGGCTTGCCCCGGTGTGGAACGGGGGCAAGGAATGGTGAATCGGTTTCGATCAGGAGCCGGTCGGCCGGAACGAGACGGGCGGCATCGCGGAGGTTATCTGCCGACTTGAACGACACGTTGCCGGCGAACGAAATATGTGCCCCGAGGTCGAGCGCCCGGCGAAGCTCATCCGGGGTGCCGGACCAACAGTGGAAGATCAACTTCGATGGTGGCTCGACGGACTCGAGCTCCTCGACGGCAGCCGAGGTCGAGTCACGCGTGTGGATAACCAGCGGTTTGCGATGCCGTTTGGCGAGCTCGATGTGATCCCGGAAGGCGGCGCGTTGAACGTCGTGCGGCGTGTAATCCCGGTAGAAGTCGAGACCGGTTTCTCCGACCGCAACGACCTCGTCATGCGCGAGCAACTCGTCGATGCGCGCCTCGGATTCCTCAGACCACGAGGTCGCATCGTTCGGGTGGACCCCGGCCGAGCAGAACACCCCAGCGTGCTCGCGCGCGATTGCAAGTGCTCGCTCACTCGATGCAACCTCGATGCCAATGGCAACCATTTGATCGACGCCGTTCGCTTTCGCTCGGGCGAACAGATCATCGAGCGACACGTCTTGTTCACAGATATGCAGGTGACAGTGCGAGTCGAACCACATGCGCGGCCGGCTGCTAGTTCTTGTCGTCGTCGAAACGAGGAAACAGGGCGTCGCCCTTCGTCGTTTTCGAGCCTTCGGCGAGACCGCCCCACTTACCGTCCACCGCAAAGGAGGCTCGATCCAGCTCGCCCTCAACCCCCAGCCTGCGCCACAATTCCTGGGCTGCCCCCGGCGTGGCGGGGAAAGTCAGCAACGCTATGAGTCGGAGGGCCTCGGCCAGGTTGTAGAGCACGATCTCTAGTCGACGGCGCTTGGCCTCGTCCTTGGCTAGTGCCCAGGGACTGACCTCTTCCACGTACGAGTTTGTCTTGCGGACGAAAGTCCAGGCCGCCTTCAGCGCTTCGGTTGGGCTCAGCGCTTCAATGGCTGTTTCCATTTCCGCGAAAGCCCGTTCGTACGCGGAGATCAAGCGGCGGTCCCCCTCGTCGAGCTCGGCCTCTGACGGCGCTTGGGGAACCTTTTCGTCGAGATAGCGCCCCACCATGTTGAGCACCCGAGACGCGAGGTTTCCGTAGTCGTTGGCGAGATCGGAGTTGTATCGGGCGACCATGCTCTCCCAGGAGAACGTTCCGTCCTGACCGAAGCTGACCTCGCGCATGAAGTAGTAGCGGTAACCGTCGGATCCGAAGCTCTCGGTCAGTTCGTTGGGGCTTATGCCGGTCAACGATGACTTGCTCATCTTGGCGCCGCCGACCAGCAAGAAACCATGCGCGTAGACCGTCCGAGGCACCGGAAGATCGAGCGCCATCAACATCGCAGGCCAAATGACGGAGTGAAACCACAGGATGTCTTTGCCGATGAGATGTACGTCTACGGGCCAAATCCGGTTGAACTTGGCCTCGTCGCTTCCATAACCGGCCGCGGTTATGTAGTTGAGGAGGGCATCGATCCACACGTAGATGACGTGCTTGGAGTCCCACGGAATCGGAATGCCCCAATCGAAGCTGATCCTCGACATGGACAGGTCATCGAGGCCCTGCTTGACCTTGCCGAGCACCTCGTTGCGACGAACCTCGGGTAGCACACTGCGCTCGTCGGTCTCCCACAACTCGATCAATCTGTCCGCGTACTTGCTCAGCCTGAAGAAATAATTCTCTTCCTTCACTTGCTCTATCTCGCGGGTCGGGTGGAGGGGGCACCTGCCGTCGACTAGCTCGTCGGGTGTCTTGAATGCCTCGCAACCAACGCAATAGAGCCCTTCGTATGACCCGAGGTAGATCTCCCCGCGGTCGTACAGCTCCTGGACGAACCTTTGGACCGGTTCCTCGTGACGGGCCTCCGTCGTCCGAATGAAGTCGTCATAGGAGATGTTGAGGCCCTTCCAGGCCTCGTGCCAGCGGGGCACGATCTCGTCGGCCCACTCCTTGGGCTTCATCTGTTTGGCCTCCGCCGCCTGGGCAATCTTTTGCCCGTGTTCGTCTGTTCCGGTGAGGAATGTCACGTCGTAACCCTGGAGACGCTTGAAGCGCGCTATGAAGTCGGCGGCAACCTCCGTGTACGCGTGACCGAGGTGAGGCACGTCGTTTATGTAGTAGATCGGGGTCGAGATGTAAAAGCTGTCGGCCATTGTTCGTTCCTTGCGACGTCTGCGGGTGGCATGCCCGATCGGGTTGTTTTCTTCACCCGATCGAGTGACCGTTATTACCCGTTCTAAGATTGAACCCTGCCCCACGGAGTAGATACCCTGAGCCCAAGAACTACCAAAGTATCCTTTGGGATGAGGGAGCTGCTCGTGAAGTCTACCGGGGTCGTCAGAAAGATCGATGAGTTGGGACGCATAGTGCTCCCATCAGAACTTAGGCGGGTCTTCGGGATTCACGAAGGCGATGAGCTCGAGATAAGCGTTGATGGCGAGCACATCATCTTGAACAAGCGCCTCGACGTATGCCTCTTCTGTTCGTCCGACAAGGGACTTGTGTTGTACAAGGACCGCAGGGTCTGCTCCGATTGCGCCGGCGAGCTCGCCAGTGC
>Ga0299914_10001508_pt1 | contig 15434 bp, 15 predicted proteins | sample RVTome_10_FD_201361 | JGI IMG/M metagenome (GOLD analysis project Ga0299914, IMG submission 201361) | Soil microbial communities from uranium-contaminated site in the Upper Colorado River Basin, Wyoming, United States - RVT153D57 (version 2) ...
TGATCGGCCAGCTGGGCGAGGTGTGGCGCATCGCCGAGGGCGGCCAGCCCGAGCTCGTCCTGGACCTGCGGAGCCGTACCAGTGTGCTGGAGCCGGCTGCTTCCGAGCGAGGGCTGCTCGGCATCGCGTTCGGGCCGGACGGACGCATGTACCTCGACTTCACCGACACCAACGGCGACACCGTGGTGGCCTCGTGGGCCATGGCGCCCGACGGCCGCCCGGTGGCGCCCTCCGAGCAGACCGTCCTGACCGCGGCCCAACCGGGGCCGGGGCACAACGGCGGGGGCCTCGCATTCGACGGGGCCGGCAACCTGCTCATCGGCTTCGGCGACGGGGGCGGCTCCAACGGTGACGACGCCCGCGACATGAGCAATCTGATGGGCACGATCGTGCGGGTGAAGCCGCGCTCGGGTGCCCCCGGCTACGACGTCCCCGCCGACAACCCCTTCGTGGGCCGGCCCGATGTCGCCCCCGAGATCTACGCCTTCGGGCTGCGCAACCCGTGGCGGTTGTCTGTCGACCATCCCACCGGCGACATCTGGTTCGGCGACGTCGGGAACAGCACGACCGAGGAGATCGACAGGATCCCGGCTGGGCAGTCGGGACTCGACTTCGGCTGGAACCTGGTAGAGGGCAGCCGTCCGCTGGGTGGTCAGGTGCCGCCCGACGCCGTCCCCCCGGTCTTCGAGTGGGGCCGCGACCAGGGAGTCACCGCCGTGGGCGGGTACGTGTACCGGGGCCAGGCCCTGCCCGGGCTGCGCGACGCCTACGTGTTCGGAGACCTGACCGGTCAGATGTGGTTCATGGGATCCGACGGGGTGGTCCAGCACAACCTCGACCTGTCCGGCATCGTGTCCTTCGGCCAGGACGCCGCCGGAGAGCTCTACATCGTCAGCATCTTCGGCGACGTGGTTGCCCTTCGAGCCGCCGCCGGATGAGCGTCAGGGTGTGGCGGTTCCCTGCGCCGCCACACCCTCCGGAAGCGTCAGGCCCGGGCCAGCACGTCGAGGCGCACGAAGATCTGGTCGTAGCTGCCGTCGTCGGCGCGGAGATCGTCCAAGCGGGACAGCACCGAGGCCTCGAAGGCGCCGGCGAAGGCGGCGTCGCACGAGGTGGTGTAGGCCTGCAGGCACTGGCTGGTCAGCCAGCCGGCCAGCGAATCGCGGTCGAAGGATCGCCTCTGGGCGACCGTTCGCACCCACCCGCCGTCCACGCTGAACCCGGCGGCGGTGACCAGCCCCAGGTAGCGGCCCGCCTCGAGGAACGTCCAAGGAGCCGTGGGGCCGCCGAGACCGACCGAGATCTGGTCCAACGTGGCCACCATCCTGGCCACGTTGTCACCACCCCCGAACTCCAGCCGCAGTGTCCCCCCGGGCTTCAGGCGACGGTGCATGGCGGCCAGGATGCCGGGGTGCTGGGACTCGGCCACCCAGTGCAGAGCGGCCCTGGAGATGATCACGTCGAGGGGCGGCTCGTCGCCCAGGAGGTCGTCCAGGTCCTGCGCCGGCCCGTGGACGAAGCTCTGGTTGGTACCAGCCCCAGCGCGCGCTTCGGTCAGCATCGACTCCGAGGCGTCGAGGCCGATCACGGACCCGGACCCGACCAGCTCCGCCACGCGGCGGGTGAAGGCTCCGTCACCGCAGCCGACGTCCAGCACGCGGGCGTCCGCGGGTAGGTGCCAGCCGGCCAGGAACCACGCGTCGAAGGCGCGGTGGTGGGCGTGCTGGTCGGCGTAGTGGCGGCCGTCCCAGTGCGGGCACCACTGGGTTGGCCGGCCGGTCACAGGCTCGGATGCCAGTGGGGGCGGCCGGCCTCGAAGGCGTCGATGTCCTCCTCGGTGCGCAGCGTGATCCCGATGTCGTCGAGTCCTTCGAGGAAGCGCTGGCGCGTGGCGTCGTCCAGTGGGAACTCGACGCTCAGGCCGAGGGCGGGTGCCTCGAGCAACCGGCGCTCGACGTCGACGGTCACCTCCAGCTCGTGGTCGTGCTCGATGGCGCGTAGCAGGGTCTCGGCCGTCTCGGTGTCCACCTGCACCGGCACCAGGCCGTTCTTGGTGGCGTTGTTGCGGAAGATGTCCCCGAAGCGGGTCGACACCACGGCGGCGAAGCCGTAGTCCATGAGCGCCCAAACCGCGTGCTCGCGACTCGACCCGGTCCCGAAGTTGGGGCCGGCCACCAGGATGGTGGCGCCTGCGTGGCGGTCCTGGTTGAGGACGAAGTCACGCTCGTCGCGCCACTCCGCGAACAGGCCCTGGCCGAACCCTGTGCGTTCCACCCGCTTGAGCCAGTCCGAGGGGATGATCTGATCGGTGTCGACATCAGAGCGGTTGAGGGGCACCGCCGTACCGGTGTGGACGCGGATCGCTTCCATCAACTCGCTCCTGCGGCCAGGTCGGCGGGCGTGGTGAAGTGACCGGACACGGCGGTGGCGGCGGCCACGGCCGGCGACACCAGGTGGGTCCGTCCGCCCCTGCCCTGGCGGCCTTCGAAGTTCCGATTGCTGGTGGACGCGCAGCGCTCTCCCACTTCGAGCTTGTCCGGGTTCATGGCCAGGCACATCGAGCATCCCGGCTCGCGCCAGTCGAAGCCCGCCGCTGTCAGGATGTCGTGCAATCCCTCCGCCTCGGCCTGGTCTCTGACCGCCCTGCTGCCCGGCACCACGAGGGCCCGCACCCCGGGAGCCACCGTCCTGCCGGCAACGACGCCGGCCACGGCCCTCAGGTCCTCGATCCGACCGTTCGTGCAGCTGCCGATGAACACGGTGTCGACCGGCACGTCGCGGATGGCCGTGCCCGGGCGCAGGCCCATGTACTCCAGGGCCCTGGCCGCGGTGGCCCGGGCCACCTCGCCGTCGTAGTCGTCGGGTGAGGGGACGGTGCTGTCGATGCCCACCACGTGGGAGGGATTGGTGCCCCAGGTGACGTGCGGCTGCAGAGTGGTGGCGTCGATCCGCACCTCCCGGTCGAAGCTGGCGCCGGGGTCGGTGGGCAGGGTCCGCCAGTCGTCAAGGGCCGCCTCCCAGCTGGCGCCCGACGGTGCATACCGGCGGCCTTCCAGGTAGTCGAAGGTGGTGTCGTCGGGAGCGATCATGCCCGCCTTGGCACCGGCCTCGATGGACATGTTGCACACCGTCATACGGCCCTCCATCGAGAGTGATTCGATGGCCGAGCCGCGGTACTCGATCACGTGGCCCATCCCGCCGTGCGTACCGATCTCGCCGATCACCGCCAGCACTACGTCCTTGGCCGTCACTCCGGATGGCAGGTCGCCGTCGACCTCGACCGCCATCATCTTCGGCCGGTCCTGGGTGAGGGTCTGGGTGGCGAGCACGTGTTCGACCTCGCTCGTCCCGATGCCGAAGGCCAGGGCGCCGAACGCACCGTGGGTGGAGGTGTGGCTGTCGCCGCACACGATGGTCATGCCCGGCTGGGTGAGACCCTGCTCGGGGCCGATGATGTGCACGATGCCCTGGCCCTCGGACCCCATCGGGTGGTGGGTGATGCCGAACTCGGTGCAGTTGGCTCGTAGAACCTCGACCTGGCGGGCGGAGACCGGGTCGGCAATGGGCTGGTGGATCGCCTCGGTGGGGACGTTGTGGTCCTCGGTGGCGATCGTCAGCTCCGGACGTCGCACGGGGCGCCCGGCCAGGCGCAACCCGTCGAACGCCTGGGGTGAGGTGACCTCGTGGACCAGATGGAGATCGATGTACAGGAGGTCCGGCAACCCGCCTCCTGTCCGAACCAGGTGGCGGTCCCAGACCTTCTGGGCGAGGGTGCGAGGTGGGTTCATGGTGCTCCTCGGTGGCCGGCATCTCTGTGCGCGGCATCCCGGTGTTCGCTATCCCAGATGATGGGATATCCTTCCCGATCTATGGACGAGAGGGTAACCGCGGTGGGCACCCTGGACAAGGTGGTCGCAGTCCTCGGTGCGCTCGAGGCGGGCCCTGTGTCGCTCGCCGGGATCGTGGCGTCCACCGGCATGCCGCGAGCCACGGTCCACCGGCTGGCCTCGGCGCTGTGCCAGCACGGCTTGGCCGGCCGCGACGGCCAGGGCCGGTTCGTGCTCGGGCCGCGCCTGGTGACGCTGGGCCACGCCGCGCTGGATTCGATATCGGTGGTCGACGCCGCCCGTCCCGCCCTCGTGGGCCTGCGCGACGCGACCGGGGAGTCGGCCCAGCTGTACGTGCCCAGCGGCGACACCAGGGTCTGCGTGGCCGCCCTCGAGGGCCGCAACGAGCTGCGCACGATCGTGGCCTTGGGGGCCGTGCTGCCCCTGGATCGTGGCTCGGCCGGCCGCGTCCTCCGAGGCGCGCTCCTCGGCCCCTGTGGCTACGCCGCCAGCGTGGCCGAGCGCGCTCCTGGGGTCGCCTCGGTCAGCGCCCCGGTCCGCTCGGGCGAGGGTGAGGTGGTGGCTGCCATCAGCGTGTCGGGCCCCATAGAGCGTCTGGGCAGCGATCCCGGAGCGCGTTTCGGGGCGGCCGTCGTGGAGGCCGCTAGCGAGGTCGAAGCCGCGCTGTCACCGACTCACAGGCCTGCAGCAGAGCCGGCACGAAGCGCACCGGATCGTTGATGCAGGTGGCGTGCCCGCCCTCCACCTCGTGAAGGGTCGCATCGGGGAGCCTGGCCACCAGGGCGAGCTGGCGCGACAGCGGGACGATCTCGTCGGTGATGGTGACGAGAACTGCGGCGGGGACGTGGAGGTCCCCGATCCAGCGGCGCGAGTCGAAGCGGCCGATCTCGCGGCCGGCCTGCATGACGGCCAACCAGTCGTGGGGAGCCACCTCGCCGTAGGCCCACTGCCGCACATAGCGGTCGCTGCGCCCCGTCATGATGCGCAGGGCGGTCATGGCCCGCAGCTGTGGCGGCGCCAGCCGCGAGATGGTGGCCAGGCCGCGTAGGGCCGAGAACATGGCACGTTCACGGGGGGTGGTGTTGAAGTTGGCTGCGGTGGAGCACAAGACCAGGCCCGCTACCAGCTCTGGGTGGCGGTGCCAGAGCAGCTGGGCGACGGCGCCGCCCATCGAGTAGCCGACCGGGATGACGCGTTGCACGCCCAAGGCGCTGCACAGGGCGGCGACGTCGTCGGCGCAGTCGGTCAGGGTGAGGGGCTTGCTGGTGCGGATGCCGCGCCCGTGGCCGCGGTGGTCCATGGCCACCACCCGGTAGCGGCTCCCCAGCTCCTCGTAGGCCGTGAACCAGTTCAGGTCCGAGGTGGCCGTCCAGCCGTGCAGGAGCATGAGCACCGGCGCCGCTGGCGGGCCGGGCAGCTCCCGCACGAACGTCGTTCCCCTGCCCTGGAGCTCGATCTGACGGCCGCCAGGAAGGGTGATGCTGTCGATGGGATGGGCGATGGCGGCCACGTCAATCCACTCGGTCAGATCTCGACGCTGACGATCTCCACTTCCAGGGTGCCACCCGGCGCCTCGTAGGACACGGTTTCGCCCGCCCGGTGCCCCTCGAGGGCCTGCCCCAGGGGTGAGCCGGGCGACACGATCTCCAACCCCGCCCGCCGCTCCTCTATGGAGCCGAACAGGAGCTTCTCTGTGGAGGAGTCCCCCTCGTAGCGGACCTCGATCACCGCGCCGTGGATCACGGTGCCGTTGTCGTCGGCCGTGACCACCTCCGCGTTCTCGATGATGGAGACGAGCTGGCGGATCCGGGCCTCCATCTTCCCCTGCTCCTCCTTGGCGGCGTGGTAGTCGCCGTTCTCGGAGAGGTCGCCGAGAGCGCGGGCCTCCTCGATCTTGTCGGCGATCTCGATCCGGCCGCGGGTCGTGAGGTCGTGGTGCTCCGCCACCAACCGATCCAGGGCAGCCTGGGAAAGTCGCTGCGTCTCAGCCATCCATCGAGACTAGTTGGCCGCGGGCCGCTTGCCCCCCAGTTGACGGACGGGCCTCGCCTGATCGACACTGTGGGCCCATGCGCCGGTGTCGAGACACGTTCATCGTCGTAGCCATCATCGCCTAGCGCACGCGGCCGACCGCGTGCGCTGACAGCCGTCCACCTGCGTGGGCGGCTTTTTCGTTACCCGACCAGACCCGCAAGCGCGGGATCCATACCGAACCGAGCGAGCAGTGACCCACCAGGTGGCAGTGATCGGAGGCGACGGCATCGGCCCCGAGGTGATCGACGTCGCCCTGCAGGTGATGGACGCGGCCGGTGTCGAGCTGGACACCACCCGCTTCGACCTGGGCGCCGGCCGCTACCTGCGTGACGGCACCGTGCTCGACGACGACACGCTGGACGAGCTGCGCCGCTACGACGCGATCCTGGTGGGCGCCGTCGGCCATCCCGAGGTGGCGCCCGGCGTGGTCGAGCGCGGCCTGCTGCTGAAGGCCCGCTTCGAGCTGGACCTCTACGTCAACCTGCGACCGTTCGTGGCCGGGAACATGGACTTCTGCGTGGTCCGGGAGAACACCGAAGGCACCTATGCCGGCGAGGGAGGCTTCCTGCGCAAGGGCACCCCCCACGAGGTCGCCACGCAGGGATCGGTGAACACCCGCATGGGTGTCGAGCGCTGCGTCCGCTTCGCCTTCGAGCTGGCCCAGGCGCGACCCCGCCGCCAGCTGACCCTGGTGCACAAGACGAACGTGCTGACCTTCGCCGGAGACCTCTACCAGCGCGTCACCGACGAGGTGGCCGTCGACCATCCCGACGTGGCGGTGTCCTACAACCACGTTGACGCCGCCTGCATCCATCTCGTCCAGGACCCGGGCCGCTACGACGTCATCGTCACCGACAACCTCTTCGGGGACATCCTCACCGATCTCGCCGGGGCCGTCACGGGCGGCATCGGCTTGGCCGCCTCGGCCAACCTGAACCCGGCCCGCACCGGACCGTCGCTGTTCGAACCGGTACACGGCTCCGCCCCCGACATCGCCGGCAAGGGGTTGGCCAACCCCACCGCAGCGGTGCTGTCGGCAGCGATGATGCTGGAGTTCCTGGGGGACGGGGACGCCGCCGCTCGCATCCGCCTTGCGTGCCGCGCTGCGCCCAGCGACGGAACCACAGAACACATAGCCCGAGCCATCGAGGAGGCCCTCTGATGCCCATCACCCCGTCGAAGCTGATCTGGATGGACGGGCAGCTCGTGCCCTGGTCCGACGCCAAGGTGCACCTCCTCACCCACACCCTGCACTACGGCAACGGCGTCTTCGAAGGCATACGGGCCTACGAGACCGACCGCGGTCCGGCGATCTTCCGCCTGACGCCGCACATCGAGCGCCTCTTCGACAGCGCCAAGATCCTGGGGATCGAGATCCCCTTCACCACCGACGAGCTTGTGGAGGCGGCCAAGGAGACGGTGCGGGTCAACGAGCTGCCCGCGTGCTACGTGCGCCCGCTCGTGTACCTGGGCTACGGCGAGATGGGCCTCAACCCGCTCCCCTGCGAGGTGAACGTGGCCATCGCCGTGTGGCCGTGGGGCGCCTACCTGGGCGACGAGGGGATACGCCACGGCGTGAACATGAAGATCTCGAGCTGGGTGCGCCACGACCCGAACTCCATGCCGCCGGCGGCCAAGGGTGTCGGGCACTACATCAACAGCCAGTTGGCCAAGGTCGAGGCGGTGAAGGCCGGCTACGACGAGGCCATCATCCTCAGCCCCGCCGGGCACGTCAGCGAGTGCACCGGCGAGAACATCTTCGTGGTGATGAACGGCGCCATCTACACGCCGCCCGTGGCGGCCGGTGCGTTGAAGGGCATCACCCAGGACTGCATCCGCCAGTTCGCCAAGGACCTCGGCATCCACTACGAGCCCGCCCATCTGCTGCGCAGCGATCTCTACACCGGCGAGGAGGCCTTCCTGTCGGGGACGGCAGCGGAGGTGGTGCCCATCCGCTCGGTCGACGACCGCGACCTGGGCGATCCGGGACCGATCACCCGCCAGATCCAGGAGCGCTACCACGCCGCCGTGAGAGGACAGCTCGACGAGCACAAGGACTGGAATGAGTACGTACACGACTGAGGACGGCACCAACCCGCTCGACGATCCCGTCGACCGCTCCCCGAGCTGGGATCCGGCGTGGCCGGCCGCCGTCGAGATCTTCGACACCACCCTGCGGGACGGGGTGCAGTTCGAGGGGATCTCCGTCAGCGCCGACGACAAGCTCAAGGTGGCCGAGCAGCTCGACGGGCTGGGCGTCCACTACATCGAGGGCGGGTTCCCGGGCGCCAACCCCAAGGACGAGGAGTTCTTCGACCGCGCCCGCAAGGAGCTGCGCCTGGCCAACGCCGAGCTGGTGGCCTTCGGGTCCACCCGCCGTCCTGCCGGCCGGGTGGACGAGGATCCCACGCTGCAGATACTGGCCGGATGCGGTGTGGGCACCGTGTGCATCGTGGGCAAGTCCTGGGACTACCACGTGACACACGCCCTGCGGACCACGCCGGGCGAGGCGGTGGCCATGGTGAGGGACTCCGTGGAGTTCCTGTCGGCCCAGGGGTTGCGCGTCTTCTTCGACGCCGAACACTTCTTCGACGGCTACAAGCGCAACCCGGAGTTCACGCTGCGGGTGCTGGAGGCGGCGGCCGTGGCCGGTGCCGAGACCCTGGTGCTGTGCGACACCAACGGGGGTTCGCTGCCCCACGAGGTCGAGCCCGTAGTCACCGATGTGGTGGCGCACTTCGCCGGCCTCACCATCGGCATGCACACACAGAACGACACCGGCTGCGCCACCGCCAACGCCGTTGCCGGGGTCAGAGCCGGCGCCACCCACGTCCAGGTCACCATGAACGGCTACGGCGAGCGCACCGGCAACTGCGACCTCACCGCCCTGGTGCCCAACCTCACCCTCAAGATGGGCATCGACACACTGCCCCCGGACAAGCTGTCCCAGCTCAGCGCGGTGAGCCACCACGTGGCCGAGCTGATGAACATGCCCCTGCTGCACGAGCAGCCCTACGTGGGCACCTCGGCCTTCGCCCACAAGGCGGGCCTGCACACCAGCGCCCTGGCTCGCCGTCCCGACAGCTACGAGCACATCGACCCGGGCGCCGTGGGCAACCACACCCGCTACCTGATGGGTGACCTCTCCGGCCGGGCCTCCGTGGACCTCAAGGCCAGGGAGTACGGAGTCGAGCTCGACGGCGCCTCCGCCGGCGAGGTGGTCGACACCCTCAAGCGCCTCGAGCACGAGGGCTACCACTTCGAGGTGGCCGACGCCTCCCTCGAGCTGCTCATGCGACGGGCGTCGGGATGGGAGCCCGACTTCTTCGACGTCGAGAGCTTCCGGGTGATGACCGATCGCGGCCGTGACGGGCGATTCGACAACGAGGCCACCGTGAAGGTGAAGGTCGGAGACCGCCGGGTGGTGGCCGTGGGCGAGGGCGACGGCCCCGTCAACTCCCTGGACATGGCGCTGCGGGAAGCCATCGGGCCCGACTACCCGGTGCTGGAGCGCATCCACCTCACCGACTACAAGGTGCGGGTCCTGGACACAGCCCGGGGAACGGCGGCCGTGACCCGGGTCCTCATCGACAGCACCGACGGCGAGCGGTCCTGGACCACCATCGGCGTCAGCGAGAACATCATCGAGGCCTCCTGGCTGGCCCTGTGGGACTCGCTGGTGTTCGGTCTGATCCACTCGAGCTGAGGTCGGGGGGGAGCCCGCCTACAGCTCGACCTGGGTGCCGAGGGTGATGGTGCGTTCGGCGGGCAGCCCGAAGTGGTTCGCGGCCGGGGTGGCGTTGCGGCTGGCGGTGGCGAAGAGGTGCTCCCGCCACGGGGCCATCCCCGGGCGCCGCGTGACCACCAGTGCCTCCGAGCCCAGGAAGTAGCTCGCCCGGTCGGGGTCGAAGCCGAGCTTGGCTGCCCGTCCCTCGGTCAGGCCCTTGGGCACGTCGGGGCCTTCCATGAACCCGAAGTGCAACGTCACGGCGGTGATGCCGCTCCCGTGCTCGGTGATGTCGGCCCGTTCGGCGGGGAGAACCCGCGGCGTGTCGGACGTGAGCACCGACACGACCGTGACCTTCTCGTGCAGGACCTCGTTGTGTCGCAGGTTGGCGATCAGCGCCGGCGGGGTCATGCCTGCCCTGGAGTAGAGGTACACGGCCGAGCCGGGCACGCGCACCAGCCGTTTGTCGTGGGCCAGTCGCTCGAGGTACTCCGCCAGCGGGACCTCGTCGGCGCGCAGGCGCTCACCCACCAGGCGGCGCCCGGTCCGCCACGTGGTCATCAGGGTGAACACGGCGGCGCCCACCACGAGAGGGAACCACCCGCCAGCCGGGATCTTGTAGAGGTTGGCGCCGAAGAACGCGACGTCGATCAAGCCGAAGGCACTGCACAAAGCCAGGGCCGGTGCCAGCCGCCACCCGAACCGCCCTCGCAGGACGGCGTACAGCAGCACGGTCGTGATGACCATCGTCGTGGTGACCGCCACCCCGTAGGCGTTGGCCAGGGAGGTGGAGGTCTGGAAGCCCAGCACGAGACCGACACAGGCCACCATCAGCGCCCAGTTCACGGCCGGCACGTAGGTCTGCCCGATCTCCTGAGCCGAGGTGTGGATGACGCGCACTCTCGGGCTGTATCCGAGCTGCACCGCTTGGCGGGTCAGGGAGAAGGCGCCCGAGATGAGCGCCTGGGAGGCGATGACGGTGGCGGCGGTGGCGAGCACCACCAATGGCAGGACGGCGGCCGAAGGCACCAGGCGGTAGAAGGGGTTGTCGATGGCCCCCGGATCGGCCAGCAGCAGGGCACCCTGCCCGAAGTAGTTCAGCATCAGGGCCGGCAGCACCATCACGAACCAGGCGAGCTGGATCGGTCTGCGACCGAAGTGACCCATGTCCGCGTAGAGGGCCTCGCCGCCCGTCACCACCAGGAACACCGAGCCGAGCGCCCTGAAGCCGGTGACGCCGTTGTCGGCGAAGAAGCTCACCCCGTGGACGGGGTTGATCGCCTCCAGCACGCCGGGCTGATCGATCACGCTCATCACGCCCATCAACGCGATGACCCCGAACCACACGATCATCACCGGTCCGAAGACCCGCCCCAACGATCCCGTGCCGTGGCGTTGCACGGCGAACAGGCCCACCAGGATGGCGATGGCGATCGGCACAACCCAGTCGTCGAAGGCCGATACCGCCACCTCCGTGCCCTCGACGGCCGACAGGACGGAGATGGCTGGTGTGATCATGCCGTCGCCGTAGAGCAGCGCCGTACCGAACAGGCCTACCAGCACCAGGACGGAGGCGCGATGGCGCCGTGCCGCCGGGATCAGGGAGGTGAGGGCCAGGATGCCGCCCTCGCCCTGGTTGTCGGCGCGCATGACCACGGCCAGGTACTTGATGCTGATCACGATGACGAGGGACCAGAAGACGAGCGAGACGATCCCCAGCACGTTCTGTTCGTTCACGGCCAGCTCGTGGCCCTCACCCAGGAAGGACTCCCGCATGGCGTACAGCGGGCTCGTGCCGATGTCACCGAACACCACGCCCATGGCGACCACCGACAGCGTGGGAAGGCCCGTGCTGTTCGCACGCCGTCGGGTCCTCGCGGCGTCAGCGGGGGCCGTCATCGACCTGACCATCCCCGCCGGGTTGGCAGCGAGGGCCCCCGATGTGGGGCCACGGCTGCCGGCCTGGGCGTGGGGGCAGTGACGATGCGGCCAATACTGGCCGACGCCGACGGCCACGAGTGCCACCTACGATCTCGGCGACCTCGGCCGGTGACGACCCGGCCAGCGATAGGATCGGCGCCCCATGGCCGCACCGGGATACGTGCCCACCGAGCCGCTGGCGACGGTCCGCTCCTACCAGTCGCCCGACCACGTGCCCGACCCGTGGCTGGCCGACCGGCCCGGCGACCTCGGCCCGTACCAGCCCATGGCGAAAGGGCTCGGCTACCAGGGCCCCGACCTGGGATACGTGCTGACCCTGGTGGACCGCTTCGACGACCGGATCTCACTGGCCCCCGGGGAGCGTCGTGACGACTGTGACGCCGGTTGCACCGCGGTGGCGATGAAGCGGGCATCCCTGTTCGGCCGGGCGCCGGTCATCGGCGATCTCGAGATGGGCTACCGGGTGTGGGGCTTCCTGGACGAGGCCCCGACCGAGCTGGTGGAGCTGCGAGCCGAGATGTTCCAGGGAGTGGCCCAGGCACACAACTACGTCCGGCGCCGGCGCATCGCCGATGCCGTGCCCGCCGCCACGCTGGCCACGTCACCGGCGGAGGTGGCGGCGGCCCACCGGCGTGACTGGCGGTCCCTGCTGGACCTGGGTTGATCGGGCGTTGAGCGTTCGGCCCGAGGAGAGCCACGAGCCCGAGCCCGGCTTGCGACAGGTGTTCCGGCGATCGTGCACCGACGTGGCCGCCCGCATGCGGCTGCCGTCATGGGAGCAGCTCCGCTGGGAGATGCCGGCACCACTGGGCGAGTACACGGTCGGCGACCTGCTCGAGGCCTGGACAGCCCGGCACCTGGCGGTGGCAGCCGCCTTCGGGGCGAGCCCGCCGCGGCGCGACGAGCTACCCGAGGGTCCGACCGAGGCCGTCGTCGAGGCCATTCGGGTGGCCCTCCGAGCTATGCCGCCCGACGCCATCCCGCCCGAGGCGGCGCCAGACGTCCACCTGGCGGTGGCCGAGGCCGTGGTGCTGGGTTGGGACCTGCAGCGGGCCATCGGTGCCGGCGCCGGCCCCGATCCGCGGCTGGTGGAGGCGGCGATGGGCTGGCTCGACGAGCTCGAGGGCAAGGTGTGGCCGGGCCTGACCCCCACCGGGTCGGGCCCGCTGGCGGGGGCCACCGACCTGCTGCTGGCCAGCTGCGGCCGGCCGGCGGGAGCGTGGGCCGGGTGAGCGCAGCCGACCGCGCCTGGCTGCGGCTCCACCGCGTGGCCCTGGCCGAGTTCGATCTGCGCGTGCGCCAGATCCCGCCTGACCACTGGGCTGCCTCCACTCCGTGCGAGGAGTGGGACGTCTACGACCTGGTCCGTCACAACACTGCGGAGAACCGCTGGGCGACCGCGCTGCTGGCCGGAGCGGTCGGTGACGACGGCGATCACGCTGACGGCGAGATGGGTGACGGCGGAACCGACCCCACCGATGCCTGGGAGGAGAGCAGGCTCGAGTCACTCGCCGCCTTCAAGGGTTGCGATCTCGATGCGCAGGTGGAGCTGTCGCAGGGGTCCAGGTCGGTGCTCGACGTCCTCGTCGAACGCGTCACCGAGCTGACCGTGCACTCGTGGGACCTGGCCAGGGGGATAGGGGCGGACGAAACCCTGGACGACGAGCTGGTCGGCGCCGTGTGGGCGCATTGGTGGCCCCGCCGGGAGGTGCTGGCCCGGCAGGCCGGACTCCTCGAACCTGCTCTCGACCCCCCACTCGATGCCGACCTGCAGACCCGCTTGCTGGCGCTGTTCGGTCGCGAGGCATGAGCCGTCCCCTGCCGCCGCCGTCGTCAGGTGCGGCGAGCCTGCTGGCCGTCGCCCGGTGGCGGTGATCGACCGCCGTCCCACCACGTTGGACCGCGACGTGGACACGACGCCGCGCCCCCGCGGGCCGGGCCGACCGATCCTGATCGCCCTAGGCGAAGGCGGCCACACCACCGAGCTGCTCGGGCTCGTCGACCGGCTCGACGCCGCCCACAACCTGCACTACGTGGTTCCTGCCCAGGATCCGCTGTCCGCCGACCGGATCCGCAGATCCGGACCCGTCCACCGGCTACCCAGGCCGCGGGCCAAGGACTCCGGCACCGTCTCCGCCATCTTGGCCACGCTGCGGGCCGCCCTCGGCGCGCTGCGGCTGGCGGCCAGGCTGCGGCCGGCGGCGGTCATCACCACCGGGCCCGCCATCGCCGTGCCGGTGGCGCTGGCTGCCCGGCTGGTCGGAGCCGAGATCATCTTCGTGGAGACGGTGTCGCGGGTGACCAGCCTGTCGGGCACGGGGCGCATCATGGCCCGCATCGCCGACCACTACTTCGTGCAGTGGCCCCAGCTCACCGGCCAGGTGCCAGGCGCCGTCTACCGGGGCCGCTTGCTGTGAGCGGGACGGCGGTTGGTGGGTGGGGGACCGGCCCGCCCATCGACTTCCTCCTCGTGACCACCGGCACCACCGGATTCGACGACCTGGTGGTGGCGGCCGAGGCGGTCACCACCCGGCTCGACGTGCGCGACGGCCTCATCCAGTTCGGCGAGGGGAGCCGCATCCCCACCGGACTCCCCGCCCTGCGCCACGTCCCGGCCCTGGACCCCTACTACGAGAAGGCGTCGGTCGTGGTCGCCCACGGCGGCGCGGGCACCGCCATGGAGGTGCTGCGCCGGGGTCTGCCCCTGGTGGCCGCCGCCAACGGCGACCGCTACGACGGCCACCAAGAGGACCTGCTGTCCGCCCTCGACGCCGCTGGCCACCTCGTGTGGTGCCGAGACCTCGATCGCCTCGACCACGCCATCGTGAGAGCGCTGACCGTCCCACTGCGGCCACTCCCACCGGAGCGGTGCTCGATCCCCGCCGACGTGGAGCGCATCCTGGCCACCCTCCCTGCCCGGCGTCGCCTCCGCTGGCCGTGGCGCGGCCGTTGACCGGCAGCACCCCCCACGACCTGGGATGCGGCCCCAACCGGCTCCTGGTCCTGGGTTGGGTCGCCCATCACACCCGCAACGAGGGTCTTGCCGCCGAGCTGGGTGGGGCCACCGCGTACGTGGTGTGGGGTCGGCGCGGGAGCCCGGCCCTGGCCGTGTTGCGCTACATGGTGCAGTTCGGTCTCACCGTGCGGGAGCTGTTCCGGCGTCGCCCGGTGCGGCTGGTGGCCATGGTGCCGCCCTTCCCTGCTCTGGCCGCCTGCCTGGCCTACGCCAAGCTCACCGGCACACGACTGGTCGGCGACGTGCACACCTATCCGCTGGTGGCGCGCACCTGGCGCCCCTTCCTGGGGTTGACCGCCTGGATGCTGCGCCAGGGGCAGGGCGCGGTCGTCACCAACGAGGCCAACGCCGCCGTGCTGCGTAGGCGAGGGGTGTCCACCCTGGTCCTCGACGACACCCCGAGGCTGGCCGCCGGCCGGGAGGACCCGCCCGCCGCGGACCTGCGCGTGGTCGTCTCAGCCAGCTTCGACCCCGACGAGCCCATCGACGCCATAGTCGCTGCCGCTCGATTGCGTCCCGCCGCTCAGGTGGTGATCACCGGGCACGACCAGACCGGCCGGATCGGTGGCCTCGAGATCCCGGCCAACGTCACCCTGACCGGCTACCTGCCACGCGCCGACTACGAGGCGCTGCTGGCCACCGCCACCGTGGTCACCACCCTGACGACGCTGGACGACTGCATGCAGCAGGCGGGCTACGAGGCCATGGCATGGGGTCGCCCACTCGTCACCTCCGACACCCACGAGCTGCGCGACTACTTCGGGTCGGCCGCCGTCTACGTGGACAGCAGCGCCGAGGGGATCGCCGCCGGCTGGGACCGTGCTGCCGCCGGCGCTGCCGAGCTGCACAGATCCATGGTCGACCTGGG
>Ga0299914_10001509_pt1 | contig 15433 bp, 10 predicted proteins | sample RVTome_10_FD_201361 | JGI IMG/M metagenome (GOLD analysis project Ga0299914, IMG submission 201361) | Soil microbial communities from uranium-contaminated site in the Upper Colorado River Basin, Wyoming, United States - RVT153D57 (version 2) ...
CGACGTCACCGCGGGCCTGGCCGACCTCGGGATCAACCTCGAGGACTCGAGCATGACCTTGCTGAGGGGCCACTTCGCGATGACCCTGGTCTGCGCGGGTGACGTGCCGCTCGGTCAGGTCGAACGAGCCCTGGCGCCGCTCGCAGCCGATGGCTCGCTGCTGGTGACAGTCCGCTCGGTGCCGGCCGAAGCCGTTTCGAAGGCGTCAGGAAACCCCTACCTGCTCACCGTGCACGGCGGCGACCGACCGGGCATCGTCTCCGCGGTCACCCGGGTCCTGGCCGACTCCGGCGGGAACATCATCGACCTGACGACGCGACTGACCGGCGACATGTACCTGCTCGTGGCCGAGGTCGACCTGCCGGTGTCCGTGGACACGGACGCCCTCGCCGGCCGCCTCGCGGCGACCGGTGCCGACCTCGGCGTCCGGGTCACGCTGAGCCGCCAGGAGACCGACCTGCTGTGACCCTGCTCGGTTGGAGCGAGCACGACCTGGGCGTACCCGGACGGGTCCTGCCCGTGGTGACTGCTTCCGATCCTGTCCTGTCGGCGGCGTCGGAGCGGGTCGACGCAGCCGACCCCAAGGTCACCCAGCTCGCCGCCGACCTGGTCGCCACGATGCGCGTGTCACCGGGCTGCCTTGGCCTGGCCGCGCCCCAGATCGGAGTCGGGTGGCACGTGTTCTGCGTGGACGTCGGCGGACACGCCAAGGCTCGCACCACCCACGGCACGTTCGCCCTCTGCAACGCCGAGGTGATCGAGGCGACCAGGTGGGAGAAGGCACGGGAAGGCTGCATGTCGGTGCCTGACCTGACCGGCGACGTCAAGCGGGCCACCCGACTGGTCGTCGCCGGTGAGCTGGCCGGGTCGACGGAGCACGTCGTCGTCGAGACCGACGCCTTCGAGGCCCGAGCTCTCCAGCACGAGATCGACCACTGTGAGGGCCTGCTCTTCCTCGACCGTGTGGCCGGTGCGCACGCCGTCTTCCGGCGTCGCGTCTATCGATGAACAGCCCGTACGCTGGCGCTGCGGCCCCCGTAGCCCAACCGGCAGAGGCGGCGGACTTAAAATCCGCGCAGTGTGCGTTCGAGTCGCACCGGGGGCACTGTCCGGAGTTGCGGACATTCTGACTGAATGATACCTATTTGAACTGGTGTGGCATGATTCGTGCCAAAAACCCTCACAAAGAGTCATGCATGCCAAGGGCGATGGCCAGCAAGCATAGGGCCCGCAGAAGTCTTCGCGATGGTGCTTGACGTACACAATCGCATCAAGGTCGTCCCGATCTGGCGGGTGCGCACCGGGGGCACCTCGGAACGGCGGACTGCTTCCTGTCCGGACGCACCGCTGCCGCCACATTACGGACGCCGGCACCCTATCTCGCCCGGCCAGCCAGCGGGCGTTGGGCAGCAACCAGCGACGGGGTTGCCACGGCGTAGTCTGAGTTCGTTCGGTTCCCCACGTGGGGAGAACGAGATGGAGGACGAAGCACGGCCGACACCCGGCGCGGCGTCCGGCTCGCCGTCGACGAGCGACGACCTCGCGTCGCATCTCACCCGTCGTGTGCTCCTTGGCTCGACCGCCGCCGGCATCGGCGCCGCCGCGTTCGGCGGTGCCGCGGTCGGGCGCGGCGCGCGGACCGCTCCCGCGACCGTCAGCGTCTCCGGTACGCAATGGGGCGTGAGCACCGCCCACATCGGAGCGACCGAGGGCAACGTCCGCTTCGACGTGGCCGATCTCCAGGACGCGGGCATCAATACCTACCGCATCTACGGCGGCATGTCCCGCTGGGAGTGGCAGGACGACGACGGGGTCTATGGCACGCCGACGATCGACGAGATCAAGGCCGATGCAAACGTCATCGACTGGACCTGGTGGGACAACGCCATGACGACCCCACCGAACGGGAGCGACTACTGGTGGTCGGGGGACGGGGGACTCTGGCAGGGCAACGCGCGGACGATCTTCGCAGGGCTGAAGGCCACCGGGATCCGCCCAGTGCTCACGATTCGCAACCGCGACAACAATGGCAACCCGCCCTGGTCGCCCAACCCGCCCGTTACCGCCGCGGACTGGAACGAGTGGTGGGAGCACGTCTTCGCCACCGTCTACTGGCTCAACGTCCGCAACGACTACCGCGTGGACGACTTCGAGGTCCACAACGAGCCGAACAACCGCGGGCAGGGATGGGGTGGGACCGAGGCCGACTATTTCGAGCTTGTCCGCTACACGCATGATGCGATCGCCACCGTCTTCAGCACCTATTTGCCGGGCCGCGCCTACCACGTCTACGCGCCGGTCACATCGGGCGGCTCGAGCTGGCCGCTCGATGCCCTCCAGCAGGTCCCGGCCTTCTTCGACTCGGTGGATGTCCACAGCTACAGCTCGGACATCACTGACTATGTGCGCATGGTGCACGCCTGGATGGACAGCACCTCGCACGCCAGCTACCCACTGTGGCTGAGCGAGTGGTCGACCTACCTGGACCGATATCACATGGCTTCGACCGCGATAGGCCGGGTGGTGAACAATCTCATCCGCGGCTCGCGGCCCGGCGCGGACCATGTCGACGGAAGCCACCTCTTCACCTTCTACGACTGGGACGGTTTCCACGGAGGCTTCCAGAACTTCCAGGGCCTCGTCGCGGCTGATGGGACCAAGAGGATGAGCTACTACGCCTTCCGGCTTGCCGTGCGCGCACTCCAGGGCGAGCGGCCGACACACGAGAGCAGGACGAGCACCGACAACCTGCTCGCGATCACGACCGAGGACGCCGCGGGCAGCCTCTACCTGCTCGTGGCGAACAGCGCGGCCAGAACCCCCTACGCGGTCGACGCCGACCTCTCCGCGCTCCGGACGACTGGGACAGGGACGATGTGGCAGTTCGATGCCACCCATCAAGACCTCATTGTCGCGACTCCGGCGCTCGCCGACGGCCATGTGGCGTTTGAGATTCCGGGCACCGCAGCCGTACTACTGAAGTTCTAACGCAAGCCGCCTGTCGGCGTCAGATGTCACCGAGCCGGTCGTCCACGAGCCGGTTTCGTGATCGCATGTCGTTGCGAGTCCGGGCTGGAGTGGAACGGCTTGGGTCCGCGGCCGGGCGACTCGTACCAGCGGTCCACCGGTCACCCGAGGCGGGCACCTCGTGGCGGTGGTTCAAGTCCCGCCCGGCCCAGGGACATACCGCCTGAACAGGGTCAACGTGCGGCCCGGCCCGCGGCGGACGGTCTGGCGCCACGGATCGAGACGGACTGGGTGTTCCACTCCTCGCCACGCGAAGCAGGTAGAGGTCACAGCTGTCGCTACGCTGCGGCCCCTAGAATCCGCGCAGTGTGGGTTCGAGTCCCCGGGGGCACACCGCTGACCTACGGATATGCCCCACCATGTGCCGACAAGATCAGCGGCGTGGCATCGTGGCAAGGGCGAACGTCGGGCAAGCAGAGGGCACGCGAAAGGGTAGACAAGTTGTCAAGACGGAGGGCCCAATGACAACAGCCACACCCGCGCCCGGTTCACCCACCTGGATGCGCCCGCTCGGCAGCACGGGACTGCAGGTCTCCGCGGTGTGCGCCGGGGGAAGCCCGCTCGGCAGTATGCCGAGGCTGTACGGTCGCGACGTCAGTGCGGACGAGGGCGTCGCCACCGCGCATGCGGTGCTGCAGAGTCCGATTCGCTTCATCGACACGTCCAACGGGTACAGCGACGGCGAGAGCGAGCGGCGCATCGGCGAGGCGATCGCGGCGTCAGGAGGCCTTCCGGACAGATTCGTCGTCGCGACAAAGGTCGACGCCCGCGGCCGCGACTACTCGGGAGACCGGGTCCGTGCGTCTGTCGCGGAGAGCCGGGAGCGTCTTGGGCTGGACTACCTGCCGTTGGTGCACCTTCACGATCCCGAGGACTTCGACTTCGACGAGATCGTTGCACCGGGCGGGGCGGTCGATGCGCTCGTCGGGCTCAAGGAGGCGGGTGAGGTCGGCTCGATCGGCCTCGCCGGAGGCCGCGTCCAGGAGATGGCGCGATACCTGGCACTGGGGGTATTCGACGTGCTGCTGGTCCACAACCGTTGGACGCTTGTGGACCGCAGCGCTGGAGCCCTCATCGCCGAGGCCGTTTACCGCGGCATGGGGGTCCTCAACGCCGCGGTGTACGGAGGCGGCATCCTGGCGAATCAGGGCGGCGGGCCGACCACTTACGGCTACCGGCCGGCGCCGCCGGAGATCCTCGAGGCAATCGCCGCGATGCGCCGCGCATGCACCGAGCACGGCACAGACCTCACGACGGCCGCCTTGCAGTTCTCTCTGCGCGACGCCCGGCTCTCCTCGACCGTCGTCGGCATGAGCCGCCCCGAGCGCGTCGAAGACACGGTCGCGGCTGCTTCCCGACCCGTTCCCGGAGGACTCTGGGGCCAGCTCGAGTCCCTGCTGCCTCCGGAGCATCTCTGGCTCGACGCACCGTTGAAGCGCTGACGCTCATCAAGTCCGAACACACCCCGCCCCGGTCCCGAACGCCCGCAGCTCACGTGCCTGTGTACCACCGGACGCAGACCGCCTCTCGTACGACCCTCGCACTCGAGCCAGCCGCTCGTGCTGTCGGCGACGCCGCGTTCGTTCATCAGGCTCGTCGGGAGGTCGAGCCCGGCGAACCGTCCGGCGACGACCACTTAGCCCAGAGTCGTCGTCATCCGGCCCGCGACGGGTGCGCCGATCAGGTAACCGATGCCTTGAGGGCAGATGGAGTCCGCTGCGCGGCAACGACGGCGGAGGTGGCGCCGAGGTTCAGTAAGCTCCTCGCCCGGATGGTCTGGCCTCAGCGTTCGGGCGCCGGCGCAGGGACCCACGCGCGACGACCCTGTCCGCCCCCGGGCGGAGGTCACAGATCGGTCACGCTCTGGGCGAGCTCGCCAGAAAGCACTTGACTACGCTGTCATCTCGATGACAGCGTAGTCATTGGAGAGGGCGGCCATGCTTCTGGACCCGGATCGCTCTGCGGCGAGGCCCGTGATGACCGACGTCGCACGCCTCGCCGGGGTCTCGCAGAAAACCGTCTCGCGGGTCATCAACAACGCTCCCAACGTCAGTGCGGAAGTTCGTGATCGGGTCGTCGCCGCCGTCGAGGCCCTCGACTACCGACGCAACTCGGCGGCCCGTGCCCTCGTCACCCAGCGCACCCACGTGATTGGGATCGTCACCCCCGGGACAGCGCTCTACGGACCATCCGCCCAGCTCTTCGGCGTGGAGCGGGCCGCGTGGCAGGCCGGGTACTCCGTGGTGATCGTGTCCACGGCCGACAGCTCGGGTGAGGAGCTCAGGCGCGCTATCGACAGGGTCGTCGACCACGGTGTCGACGGGGTCGTGCTCGCCGCCCCCATCACCGCAGAAGGGCTGGCCTCGGACGTCTTCCGCGGCGTCCCGACGATCAGCGTCGGTGATCCGGTGACCGGAGACTTCGGATGCCCCGCCGTCATCGCCGACCAGCAAAGCGGTGGTCTGCAGGCCACCGAGCACCTGCTGTCCCTCGGCCACCCCACGGTTTGGCACGTTGCCGGGCCGGTGTCCTGGTACGCGGCGAATGCCCGCATCGAGGGGTGGCGCGAGGCTCTGTACCGCGCGGGAGCCCCCGTCCACGAGCCCCTGGCTGGGGACTGGACCGCCCGTGCCGGCTACCAGGCCGGTCTCGAGCTGGCCGAGAGACTCGACGTGACGGCGGTTTTCGCCGCGAACGACCAGATGTCGACCGGCCTCATGCGGGCCTTCAAGGAGAAGGGTCGGCAGATCCCTGAGGACGTCTCGATCGTCGGTTTCGACGACGCGCCTGATTCCGAGTTCCTCATGGTGCCCCTGACCACCGTTCGTCAGGACTTCACCGCGATCACACACCGTGCGGTGACCGAGCTCGTGCACGCAATTGCAGGAGAGGAGTTCAACCGAGGGGTTACGCGGATCCCCGTCGACCTCGTGATCCGAGCAAGCTCGGGTCCCGCGCCGACACCGATCAGCGTGGGCTAGGTATCCGGCGCACCGCAGCGCCGTGACGGGCCGCTACCAGAACGACATTCAGCATCACACCGACAAGGAAGTTGGTATCGAGATGCATCGACTCACCACGCGGCAGTCGCGCGCACTTGCGGTGACAGCCACCGCCGGCGCGCTCATCCTGGCCGGCTGCGCTGACGACCAGGAGGAGGGCGGCACGGACGCCCCCGATTCTGATCAGATCACCCAGGAAGACATCGACGCAGCGATGACCACCGAGACGAACCTCACCTTCTGGACCTGGGTGCCCGACATCCAGAACCAGGTGGACCTGTTCGAGGCCGAATACCCGGCCATCGATGTCGAGGTCGTCAACGTGGGTCAGGGCGCCCCGCACTACCAGAAGCTCCGGACAGCCCTCGAGTCGGGCACGGGTGCCCCCGACGTGGTGCAGATCGAGTTCCAGCACCTGCCGTCCTTCCGGCTCGGTGACCACCTGCTCGACCTCGCCCCCTACGGCGTGGGCGACATCGCGGGCGACTACGCCGAGTGGATCTGGTCGCAGGTCTCCGAGGGGGATGCCGTTTACGCCGTCCCGCAGGACACCGGGCCGATGGGCAACCTCTACCGAGAGGACCTGCTCGGCGAGGCCGGCATCGACGTGCCCACCACCTGGGAGGACTTCGGCGAGGCTGCCCGCACCTACCGGGAGGCCAACCCGGACTCCTACCTGGCGAACATGCCGGGCAACGACCCCGGCCAGTTCGTCGGGTTGCTGTGGCAGGCAGGCGCTCGGCCCTTCGGCTACGACGGCGCCGAGACCGTGACGATCGCCCTGGACACCACAGAGGTGGCCACGGTGATCGACTTCTGGAACCCCCTCGTTCAGGACGACGTGATCGGGGTCGACCCCGACTTCACTGACCAGTGGTACCAGGGTCTGGCCAACGGCCGGTACGCATCGTGGCAGACCGCCGCGTGGGGGCCGGTGTTCCTCCAGGGCACGGCCGGTGACACCAGCGGGCTCTGGCGCGCAGCGCCCCTGCCGCAGTGGGAGGGCGCGGAGGCCGCCGGCAACTGGGGCGGTTCGACCGACGCGGTGGTGGAGACGACGGCCAACCCGATCGCTGCGGCGCAGCTAGCGCTCTGGATCAACACCGAGCAGGAGCCTGCGCTGAAGTTCGCCACCGAACAATTCCTGTTCCCGGCCTCGCAGAAGATCCTCGAGGACAGCGCGTTCCTAGAGCAGGAGGCCGAATTCTACGGCGGACAGCAGGTCAACAAGGAGTTCGCCGACATCTCCGCGAGCGTCGTGCCGGACTTCGGCTGGCTCCCGTTCATGGACTTCGCCTACTCGTCCTTCAACGAGACGCTGGGCAAGGCATTCGCCGAGCGGACCGACCTGAATGATGGTCTGATCGCCTGGGAGAGCGAGCTCGAGGACTACGCGACTGCTCAGGGCTTCACCGTCGAGTGATCCCGTGGGCGGGGTCGGTCATGAGCCGACCCCGCCCACTCTGAGCCCTGAGGGGAGGTGCACGACGGTGGCCACAGCTGCCACGGTTCCACCGTCAGCTGACCCAGCCGCGAGATCGCGTCGCGGTACTGGACTCAAGCGCCGGCAGGCTATCGCCGCGTACTGCTTCGTCGCGCCGTTCTTCCTTGTGTTCCTCTCGATGCTCGTGATGCCGCTGTTCTACTCGGGCTTCCTGTCGTTCTTCCGGGAGCAGCTCGTGGGCGGCACGGTTTTCACCGGGGTGGGCAACTACGTGCGCGCTCTGCAGGACGAGGTGTTCCTCGGCGGCGTGCTGCGGATGGTGCGGTTCCTGGTCATCCAGGTACCCATCATGCTCGGGCTGGCGCTGGTGTTCGCGCTCGCCCTCGACAGCGGTCGGCTGCGTCTGCACCGCTTCATCCGGCTGAGCATATTCGTCCCCTACGCAGTGCCTGGAGTGATCGCCGCCCTGATGTGGGGATACCTGTACGGCCCGGACTTCGGTCCGTTCGGGCAGGGGGCCAGGGCCATCGGCCTGCCCACGCCGCAGTTCCTCAGCAGCGAGTGGATGCTCGGCTCGATCATGAACATCGTCACCTGGAGCTTCGTGGGTTACAACATGATCATCCTCTACGCGGCTCTGCGGTCCATGCCGACGGAGCTCTACGAGGCGGCCCGGGTCGACGGGGCCGGTGAGTTCCGGGTGGCGTGGTCGATCAAGATCCCGGCGATCAAGCCGGCCCTGCTGCTCACCACGATCTTCTCGGTGATCGGGACCTTCCAGCTCTTCAACGAGCCGAACCTGCTGCGGATCCTCGCGCCCAACGTCATCGGTGTGGGCTACACACCCAACCTCTACGCCTACAACCTCGCGTTCATCAACCAGGAGATCAACTACGCCGCCGCGATCGCCTTCCTCCTCGGGTTCGTGATCATGATCGTGTCATACGTGGTCCAGCTGGGCGCCCTGCGAAGGGAGCGCCGTTCATGACCTCGCAACCCTTGGCCGCTCGCCCGGGCGCAGGCATCCTTCCCGGTGCTTCCTCCATCACGGACGAGCCGAGCCGCCGCAAGGGAAAGCGCCGACCGGTCGGTGGTAGGCGGAGCACTGTCCTCACGATCGCGCTGATCGCCTGCGCCGCGTACTTCCTCCTGCCCTTGGTCTGGCTCGTCATCGCCTCGACCAAGTCGAACTCGGACTTGTTCTCGACCTTCGGCTTGTGGTTCGCCGACTTCCACCTCCTCGAGAACGTCCAGGACGTCTTCACCTTCCAGAGCGGGATCTATGCTTCGTGGTTGCGCAACACGATCTTGTACGCCGTGGTGAGCGGGGTGGGGGCCGCGGCTCTCGCCACGGCAGCCGGGTACGCCTTCGCGAAGCTGTATTTCCCCGGTGGCAACGCCCTCTTCGCGATCGTCCTGGGCGCCATCATGGTTCCGCTGACGGCGCTTGCCGTCCCGACGTACCTGTTGTTCTCCAAGGTCGGTCTGACCGACACCCCGTGGGCGATCATCCTGCCTTCCCTGGTCAGTCCGTTCGGTGTCTATCTGATGCGCGTCTACGCGGCAGGGGCGATCCCTGACTCCCTGCTCGAGGCGGCGCGCGTCGACGGGGCCAGCGAGGCCCGCATCTTCTTCAGTGTCGTGCTGCGACTGCTCGCACCGGGGTTCGTCACGGTGCTGCTGTTCGCCCTCGTGGCGACGTGGAACAACTACTTCCTGCCCCTGATCATGCTCAACAGCCCGGAGTACTTCCCGCTCACGGTGGGGCTCGCGCAGTGGCAGGCCACTTCGGCCGCCGGTTCGGGCTCCCAGGCCCTGTTCTCGATGGTGATCACCGGCTCGCTGGTGTCCATCATCCCGCTCGTCGTCGCGTTCCTGTTCCTGCAGCGATACTGGCAGTCGGGGCTCGCAACGGGCGGCGTGAAGCACTGACGACCTCGTGCGCGAATTGAAAGGACCGCGGCCGATCATGCGCCAGCTTCCCCAGCCCGTCCTCTTCGGCGCTGCGTACTACCACGAGTACCAGCCCTTTCCCCGGCTCGAGAAGGACCTCGACCTCATGGCCGCAGCTGGCTTCTCGGTCATCCGGGTGGGTGAGTCGACCTGGTCGACCTGGGAGCCCGAGGACGGCGTCTTCGACCTGGAGTGGTTGGCCCCCGTCCTGGACGGTGCCTACGAGCGAGGCATCCACGTCGTCCTGGGCACCCCCACTTATGCGGTGCCACCGTGGCTGGCGCGCAGGTACCCCGAGATCGCCGGGGAGCGGGGCACCGGGCAGCGCATCCCGTGGGGGGCTCGCCAGGAGGCGGACTTCACGCATCCGGCGTATCTCTTCCACGCCGAGCGCGTCATCCGGGCCGTCGTCGGGCTGTACGCGGACCACCGTGCGGTGATCGGCGTGCAGGTCGACAACGAACCGGGTCTCGAGCTGCTGCACAACAGGGGGATCTTCGAGTCCTTCGTCGACCACCTGCGGCACATCTACGGTGACGTCGAGACGCTGAACCGCGAGTGGGGGCTGACCTACTGGTCGCACCGGCTGTCCACCTGGGCCGACCTGTGGACCCCGGACGGCAACGCCCAACCGCAGTACGACTTGGCCTGGCGGCGGTTCCAGGCGCGGCTCACCACCGACTTCATCAGCTGGCAGGCCGGCATCGTTCGGGAGATCGCGCGGCCCGACCAGTTCGTCACCACCTGCATCGCCTACAGCCGTCCGGCCGTCGACGACCGCGCCCTCACCGCTTCGCTGGACGTCACCGCCGGCAACCCGTATTACGCGATGCAGGACTCCCTGGCCCTGCCCGACCAGAGCGTCGCGGCGCAGGGATGGACGACCTCGGGGACCTGGAGCATCCTCCAGAGCGCCGACCGGATGTACTCCTCCCGCCAGGAACCGTTCCTGGTCACCGAGACGAACGCCGGCGCCATCGGCGGGTCCGCGATGAACTTCCCGGCCTACGACGGGCAGTGGCGCCAGGTGGCCTGGGCCATGGTCGCCCGTGGCGCGCGGATGATCGAGTACTGGAACTGGCACACCCTCCACTACGGCACGGAAACCCACTGGGTGGGTGTCCTGCCCCACGACCAGATCCCCGGCCGCGTATACGACCAGCTGTCGATCCTGGGAGCAGAGTTGCGGAAGGCGGGCGATCTCGTCGCGGGGTTGACCCCTGATGCCCAAGTCGGCTTGCTGTACTCCAACGCCTCGAAGTGGGGCCTGACCGCCCAGCCCGCTCTGGCCCGCGGTCCGGAACCCGACCGCGACTCCTACCAACGCATCGTCGAGGCCTTCTACCGGGGTGCCTTCGACGCGCGCGTCCCGGTCCGCATGGTGCACGACACGCAGATAGTTCGCGACGGAACGGACCTGATGGACCCGGGAGAGACTGCTCGAACCCTGCCCGTGCTCCTCGTTCCCGCCCTCTACATCGCCTCGGACCACCTCCTGGAGTGGTTGCGCCGCTACGGCGAAGCCGGCGGTCACCTCGTGCTCGGCCCGCGTTCGGCCTACGCCGACGAGGAGGCGCGTGCACGCCTGGAGGTCAAGCCCGCGCTCCTGTCGGATGCAGCCGGGGTCTCCTACCAGGAGTTCACCAACCTTGCGGGCCCCGTCCCGGTTCGGTTCGTCGACGGCGCCCTCGACCCGCCGTCGGGCGCCCACGCCACCGGGTGGGCCGACAGCCTTGTCGTCGCACGGGCCGAGGTGATCGTTGAGTACGAGCACCCGTTCGTGGGCTCCTGGCCGGCCGTCGTGACGGCCGCGCACGGCGAGGGGCACGTCACCACGGTCGGCACGGTGCCCGACCCCGCTCTCGCCCGTGCCCTGGTCGAATGGCTCATACCGGTGGCCGAGGACGCGTGGCGCGCGGTCGCCACCCCATCGGTGACCGTGTACTCGGCGACCTCCGGCGAGGGCCGACGGCTGCGGTTCGTCCACAACTGGTCCTGGGAACCCACCGGCGTGGTCGTGCCCGTTGCGGTGCGGGATGTCCTGTCCGACGACATCATCGAGCGCGACCACGAGGTCTCGCTCGGTCCGTGGGACGTCCGCGTCCTGATCGAGGAGTGAGAACGACTGTGCAGACGACGCAGCGGTGGATCCGGTGGCCCGCGGGCACCCACAACCGCTCGCCCACCGAGGGTCGCAACGGTCCCATGGCGTTCGGGGGAGACTACAACCCCGAGCAGTGGCCGGAGGAGGTGTGGCACGAGGACGTCCGGTTGATGCAGGAGGCGGGGGTCAACCTCGTCACGGTCGGCGTCTTCTCCTGGGCACGCCTGCAGCCGACGCCCGACACCTGGGACTTCGACTGGCTCGACCGGGTGCTCGACCTCCTGCACGAGCACGGCATCGCCGTCGACCTGGCGACCGCGACCGCGTCGCCGCCCGCCTGGTTGACGACGGCACACCCCGAGATGCTGCCGGTGGACCGTCTCGGGACCGTCCTGCACCAGGGTGGTCGTCAGGCATGGTCACCGAGCTCGGAGGTGTATCGCGAGCACTCCCTGCGCCTGGTCGAGAAGATGGCCGAGCGGTACGGGAGCCACCCGGCACTGAGCATGTGGCACGTCTCCAACGAGCTCGGCTGCCACAACGGGCGCTGCTACAGCGAGCTGAGTGCGCAGGGCTTCCGCCGCTGGCTGCTCAAGCGCTACATCGATCTCGACACCCTCAACCGTGCCTGGGCCACCGACTTCTGGAGCCAGCGCTACGGCACCTGGGAGGAGATCGAGCCGCCGCGGATCGCGCCCTCGTTCTCCAACCCCACGCAGCAGCTTGACTTCGCCCGCTTCTCGTCGGACGCCCTGCGCGAGCAGCTGCGCGCCGAGGCGGAGGTGCTGCGGCGTCACACCCCGGAAGTCCCGGTCACGACCAACTTCATGGTCATGGGCCACTTCAAGGATGTCGACTACGCCACCTGGACGGATGACCTCGACCTGGTCTCCAACGACCACTACATGATGGCTCACGACCCCGAGAGCCACGTCGAGCTGGCGTTCTCCGCGGACCACACCCGGGGCCTGGCAGGTGGTCAGCCGTGGATGCTCATGGAGTCCTCCACGAGCGCGGTGAGCTGGCAGCCCGTGAACGCGGCAAAGCCGACCAGCCAGCTCCGCCGGAACACCCTCACGTATGCGGCTCGTGGCGCCGACGCGGTGTGCTTCTTCCAGTGGCGGGCTTCCCGAGCGGGCGCGGAGAAGTACCACTCCGCGATGCTGCCGCATGCCGGGACCGACAGTGGGCTCTGGCGTTCGGTCGTCGAGCTCGGCGCTGACCTCCAGCGGCTCGCCGAGGTCACCGGGTCGACCGTCGAGTCTCCGGTCGCGATCATCGTCGACTACGAGAGCTGGTGGGCTGCTGAGCTCGACGCCCACCCAAGCGCGCTGCTCGCCTACCGGCGGACCGCAGAGTCTTGGCACCGCAGCCTGTGGGAAGCCAACATCCCGGCGGACATCGTGTCGCGGGGAGCCGACCTGACCGGCTACCGGGTCGTGCTCGTCCCGATGCTGTACCTGGTGCGGGACAGCGACGTCGCCGCCCTCGACGCCTTCACCCGGGCGGGAGGTCAGGTGCTCGTGACCTTCTTCTCGGGGATCGCGGACGAGAACGACCACGTCCGTCTCGGTGGCTACCCCGGCGCGTTCAGGGACCTCCTCGGGATCCGTTCGCAGGAGTTCAGGCCGTTGCTGGCCGAGCAGCAGGTCGCCCTCGACGGTGCGGACCTCGGCATGCTGACCGGCATGTTGTGGTCTGAGCCCGTGGTACCGACGGACGCGGCGGTGATTGCGACATACACGGACGGGCCGTCCGCGGGGTTCGCCGCGATCACGCGGGCCGTCCGGGGTCAAGGCCAGGCCTGGTACGTGAGCACCGAGCTGGACGCGATCGGTCGTCGCGCCGTCGTCGACGCGGTCTGTGCGGCTGCTCACGTGACCGCGCCGATCAGTGCGACCGCTGGGGTCGAGGTGGTCGTCCGCCGCTCGGCGGACGTCGTGTACGTGTTCGCCATCAACCACACCCACCAGGAGGGCTCGGTCGACGCCGAAGGCACCGACTTGCTGACCGGCCAGGTCCACCCCGCCCCCGTCCTCATCCCCGCCGGCGGTGTCGTGGTGCTCCGCCGCCAACGATGAGGATTTGGGCGGGCTCCGTAGCGGTCGCCCTGATCCGGCCCCTCGGGTCTTGAACGGGACCTGTCGGTCGGTCTGCTGCGGGGCCGATTGCGCCCACCGGACGCGGGATCGTAACTTCATCGGCGCCTGTGCCAGCAGGCACCCAGACCCACCGCCACTGCCTCAACCGCGGCGGAGATCGTGGCATGATTCGTGGCATGAGATGAGGTCAACTGTGGCCCGCTGGTGGGCGCTTTGTATGGGTTCGAGTCCCATCGGGTGCACTATCATAATCTGTGCTATATCGACCCGATGAAGCTGATCACGAGCACTTTGAAATAGTAGGATATGTTTCCTGCGGGTCGAAGGGGATTCCACAACGGCAAGCTGATCGAACGACCCGAAGAATCAGGAGGCGACGCTCAAGCCGCCTGACACGCCGATCCACAGGGTCTTGACTATTCCTGCTGATTCTTCACCGCGTGCTTGTGCACGCCACTGCTGGCCGAGGGCCTCGCCGAGCACCTACCGTCCTGCGGATAATCGGTGACGCTCGGGGCCGGCGTGGCCGACAATGCCGGAATGACGTCCTCGGAGGCTGCGACTGGACCCGTCGCGACGCGGTGGACGAAGTCGACCGTGTACCCCGATATGTGGGTCGACCCGGACGACGACCCACGCGAAACCGATGTCGAGACCGTCGATGAACGCAGCACGCTGCTCGACTATCTGCGCTACTACCGCCTCACCATGGAAATGAAATGCGCGGGCCTGGATGCCGAGCAGCTCGCCCGACGATCCGTACCGCCGTCCACGATGTCCCTGCTCGGGCTGGTGCGGCACCTGGCCGAGGGGGAGCGACACTTTCGCCGGGTGATGGCCGGCGAGGACGCGCCGAAGCTGTACTGCACCGACGAGGACCGTGACGGCGACTGGAACGGCGCGGTCGCCGACCCGGCGGTCGTGGACGACGCCTGGCGGCAGTGGCGGGCCGAGGTGGAGCTCACCGAGCGGTTCGTGGCAGGCGTCGCCGACCTCGGCACCCGGAACGCGGGCGTCTCCGACCTCGGCCCCCACGGTGCGGACGTGCAGCTTCGCGATTTCCTGGTGGCGCAGATCGCGGAGTACGCGCGGCACTGCGGCCACGCCGATCTCTTGCGCGAGCGCATCGACGGCCGGGTCGGCCAGTAGCGGACGGCGGCGCCGGCTGGGCCCCGGCGCCCCGGCCTGAATCGGGACCGCCCGGGCACTCGCCCACAGCATGCCACCCCATCGGCTGCGGCACTTCCTGGCCGGACACGAGAGCCGCGCATCCATGGAACCCGGCTCCCGAGCAGCGGCATCGCGATGGCGTCCACAGGTCCTGACTATTCCTCCCTCGCGGCACGCTTTGAGCGTTCGCAGCAAACCCGGTCCCACCTGGGCGGTCAAATGGTGAAAGGGGCCTAGTGTCGAGATGGCGGCACGTGCCACAAGTGCAGATGGCTGTACTCGCGCGACGCCAACAGTGCATGGAATCGAGTCCATCGTGACGACCACCCCCACGACGCCCACCCCCACCCCCAAGGACGACGGCCAGGACCGTCCGTCCCGCCCTGATCCCGTGCCGAGGGGACACATTGGTTGGATCGTGGCCGGCTCGTTGGCCACCGGACTCGTCGCTGCTCTACTCCTCGTCGCCGCCCCGTTCATCCGGGCAGAGGAGAGCGCCGTCACTGGCGCAGTCCTGTGCGGATTCGCGCTGGGCTGGGCGATGTTGGCCGTGCTCTCGGTGCGGTTCACCGATCAGCCTCAGCGATGGGCCGCGGCTCCTGCACTGTTCATGGGACTGGGCGGTCTTCTC
>Ga0299914_10001510_pt1 | contig 15433 bp, 14 predicted proteins | sample RVTome_10_FD_201361 | JGI IMG/M metagenome (GOLD analysis project Ga0299914, IMG submission 201361) | Soil microbial communities from uranium-contaminated site in the Upper Colorado River Basin, Wyoming, United States - RVT153D57 (version 2) ...
TTCGAGCGTGATGCCCCGCGCGACCGTTCCCGCGAACCGCTGAGTCGTGGCCATGCGCGACCAGTCCTGGACGGTTTCCCCTGGCGGGATGCGCTCCTCGATCAACGATCCGCCTTGCTCGTGCCGAAAACCGACGACCAGATCCGGAAGCGGCGCCTGGACCAGCCATTCGTCGCGCGGCTGAGCCGATGTCGTGGCGGCGCAGCAGGCAACTAGCCCCGCAGCGAACATCCTGGCGAGCGTCATGTCGGTCTTCCCCCAGGCAGAGCGGCTTATGGCATGCCGGGCCGGCTGCCAAGCGACCTGCCGCGTGCTCGCCTGGTCCGGCCCTTTTCGTCGCGGCGGGGTTGACGGGATCGTCGCAGCCTCATCACCTTGTACGCGTACGCGTGAAGGATTCACATGAAACTCGTCGTCGTCGAATCGCCTGCCAAGGCCAAAACCATCGAAAAGTATCTGGGCAGCGGCTACCGCGTGCTCGCTTCCTACGGTCATGTCCGTGATCTGCCGGCCAAGGACGGGTCCGTCGATCCGGATGACGGCTTCGCGATGCAGTGGGAGGCCTATGCCGACAAGGCACGCCAGCTGAAGGCGATCACCGACGAGGCGAAGAAGGCCGACGCCCTGATCCTCGCGACCGATCCTGATCGCGAAGGCGAGGCGATCAGTTGGCACGTCCAGGAGGTGCTGCAGAAGCGCAAGGCGCTCCCCGCTTCGGTCGAGCGCGTCACTTTCAACGCGATCACCAAGTCGGCGGTGACCGAGGCAATGTTGCGCCCGCGCGGTCTCGACGTCGATCTGATCGATGCCTATCGCGCCCGTCGCGCGCTTGATTATCTGGTCGGCTTCACGCTCTCCCCGGTGCTGTGGCGCAAGCTGCCGGGCGCCAAGTCGGCCGGGCGGGTTCAGTCGGTGGCGCTGCGGCTCATCGTCGACCGCGAGCGCGAAATCGAGCTGTTCCGCTCCCAGGAATATTGGAGCGTTACCGCGACCATGGAGGCCGACGGGACCGAGTTCCTGGCCCGTCTCGTCCGCTACAATGGGGAGAAGATCGACCGGCTGACCATCGGCGAGCAGGGCACCGCTGAAGCCGCCAAGCAGGCCGTCGAGCAGGGGCGCTTCACCGTCGCGTCGGTCGAAACCAAGCCGCTCGTCCGCAATCCGCCGCCGCCCTTCACCACTTCGACGCTCCAGCAGGAGGCGGCCCGCAAGCTCGGCCTTTCGGCCACCCGGACGATGCGCCTGGCGCAGGATCTCTACGAGGACGGTTCGATCACCTATATGCGGACCGACGGCGTCCAGATGGCGCCTGAGGCGATCTCCGCTGCCCGCCGCGCCGTCACCGAGCGCTACGATTCCGGATACGTCCCCGACAAGCCGCGGCATTACGAGACCAAGGCCAAGAACGCGCAGGAAGCGCACGAGGCGATCCGCCCCACCGAATTCTCGCGCGATCGCGCCGGCTCGGGCGATCATGCCCGGCTCTACGAATTGATCTGGAAGCGCGCGCTGGCGAGCCAGATGGCGTCGGCGCGGCTCGAGCGGACCACCGCCGAGCTGACCGACGGCACCGGCCGGCACGCGCTGCGGGCAACCGGCCAGGTCGTGCTCTTTCCCGGCTTTCTCGCTTTGTACGAGGAAGGCCGCGACGATGAGGCTGACGAAGAATCGCGGCGCCTGCCGCGGCTGCGCGACGGCGACCGGCCGCACATGAAGGCGGTTCATGCCGAGCAGCATTTCACCCAGCCGCCGCCGCGATATTCGGAAGCGAGCCTGGTCAAGAAAATGGAGGAGCTCGGCATCGGCCGGCCCTCGACCTACGCCTCGACGATCCAGACGCTGCGCGACCGCGAATATGTGCGTGCCGAAAAGAACCGGCTCGTGCCGGAGGAGAGCGGACGGCTGCTGACCGCCTTCCTCGAACGCTTTTTCGAGCGCTACGTCTCCTACGACTTCACGGCCCAGCTCGAGGACGAGCTCGATGACATTTCCGGCGGCCGCATCGAATGGCGCCGCGTGCTCGAGGCCTTCTGGCGGGATTTCAAGCCGAAGACCGTCGAGATCATGGAACGCAAGCCGTCCGAGATCACCGCGGAGATCGACGACTTTCTGTCGCCATGGCTGTTTCCCGACAAGGGCGACGGGACCGATCCGCGCCTGTGCCCGGCCTGCGGCGAAGGGCGGCTCGGTCTGCGCGGCGGCCGCTTCGGCGCGTTCGTTGCCTGCTCCAACTATCCCGATTGCAAGTTCACGCGGCGCTTCGGCGCTGATTCCGGCGAGGAGGACGCGGGACCCCAAATTCTCGGCGAGGATGCCGAGACCGGTCAGCCGGTGAGTTTGCGCGCCGGCCGGTTCGGCCCCTATGTCCAGCTCGGCGATGGCAAGGAAGCGAAGCGAAGCTCGCTGCCCAAGGACATGCCGTCCGACTCGCTCGATCTGGAAATGGCGCTGAAACTGCTCGCGCTGCCACGGACGGTCGGTAACCATCCCGAGAGCGGCAAGCCGATCACCGCGAGCCTCGGCCGCTACGGGCCCTATCTGGCGCATGACGGCAAATATGCGAAGCTCGCTTCCACCGCCGAGATATTCGAGATCGGGATGAACGCCGCCGTCGCCCGGCTCGCTGACGCGGCTGCGGGGGGTGGCCGCGCCCGGGGATCGCGCGAGCCGCTGCGGGTGATGGGCGCGCATCCGACCTCGGGAGCCGAGATCAAGCTCATGGAGGGTCGGTACGGACCTTACGTCACCGACGGCGTCACCAACGCGACGCTGTCACGGACGGCCGCGCCCGACGCGCTCACTCTCGAGGAAGCGGTGCAGCTGATCGACGCGCGCGCCGCCAAGGGGCCGGCGAAGAAGAAGGGCCGGCGCGCTCCGGCGAAGTCGTCGGCGCGGAAGAAAAGACCGTAATACCCGAAGGCTTTGGTTGACGGCGCGTTCACGATGAACGCTGCAACCAGGTTTACCTGGATGCAGTAGGGATGGATCGTGCGTACCGGCAAGCTCATCATCAGCCGCGGTCATCAGTTCGGCGAGGCGACGATTCCGACGCCCCGTCTGTCGCTGGTCCCGCGGGAAGAGCCTGCCTCAGATCCCGCGCCTGTTTCAGTTGTGCAGCGTTCCGCGCCGCCGGCTCTCGAGCCGGCGGCGCCCGTTTTCGAGACAGTGGCGTTTGTACCCGCATCGCCGGAATATCATTTCGTGCATGATCGCCTGACCGCCATCGAGCGGCTGACGCTGCTGCGAGACCGCGGCGCGCTGACCGACGACGAATATGCGGCCGAGAAGGCGATCGTCCTCGGCTTGCCCGCCGACGAGCTGGTGCTTCATGCCCCGGCGCCGGCCGAGTTGCCCGTCGCTCAACAGCGCGAGCGGCCGAATGGTCCCTCGCTGCTCGCCCATTTGTTCGACTGGAAGCTGGTTCCTCTCGCGCTCGCTGCCGGTCTCGGCCTTTCCTACGCGACCCAGCCGCAGGAAACGCTTCGCTTTTTCGACGAGGCGCTCCGACTGTTCGGTGCGTGACTAGGTTCCGGCGATCGAGTGCGCCCAGCAAGTCCACCTGCCACTGAGATCGAGGCGCTCTAGACGCGATTGATCCCGCAACCGGAGCATGCCGGGTCCTTGACGATCCGGATCGTCCGCAGCGACGGGCCGAGGCCGTCGAAGATATGCAGTTTGCCGGTCGGATCGCTTCCAAAGCCGACGATCTGGCGGATCGCCTCCATCGCCGCCCAGCTGCCGGCGATTCCGGTCAGCGCGCCAAGCACGCCGAGCTCGGAGCAGCTGTCGCAATCCTCCGCGTCGAATGCATCGCCGACGAAGCAGCGGTAGCAGGGCTTGTCCGCCTCCCAGCCGCGATAAGTGCCGATCTGCGCCTGGAACTGGCCGATCGCCGCCGAGACGAGCGGGATCCGCGCGGCCGTCACATGGTCGGACACGATCAGACGGGTGGCGAAATTGTCGCTGCCGTCGATGAGGACGTCAGCGCCGGCAAGCAGCGCTTCGACATTGCCGGAATCGAGGCGCGCGGTGATGCCGGTGAAGCGCACGTCCGGGTTGAGTTCAGTCACGACGGCTCCCGCCACCACCGCCTTCGCTCGGCCGACGTCGGCGGTGCCGAACAGGACTTGGCGCTGGAGATTGTCGAGCGTCACCACGTCGTCGTCGATGACGCGCAGGGCGCCGACGCCGGCCGCGGCGAGATACTGAATCGCCGGCGATCCGATGCCGCCGGCGCCGACGAGTACGACGGTCGATTCGAGCAGCCTGCGCTGGCCTTCGCCGCCAATCTCCTTGAGAACGATGTGGCGGGCGTAGCGGTCGAGCTGGGTATCGGTGAGCGTCACCTTCCGGTCGAGCCGAAGCCGCCGCCGCCGCGCACCGTCTCGTCCAGATCCACGGCTTCCGCGAACCGCGCCCGCTGGACGGCGGCGGGCACCAATTGGGCGATCCGCTCGCCGCGGACGATCTCGAACGGCTCGGCGGCGAGGTTGGCGAGGATCACCTTCACCTCGCCGCGATAGTCGCTGTCGATCGTGCCCGGCGTGTTGAGCACCGAGATGCCGTGCTTGAGGGCCAGGCCCGAGCGTGGGCGCACCTGGACCTCGTAGCCGTGGGGGATGGCGATGGCGAATCCGGTCGCGACCGCGCGCCGGTCGCCCGGTGCGAGGGTCAGGCTCTCGGCCGCGACGACGTCGAGACCGGCGGCATGCTCCGTGGCGTAGGAGGGGAGGGGCAGGCCGTCACCGTGCGGCAGCCGCTTCAGCTTGATCTCGATCATTCAGGGTGGACCCTCATGTCCTGCGGGCAATCCATTGGTCGAGCGCGTAGCGCCCGCCGCCGGTCGTCGCAAAGAGGATTCCGAGGAAGACGAGGATCAGGGCCGGCCACCAGCCCGGGAAGTCCTGCGTCCAATGCACCATCCACACCGCCACGATGAAGACGAAGGTGGTGACCAGTCCGGCCCAACGGGTCAACAGGCCGAGAATCAGGGCGATGCCGCAGAGGAACTGCGCCCAGACGCACAATGGCGCCATCACCCCGGGCATCGGGAAGCCGAACTGGACGAGGAAGCGCTCGAACTCGTCCATCCGCTCTGCGCTGAAGACATTGTCCTGGCTCTGGTAGACGAGGAAGGCGCCGGTCACCCAGCGCAGCAGCAGCAGCCCGAAGTCGCCGAACCCCGCGAGCGGGGTCAGCAACAGCCAGCGCCGGCTCAAGCCTCGCCTCGCGCGAGATGGTCGGCGATGCGTCCGGCCAGTCGCCGGGCGATCTCCCGCTTGGGCGCCTGCGCCCAGGCCTCGACGCCCTCGCTGGTGATCAGATGCACCTGATTGGCATCCCCCCCCATCACGCCTCCCGATACGTCATTGGCGACGATCCAGTCGATTTCCTTCCTCGCGCGCTTCTCCCGGGCCGCTTCAACGACATTGTCGGTCTCGGCGGCGAAGCCGACAAGCAGGCGCGGCCGCTGCGGACTGGCAGCGAGATTGGCGAGAATGTCGGGATTGGCCGACCAGTCGAGCTTCGGCGGCCCCTCCGCTTTCTTGAGCTTGGTGGCCGTCGCCTCGACCTTCCAGTCGGCGACCGCCGCCACCAGCACCGCCGCGTCGGCCGGCAGGGCCGCTCGAACCGCGCCGTCCATCTCGTCCGCGGTCTCGACGTCGATTCTCGACACGCCGGCCGGGGTGGTCAAGGCGACCGGTCCGGCGACCAACGTCACGCGCGCGCCAAGCTCGGCCAGCGCCTCGGCGATGGCGAAGCCCTGCTTGCCCGACGAGCGGTTGGCGATGACCCGGACCGGATCGATCGGCTCATGGGTCGGCCCGGCGGTGACGAGCACATGCTTGCCCGTCAGCGGTCCGGCCCCGGCGCTGGCCCGATCGAGCCAGGCGAGGATCGCCTCGGGTTCCGGCAACCGGCCCGGGCCATATTCGCCGCATGCCATCTCGCCCTCGTCCGGCTCGAGGATCGCTACCCCGTCCTCGCGCAGCCGTGCGACGTTGCGTCGGGTGGCTTCGTGCAGCCACATCCGCACGTTCATCGCCGGCGCGGCGAAGACCGGCTTGTCGGTGGCGAGAAGGAGGGTGGTGGCCAGATCGTCGGCGATCCCGGCCGCCATCTTGGCGAGAAGATCGGCGGTGGCGGGGCAGATAAGCACGAGGTCCGCCTCCCGGGATAGCTGGATGTGTCCCATCTCGACCTCGTCCTTGAGGTCCCACAGGCTGGAATGGACCGGTTGCTCCGACAGCGCTGCCAGCGTCATCGGCGTCACGAACTCGGCGCCGCTCCTGGTCAGCACGCAGCGAACGCTGCCGCCGGACTTGCGGATCAGCCTGACGAGCTCGCAAGCCTTGTAGGCGGCAATGCCGCCGCCGACGATGAGCAGGACGCGTTTCCCTCGCATTCCCTCAACCTAGGAGCCAGACCGCGGCAGCGCCAGCGGCGGCGGAGAGGAAGGCGGTGAGCAGGAGCGGGCCGTAGCGGGGCGGCCTGACGACGGCGATGTGCGGCAGCGGGGGTGCCGGCGGCGCGGCGCCCGGCGCCGGATAATAATGGTCGATGCGCCGGATCAGGTCGGGAAGCTTGCGCAGCAGGCGGACGTTGCGCACGATCTCGTCGGCGATGCGGGCCTCGGGTCCCAGCTCGCCGCGGACCCATTCCTGCAGGAAGGGCTCGGCCGTCTCCCACATGTTGATGTCGGGATCGAGCGCGGTCGCCACCCCTTCCTCCATCACCATCGTCTTCTGCAGAAGCAGCAAATGCGGCTGGGTCGGCATGTCGAAGTCGCGGGTGATCGTGAACAGGCTGTCGAGCATTTGTGCGACCGAGATGTCTTTGACCGGCAGCCCGCGGATCGGCTCGCCGGCCGCGCGCAGCGCGGTGGCGAACTCCTCGATATTGTGATGCGAAGGCACATATTGCGCCTCGAAATGGATTTCGGCGACCCGCCGGTAATTGCCGGTGATCAGCCCGTAGAGGATCTCGGCGAGCCAGACCCGAGCCTGCCGGTCGATCCGGCCCATGATTCCGAAGTCGATTGCCGCGAGGCGCCCGTCCGGCAGCGCGAACAGATTGCCCTGGTGGAGGTCCGCGTGAAAAAAGCCGTCGATCACCGCCTGGCGCAGGAAGGCGCGGACCAGGATCGCGGCGAGCGCCTTCAGGTCATGGCCGGCGGCGACCAGCGCCTTGCGGTCGGTCAGCTTGATGCCGTCGATCCATTCCAGCGTCAGCACCCGCCGCGACGTGCGCGCCCAGTCGATCTGAGGCACGAAGAAGCCGCTCTCGGCCTCGAGATTCTCCCTGAGCTCGGAGGCGGAGGCACCTTCCCGCCGAAGATCGAGTTCTCGATTGGTCCATTGGCGGAACGTGGCGACGACAAGCCGCGGCCGCAGCCTCGCCGCCTCGCCGCCCATTCCCTCCACCTGCGCCGCCGCCCATTCGTAGGTGTCGAGCGCGCGGGCGAAATCCTCTTCGATATTTGGCCGCAGCACCTTGACCGCCACCAGCCGGCCGTCGGTGGTGACCGCGCGGTGTACCTGGGCGATCGAGGCCGCGCCGACCGGCTCGGGATCGATATTGGAGAAGAGCTCGTCGATCGGCCGCCCGAGCCCCTCTTCGATCGCACGCCTGATCGCCTCGAAAGGGGCGGGCGGCAGGCTGTCCTGCAGGCGCAGGAGATCGCGCGCCGCTTCCTCGCCGACCAGGTCGGGCCGGGTGGCCAGGGCCTGACCGAACTTGATCGCCGCCGGCCCGATCTCCTGGAAAGCTTCCGAATAAGTAGGGATGGCGGGTATTCTCGCGCCGAGCCTCGCGATCCGCGCCAGGCGCCGAACCGGCGGCGGCGTGTTGACGTCGCGTTCGATGCCGCGCAGCGCGCCGTGCCGCGCCAGCACGCGACCCCATTTCAGGAGCCGCCAGATATGGACGATCGGCTGGGTCATCCGCCGCTGCCGGTCCAGTCCCGCGCGGGCACGCTCAGATCTTCCAGCCGCTGTGAATCGCGACGAGGCCGCCGAGGATCGGCCTTGCCGTGACGTTTCGGAAGCCGGCCCGCTCGATCATTCCGGCAAAGGCCGCCATGTCGGGAAAGCGCTCGATCGATTCGATCAGGTAGCGGTAGCTGTCGGCGTCGCCGGCGACGACCCGGCCGATGCGGGGAACGAGATGACGGCTGTAGCGGCGGTAGGCTTCCTGGAAGCCCGGCCAGCGTGTCTGCGAGAATTCGAGACAGTAGAAGCGTCCGCCGGTCTTCAGGACCCGATGGGCCTCGGCCACCGCATCGGCGACGTGGGTGACGTTCCGGATGCCGAAGGCGATGGTGTAGGCGTCGAACGCGTCGTCGGCGAAGGAAAGCCGTTCGGCATTCTCCTCGGCCCAGACAAGGTCCTCCAGGCCGCGTCGCTTTGCGCGGTCGATGCCCACGGCGAGCATTTCGGGATTGATGTCGGCCACCGTGACCTTGGCGCCGCGCCGGGCAAGGCGGAAGGCGACGTCGCCGGTGCCGCCGGCCATGTCGAGGATCCTCTCGCCGGGCCTGGGCCGCACCAGCCGCACGAACATGTCCTTCCACAGCCGGTGCTGGCCGGCCGACATCAGGTCGTTCATCAGATCGTAGCGCGCTGCGACGCTTGAGAAGACGCCGCGCACCCGCCGCGTCTTTTCCGCCGGTTCAACCTGCTCGTGCCCGAATGATACCTTGTCCATCGCGCCCGCCTCTAGACCATTTTCGAGGGCCGTGGGAACCACGGCTCCGGCTCGGAAAATGGTCCGTAAAGAGTCGGCGCGCTTACCGGACGCAAAACCGGCGGCCACTTTTGCTCGAAAGCGCGCTAGGGGAGAATGCGGATGTGCATATTTCAATTCGATCGCCCAGATGCCTGAGCTCCCCGAGGTCGAGACGACCGTGCGGGGGCTCGCCCCGATCCTGGAGGGTCGGCGGATCGCCTCGCTGGAGCTGCGGCGCGAGGACCTTCGCCGGCCTTTTCCGCCGGACCTGCGGCAGCGGCTGACCGGAGCACGGGTCACCGGCCTCGGCCGACGCGCGAAATACGGCCTGATCGAGACCGACCGGGGCGACACGCTCGTCTTCCATCTCGGCATGTCGGGGTCCTGGCGGGTCGATCCGACGCAGATCGGCCCGCACGACCATGTCACGATCGAGACGGACGAGGGAAGGCGGATCACCCTGAACGATCCGCGCCGATTCGGATCACTCGATCTGGTGCCGACGGCGGCGCTGAACAGGAGCGAACCGTTCGTGCGCATGGGGCCGGAGCCGCTCGGCGGCGATTTCGACGGCGCGTATCTGGATGACGTGCTCGATGGACGGATGGCGCCGGTGAAGGCGATGCTGCTCGACCAGCGCATCGTTGCGGGGCTGGGCAATATCTATGTCTGCGAGGCGCTGAACCTGGCCGGCATCGCGCCCGGACGTGCGGCCGGGCGGATCTCGCGACCACGCCTCGACCGCCTCGCCGAGGCTGTGAAGGACGTGCTGCTCGCCGCGATCGCGGCCGGCGGCTCCACGCTTCGGGACTATGCCCAGCCCAATGGCGAGCTCGGCTATTTCTCGGCGAGTTGGCGGGTCTATGGCCGCGAGGGCAAGCCCTGTCCACGCTGCGGCGCAGCGATTCGCCGACGGGTCGACAGCGGGCGTTCCACCTTCTTCTGCGCGCGGTGCCAGCGATGATCGAATCGCCGCGCCGACGGTTGACCTGAGCCGCGCCAGTCCCTAGATGGCGCCCCTGAGCGGGTGCGGGTCTGACCGCGCCCTTTTCATTTACAGTCATGAGGCAGTCAGATGGCGAACACGCCGCAAGCAAGGAAACGCATCCGCCGCAACGATCGCCGCGCCGAGGTCAATGGCGCCCGGGTCAGCCGCATCCGTACCTTCGTCAAGCAGGTCGAGGCGGCGCTCGCGGCCGGCGACAAGGAGCAGGCGCGCGAAGCGCTGAAGCGGGTCCAGCCGGAGCTGGCGCGCGGCGTTTCCAAGGGTGTGTTGCACAAGAATATGGCGTCGCGGAAACTGTCCCGCCTGACGCGTCGTCTCATCGCGCTCGGCTAAGCTTTTCTAAACCCGAAAGAGTGCGCCCGCCGGCCCCTCGCCGGCGGGTTTTTCGTGTCTGCGGGATGGGTTTCGCGAATCCCTAGGTTTTCCCGCGATTCGCGCCATGCTGCGGAGCGGCAATCTGCCTAAATATCTGAAATATTAGGGCAAATATTGCAAACCTACGGAGTTGCGTGCTTTTTTGACTGTCAACCCGATTTAATTTGTGTGACGTTTTTTTTACCCCTTGATCGGACTCAGCTCCGGTTCCTAAAACAACCTTTCCGGCCGGGCGAATCTCCTGCCGGATGCAACGGCAAAATGACGTTCGACAGCGGGGCCCGGGGGGTGATTCGCCGCACGAAGGAGTTTTGCTCGCAGAACGGCCGCGGGACAAGCGGTGATGGAAACCGAGGGGGTGCTCGCGTGACGCAGACGCAGGCCGGAAGGATCGCCATGAATTCGGACTCAATCTCTGCCGATCCGATCGGGATGGCGTGGGAGTCGATCCGGGCGAGTCTGCGGCGCGATTGCGGGGCGAGGACTTTTGATGGATGGCTGCGCCCGATCGCGCTGGGCGGGTTCGATGCCGAGGCCGGCACGCTGCGGCTCGAGCTGCCCTCCCAGTTCATGGCCGACTGGGTCCAGACCCATTTCGCCGAGCGGCTCGCCCTTGCCTGGCGTCAGCGTCTGCCCGATGTGCGCCAGATCCGCATTGGGGTCGGTCCCTCGGCCCCGCGCACCGCCGCGGTGGTCGAGATCCCGGCATCCGAGGACAAGCCGGAGCCGGCCGCGGCCAAGGAGGCTGCCGGCCTTTATTCGGTAGCGCTGGAGACGCGCTACCGGTTCGAGAGCTTCGTCGTCGGCAAGGCCAATGAAGTGGCGTTCAATGCCGCCCGCACGTTGGCGGTCGCCGAGAATGTCGCCTTCAATCCGCTGTTCATTCACGGCGGCACGGGCCGCGGCAAGACTCACCTGCTTCACGCGCTCGGCCATGAATTTCATCGCCTCCGGCCGCGAGCGCGGATCATCTACATGTCCGCCGAGAAGTTCATGGTGGAATTCGTCGCGGCGCTGCGCGCCAACGAGACCATCCGCTTCAAGCAGCACTTGCGCTCGGCCGATCTCTTGATGATCGACGACGTCCAGTTCATCGCGGGCAAGGAATCGACTCAGGAAGAATTCTTCCACACGATGAACGAAATCATCTCGGCCGGCCGCCGCCTTGCGATCAGCTCGGACCGGGCACCGCAGGACCTCGACGGGATCGAGCCCAGGATCCTGTCGCGGCTGAGTTGGGGGTTGGTGGCGGACATCAATGCCGCCGACCTCGAGCTGCGGCTCAACATCATCACGAAGAAGCTCGAGCAGCTGCCGGACGTGAAGGTGCCGGAGGACGTGGTGATGTTCCTCGCCCGCCGGATCAGCTCGAACGTGCGCGAGCTGGAGGGGGCGCTCAACCGTATCGCCGCTTACGCGGCGATGCAGAACCGAGCGATCGATCTCGAATTCGTCGGCGAGGTGCTGGCGAACATCCTGCGCGCCAATCAGCGGCGCATCTCGATCGACGAGATCCAGACCCGAGTGTCCGATCATTACCGCATCCGCAAAGCCGAGATGACCAGCGCCCGACGCGCCCGCGAGGTGGCTCGGCCGCGCCAGGTCGCCATGTATCTGTCCAAGCAGCTGACGCCGCGCTCGCTTCCCGAGATAGGTCGGCGCTTCGGCGGGCGCGATCACACCACGGTGATCCACGCCGTCCGCCAGATCGAGAAGCTGCGCGCGCAGGATGCCGAGCTCGACGCCGATATCCGGCTGCTCACCCGCCAGCTCGAAAGCTGAGCCGCTTCGGCGTGCTATGAAAAGAGGGCCGGTCGCCCGGCCCTCTTCGTCGATCAGTACTATGAAGAGCGATCAGCTCCGTTCGCGTTCGGGTGCGACCGTGATCCGCACCGTCTCGCCCGAATTGCCGGGGAAACCCGTGAACATCGCTTCGACCAGATTCGGCACCAGCACGGGCAGTGCATTGTTGCGTGAGCGAGCCTGGGCGAGGCCTTCGAACAGCGACTGGCCGTCGGCGGTGCGGCGGATGTCTAGATCGAGAAAGCTCGTATAGACGGTGTAGCTGTCGATATCGTAGCCGCCATAGCCGAAGCGGCCGAAGGCGAACGGGTCGTGCCAGCCCCAGTAGAAGGGGTGGCGACGATGGCCGAAATAGCCGAACCGGCTGTAGAATGGCCGGTAGCCGAAGCCGTAAGGGTCGTAGCCGAATGGATCAGGCCGGGCGACGACCCGCTCGCGGCCGTCATCGACGCCGTAATCCAGACTGACCACCATGCTTGCCGCATCCGGCGACGGCGCCTCGCTGTAGCCGAGCCCGGTCAGGTGCTGGCGGACGAGATCGGCATATTGAGCGAATTCCAGCCCGCCGCTCTTCTCAGGATCGGCGGCCTGGATGACGAAGCTCTGACCCTGCGGCGCCGGCATGGCCTGGAAGCGCTGTACCTGGGCTGGAAAGCCGGTGGTGCAGGCGCTGAGCGCGAGCAACGCGGCTGGCGCGGCGAGCGCCAGCATCTTCTTCTTGAGCGACATGTGACAGGCCTTTCGAAGCGGGAACATTTGTCCCGTATATAGAACAACTTGGCCCTTTTCGCAAAACGCCGCTGAATGGCCGATTAAGGCCTGAATTCAACGGCCAAGACCGACCGCGCGATAGGCGCCCTCGAGTGTGGGCGAGGCCATTTCCGCAGCCTTCTCGGATCCATCGACGAGGATCTTTTCGAGCGCGCCGGGATCGGCGGCGAACTCTTCCAGTCGCGCCCGGATCGGTCCCAGAGTCTCGATCAGACGCTCGGTCAGCGCCGGCTTGAACGCGCCAAAGCCCTTTCCGGCATATTCGTCGACCACCGACTGCGGCGTCCGGTCGGTCAGCGCCGCATAGATGGTCACCAGGTTGCGGGCTTCCGGCCGCCCGTCGAGCGCCTCGAACCGGTCGGGCAGGGGGTCGGCGTCCGACTTCGCCTTGCGGATCTTGAGCGCGATCGAATCCTCGCCGTCGCCGAGGTTGATTCGGCTCATGTCGGAGGCGTCGGACTTGGACATCTTGGCCGTGCCGTCGCGCAGCGACATGACCCGCGCCGCCGACTCGCCGATGTGCGGCTCGGGCAGGGTGAACAGGTCGACGCCGTAGTCCGTGTTGAACTTGGAGGCGATGTCCCGCATCAGCTCGACATGCTGCTTCTGGTCCTCGCCGACCGGAACGTGGGTCGCCTGATAGAGCAGGACGTCGGCGGCCTGCAGCACCGGATAGGCGAACAGGCCGACGCTGACGCCTTCGCGGTCCTTGCCTGATTTCTCCTTGAACTGGGTCATCCGGTTGAGCCAGCCCATCCGCGCGGTGCAGCCGAGGATCCACGCCATCTCAGGATGCGCCGGGACCCGCGCATGATTGAACAGGATGGTCTTCGCCGGGTCGATTCCGCAGGCGATCAGCGCCGCCGCCATCGCCTGGACGTTGGCGCGCAATTCGGTCGGATCGTTGAAGACGGTGATCGCATGGAGGTCGGCGAGGAAGATCAGGCATTCAGCCTCGTGCTGCATCTTCACCCAGCGCCGGATCGCACCAAGATAGTTGCCGAGGTGCAGATTGCCGGTCGGCTGGATTCCGGACACCACGCGCATCAACTTTTCCTTCTCGCTCTCGTCAGCGTCCCGAGCCGATCGCGGTCGATCGCGCCGATCAGAAAGGCGACACCGAAATAGGTGGCCGCCCCTATGCCCATCAGCGCGCCGATCGCCAACATCCGCTCGATCAGGCCGCTCGAATAATAGCCTCGCATCGCCTGGCTCACGAGCCAGAGCGCCGCAGCCATCAAAGCTGCGGCGACGACCTGGCGCGCGATCCTCGAGAGCAGCTTGCCGCTGGCGCGATAATGGTCGCGGCGAACGAGTATGGCATAGAGAATGAAACAGTTCAGCCAGGCGCCGATCGCACTCGCTGCGGCTACGCCGACGACACCGAACCGATGGAGGAACAGCAGGTTGAAGGCGAGGAAGGAGGCCAGTGCCGCGAGTGCCGCATATACGGGCGTTCGGGTGTCGGAGCGTGCATAGAAGGCGGGCGTAAGCACCTTGATCAGCACGTAGGCAGGCAGCCCCGCCACCAGCGCGCTCAGCACGTTGGCAGTAATCAGGGCATCCTCCGGCGTGAATTGGCCGCCCAGGAAGACAATGGTGACGAACGGGCGCGCGCATATGGCGAGCGCGACCGCGGCCGGCAGGGTCAGCAGCATGGCGAGCTCGATCGCGTCGGATTGGACCCTGTCTGCGGCTGCCCGCTCATTCCCGCCGATATGCCTGGACAGCGCGGGAAGGATCGCGGTTCCGAGCGCGATCCCGATGATGCCGAGCGGAAGCTGGTTGAGCCGGTCGGCATAGTTCACATAGCTCAGCGCGCCGCTCGGCAGCTGGTTGAGGAAATAGACCTGGAGGAGCTGATTGACCTGATAGGCGCCGGTCCCAAGCGCGGCGGGGAGGGCGATCCAGCCCAGTCGCTTGACCTCCGGCGTTAGGCGCGGTCGATGCAGCCGAGGCCGAAAGCCCGACTTTCGCACCCAATAATAGACCCAGGCGAGCTGGAGCAGTCCGGCTGCCGCGACCGACCAGGCGAGGATGACCGCAAGGTCTTCCGGGGTGGCTCCCTCTCCTCGCAGCCCAGAGCCCGCGAGCAGGGCGGCGATCATCACCAGGTTGAGCAGTATCGGGAAGGATGCACCGGGCGCGAAGCGCGAAACCGAGTTCAGCATTCCGACGAACACGGTGACCAGGCTGATGAGCAGGATGTAGGGGAAGGTGATCCTCGCCAGCACGACGCCGAACTCGAACTTCCCCGGTATTTCTTGCCAGTCGCTGGCAAGCATCCAGACCACCGCCGGCATGGCGAGTTCGAAAAGTGCGACGACCACAATCAGGACGGGGACGAATACGGACAGGACGTCGTTGCTGAAGGAGCGCGCCGAATCCAGCCCAGCGTCGGAGTGAAGGCGCTTGCTGAACATCGGCACGAAGGCAGCCGAGAAGGCCCCTTCCGCGAATAGCCGGCGAAACGTGTTGGGGAGCAGCAGCGCCATCAGGAAGGCGTCGGTGACCGCGCCCGCGCCCAATATGCGGGCAAAGATCATCTCGCGGGCGAATCCCGCAAGCCGGCTGACCATCGTCAGCCCACCGATGATTCCGGTGGACTTGAGCAGGCTCATGCTAGGGTCCGGACCCGCAACTGGAGGTGGATCGGGATCGGCCGGAGAAGGCGGCTGGACAGGAGAGCGGTGCAGGCCGGGCCGGGAGCCCGGCCAAGCCGATCGACGCCGCCAGCCGCCTTCTCCGGCC
>Ga0299914_10001511_pt1 | contig 15431 bp, 16 predicted proteins | sample RVTome_10_FD_201361 | JGI IMG/M metagenome (GOLD analysis project Ga0299914, IMG submission 201361) | Soil microbial communities from uranium-contaminated site in the Upper Colorado River Basin, Wyoming, United States - RVT153D57 (version 2) ...
GCGTTCGCTGTGACGCCACCGTTGCAGGGCGGTATAGGTGTCGGCGTCGCTGGCGAAGGTCCGCCACTGCTGGTCGAGCGCAGCGAAGATCGGAAAGGGGATGGACACGTCGGTTCCTCCTGTCGGACCGCTCCCGTTGGAGCAGCCCGGGGGGAGAATCCGGGACGGTCCTCACAGCCGCGCTCACAGCGGCGCTCACATCTCGCACGTTTTTCGCAGGGCGGCTCATCGGCGTGCTCAGGCGGGGCACGGCGCCCGCTCATCGCCGCTCATCGCCACCCAGGCCTGAACCCGGTACCGGCTCATCGCCACTCATCGCCACCCACAGCTGAACCCGGTACCGGCTCTTCGCCGCTCATCGCCGCTCACGCGTGAGCCCCGCAGGCTCATCGCCGCTCACACGACCGAAGACGAGACTCACGGCGGGCACCGGCCGGGCCCCGGTGAGAGACGTTCGGGTGCGGTGGGCGGCCTTGTAGAGCATGCAACCCACAGACCTGGTGCGCCTGCACGGTGTGCCCCATCCCGCCGCCCCGGTACGCCACGCCGGGTTCCCCCTGGACCACCCCTACCTGGAGCAGTGCCGGGCACCCATCATCGGCCCCACCAGCGTCCTGCTGCTACGCCGGCTACCCACCCTGTGGCGCCAAGACCTCTCCATCGAGGTTGACCTGGCCGAACTGGCCCACTCCCTGGGACTCGGCCGCAGCACCAGCCCCAGGGGCCCCATGCGCCGCACCCTGAGCCGCATCGCCACGTTCGGGTTCGCAACCCCCTCAGGGGACACCGACCTCGACGTCTACACCGAAGCCCCACCCCTGAACCAACGCCAGCTCGACAGGGTCCCGGCCTCGACCAGCGACCGCCACCACCACCTCCTGGGCCGCCACCTCGACCACCTGGCCCGCCTCCACACCACACCCACCCCCACCATCACCGCCCGCACCGACCTCACCACCCGCCTCGACCTCCTCACCAAACCCCGCCCCCCAACACCCACCACCCCCGGCCTCACCCGATGACCCACTCACACGCCGACCACTGCCCCCACCACCAGACTCACGCGCCGACCAGCCACCCGCTCATCGCCGCCCACCCCTCCTCCAAACACACCCTTGCAGGTTCCCCTCCGGGGAACCTGCCGCGCTCACACGACGCCGCCGAGGCGCCGAGATGAGGTTCACGATCAAGGCGCTGGCCTCGGCCGGTCCCAGGACCGTGGGCCGGGTCGTCTTCACCACCGTCGGCCACCCGGAACCTCGCGCGTGTAGTCGACGCATCCACGGCCGAGGGCCGCGTCGATGCCTACCAGTGACCGGCTGTCCACCCAGGCCGACCACGATGGCCGCAAACCCGGCCGGGGGCGCGGCCGGGGGCGCCTACGAGTCCGGCGCGGTTGCAGTGGTCGATTGCACCGCCTCGCCAGTGCTAACCCGTTTGAGCGGGGACCGGCGCATCCGAGCTGGGAGCACCGGCATTCCGGGGTCCAGGCTCGCCGTTGAGGTGGACTCGGATGGCCGGCCACTCCGCGGGACCGCGCATCCATGAGGAGAGACGCCGGGCTCGACACAGCGTCCACATCGGAGTCCTGCCTGATACAGCTCATGACGCCGGCCGAGGTGAGCGAGTACCTCAGCGTGCCTGCTGGCACACTGGCCAACTGGCGCTACCAGGGCCATGGTCCTAGGTACCTGCGAGTGGGCCGGCACATCCGCTACCTCGCCGACGATGTGCATGACTGGGTCCTCACCCAGGCCTCCTCCAGGGACGAGCGCACCCGAACCGGATGAGCTAGGCCGGGTGCCAGTCGGAGAGGTTGGATCAGCCCCCCGATGGCCTGGGCCTCCCGGCCAAGGCTCAGCTGGTTCGGACGGCTGTGGAGGCGAGGGTGGCCTCGCGAAACGCGTGGTCGATGCCGGCGCGAAGCCGGTCGTCGTCGTCAGGCCACAAATGCCCGTACGTGTCGAGCGTCTCGGCAGCGGTGGCGTGCCCTAGGAACGACTGCACGGCCTTCACCGAACAGCCTGAGGCGATGAGCGCCGACGCGGCGAAGTGGCGCAGGACGTGGAACGTGACGCCCGCGAGCCCGGCCTGGCGGGCAGCTGCTCGGAAGCGGTCGGCGAGGCGGTTCCGAGAGATGGGACGACCGCCGTCGAGCGTGAATATCAGCCCGTCGTCACCCGGCCCAACTATCCGCAGGTGCTCGGCGAGGATCTCTGCGACCGTGGCTGGCAGCGGGACGGCCCGGTCGCTGGCAGGCGTCTTGGGCGGCCCGAATCGCACGCCGTCCCGGCCCGTGACGAGCTGCCGGTCGATGCGCACGGTGCGGCGTAGAAAGTCCACCCGGTCGACGGTCAGCCCGCACGCCTCGCCCTGGCGGAGGCCAAGCCCGGCTGCGGTGAGTACCAGGGCACGCCCTCGAGATCCGAGCGCGTCGGCGAGGGCATTCACCTGGTCGACGGTGAGGACGTCGCGCACAGCCTTGGAGCGCTCCCGGCGCGGGAGGCGCACACCACGGCAGGGCGTCTCGGCGATGAGCCGATCGGCCACGGCGGCCTTGGCGATCGAACTGAGCAGCCGGTAGAGGCTCTCGACGTAGGACGGTGCCAACCCCTCGGCCGAAAGGCCGCCGACGAACGCCTGCACGTCGGAAGGCCGGATGGAGCGCAGTGAACGGTCGCCGAGCGCAGGCAGGATGCGCCGCAGGCCGGCCTCGGTGCGTTCACGGGTCGACGGTCGCCATGGCTGCACCGAGGCCCACTGCTCGGCGAACTGCGCCAGCGTCATCCGGCCGGCGGCCGGATCGACGTAGGTGCCCCGGAGCAGGTCTGCTTGGACGGAAATCAGGAAGCGCTCGGCGTCCACCTTCCGATCGAACGTGCGACTGCGCGGGTTGGCGCCAGGGTGCTCGCGCCACCGGGCCCGCCAGCCGCTGCCGCGCTTGTCGACGCTCGCCATCGCCTGGACCCTAGCCGGGTCTGGACACAGCTTGGACACAGCAGGGTGTTATCTGCTGTGATGCGGCGTGGTCGGGTGTGACGCCAGAACCCTTGCTAGCACTCGCTCAAACCGGCATCCGCCCGTCGACTCAACCCACACTGACTGTGTCCGGGCTTACAGGCCGGCTCACCGTCACAGCCTCGGCACGCAAGGGTTATCCGGCGCCGATGGCGCCTCCGGTCCTCAGCCAGTCCTCAGCAGCTCCGAGCACCGAGTCGATCCCGGCGCGCAGGCGGTCCTCGTCATCCGGCCAGAGGTGCCCGTAGGTGTCGAGCGTCTCGGCGGCCGTGGCGTGCCCGAGGAAGGACTGCACCGCCTTAACCGAGCACCCCGAGGCGATGTGCGCGGACGCCGCGAAGTGGCGCAGCCCGTGGAACGTCACACCCCTCGAGGCCGGCGGCCCCGGCAGCGCGCCGGAACCGGTCGGCTAGCCGATTGCGGCCGATGGCCCGGCCCGCCTCCGTCGTGAAGATCAGCCCATCGTCGCCGGGCCCGTAGGCGGCCAGGTGCGCGGCCAGCACCTCGGCCACCGTCGAGGGCAGGGCGATGGTGCGATCCGACGCCGGCGTCTTGGGTGGCCCGAAGGCCACGCCCTCGCGGCCGGTGACGAGCTGGCGATCGATGCGCACCGTTCGCCGCAGGAAGTCGACGCGATCCACGGTGAGCCCGCATGCTTCGCCCTGGCGCAGGCCGAGCCCGGCCGCGCCCAGCACGAGCGCGCGCCAGCGTGGCCCTATCGCGTCGGCGAGGGCGTGCACCTTGTCGACCTCGAGCACATCGCGCACCGCCTTGGATCGCTCAGCGCGCGGTAGCCGCACACCGCGCCATGGCGACTCGCGGGTGAGGTCGGGATCCTGTGACCGGTGAGCACGGCGGGCAGGCAATCGTGGTGGAGCTCGCCGGCGCGGACCGGGGTGGCTGAGGTCCGGGATGCTTCCGGACGAGAACGGTTCAGCCACTGCGGGGACGGGTATAGGCCGCATCGCCGTCCCTGAGGCCGGTCAACTCCACTGGGGGTGCGATGATCGACGAAGTCAGCGAGAAGACCGAACGCAGGATCCGCATCCGTCAGACAGTCCGGGTCCTCTTACTGCTGATTCTCGCCGCGGTGCTCGTTGTGTGGGCCCTTGCCAACACCGATGACGTTGAAGTCGACTGGCTGTTCGACACCAGCACCGTGCCCTTGGTCATCGTCATAGGGGCATCGGCTGTGGTCGGGGTCCTCCTCGGACTGCTGGCTGGCCAACGCCGCCGCAGCTGACTTCCGGCCGTGCACGGGGTGAGTGCACCTGCTGGCATTCCGTCACGCCGCTTGTCACAACCCAGCCAAAACGCCGGTTAGGCGCCGCACATGCTCCGGCTGGTGTCCCTGACCCGAACCCGACGCCGTCACGTTGGCCCGCGCCGTCCTCAGCTCCCAGGCCCGAACGCTAACCCACGGCCAGGAGGCGGCCTGGGCGTTCCTCATCCGCACACCGGAAATGGTCGAAGCCGGGCTCAGGAATCTCCTCGCTGACCACCTCGCACCCGATCACGCCGTCACCAAGCGCGGCCTAACACTGCAGGGCTCGACAAAAGACACTCAATGAACCGCCCTGGGTTCGTTGGAGGAAGCTCTGCTCGATCTGACTGGCCAGCGGTCGTGCATCTGGGCGTCCGTACCCGCCCGCCAGCTCGGCCGTGCTGAGACCTCGTGGCAGCTCCGGGAGCGCGAGCGGGTTGCCACGGGCCTCGGCGACGATCCGGTCCCGCACCCGGTCATCGAGTCGCCCCGGTATCGATGAGTCGAGCAGCACGCGTGCGTCGCCGTCACCAAGTCCTCCGATGGTCCGGTCCGGCAGGCCGTCGAGCCCGTGCTGCTCGCTCGGTTCGCGCACGCCGAACACCAGGGCAACCGACTCCGCCAGGAGCGGGCGCGCTACGAACGTCAGTACCTGTGCTGACGCTCGGTCGAGCCACTGTGCGTCGTCGACGACACATAGGAGCGGTTGCTCCTCAGCGACCTCGGCCAAGAGGCTGAGCACAGCGAGCCCGACGAGGAAGCGGTCGGCGGCCGCTGCCGCGCTGAGTCCGCACTTCGTTGCGAGGGCATCACGCTGCGGGCTGGGGAGACGGTCCAGGTGCCCAAGCATCGGTGCGCAGAGCTGATGAAGCCCGGCAAACGCAAGCTCCATCTCGGACTCGATGCCTGCCGCTCTGGCGATACGACCACCCTGGCGCGCTTGCCGCGAGAGCATCCAGCAGCGCCGACTTGCCCACGCCGGACTCGCCGCGGAGCACCAGCACACGACTGTGACCAGCGCGGACGGACGAGACCAGTCCGTCCAGCATGTCGCGTTCGCGCTGCCGACCGAGCATGCCGATTTGCCAACCATCACTCAACACGCTCAATCGCGATCACCGCATCGATACGAGGAGGCCTCCCCATGTCCACTGCCACAGTGACGACGGAACCTGGTCGGCCCAGCACTGCCAGCGCGTGCCTCGATGACGGCACCGCCACATTCGGTGGTCTCAAGAGCCGGCTGCTCGGCATTGCCTATCGCATCCTCGGAAGCCGGAGCGAAGCCGAGGACATCGTCCAAGACGCCTGGCTCCGCTGGCAGCTCTACGACCGCACCACTGTGGCGGACCCAACCGCCTTCCTGGTCACGACGACGACCCGACTCGCGATCAATGCCGCCCAATCAGCACGCGTCCGTCGCGAGGCATACGTCGGACATCGGCTGCCGGAACCGGTCGCCTCGGCGGGCGACCCAGCTCTCGGCGCCGAGCACCGCGAGGATGTGGAACTTGGCATCCTGGTGCTGCTCGAGCGCCTTGCACCGACAGCCGGGCCGCCTACGTGCTCCACGAAGCGTTCGACTACCCGTACTCCCAGATCGCGGAGACCTGCAGACCACCGAAGCCAACGCGCGTCAGCTCGCCAGTCGTGCCCGCAAACACGTCGCCGCCGATCGGCGACGTTCGGTGAGCAATGGTGAGCATCGACGGCTCCTTCACGCCTTCGTCGCAGCGGCGAGGCACGGCGACATCGACGCTCTGGAGAAGCTCTTCGCCGCCGACGTGCAGAGCTGGTCGGACGGCGGTGGAGCCACGAGTGCACAGGCCATCCCATGGGGTCCGAGCGAACGCCTGTCCCGCGCGACTGCTCACACGCGTTGGCTGAAGCGTCGCTCACCTCACGATCGCCGCCACGGTCGAACGGATCGATCAGATCCTGTGGCTCACGGATCTGGCCAAGCTTGACATTGGGGTCGTGCGGGTCAGCCGCCCGACGGGCTGTCCTCCTCGGTCGGGGGGTCGTCGCTGATGCACTGGCGGGCATGGGCCATGGCAGCGTCGTCGCCAAGGCGGCGACCGACGTCGACGAGTTCCTGGTAGCGGTCGGGTCCGAGGCGCGAGGTGAGCGTCGTCACTGCGTCGCCTACGCGGACGGCGTCGGCGCCGATGAGAGGCAACGCGTTGGGGCTGGCGGTGAGGGCTCCATGGAGGACGGCGGCCTCTTCGTCGCGGGCGAGCCGGGTGAGCGTCTCGATGAGCGAGCGGATGGCGGTCCACTGCTGCGCCGCCGATCCGGATCGCTCGAAGTAGTCGAGCAGCTCGGCGTAGCCGTCGACGGCTTCTACGGGATCGCCCATGCGCGCCGCACACGACACGGCCGACAGACCGGCGATGGCGCATAGGTACTGGTTGCCGACGAGACGGGCGACGTCGCGGGCACGCTCGAGCAGCGGCAGCGCCACGGCTGGTTCGGTGTCGAGGCGGAGCTCGCCGGCGACGTAGTCGCAGAAGGCCAGCACGGTCGGGTTCCCGGCGGCAGCGGCCATGTCCGCAGCCACGGCGAGCTCGGCCTCGGCGGCGTCGCCCCGTCCGACGTAGCCGAACGCCAGCGCCCGGGCGGCATGCTCACGAGCTTCGTGAACCGCGTCGTCGGCGAGCCGGGCGAGGTCGAGAGCACGCTGCTGGCAGGCGAGCGTCTCCTCGTAGTAGCCGCTCATCATCGCCGCGCTGGAACGTGCCTGCCAGGCGAAGCGGGCGCCGGCCGGGTGGCCGGCGGCGGCAGCGATGCCGCGCTCGGCCAGAGCTCGCGCCGTGATCATGTCGCCGCGTCTACAGGCGCCGAGCGCCGCGGTGGCACATGCCGCGGGCAGGGCAGACGTGGCGTCCTCGGTCACGAGTGCCGCGGTGGTGGCCGCCCACTCGAAGGCCTCCGAGCAGCCGTACCAGTAGGCGTACCAGTACATCGCACCGGCGATGCGCGCCGAGACGTCAGGAGCATGGTCGAGGGACCAGGCGTGGGCAGCGCGCAGATTGGCCACCTCGGCGGCGACGGCGCCAACCCAGCGAGCTTCGGCGACGGTGCGCAGGTCCGCGTCGGCCGCCTCGATCCAACCCGCGGCCCACACCGCATGCCGGGCCCGGGCGTCGTCGATGTGGCCGTCGCCGGTGAGGCGGGCCGCCGCGTACTGGCGGATCGGTTCCAGCATCGTGAACCGGGTCGTGCCGGCGACTTCGCGCGCCGCGAGGAGCGAGTGCTCGACGAGAGACGTCAGCGTCGCCACCACCTGGTCTAGGTCGGTCTCGGCAAGGGTGGCCGCGGCGTCGGGGGTGAACCCGCCGGAGAACACCGCGACGTGTCCGAACACGTGCCGCTCGAGCGGGTCGAGTCGGTCGTAGGACCAGCCGACGACGGCGTCGATCGAGCGGTGCCGCTCCCGGGAACGGAGCGGATCGGCCAGCCGATCGATCCGCTCGCCGAGCTCGGCCAGGATCTCGGCCGGGGCGCGCGACACGGTGCGGGCCGCGGCCAGCTCCAGCGCCAGCGGAACGCCGTCGAGGCACCGGCACAACGCGCACACCGCGGCCGTGTTGTCCTCGGTCAGCACGAAGTCCGGCCGCACGGCCCGGGCGCGATCGACGAAGAGCGCGACGGCGGGCGCGTCCGGGTCGTCCCGATCAGTGACGGGGAGCGTGGTGACCGGGATGACGTGCTCACCCTCGACACCCAGCCGCCGTCGGCTGGTGGCCACGAGGTCGACGTCGGGTGCGTGGGCGAGGATGGCGGCGACGAGCTCGCCGGCGGCGTCGAGCACATGCTCGCAGTTGTCGAACATCACCAGCGCCCGCCGTGACCGCAGGAACTGGACGACCCGTTCGACATCGCCCTGCCGGGCGTCACGCTCGACCCGTAGCGCGGAGGCCACCGCGGGCGCCACCGCCTCGGCGGCCGCGACATCGGCCAGCTCGCACACCCATACGCCGTCGGGGTGCCGCTCCGCCGCTCGGTTGACTGCGTGTAGCGCGAGGCGGGTCTTGCCCACCCCGCCCGGTCCGGTCAACGTGACCAGCCGGCCCTGCGCGAGGCGCATGGCGATGTCGGCCAGTTCGACCTCACGGCCGACCAGCGAGTTGCCCGGCAGGCCGACCCGCGGTACCTGCGGCAGGTCGTGGCGAAGGATCTCCCCCTCGAGGGCGCGCAGCTCGGGGGAGGGTTCGAGGCCCAACTCGTCGGCGAGCGTCCTGCGGAACACGTCGAAGCAGCGCAAGGCTTCCGCGTGGCGTCCATCGCGGGCCAGTGCCCGCATCCGGATCGCAACGGGACGCTCCCGGAACGGATGCTCGGCGGCGAGCGTCTCCATCGCCCGGGCCGCATGAGCTGCCTGTCCCATCTCCACGAGCAGCCCGGCGCGCAGCTCGGCTGCGTCGGCGTACAACTCCTCCAGGCGGGCGACCTCCGCCCGCAGCGCATCGTGGTCCGATGCCTCCAGATAGGGCCGGCCCCGCCACAACCCCAGCGCCTCCTCGAGCAACCCGACCGCGACCTGACGCTTGGCGGACTGCTGGTGCGCTCGGGCGACGAGCTCCTCGAAGCGCGCCACGTCGATGTCGCCGCCGGCGATCGACAGCCGGTAGCCCGCGCCGTCGTGGTCCAGTCGGATGCCCGCCACGGCGAGGGACCGCCGCAGACGAAACACCTGGGACTGCAGGGCCGCCAGCGGATGGTCGGGCAACCCGTCGCCCCACAGTGCCTCGACCAGCTCGTCGGCGCCCACCACCCGGCCCACCCGGGCGACCAGCACGGCGAGCAGCAGGCCCTGCCGGCCGCTCCCCAGCGTCAGCAACGCTCCGTCGTCGCCGACCACCCTCACCGGGCCGAGCACTGCGATGCCGCGCATCCCCTTCCTTCTCTCCGTGCCGCCCCGGCAGCCGCGTGAAAGCGATGTGGAAGCGGACCCGTCCATTCTTGCTTCTCAAGGTCGACACACGAGGGGGAAGCAACATGTTCGACATCGACGAGCTCCTGTCCGACTGCAGCCGAGCGGTGGCAGAGTCCGAACCTCGGCTGGCCGTCAAGGAAGTCCTCGAGCAGGCGATGCAGCATCCCGATGAGGTTTCCCACGCCCTTCCCGCAAGCCAGGCGGAGCTGGTCCCCCTGTACGCCTCCGAGCAACTGAGCGTGGTCAAGGTCGTGTGGGCGCCCGGCATGCGGTTCCGCCCCCACAACCACCTCATGTGGGCAGCCATCGGTCTCTATGGCGGCCAAGAGGACAACGCCTTCTACCGGCGCGCCGGCGACGGCATCACCGCGTCCGGCGGGCGCACCCTCCGCACCGGCGACGTCGCCCTCCTCGGCGACGACACCATTCACGCCGTCGCCAACCCGAGCCGCACCTTCACCGGCGCCATCCACGTCTACGGCGGCGACATCACCACCCGAGCGGGCCGCAGCGAGTGGGACGACGACGACGGACGCGAGATCGACTACGACTTCGAGCGCACCCGAACCTACTTCGCCAGCTTCGAATCGTCCGCAGACTGACAGGCACGGCCCGACGCCGGGATGGTCCCACCGCCGCGACGACCGGCGGGCAGCAACGACAGGCGGCCCGAGCCGAGGGACGATCAGACGTGGGCGTGCACGGCGTGGCGGTTGACCCTCCATGAGGGGAGCACGTCGAGGGAACTGAAACCGACCTCCGACAGCATGGCTTCGACGGCGGCCGGGTTGGGTCCCCAGTGGTTCGTCGGGTCTCCGGCCAGGCTGGTTCCGGGGTAGAAGACCATGGCTGGACGGTCGTAGTCGAGAGCGTCGACATGGGTCTCGACGATCGTGGTCCCCGTGCACACCGATCGGCACACACGCAGGTAGCGCATCGGATCCTCGCAGTGATAGAGCACTCCGAGGAACAGCACCAGGTCGAACCGGCCGACGGTCTTCGGTGAGAGGTCCTCGACGGCGATGCGGATCGACTCGACACCCGAGCCCAACACCTCGTGGGCGAAGTCGAATGCCGCCTTGGTCCTGGGATCGCGCTCCCATATGAAGGAATCGGTCGCCACCACCCGGGCGGCACCGCGCCGCTCCGCCTCGAAGGCGAACCAGCCGTTGAACGTTCCGATGTCGAGCACGGTGAGACCGGACATGTCGGCGGGTAGACCAACGCCGGCCGCCTTGGCGGCGGTGTCATCGGCACCGTCGGTCACGACGCCGTGGCCGAGGTCGATGCGATGGAACCAGTGATGCAACGCGGCGCGCTCGGCCAGATCCACCGCCTTGCCCAGGTCATCGACTCCCACGGCCACGTATTCAACCGGATATCTCACAGCCGCCGAGCTGCCAAGTGCATCCGTCGGCTCGCTGTGCGCAATGCTGGTGCAGTCCGGTGGTCGGTGAGCGGGCGGCTCAGCAGACCCACACCGGGTGGGAGGTGTTCGTCATGAGAGCCGGCCGCATCGTCATGATCGTCATCGGGGCTGTGATCGCCCTCATCGGCCTCGGGATGCTGGTGGGCGGCACGGGGGCCTTGATCGGCTACGCCACCCAACGCGACGACGGGTTCTTCCGCACCGGAGAGGTCCGGTTGGCATCGCCCACATTCGCCATCGCCTCGGACAGCATCGACCTGGACAGCGAGCCAGGTCCGTCGAATTGGCTGATCGACCGGGGTGCGCTCGGCACTGTCGAGCTCGACCTCGACCCGGCCCGGTCCGAGACCCCGATCTTCGCCGGCATCGGGCCCAGCGACGACGTGAGCACCTACCTCGACGACGTGAGCCACGACCAGGTCCGGGACGTGGACGTTTCCCCCGACCGGGTCAGCTACCGCCGCCAGACCGGTTCGACCACCCCCGAGCCCCCGGGCGAGCAACCGTTCTGGGTCAGCCAGGTCACGGCTGGCGAGCCCGACGTGCTCACCTGGGAGGTGGAGAGCGGGGATTGGACGGTCGTCCTGATGAACGCAGACGCCAGCCGCGGCGTCGACCTGGACGCACGGCTCGGCATCAAGGTGGACTGGTTCCTGCCGGCGGCCATCGCCCTGCTGGTGGGCGGGCTGGTCCTGCTCGGCGGTGGTACGGCGCTGGCCATCGTGGGGGGCCGCGGACTGCGCGAGCCCGCCGAGCCGGCGGTCGAGGAGCCAGAGGCGGCGCCGGCGGTAGCGGGAGCGGTCCCGTCGCCTGCCCTGGCGCCCGCCGTGGCGGTCGAGCCCTACCCGCTTCGCCTCTCCGGCAATCTCGACGTGGACCTGAGCCGGGGGCTGTGGCTGGTGAAGTGGCTGCTGGCCATCCCCCACTACATCATCCTCTTCTTCCTGGGGATCGCCTTCTTCGTCGTCACCGTCATCGCCTTCTTCGCCATCCTGTTCACCACCCGCTACCCGCGGGGTCTGTTCGACTTCAATGTCGGCGTGCTCCGGTGGAGTTGGCGCGTCGGCTTCTACTCGTTCAGTGCACTGGGCACCGACCGCTACCCGCCCTTCACGCTCTCCCCCACCGACTATCCCGCCGAGCTCACCGTCGACCACCCCGAGCGCCTCTCCCGGGGGCTGGTGCTGGTCAAGTGGTGGCTGCTGGCCATTCCCCACTACCTGGTGGTGGGCATCTTCGGCAGCGGCTGGTGGCTGGGCTGGTGGGAGCCGCAGGATCCCGACTGGCAGTTCCCCGGTGGTGTCGGGTTGATCGCAATGCTCGTCGTGTTCGCCGGGGTGGCACTGCTGTTCGCCGGGCGGTACCCGGCAGGCATCTTCGACTTCGTGATGGGGATGAACCGATGGTTCTACCGCGTCGTCGGCTACGCGACGTTGATGACAGACCGCTACCCACCCTTCCGCCTGGAGCAGGGAGGTCCCGATCCGGGGACCGCTCTGCAGCCCTCGCCTCCCGATCCCGGCGCGGCGGCCGACCTCGACGTCGCCGAGTCCGGCCCGAGCTGACCGTCGCCGGCGGCAACGGCCGTCAGATGGTGACCTCGCCCTCGGGCTCGACTGCTTCGACGGCGGGAAGTGACGCGAGGCGATCGATGGTTGCTCGTTCGACGGTGCCGGTGACGATGCCCAGAACGGAGCTCACCTCCTCGACCCTCAGACCTGCCTCGTTCAGCTCACCGACCAGCTCCTCCTCGGTCCCCCCCACGTCCTGCTTCAAGGTCACCAGCACCCGGACGCGGTCGGTGGAGCCCTGTGAGGTCATCGCCGTGCGGTCACCATGCCGGTGCCGACGTCCCCGCTGGCGGCCGGCAGCCGTCGGGCGCCGACCAGCAGCCTCATGGCCAGGTCAGCGGCCGAGGACACGCCCTCGTCGTGGATGAGAGCAGCTATCCCGGCCACGTGCGGCGTGGCCATCGACGTCCCGCTCAGCCTTCGGGTGCCGCCACCGGGCGCGGCGCTCAACACGTCCACCCCCGGCCCGCCGATCTCGACACCGTCGCCCGGAGTCACCGTCCCGTTGGAGAAGTTGGCGACCGCTTCCTGCGCGTCGAGAGCGGCGACCGAGAGGATCGACGGCGAGTTCGCAGGACGGCTCACCGCCGAGATGCGGCCGAAGCGACGGTTGCTGTCGTTTCCGGCGGCGGCCACGATGATCGTGCCTCGCTCCACTGCCCTGCTGGCCGCCCGCTCGTAGGCAACCGAGGGCGGATCGGTCGGGGACGTCCTGCTGCCGAGTGACATCGAGATCACGTGGCAGTCGTCGCGGATGGCCCACTCGATCCCGGCCAGGATCCACCCGTCCCGGCCCCGCCCCTGGTTGGACAGCACCTTCCCGATGTGCAGCTCGGCCTCGGGGGCCACTCCGTAGCGCGGCCCCGACGTTGGGGTCGCGGAACCGGCGACCGTGCCCGCGCAATGGGTGCCGTGCCCGTGACCGTCGTCGACGGCCTCCTCGGGTACGAACGAGCGCGACGCGCCGATCTGCGCGGCCAGGTCCGGATGGGTGAGGTCTATGCCGGTGTCGAGCACCGAGACCCGGCAGCCCCGCCCTGTGAGTCGTGACCCGAGCGCTCCCGTCGCCTTCAGTCCCCAGGTCGACACCGAATCGTCGATCCACGCCGCCTGCACGCCCGCCAGCGGCGCCGCCAGAGACGGTCGGGCCGCCTGCAGCGAATCGAGCAGGTTCGTCACTCCCTGCCGGTAGCCGGCCAGGTAGTCGCTGGCCGGGTATGCCCACCGCTCTGCCTCCACGTGGATGACCGCAGAACCGGTGTCCGGTACCGAGGCCCGCAGCGCCTGCGTCTGAGCCGGGTCGGCGGGCACCACGGCGATGCCGATCTCGGTGAGCAGCAGTCCTCCCGATGCCTCCACATCCAGCAACGCAGCCTCGTCATCGGCCACATCGTCGCTGGCCACCACTTCGACTCCGGCCACATCGTCCAGGGCCCTGACCGCCTCGGCCGCCCGCGACGGGCGGCGACGGCGACCCACTCCCACGTCGAGGTCCATCACCACGAGCATGCGCCCCGTCAGCTCCGCCGAGGGATCCCACCGCGGCACATCGTCACCGAACGCGTCGATCATCTGTCACCTACCCCCTTTACCCAGACGGCCGGCCGGACGCGTCCGCAGCCGGTCCTGGCTGCGCGCAGATCCCTTTGGCACCGGGCGGCGGCGAGCCTAACGGAGACGAAGCAGACGGCGACCCCGATCGCGACCGATCACAGGGGCCGCCACCTCGGCTCCCGCTTGTCGAGGAAGGCGGCGGCGTACTCGTCGAGGTTGCCCGTGAAGGTCCCCAGGGCCTGGGTGCGGTTCTCCAGCTCGGCGGCGTGGCGGTAGCTCGGCGCATCGACGTTGGCCCACATCGACCGCTTGGTCATCCACACGCTGTACTCGCTGTGGGCAGCGATCTCGCGAGCCAGATCGACCGCCGCCTCGACGTGACGGTCCGGCTCGGAGATGCCGTTGAGCAATCCCAGGTGCTCGGCCTCGGTGGAACCGAACGTCCGGCCCGTCAGCATCAGCTCGGCGGCTCGCGTCACACCGACGATGCGGGGCAGGAAGTACGAGACCCCCATGTCGCAACTGGTGAGCCCTACCCGCACGAAGATCGATCCGAACTGCACGTCTGGTGCCGCCACCCGAAGATCGCAGGCCAGCGCCACCGCGAACCCACCGCCCACGGCCGCCCCGTGAACCGCGGCAACCACCGGCCGGTCGCATTCGTGGATAGCGGTGATCATGTCGCTGAGCTGCTGCTGGCGGAAGTAGAAGCTGCCGACCGGTCCCCTTTCCGACCCCCCCGGTGCGTCCTCACCGGGGTCGAGGTCGAACCCGCTGCAGAAACCTCGTCCCGCCCCGGCCAGCACGATGGCCCGTAGATCGCGATCGCGGCCCAGGTCGCGAAAGGCATCGGTGACATCGGCGACGAGCGACGGGCTGAGCGCGTTGAGACGCTCGGGTCGATTCATCGTTACGACGGCGACCGCAGACTGGTCGCGCTCGACGGTGACGAATGCACTCACACAGACCTCCCTCGGTCATCGGGATCCTTGACAGGCCGAACGTTCTAGGGGGCGTTGTTCCGTCCGAGCAGGTGGCGGGCAACCACGAGCTTGGCGATCTGGGCCGTCCCGTCGCCGATCTCCAGGCCGATGATGTCCCGCAGGCGCTGGCCCAGGGGCAATTCGTCGGAGTAGCCGACGTGGCCGAACGTGAGCAGAGCCTGGTGGGCCGCGTCGGCAGCGAGCTTGGGTGCCCACCACTTCGCCATGTTCGCCTCCACCGCGTGCGCCATCCCGGCGTCGCGCCGGGCAAGGGCGTCGTAGCAGAGAAGGCGGGCGGCACGGACCTGGGTCAGGCTCTCCACCAGCGGGAAGGTCACGCCCTGGAAGCGGGCGATGGGCTGGCCGAACGCCTTGCGCTGCCCGGCGTAGTCGAGGGCCTCCTGGAGTGACGCCTGGGCGGCACCCAGGCAGCTCAGCCCGATCAGTGCCCTGGAGTAGTCGAAGCCCTTCATCACCTCGACGAACCCGCGTCCGACCTCGCCGACGCGGGTCTCGTCGCTGGCCGGATGCCCATCGAAGTGCATGGCAGCACGGCCGATGGACCGGCCTCCCAGGTCGGAGAAGGCGGCGCGCTCCAGGTAGCGATCGTCCAGCGTCACGTAGAAGGCGGTCACGCCCCGTGCTCCCTCCCCGCCGGTGCGAGCGAACACGA